>Ga0101943_1000370_pt1 | contig 84952 bp, 80 predicted proteins | sample DewCreD2012metaG_5_FD_75244 | JGI IMG/M metagenome (GOLD analysis project Ga0101943, IMG submission 75244) | Hot spring sediment bacterial and archeal communities from British Columbia, Canada, to study Microbial Dark Matter (Phase II) - Dewar... ... | reverse complement strand
CACAGTGGGATTGAAAGGGGCGGGGCCACCAAGACAATGACAGGAGGTGTAGTCGTCCCAATCGCACCACAGTGGGATTGAAAGCGGCCACCGCCCGCTCGTACCCCAGGCGGAGCAGCCGTCCCAATCGCACCACAGTGGGATTGAAAGTCCCGTCCGCCCACGCAGCAGCATCAAGCCGCCATGGTCCCAATCGCACCACAGTGGGATTGAAAGGGCCTCGGCATTGGCGCGAGCGGGCCTGTTGGCGTCGTCCCAATCGCACCACAGTGGGATTGAAAGGCCAACGTCACGGGGCGGGCCTGGTCAGCGCCCGCCCGGTCCCAATCGCACCACAGTGGGATTGAAAGGCTCCACGTCGCTGTTGGTCACATTGCGCAGCATGAGTCCCAATCGCACCACAGTGGGATTGAAAGCCTGCCCACGCGGCCTGCTGCGTTCACGCCCGGGCCCGTCCCAATCGCACCACAGTGGGATTGAAAGTATAACAACTAAGGGCGAGCCGCGCTGGTTGCCCAAGTCCCAATCGCACCACAGTGGGATTGAAAGGGGATACGAGCGGGCGAGGGATGAGGTGGACGCCGCCTTGTCCCAATCGCACCACAGTGGGATTGAAAGGGGCAGTGGTGGTGGTGGTGTCATGAAGGGGCCAGTCGGTCCCAATCGCACCACAGTGGGATTGAAAGGCTTAAGTTTACCTCCCGCTGTGCTCCCGGCAGGAGGTGTCCCAATCGCACCACAGTGGGATTGAAAGACGTTGAAGGAGACGGTGTGCCTGTGGGCCGGGATGGGTCCCAATCGCACCACAGTGGGATTGAAAGCAGTTAACACAGGCCGGCCCCCGGTGGGCCAGGGACCGTCCCAATCGCACCACAGTGGGATTGAAAGGGGCACGACGCGGTAGACGTGGGCCAGCATGAGGACGGTCCCAATCGCACCACAGTGGGATTGAAAGTCGGTGCCGTGGCGGAGGAGACGATAGACGAGCGCAGTCCCAATCGCACCACAGTGGGATTGAAAGTCGGGCCAGGTGGCCCGGGTGGCGGTGGAGCAGGTGGTCCCAATCGCACCACAGTGGGATTGAAAGACGGTCCCCGGCTCCCAGGGGGTGCCCAGGTTGAATAGCACGTCCCAATCGCACCACGGTGGGATCGAGGGGCGTGCTGCGCTTGCTGACTGCCAGCTAGAGTCGCCGGCCCCAATCGCAACACGGTGGGGCCAAGAAAAAACCCCTCTCAGGTCCGGCCTCCATGGTCATCCCCCGGGCAAAAACCCGCCAGATACCTGAGCGAAGCTCTTGCCAACGCTTGGGCCGCCGATATAATGGCTGCAGAATTGTTGGTGTCAGTCACTATGCTCATGCCGCTCCATGCCAACGTTCTCCCGACCCGGGGCGGATATGCGGTCTCTCCTGATAGCCGCCCGGTCGTGGAGCCAAGTCCGAATGAGGCATGGCCGGCGGGGAGCCAGTCGAAAGGGCAGGTTGCATGTCGACATCGGCAGCGAACCTGAGAGTGAAGCTGGAGACGGTAACGCCGCTCTTTCTGGGGGGCGCCGATCCGCGCGACAAACCGGAGCTGAGGGCCCCTTCCTTCCGCGGTGCCCTCCGTTACTGGCTGCGAGCGGCGCTAGGCGGAGTGCAGGGAGATGCAGACCTGGGCCCCTTGAGGGAAGCGGAGGCGAAGGTTTTCGGGGCTGCCGGTAGTGACAGCGCTTGCGCCTCCGCCATCGGTGTGCGCTTGCAAGCCGCTCAGCAGCTGGCTACAGTGAGCTACTCGCAACTCGTGCGAGGCCGGGCAGGCCTGGCCTATTTGTGGTTCGCGGCGCGAGGCACCCAGCGGGAGCAGGAGCGAAGCGGGCTGACGGGCGGCTTTTACCTGCAACTGGCCCTGAGACAGGGGCAGTCCGCCGACCTTCTCGAGAAGGCCTATCTCGCCCTGTGGCTCCTGACTCGCTTCGGGGGAGTCGGCACCCGCACGCGTCGCGGCGCAGGCGCCGTCCAGGTCGTGCAGCAGGACCGCGTTCTGATAGACGATTTGCCCCTCGTCATTCGGGCACGCACCCCTAAAGAGCTGGCAGACGAGCTGGCAAGCGGCCTGAGAAAGGTCCGGACGGTCCTGGGAGAAGGTTACTCGACGGTTGTGCGGAAGCCGTCCGAGTTCGACCTCATCCACCCCGAGACGTGTCGCATATGGGTGCTGGAGAAGCCCTATGGCCGCTGGGAGGAAGCGCTCGACGAGTTCGGCAGGTGCTTCTCGGGATTCCGCAGACGCCGGAACCCGGACTATCGCGAGCTGAGGGCTGCTGTACACGGGAACCGGGACAGCATGAGGCCGATCGAGCGGGCAGCGTTCGGGTTGCCTATGCCGCTTTACTTTCAGTCCACGAAGCAGCAGGCCACCCTGCGGCCCACGAATCGCGACCGGCGCATGTCGCCCCTGATCGTCCGTCCCGTAAAGCTGGCCAGCGGGCAGTACGCCATCGTCCTGGTGTGGTTCCGATCGAGGTTCCTCCCGGAGGGCGAGGCTCTCATCCTACACGCAGGCGCCCGCTCTGTCCGCGGGCCACTGCCGGACGACGGGCTGATATCCACGTTCATAGGAGGCAGTGATCCCATCAACGGGAGCTCCTTGAGGGACTGCGGCCTCCAGGCGCGAGAGGTGCGGTATGGGTGAGGCGCTTCTGATCCTCACTCTCACGCCGGTCCAGTCCTTCATCGCTGAGGCCCGGCGCACCTCGGACCTGTATGTGGGCAGTCAGATCTTGGTGCAACTCGTCAAGGCCGCTGCCGAACAGATCGGGCCGCAGCGCCTCGTCTACCCTGCACCCCTGAACGGCTCGCTGCCCGACGACCTGCCGAACGTCCTGGTGGCGCGGGTCGACGGTGCGCGCGCCGAGCAGACCGCTCTGGAGGCATGCCAGGCCCTCCAAGCGAAATGGAAGGAGCTGGCCGACGCGGCGAGAAAGGCCCTCGAGACTTATGCCCCGTCCGACAGGAAATGGAACGATATCTGGGACCGCCAGGTCGAGTCCCTGTGGCAGGTCTTCTGGGTGACCGTCCCGATGGACAGCCTGGAATACCGGCAAGCCTATCTTACGGGCACAGCCGCGCTGGCTGCCGTGAAGCGCAGTCGCGTGTTCCCTCAGGTGGAAGAGCCGGGACCCAAGGACTCTCTGAGCGGAAGGCGGGAGGTCCTGCACAGGCAAGGGGAAAGCGAGAAGGACTACTGGTCAACCGTTGCAGCCAACGTTGGTCCCTCCCGGCTGCGGCCAGACGGGCGCGAACGCCTCGACGCCATCGGGGCGATCAAGCGGTTCTGCCCGCTGGCTAACAGGTCGTTTCCATCTACGAGCACCGTCGCCAGCGCCGATTTCCTAGAGAGGGTGCGCCAAAAGGCCCGTGAGCAGCTCGGGTCCTATCGGCAGATCATCGAGTGGGTGCTGGGGTCCTTCCTGTACAGTGTCAGGCCGCACGACCAACAGTGGCCGTACGATGGCGACCTCCTCTTGCTGGAGACGCTGACGGAACATGCCCTGCGGGACAGCTACGGCGGCCTGGAGCGGCCCCAAGACCTGGAGAGGGCCAGGCAGGCGTTGCGAGAGCTGTACCGGGCTGCGGGAGAGCGACCCTCGCTCTACTATGCCGTGTTGGTGCTCGACGGGGACAGCATGGGGGCGCACATTCGAGAGCTGCTTCAGAGGGCGGACCCGGAGGCGGAGCATCGGCAGTTCAGCCGCCAGCTGACGCAGTTTGCCAACGAAGTGCCCCAGGTAATGGACGAAGTGTCCCGCCGGGCCACATGGCCCGGCCACTCGGCCAGCGATGGCAGCGGGATTCGGGGCCGCGACTTTCTCGTCTACAACGGTGGAGACGACGTCTTGACCTTCGCGCCCCTCTCAGTGGCTTTGCCCATGGCCAAGGCCCTGGCAGAGAAGTTCAGCAAGACGGTCCAGGGCTGTTCGGCCTCTGGGGGCGTGGCTCTGGTCCACCACCGCTATCCCCTGAGCGGGGCCTTGGCCGCTGCGCGGGAAGCGGAAAGCATCGCCAAGGCGGTGAAGGGTAAGGGCGCCGTGGCCGTAACGCTGATGAGGCGCAGCGGGGAGCGAATAACGGTGCGCAGCCGCTGGGGAGACCTCGGCGACCACTTCGAGACGCTGGTGAGCTATTTCGCCCAGAGGCATCTCTCCTCGAAATTCGCATACGACCTCGCGGACCTCGCCCCCGCCCTCACTGCCTTGCCGGCCGATGGCCGTCGGGCGTCCCTGAAGCAGCTTGTCTACCGCCATCGGGCCAGGACCCTGGCCGACCCCGATAGCCTGGTAGACCGGCTGGCAGCTTGGGCAGAAGCCCTCGACGAGCAGACTCCTCCGGAATACGGGGACAACGGACCGACGCCGCAAGGGCTGACTGAGCTGGCCCGCTGGACCGTGCTGGCCCGGTTCGTGGCCCAAGGGGGGGCCGGTTGATGGAGTTGTTCCTGGAGGCTGTAGACGTCTGGCTCTTTAGGGACGGTCGCCCGTTCGATGCGATCAGCGACCACCGTGCCGTAAGCATGTTTCCTCCCTATCCCACCGTGGTACAGGGCGCTATCCGCTCGCGCCACCTGGTGGTACAGGGAGTAGACCTGCACGACCCAAAGGCCATCGAACGTACAGTAGGCACGGTGGACAACTATGGAAGCCTTCGGATGCGGGGGCCGCTGATCGCCCGACGTGAGAGCGGACGCATCGTGCGGTACTTTCCGCTACCTGCCGATCTAGTCCTCGACGGGAATTCGGGCCGATACAGGGCCCTGGAGCCTCGGCAAATCGCCTCCCTGGGAGGGGTGCGAGTAAGCACTCCATCGGACCTCTCCGCCCTCCTGTGGCCGCCGGAGGACCTCGTGCCGGCCAAAGAGCAACCGGACCAGTGGCTGAGGGAGGACGAACTGGAGAGATACTTGGCTGGCCAGCCTGTCGAGGCCACACCGGGTGACAGGTTGTTCACCCGCGAGTACCGGACGGGCATCGGTCTGAGCGACGACACCGGGACGACGCGGGAGGGGATGATTTACCATGTGGAGTTCATCCGTCTTCATCCCGGCGTCGGTCTGTGGGTGCAAGTGGAGGGCTACGAAGGTTGGCCCAGAGAGGGAGCGCTATCGCTGGGCGGCGAGAGGCGTGCCGCTCGATTCGTCCAGCTAGAGCAGCCGTTAGGCTGGCCAGCTCATCCGGAGCCCCTCCCCGAAAGGTTCAAGGTCTACTTTGCTAGCCCGACGTATTTCAGCGGGGGGTGGCAGCCTGCCGGGGGAAGCTGGGCACGGTTCTTCTCCGGTAACGGACAGGTACGCCTAATAGCCGTGGCGCTGAAGGGCTACGAGAGCGTGGGCGGTTTCGACCTCGCCGGCGGCAGGCCCAAGCCAGCCCGCCGCTTTGTTCCAGCCGGAAGCGTCTACTACTTCCAAGCACAGGGAGAAGTGTACTTGAGTGAGAGCCTCGTAAATGCCGCACTGACGGAGCTCTGGCCAGAGATAGGCTTCGGTCAGGTCCGCATCGGCAGGTGGTAGACGGAGGAAGGCACATGTTTGAGGCCGGTTGTCTCATGTTCATATACGTGGAGACGCCCCTACACCCTGGCAGCGGCCGAGGACTGGGGGCGGTGGACCTGCCCATCCAGCGCGAGCGCACAACCGATTATCCGATGGTGCAAGCAAGCAGCCTCAAAGGCTGCCTGCGGGCCGAGGCGAGAGGGAAGATGGCCTCCCACGTACTGGAGGCCATCTTCGGTCCCGGTCCCGAGACCGAGCGAGCTTCGGACCACGCTGGCGCGCTGGCGGTCGGAGACGCACGTGTACTGCTATTCCCAGTGCGGTCACTGGCAGGAGTGTTCGCCTGGACCACCAGCGTAGATGCCCTGGCCCGCTTCCTGCGGGAGGCACAGATCGCAGGTGTGCAGGTTGGCTGGTCCTTACCCGAACAGCCAGCTCCCGAGACGGCGCTGGTCACCAGCACGGCCCTGCAAGCCGGTGACAGCGTGGTGCTCGAGGACCTCAGCTTCACCCCCGACGGCCGACAGGCCGACGGGGTTAGGGCCATCGGACACTGGCTGGCGCAGAACGCTTTGCCGCAGGGGCCGGAGTACGAGTACTGGCGCAGAGTCCTGCCGGAAAAGCTGTGCATCCTGCCGGAGGATGTCTTCAGGGACTTGGTAAAGTACGCAACGGAGGTACAGACCCACATCCGTCTGGACCCGAAAACGAAGACTGTCGAGGAAGGGGCGCTCTGGACCTCCGAAAACCTCCCCACGGACACCCTCCTCTACGCACCACTCCTGGCCAGCCCATCTCGAACGCCAAAGGCAACGTTGACAGCGAAGGATGTCCTGCGAGAGGTGGAGCAGCTTGGCCTCGTCCGAGTCCAGCTAGGCGGTGACGAGACCACCGGGCAGGGGATCGTCGCATTGAGGTTCATGAACGGGGCCAAGTGACTCTGCCGATGGAGGCAGCCAACGGAGGTGTCCCGTGACCCAGTGGCGCACTCTGGAGCAGGAACGGGCCAAGGCCGCCTGGGACAAGGTGGCAACCGTCAAGGGCAAGCCGTGGGCCGGAAAGTATGGTCAGCTCGCTCGTAGCGCTGCTGCCGACATTCAGGCGAACGGCCTCGGCCAAACCCTGGCGTTCTGGCGGGCTAAGGGAGAGGAGCAACATAAGGCTCTCTTGGCGCATGTATCGGAGTGGGTAGGACGGCGACTGAACCTGTCAGGCGGCGACTTGCTGCAGTGGGTGGTGCACACGGCGGACTCCGATGGCTACCGGCGGGCCACAGCGGAAGCCATCTCGTTTCTCGTCTGGCTGAGACGCTTTGCCGAAGCCGAGCTCCCGAGAGAGGAAGGAGCCTGATGAACCGGCCAGCTTCAGGCGGCAACCGGCGTCCCCGCGCAGCGCCGTATCCCCTTCCTCTTCCTGAGGGCGCCAGGGCAGCCTTCGGCGCGCTCGACCGAGGCTATCCCCAAAACCCCGGCCTCATCTTTGACCGCTACGTTCCGGACTGGTACGGGCAGCCTGTCCTCAAGAAACAAGGGCTCCAAATGGTGGTGGAGGCCGCACGGAAGGCCGACGCCCGCTTACTAGAAGCATGGAACAGGCGATGGGAAGGGATAGTGAAGGATGCAAGGGGACTCATCTTCTCCCTGAAGACTGCCTGGCGCCTTGTAGCTGGCCTGGGGCGCAAGGGGCCACTGGAAGCGGGGTTCACTTTTCACCGCTACGGTTTTCCCGTCCTGCCAGGAAGCGCCATTAAGGGCGTAGCCCGGGCATGGGCCCTCACGGAGATAGCACGCAAGCTTCCTAGCTATGACCTCCGGGACCTCGCCAGGCTGTTGAGCGCCGACGGGAAGCCGGACAGTGCCGCCCGTAAGGCCTTCGAAGAGTGGTATAGCCAGCAGAGCGATGACGTTAGGCAGCTAGCAATGGCCTTTCGCGCCATCTTCGGGACGACAGCAGCGGCAGGCCGGACAGTCTTCTTCGATGCGATTCCGGCCCGCCTCCCGGTGCTCGAGATAGACGTCATGAACCCGCACTACCCGCAGTATTACGGCGGTTCCGAGGCCCCTGCAGGGTGGCAGAGCCCCACCCCGGTGTACTTTTTGACTGTCCGCGCCCAGACCGAGTTCCGCTTCGCCGTGGGCTGGCGCAGGGGAATGGCGGAACCATCGATCCAGCTGCTCGATCAGGCAGTCGAATGGGCAAGGACAGGACTGACGGAGATCGGGATGGGCGCCAAGACTGCCGCGGGTTACGGCTATTTCGAAAGGATTTGATGGGATCCCTCGGGGCGGAGAGGGCAGCAGGCGGGAGGTGTAATCGGGTAAGGACAGGCCACGGGGCCACCGGCATCACCGATGAGGCGACACCAGACTTGCCCTGAACGTGGGATCACAGATCCCAGCACACTAAATATGACGGCAATGGGCTCAGGCAGCAGGTCACCAGACGGATCATCAACGAGCAGGCCGACTCGGTGGACGGGGGGTAAATCTCGAATGCGGGTCGGCGGGCGGCACTGGGCCTAGGGAGGGGGCAACTATGGAGGACCTCGAGCTGATCGTGTCGGTGGGGACCTCGACCCTGAACTGGATGCGCCGCTTGTCCAAAAGCCTGACATTCCCGCAGGGGTGGCTACCCGACCCTGCGGCCTGCAGTGCAAACGCACAACCGCCTTCTCAGCAATATTGGATCCCCAGACTAGCCAACAACCTAGGTGCCCAGAGGACTAACGCGGAACTCGACTCGACCCGTCGATGGTTAGAACAGACCAGGGTGAAGGCCGCATCCATCCGTCGAGTACATCTGATAGTCAGCGACACGCCCTCTGCCAGGTGGGTGGCCGATGTGCTGCCGTCTCTGTTCCGCAAACTGCTCGGCAACAATGCCCTAGAAGTGGAGAGGCACGAGGTGAAAGGTCTCGACCCGGGCGCTCAGATGGCCGGCGGGCAGGCGCTGGTCGAGCTGGTACGGGTGGCTGGAAAGGTCATCAGACAAGTGCAGGAACGAGGGCACCAACCAGTGATAAACGGAACGGCAGGCTTCAAGGCCGAGACCACCTTGCTGAGCCTTTTGGGATTTATGATGGGGGCCGATGTCTTCTACCTGCACGAGCAAATGGAACAGGCCGTCGTTTTTCCGGCCCCACCCATCAACTGGGACTACAGCCGGGTGAGCGAAGAGGATATCCAGTTTCTGCGCCGCGTCGGCACGAATCCGACCCCTGAGGTGGCCCTGGTCGAGCTCCGAGCAGAGAAGCCGATGCACCACCTGTGGCCCTTCCTCGAAAGAGTCACAATTAACGGCGAAAGCTATTGGGCCATCACGCCTCTCGGAGAACTTCTGCTGCAGTCTACAGGTATTCAGAGCGAAGTCGATCTTCCCGCGCGCTCGCCAGATGAGAACTGCAGCTTTTCCGTGGCTGCCAAGGAGAGAGGCCACATGCCAGAGGACGCTGAGGACATCGCCGCCGACATATGTCGGAGGCTGCCGTTCGTCCGCAAAGTCCAACTCATCGGCTGGAAACCTTTCCGAGACCGCCTCGAGGAAGGAGTGCTGAGTCCTCAGCCAAGCGACAAGGAAACGCGGGTGGTCAGGCTCCAGCTCCAGAGCAAGCGCCGCCAAGATCTCCTTTTACGTTTCCTCCTCCATACGACGGCAGAGACCGACGAGCAGTGGAGAGCCGCCCGCTTCAAGGCTGCCCAGGAGTATGGCCGGACCCATCTGGCTATGGAAGAGCGGCCCCGAGAGGGCCCAGGTGACCGGAGGCTTCAGTGGACCGCTCCCACACCTGGCCACACGCGCCTGGACAACTTGCAAGCAGCGCTGGCACGCGTCGCGGCGGCCGAGGCGGAGGCGGAAGCGGTCAGGGCCGAAAATGAGCGGTTGCGGTCCGAAGTGGAGACCCTCAGGTCGGCGCTCCGCAAGGAGCGAGAGCAGGCCGGGCGTAAGGACAGGCAGATCGGCCAACCGAAGAAGCGTATTGAGAAGTTGGAGGCACGACTGGTGAAGCGCCGGGGAGAACGGGCAGGGTCGGGCGAGCAGCTGCAGCGTGGCGACAACAGGTCCGTCCAGCGACACGCAGGGGAGCGGGACCACACGCAGAACTCCTTCCGCGCATAGACCGCCGCGGCCGAGCCGGCTAGCCGAGGGCCTGCACCAGCCGCCATCGGTAAGAGCTGAAACATCCGTTGGGGCAGCGCCCTTTCTAGGGCGTAAGGTAGGCCGATGCTATAATTCGGGCCGGAGTGGACTCCAGCCAGATCCGCGAGTCGTTTCTGCGCTTCTTCGAGGAGCGAGGGCACCGGCGCCTGCCCAGTGCCCCTCTGGTGCCCATTGGCGACCCGACCCTTCTCTTCACCAGCGCGGGCATGGTCCCCTTCAAGCCCTACTTCATGGGCCAGGCCCAGCCACCCCACAGCCGCCTGACCACCGTCCAGAAGTGCTTCCGCACCACAGACATCGACTCGGTGGGGGATACCTCTCACCTGACCTTCTTCGAGATGCTGGGCAACTTCTCCATCGGCGATTATTTCAAGGCCGAGGCTATCGCCTGGGCATGGGAGTATGTCACCACCGTGCTGGGGCTGGAGCGGGAGCGACTGTGGACCGCTGTCTACCTGGACGACGACGAGGCCTTCGAGCTCTGGCGAAAAGTGGGCGTGCCGCAAGAGCGCATCCGCCGCTACGGCGAGGAGCACAACTTCTGGTTCTCGGGGCCGGTGGGGCCATGCGGCCCATGCTCCGAGATCCACTACGACTTCGGCCCCGAGTTCGGTTGCGGCCCCCATTGCGAGCCATCCCACGACTGCGGCCGCTTTCTGGAGATCTGGAACCTGGTGTTCATGACCTACTTCCGCCAGGCCGACGGCTCGTACACGCCCCTGCCCAGGAAGAACATCGATACCGGGGCGGGGCTGGAGCGACTGGCATCGGTGGCCCTGTTCCAGAGCGAGGGCTGGGACAGGTCACGACGCCCCAGCGTATACGATACGGACGTATTCCGCCCCATCCTGGCGCGGGTGGAGGCCCTGTCGGGGCACCGCTACGGGCGCGAGGAGGCGACGGACCGCGCCCTGCGCATCGTGGCCGAGCACGGTCGCGCCGTGACCTTCCTGCTGGGAGACGAGCGCACGCCGGTGGTGCCCTCCAATGAGGAACGGGGCTACGTGGTGCGCCGCGTCCTCCGCCGCGCCGTCTACTTCGGCTACCGCTATCTGGGGCTCGAGGAGCCGTTCCTGCACCGGGTGGCCGAAGCTGTCATCGATGCCATGGGAGGCGTATACCCCGAGCTGCAGCGCCAGCGGCAGTTCGTCCTGCACAACGTGCAGCAAGAGGAGGAACGATTTCGCATCACCCTGGAGCGGGGGCTGCAGCTGCTGGAGGAGAGGCTCGCCGCTGCCCGCGATGTCTTGCCGGCTCGCGATGCCTTCGAGCTACACGACACCTATGGCTTCCCGGTGGAGCTGACACGGGAGATAGCCAGGGAGAGAGGGCTGCAGGTGGACGAGGAGGGCTTCCAGCGGCTGATGGAGGAGCAGCGGGAGCGGGCGAGGGCCGCTGCCAAGGGAGCCGAGGCGACCGCCACAGCCCAGGCCTACGCATCCCTGGCCGATGTCCAGACGCCCTTCATCGGCTACGACACGCTGGAGGCCCCGGCGCGGGTGCTGGCCATCGTGGCCCGTCGCGACGGCTCCCCGACCAGGGCGGACAGGCTGTCGTCCCCTGCCGAGGTGGAGGTGGTCCTCTCGCAGACTCCTTTCTACCCCGAAGGCGGCGGGCAGGTGGGAGACCGCGGCGAGATCCTCGGCCCCCACGGACGCGTGCAGGTGCAGGACACCCAGCGGGTGGGCGAGCGCATCATCGTCCACCGGGGGCTGCTAACGGAAGGCACCCTGGCCGAGGGCGAGGAGGTGCTGGCGCGAGTGGACCGCCAGCACCGCGAGGACACCATGCGCAACCACACCGGCACTCACCTGCTGCATGCCGCCCTGCGTCACGTCCTGGGCACCCATGTCCGCCAGGCTGGCTCGCTGGTGGCCCCCGACCGGCTGCGCTTCGACTTCACCCATCCCCAGGCCCTCTCGGCCGAGGAGATAGCAGAGGTGGAGGCCCTGGTCAACGAGAAGATACGCCAGAACCTGCCGGTGGAGGTGCGTTACACCACCTTTCAGCAGGCGATGGAAGAGGGTGCCCTGGCCTTCTTCGGCGAGAAATACGGCGAAGAGGTGCGTCTGGTAGAGATCAACACCGTCACGCCGCGGTTCAGCCTGGAGCTGTGCGGGGGCACCCACTGTCACCGCACCGGCGATGTGGGCGCCTTCGTGATAGTGGGCGAGTCGGCAGTGGCGGCAGGCATACGGCGCATCGAGGCCCTGACCGGGAGGGGCGCTGTCGAGTTCGTGCGCCGCACGCTGGACCAGTTGGAGGCGCTGGCCGCCCGGCTGGGCACCTCGCCCCAGGGGCTGGCAGCACGCCTCGAGTCGCTCCTGGAGGAGCAGGACGCCCTGAGGCGCCGCATCCGCGAGCTGGAGCGATCGCTGGCCACCGGCCCCTCGGCCGAACGGCTGCTGGAGCGCTCCCAGCAGGTGGACGGCGTCAGGCTGGTGGCCGCGCGGGTGGAGGTGCCCAGCATGGACGCCCTGCGTTACCTGGGCGATGCCCTGCGTCAACAGATGGGATCCGGCGTGGCCGTTCTGGGAGCCATCATCGACGGGCGCCCCTCATTCCTGACGGTGGTGACGAGAGACCTGACGTCCCGCCTCCACGCCGGCGAGCTGGTGCGCAGGCTGGCGGCCCTCGCCGGTGGCGGCGGCGGAGGCCGCCCCGACCTGGGCCAGGGAGGGGGAAAGGACGTCGCCAGGCTGGACGAGGCCCTGGCCCGGGCCGGCGAGATCGTGCGTCAGATGCTGGAGCACGCCTAGCCTTTCGAGGGCGCCGAGGCGAATGCGCATCGTAGCGGTAGACATCGGGGAGAGGCGCATCGGCGTGGCAGTAGCCGACGACCGTGCCCTGGTAGCGGTCCCTGTCGGCGCGGTGGACGCCGGGCCAGACATCGTCGAGACGGTGGCCCGCATCGTGCGCGAGCAGGAAGCGGACCTGCTGCTGGTGGGGCTGCCGCTGTCCCTTACCGGCGCGCTGGGCCCCCAGGCCCAGCGCGTAATGACTCTGGTAGAGGAGCTGTCCGCCCGCCTCCCCATCCCGGTGGAGACGTGGGACGAGCGGCTGTCGACCGTCGAGGCAGAGCGTCGCCTGGGCCCAGGCCACCCCAGGGAGCGTCGCGACGCCCTGGCCGCAGCCATAGTCCTCCAGGCCTATCTGGACTCCCTGCGCGGCCTGCGGAGATAGCAGCAGATGAGATGGCCGGGCAAGTTGGGGGCAGCGGGGAAGCGCCTCTCGGCCGCGCCCCGGGCCTTGCGGCAACGGCTTCCGTCCCTATGGATGAGCCTGATGGGGGCGGCGGTCGCCCTGGCCCTGATGGGCCTGGCGGCCTGGCAGATCTACCTAAGCCCCCGCGCCATTGCCGAACCGGTTCCCCCTCCCCCGAGTGCCGGTCAAGCCCAGCGCGGCATACTGGTCGAGATAAAAGAAGGAGAGGGGGTCACCGAGATCGCTCAGCGCCTGGAGGAGCTGGGCATCGTGCGCAGTGGCCTCCAGCTCCGCACCCTGATAGCCCTGCTGGGGTATGAGGGCCTGCTGCAGGCCGGGACCTACGAGTTCCGCCCCGGCAGTTCGGCCCTGGAGGTGGCGCAGCGGCTGCGGCACGGACGCTTCGCCACCGTCGTCCTGACGGTCATCGAGGGCTGGAGCCTGGGGCAGATCGCCCGGAGGGTGGAAGAGCTGGGCGTGGCGTCGGCCCTGGACTTCGAGCTGGCCGCGGTGGCAGGGCCTTATCGCCAGCGTTACTCCTTCCTACAAGACCTGCCGCCCGATGCCTCGCTGGAGGGGTACTTGTTCCCGGCCACTTATGTGTTCCCCCGCAGCGTGACGCCCGAGGAGATAGTGCAGGCCATGCTGGACAAGATGGACCAGGAGTTCACCCCCGAGCTGAGGCAGGAGGCCCGCAGCAAAGGGCTGTCCATGCACGAGGTGCTGACGCTCGCCTCCATCGTCGAGCGGGAGGTGGCCACGCCGTCGGAACGCCCCATAGTGGCGCAGGTGTTTCTGCGGCGGCTCCGTTTGGGCATGCCTCTAGAGGCCGACCCGACAGTCCAGTACGCCCTGGCCCAGAACCCGGCCAATGTGGAGCGCTACGGCTTCTGGAAGGCCCCTCTGACGTCCCAAGACCTGCTGGTGGACTCGCCCTATAATACGTATCGGAGGCGTGGCCTGCCGCCCGGTCCCATCGCCAGCCCAGGGATGGACTCGATACTGGCGGTCATAAGGCCGGCCGATACCAACTACCTTTACTTCGTGGCCAAGGGAGACGGGACTCACGCCTTCGCCGAGACGCTGGCAGAGCACCTGCGCAACGTAGCCCAGTACCAGCGCTGAGAGGGGGAGAAGTGTCGGAGACGAAGCTGCTGGGGGTTATCGGCTACCCCCTCGGCCACAGCCTGTCGCCTGCCTTCCAGCAGGCGGCCCTGGACGCCCTGGGCATCGATGCTCGCTACGAGCGCTGGGAGACGCCGCCCGGAGCCCTGGAGGAGCGGGTCGCCGCCCTGCGGGACCCCCTCTGCCTGGGCGCTAACGTCACTGTGCCTTACAAGGAGCGGGTCATCCCCCTCCTGGACGAGCTGGACGAAGTGGCGACCCAGGCCGGGGCTGTCAACACCATCGTCAACCGCGGCGGCCGCCTCATGGGCCACAATACCGATGTGGACGGCTTCCTGCGAGCGCTGCGGGAGGCGGGAGACTTCGAGCCTCGAGGATGCATCGCCCTGGTGCTGGGCGCGGGCGGGGCGGCGCGAGCGGCCGTGCTGGCCCTGGTGCGCTCGGGGGCGTCCCTCGTATATGTGGCCAACCGCACCTATCACCGCGTCTTTCGCCTGGTAGAAGACTTGCGGCCCCTCGCCGCAAGGACGAGGCTGGTCTCCCTGCCCCTGACCTACGCAGCCCTGCAAGGGGCGTCGGTCGGGTGGGACCTGGTGGTGAACTGCACCACCCTGGGCATGCCGGGGACAGTGGACGCCAACAAGTCGCCCCTGCCGGCGGAGCTGATCCCGGCCGACTGCCTGGTGTTCGATCTCGTCTACAGGCCCGACCCGACGCCTCTCCTGCGGGACGCCGAGACCCGCGGCGCCCGCGTCCTGGACGGCCTGCCCATGCTGGTCTACCAGGGGGCCGAGTCCTTCCGCCTGTGGACAGGACGGGAGGCCCCCATCGAGGTGATGTTCCGGGCCGCCCGCGAGGCCCTGACAGCTGCTGCGGCCGGGGGTCGATAGGATGGAGTGGGCCGTCCTGGGCCTGTTCATCGTCTTCCTCTTCATCGCCTACGTCATCGTGCAGGGGACGAGGGGGCAACTGGCCTATCGCAAGGCCATCGCCCAGGGAGACGTGGACGTGATCCGGGAAGTAGTGCAGCAGACCATGGAACAGTGGCGGTCCATGAAGCGCCCCAAGGAGGTGCCCCCCAACGTATGGCGCGGGATCCAGGGCATGGAGCTGGTCTCCCTGGACGCGGCCCACATCCGCGTGGGCGTTAGCGCCGAGGGCGAGTTTCGATTGGTAGACGGCCGCTGGCAGGAGGTCAGCAGCCCCCTGGACGAGGCGATGGCCATCACTGCCAAGGCGCTGGAGATGCTCCTCTACGATATCCCCAACGTACGGCTGCCCTGGGCGACGGTGGACGTCTATACCGCCTTTCGCGGCGCCGACGGACGGCCGGAGCGCCACTGCATCCTCACCACCACCGCCTCGAGGCAGGCTGCCCGCAACGTGGACTGGGACGGCTGGACGCCGGCCCAGATAGTCTCCTATCTAGAAGGCCGCTACCGCCTCGACGAGCACGGGCGCCCTCTGCCCGTAGAGTTGGAGGAGAGGCCCCAGGGTAGGATGGAGGCGGGAGCGGCATGACGACCCTGCGCTTCCTCACGGCCGGCGAGTCTCACGGCCAGGCCCTGGTCGTCATAATCGAAGGGCTGCCAGCGGGCCTCCCCATCACCGCCGAATACATCGACCGCGACCTGCGCCGTCGGCAGATGGGCTACGGTCGCAGCCGCCGCCAGCAGATCGAGGAAGACCATGCCGAGGTCATTGCCGGAGTCCGCCACGGCCTGACCCTCGGCAGCCCCCTGGCCCTGCTCATCCGCAACCGGGTGTGGGACGACTGGCGCGAGGTGATGCAAGTAGAGCCGTACCAGGGGAAGGTAACCAAGGTCACGCGCCTCCGGCCGGGCCATGCTGACCTGGTCGGGGCCATGAAGTACGGCTTCGACGACGCCCGCAACGTGCTGGAGCGGGCGTCGGCCCGGGAGACGGCGGCGCGGGTGGCCGCGGGCGCCGTCTGCCGCCGACTGCTGGAGGAGTTCGGCATCGCCGTTCACAGCCACACAGTGGCCATCGGGCCGGTGGAGGCCCCTCCCTGCGAGGGAGAGCCGGACTGGGAGGCCGTCGAGGCATCGCCCGTGCGCTGCGCTGACCCCAGGGCGTCGGAGGAGATGGTGAAGGCTATCGACGCTGCCCGCGAGGCGGGAGACACCCTGGGCGGCATATTCGAGGTGAGGGCCCGCGGCGTCCCCATCGGCCTCGGCTCCTACGTCCACTGGGACCGGAAGCTGGACGGCCGCCTGGCCCAGGCGGTCATGAGCATCCATGCCGTCAAGGGCGTGGAGATAGGGGGCGGCTTCACGGTGGCGCGGCTGCCCGGCTCCCAGGCCCACGACGTGATCCTCCCCCCCGAGGAGTGGCGCGGGCGGCCCTGGCGTCGGGCCACCAATCGCGCCGGCGGGCTGGAAGGGGGCGTCAGCAATGGCGAGGACATCGTGGTGAGGGGGGCGCTCAAGCCCATCGCCACCCTGTCGGACCCGCTCCCGTCGGTAGACCTCCATACGGCCCGTGAGATTCGTGCCCACTACGAGCGCTCCGACGTCTGCACCGTCCCCGCTGCCGGCGTCATCGCCGAGGCCATGGTATGCATCGTGCTGGCCCAGGCGCTCCTGGAAAAGTTCGGCGGCGATTCCCTGGACGAGACCAAACGCAACTACGAGGCCTACCTGCGGACGGTGGGGCCCCGCGCGCCCCGCGATTAGGCCATGAGCGAACTCCCCCGACGCATATTCCTGGTGGGGCCTTCGGGTAGCGGCAAAAGCGTCGTCGCCCGGCTGGTCGCCCAACGCCTGGGCTGGCAGGCATTGGACACCGACTCCCTGGTAGAGGAGGCGACAGGCCTTACGGTGCCCGAGATCTTTTCCCGCTGGGGAGAAGGGCACTTCCGCGACCTGGAATCGGATGCACTGCTTCGCGCCTGCCGTGCAGCGCCGGCGGTGATCGCCACCGGCGGCGGCGCCATCCTGAGGCCGACCAACCGGGTGGCCATGTTCGACAGCGGGCTGGTGGTCTACCTGGACGCCAGCCCGGAGGCGCTGCTGGACCGTCTGCGGCAGGGAGGACTGGGGCACCGGCCCCTCCTGCAGGGCGGCGATCCCCTGGCACGCATCTCGGCCCTGAAGGCCCAGAGGGAGGCCTACTATCGTCTGGCCGACTGCACCGTCGACACCGACGGCCTGTCGCCGTCGGAAGTGGCCGAGGCCGTGGTCAGGGCCTGGCAGTCGCTTCCCGCTGACACCTTCGAGAACAGGGAGAGGGTGTGGAAGGCCGCTTCCGAGCCGGCACCCGTGTGGCCCGGAGCCGCCTGCGCCGTGCGGACCACGGGCGGCTCCTATCCCGTCTTCGTGGAGTGGGGGTGCCTGGAGAGGCTGGGAGATATACTGGCCAGGCTGGGCCTCCATGGGCGGGCCTTCCTGGTGAGCGACGAGAACGTCTTCTCCCACCACGGCGAGGCAGCTGTGTCCTCCTTGCGGGCCAGCGGCTTCCAGCCCATCGCCCGCGCTGTGCCCCCCGGCGAGGCCACCAAGACCCTGGACACGGCCGCCTCGCTGTATGCCTGGCTGGCCGACAACAGGGCGGAGCGGGGCGAGGCCGTGATCGCCCTGGGAGGCGGCATGGTGACGGACCTGGCCGGCTTCGTGGCCGCCACCTACGCCCGCGGCCTTCCCCTGGTCCATGTGCCTACGAGCCTTCTGGCCATGGTCGATGCCGCCATCGGCGGCAAGGTAGCAGTGAACCTGCCCCAGGCCAAGAACATGGTGGGCGCCTTCTACCAGCCGCGAGCCGTCGTCTGCGACGTGGCCGTCCTGCGCACCCTTCCCGAGCGAGAACTGAGGTCGGGATGGGCCGAGGCCATCAAGCACGCCCTCATCGCCGACGGCGAGCTGCTGCAGCGCTTCGAGGCCCAGGCCGAGGCCCTGCTGGCCCTGGACGCGGCGCCAGCCACCGAGGTCATCGCCCGCAGCATCGCCATCAAGGCACAGATCGTCGGCAAGGACGAGCGAGAGGAGGCAGGCCTGCGCACCGTCCTCAACTACGGCCACACCCTGGGCCACGCCCTGGAGTCGGCCACCGAATACGTCTCCTTCCTGCACGGGGAGGCTGTAGCGGTGGGCATGATGGCCGCCGCCGAGATAGGTCGGCGCGCCGGCATCACCCCGCCGCAGCTAGTGGAGCGACAGCGGCGGCTGCTGGAGCGTTTCGGCCTGCCGACTCGCGCTCCGGGCGTGCCGGTGGCGGCAGTGCGGCGGGCCATGGCCCTGGACAAGAAGGTGCAGGGCGGCTCGCTGCGATGGGTCCTGTTGGAGGATGTGGGACGGCCCGTCATCCGCAGCGACATCCCCATGGCGGTGGTGGAAGAGGTGCTGGCATCGGTCCTGGGAGATTGAGACGCTGAACGTGCGAACTGCCCTATGGCCGAGGTGGCATCGCTGCGGGCGATAGTGCGGGGCAGGGTGCAGGGCGTCGGCTTCCGGGACTTCGTCTGGCGCCGTGCCCGCTTCCTGGGCCTCAGCGGTTACGTCCGCAACCTGCCCGACGGACGCTCGGTGGAGGTGGTGGCCGAAGGCGAGCGGCAGGCGCTGGAGCAACTGCTGGAATACCTGCGCGAGGGTCCCCGCGCCGCCCGCGTAGACGAAGTGGAGGTCCACTGGGGACAGCCCAGCGGCGGCTACCCCGACTTCGGCATCGCCCTCTGACGGCTACTTGGCTGCGGGGTCGCTCCGGCGCAACGTCAACCTTACCTCGCGGGCGTTCTCCCCGCCCTTCAGCGCTCCCACCAGCCCGAACACCGTCGAGGCTATGATCTGACGCACGAAAGGCGCCAGGGGCAGCTGACGGCCGTCCACCGTCAGCTCCACTTCGTAGCCGTCGGTCTCCTCGCCTGCCATTCTCCTGCTCAGGGAAAGCGTGGCTCTCGCGCCAGGAAGGCTGGCTCGGTACCCCACTCCTCGCCGTGGCTCCAGTCCAGCATGATGACCTCGATCTCCTCGCCAGGCTCCACTACCCGCTTCCGGGGCGGGATGGCGGTCACGGCATTGGCGTAGACCATGGACGTCAGGATGCCGGAGCCCTGCGGCCCCGTGAGGCGGGCATAGTAGCGCCCGTCGCGACGAGTGACGACGCAACGGGCGAAGAAGACGCGGTCGTCGGTGCGGGTGTCGATGCGCTCCTCGGCGATGGCCCTGACCGTGGGGCGCGACCAGTCCCGCTTGCCCATCATCTTGAATATGGCCGGCCGGCCGAACAGCTCGAAGGAGAGGAGAGCGCTGACGGGGTTGCCCGGAAGGCCCAGGTGCGGCACCCTCCGCTCGCCGCGGTAGAAGCAGCCGAAGGCCAGGGGCTTGCCGGGCTTCATGGCCACCGTCCAGAAGTCCACCTCCCCCTCGCGGGCCAGCACCTCCTTCACCACATCGTAGTAACCGCGTGAGACACCGGCGGAGGTGACCACCATGTCAGCGTCCAGCGCTCTGTCCAGCTTGGCCCGCAAGGCCCGCACCGTGTCCCTGGCGATGCCCAGGAGCCGCGGGATGCCCCCGTAACGCAGGACGAGGGCAGCCAGGCCGTGGGCATTGCTGTCGTAGATCTTGTCTTGCGGCTTGGGCCGTCCAGGCGGCACCAGCTCGTCGCCGGTGGAAATGATGGCCACCACCGGCCTCCTCACCACCCTGACGGTGGCCCGGCCCAGGGCGGCCAGCACCGCGATATCGGAAGGGCGGAGGACGGAGCCAGCCTTCAGCACCCGCTGCCCGCGAGCTATGTCTTCTCCGGCTCGGCGGATGTTGGCCCCGGGCGCCGCCTCGCGGAAAATGCGCACTCGTCGCCGCCTACGCAGACGGCGGGCGCCTTCGGGGGGAGCATCGAAAGGCTCGTCGGTGTCCTCGAAGGGCACCACAGCATCGGCGCCGGCCGGGATGGGGGCGCCGGTCATGATGCGCACTGCAGTGCCCGGCAACACCTCGCCCGGGAAGACGTAGCCAGCTGCAACCTCGCCGATCACCTCCAGCTCCACGGGACGGTCGGGAGAGGCGCCGCTGGTGTCACGGGCGCGGACGGCATAGCCGTCCATAGCCGTGTTGTCCAGGGGAGGTATATCGAAGGGGGAGTGAACGTCCTCGGCCAGCACCTGTCCCAGGGCCCGCAACAGCGGCGCTTCCTCGGGCTCGAGGACGTCCACGTAGCCGAGGATTCGGTCCAGCGCCTCTTGGATGCTGATCATAGCCCGGGCGCAACGGTGGCGTCGCCACCATTGTAGCACCGGGGGCGGGCAGCGCACCTAGCTCAGACGGACTACGAGGCAAGTGGTGGTGCGCTGGACGCCGTCCACCTGCTGGATGCCCTCGGTAACCACTCGCCCCAGCTTGTCCAGGTCGTCAGCTTCCAGGAGGGCGATGACGTCATAAGGGCCGGTGACGGCGTCCACCGCGACGACGCGGGCGTCGGCCGAGGACAGCCTCTGGACACCCTCGGCCACCCCTTTGGCCTTGCCGACAGCTGCCTCGATGAGGACGTAGGCACGCATGGCCATGGAAGGTCCCTCCCGCGGCGAGAATTCTGGTCGCCGCCATCATAGCGCCGCTGCAGGAGGTGTCAAGGCGCTCCTCCCCAGGGGCCTTGTTGACCCTAGACAGCCCTCAGCCCATACTGGGTGCCGCAATGCCCTCCCTGACCGATTCGCTGGACCAGCTGGAGCGGGAGGCGCGGGAGGCCCTGGCCGCTGTCCAGGACCTGGAGGCCCTGGACGCCTGGCGCCTGGCCTATCTGGGGCGCCGCGGCCGCCTGAGGGAGGTCACCAAGGTGCTTCCCTCGCTGCCGCCCGAGGAGCGCCGACGGGTGGGGGCAGCTGCCAACCGCGTCCTGGAGGCCCTGGAGGCCGCCTACCAGGAGCGGCGTCGGCGGCTGGAGCAGGAGGCGCTGGCGAGGAAGCTGGCCCAGGCAGCGGTGGACGTGAGCCTCCCCGGCCGGCCCGTGCCCAGGGGGCGACTCCACCCGGTCACCCAGACCCTGCGGGACGTGCTGGCCGCCTTCGGCGCCCTGGGCTTCCAGGTAGTGGAGGGCCCCGAGGTGGAATGGGACTACTACAACTTCGAGGCCCTTCTCATCCCCAAGGACCACCCCGCCCGCGACCTGTGGGCTACCCTCTGGATCGACTACCGTCGCGACGGCGAGATGCCCATGCTCCTGCGCACCCACACCTCGCCCAACCAGGTGCGATACATGGAGAAGCACCGGCCGCCCATACGGATCGTCTCGCCGGGCCGCTGCTACCGTTACGAGGCCACCGACCCCACCCATGAGTGGATGCTGACTCAGGTGGAAGTCCTGGCGGTGGACGAGGGCATCTCCATGGCCGACCTCAAGGGGACTCTGGCCGAGGTCGCCCGACGTCTCTTCGGGACGGAGCGACGCGTGCGCTTCCGCTGCGAGTACTACCCCTTCGTGGAGCCGGGCATGGACGTCCTCATCGATTGCTTCCAGTGCCGGGGCGAAGGCTGCCGCACCTGCGGCCAGTCGGGCTGGATCGAGATCCTGGGCTCAGGGATGGTCCACCCCCAGATCCTCGCCAACGTGGGCTACGACCCCGAACGCTACACCGGCTTCGCCGCCGGCCTGGGCATCGAGCGTATCGCCATGCTCCGCTACGGCATCGACGACATCCGCCTCTTCTACCAGAACGACCTACGCTTCTTGGAACAGTTCTGAGGCGAAGGAGCCGAACATGAGGGTGCCCCTCTCGTGGCTGTCGGAATATGTTGACATAACTTTGCCGGTCGAGGAATTGGCCCGCCGCCTCACCGACGCTGGCCTGGAGGTGGCCGACGTGGTGCGGACGGGCGACTGGCAGAACGTCTTCGTAGGGCAGGTGGTGGAGCTGCGGCCCCACCCCAACGCCGACCGGCTGGTGCTGGCCACCGTCGACCTGGGAGGCGAACGGCAGACGGTGGTCTGCGGCGCTCCCAACGTGGCCGTGGGCCAGAAGGTTGCCTTTGCTAAAGAGGGGGCGGTCCTCATCGACCCTCGTAGCCACCAGCCAGCCCCCCTGCGCCGCGCTGTCATACGCGGAGTCGAGTCGGCGGGCATGATCTGCTCAGAGCTGGAGCTGGGTCTCTCGGAGGACCACAGCGGCATCATGGTCCTCCCCGACGATGCGCCCCTGGGCATCCCCCTCTCCTCTTACCTGGGCGAGACCGTGCTGGAGCTGGAGATAAGGCCCAACCGCCCCGACGCCCTGTCGGTGCTGGGTATCGCCCGCGAAGTGGCAGCCCTGTCCGGCGCCCAGGTACGGGAGCCTCCCCTGGACTACGAGGCCCACGGCCCGCCCGTGCGCCGCCTGGCCTCGGTGCAGGTGGAAGCGCCCGACCTGTGCCCGCGCTACGTGGCGGCCGTGGTTACGGGGGTGCGCATCGGCCCATCGCCGAGCTGGATGCAGCGACGCCTGGAGGCAGCAGGCCTGCGCCCCATCAACAATGTCGTTGACATAACGAACTACGTCATGCTGGAGATGGGGCAGCCGCTGCATGCCTTCGACCTGCACAAGCTGGAGGGGAGCAGCATCGTCGTGAGGCGGGCGCGGGAGGGCGAGACCCTGACCCTGCTGGACGGCAGCGAGGCACGCCTGCGGCCCGACATGCTGGTCATCGCCGATGCCCGACGGCCGGTGGCGGTGGCGGGGGTGATGGGCGGGGCCAACTCGGAGGTGGACGAGGGCACCACTGCCGTGTTGCTGGAGTCGGCCACCTTTTTCGGCCCCAGCGTGCGCCGCACGGCCCAGGCCCTCAAGTTGCGCACCGAGGCCTCTCTGAGGTTCGAAAAGGGCCTCAGCCCCCTGCTGCCCATCTACGCCGCCCGCCGCGCTGTCCGTCTGATGGTGGAGCTGTGCGGTGGCAAGGCAGCCCGCGGCATCATCGACATCTTCCCCCAGCGCCGCCGTCCGTCGCCAGTGCATCTGACGGCCCAGCGCCTGCGAACGGTGCTGGGGATGGACGTGCCCAGGGAGGAAGTGGAGCGCGCCCTGTCGGCGCTGGGCTTCCGGGTAGGGTGGCGGCGCCCTGCCACCTACGTCGTAACGCCGCCCTACTGGCGCACCGACGTGCGCATCGCCGACGACGTGGCCGAAGAGGTGGCCAGGGTGGTGGGCTACGACCGCATCCCCTCGGTGTTGCGGGCGCCCTCGCTGCCGCCCGCCGAGAGAGAGCCGCTGCGGGAGCTGAGGGAACGGCTGAGGGATGCCCTGGCACAGGCCGGGATGCAGGAGGTCATCACCTATCCCCTCAGCGACCGCGAGACTCTGGCCCGAGCCCTGTCGCCCGAGGAGATGGAGTCGCATCCGCCGCTGCGCCTGGCCAATCCCATGAGCCGCGAGCTGGAGTTCCTGCGCACCACTCTGCGCGCAGGGCTACTGAGGGCGCTGGCCCGCAACCAGCGCTCGCGACCGGGCCTGGTGGCGCTGTTCGAGGTGGGCCGCGTCTTCCTTCCCCGGCCCGACGACCTGCCTCGGGAAGTGGAAATGGCGGCGGGGGTCGTTGCCGGCCCGAGGCCTGATCGCTGGGGCCTGCCCAGGGGAGAACCGGCCGACTTTTTCGACGCTAAAGGGATGCTGGAGACGGCCCTCGCCTCGCTGGGCATCGAAGCGCAGTTCGTGCCGGCCGAGCACGCCGTCTTCCTGCCCGGCAGCACCGCCGCCGTGGTGGTGGGCGGGCAGCAGGTGGGGCTGCTGGGCCAGGTCCATCCGGAGGTCGCCCGCGCCTTCGAGGTGGAGGGAGACGCCTATCTGTTCGAGTTGGATCTGGAGCGCCTTCTGCCCCATGTGCCGGGCGGGCGCCTCTACCGACCCATTTCCCGCTTCCCGCCGGTGCGGGAGGACCTGGCGGTGGTGGTGGACGCCGAGGTGCCGGCAGGGGCGGTGCGTAGCGTTATCGAGTCGTCCCCCCTGGTGGTCAGGGCAGAGCTGTTCGACGTCTACACGGGGCCGCCGGTGCCGGAAGGGAAGAAATCGCTGGCCTTCGCCGTCACCTATCAGGCCCTCGACCGCACCCCCAGCGACGAAGAGGTAGCGCGGGAGCGGCGACGGATCGTGGCCCAGCTGGAGAGGGAGCTGGGGGCGTCCCTGCGCGGCTAGCTGGAGCTGGCCAGGGCGTCCCTGGCCCTGGCCACGAGGCCGGCGAAGGTCTCGGGCTCCCGCACCGCCAGGTCGGCCAGGACCTTGCGGTCCAGCTCTATGCCCGCCCTCTTGAGCCCGTCCACCAGGCGGCTGTAAGAGAGGCCATGGAGGCGGGCAGCAGCGTTGATGCGAGCGATCCACAGCCGCCGGAACTGCCCCTTGCGGTCGCGCCGATGTTCGTACGCGTAGTAGAGGGCGTGGATCAGGGACTCGTGGGCGCGACGGTAGGAGCGGTGGCGTGCCCCCACATGCCCCTTTACCTGGGCCAGCACTTTCTTGTGTCGACGCCTCTTGTTGGTGCCCCGCTTGACCCTGGCCACTGTCCAACTTCCTCCCTGGCCCTACGAATAGGGTAGCAGCCGACGCAGTCGCGACACGTCGGCGTCCGACACGGGCAGCTTCTGGGACGCCTGACGCAGAGTGGCAGGGCGCTTCTTGCGGTGCAGGTGGCTCACGTGCCCCTTGCGCCGCACGAACTTGCCGCTGCCCGTGACGTGGAAGCGATCCTTAGCGCCCGAGTGGCTCTTCAGCTTATACTTCTTCGGCTTGGGCAAGGCTCTTCTCCACCTCCCGCTTGCCAGAGGCAGCCCCTGCCTTTTGGGCGCTCTTGCGCCCGGGCGCGATTATCATGCTCAGGAACTGGCCCTCCATGACCGGCTCTCGCTCCACTACCCCGATGCCATCGAGGGCCTCTCGCACCTTCCTGAGCACTTCGTGGCCTCGCTCCGGGTGGTCCATCTCGCGACCCCGGCGGAAGCGGACAGCCACTCGCACCTTGTCGCCGCCCTCCAGCAGGCGGGCCACTATCTTGATTTTGAACTCCAGGTCGTGCTGCCCGATGTTGGGCCGCAGCCTTACCTCGTGCAGCTCGCCGCCCTTGTGGTGGCGGCGGGCCTCACGCTCCTTCTTTTCCTGCTGGTACTTCCACTTGCCGTAGTCCAGTATGCGGCATACGGGTGGGTTACCGCTAGGGTCTACCTCTACCAGGTCTAGGCCCGCCTCCCTGGCCATGGCCAGGGCTTTGGCCAGAGGCACCACCCCCTGATTGCGGCCGTTCTGGTCGATGAGGCGGACCTCCCTGGCCCGTATCCGCTCGTTTATCGGCAGCTCCTTCCGTATAGCCTCTGTCCCCCTTCCCGAGTTTTATCGGCCCGAACTATAACACATGAGCGGACGATTTACAAGCTAGGCCAGCAGCAACAGGGCCTGGCCTGGCTCCACCCTCTGCCCGGTCGCCACGTAGACTTCGCGGACGGTGCCGCCGTACTGGGCCCGCAGCTCATTGTTCATCTTCATGGACTCGATCACCAGCAGGACATCGCCTTCGCGGACCTGCTGCCCTGGCGACACCTGAACCTCCTGGACGACACCGCTCATGGGCGAAAGGACCATCCAGCCGCCGCCAGCAGCAGGCTGCCAGCCCTCGGCCTCGACTGTGGGCATCACGGGACGCCCGCTACGGGCCGTCTGCACGTGGACGGCGTAGCGGCGGAAGCCTATGGTGACCTCGTAGCCGCCGGCGCGGGGTTCGGCGTAGGCCTCGAAGGGGCGACCGTCCACCTCCAGGAGGTAGAGCGGCTGGGACCCGACCCCCACCTGCTCCAGGCGCAGCCGATGCCAGCGGCCGTTCAGGGCAGCCCTCAACCCATCCGGTCCCTCCTCCACCTCCACCTCGTAGAGGTCGCGGCCCAGGCGGACTAGGTATTTCTCCGCCACAGGCTCCGCTCCCCTATCAGGTGGTGGCCGTGGCGCGCCTGGAACCGCCTCCACCCCAGGCGCCAGCCGCCACCCGAATCGACGACCACGGGCCTCGGGCTGGCCCTCCGGCTGTGGGCCAGCAGGGCAGCCAGCAGCACGGCTGCCCGCTCCTCATCGCCGCGTTCGGCACGGGGACGATAGTGCTTCTCCACGTAACGGGTGTCCAGCCGCCCGGCGACGAAACGGGGATCCTCCAGGACCTGCAGGTGGAAGGGGATATTGGTGCTGATGCCCACGATCTTGAACTCGCGCAGTGCCCTCCTCATACGGGCGATGGCCTGGCGACGGTCGCGACCCCATGTCACCAGCTTGGCCACCAGAGGGTCGTAGTAGTAGGTGACCTCCATGCCATCGTAGAGGGCGCTGTCCACCCGCACGCCGGGGCCGCCGGGCACACTGACATAGGTAACGGTGCCCACCGAGGGCAGGAAGTTCTGGAAGGGGTCCTCGGCAGTGATGCGGCACTCGATGGCCCACCCGCGCAGGCGGATGTCCTCCTGACGGTAGGGCAGACGCTCGCCAGCCGCCACCAGGATCTGGTCGGCCACCAGGTCGACCCCCGTCACCATCTCGGTGACGGGGTGCTCCACCTGGAGGCGCGTGTTCATCTCCAGGAAGTTGATATTGCCCTCCTGGTCCAGCAGGAACTCCAGGGTGCCCACGCTGCGGTATCCCACAAAGGTCACGGCTCGGCGGGCCAGCTCCATCAGCCGCTGGCGCAGGTCGTCGTCCACGGCGGTGGAGGGGGCCTCCTCGATGATCTTCTGGTGACGGCGCTGGATGGAGCACTCGCGCTCTCCCAGTACCACCACGTTGCCGTGGTGGTCGGCGATGACCTGGACTTCGATGTGGCGCACCGGCTCCAGGTACTTCTCGAGGTAGACGACGCCGCTGCCGAAGGCCGAGGCGGCCTCCCGGCGGGCCCGCTCCAGGGCCGCCGGCAGCTCCTCCGCCCGGAAGACGGTGCGCATACCCCGACCGCCGCCGCCAGCTGCCGCCTTCACCAGGATGGGGAAGCCGATGCGCGTGGCCGCCTCTTCTATCTCCTCCTGCCCCGACAGCTCCTGGGTGCCGGGCACCACCGGCACGCCAGCCTCCTGCATGAGCTGTCGCGCCCGCAGCTTGTCGCCCATGGAGCGGATGACCTGGGGCGATGGCCCGATGAAGGTGATGCCGTTGTCCTCACAGGCCTGAGCGAAGTCGGCGTTCTCGGCCAGGAAGCCATAGCCGGGGTGGACGGCGTCCACCTTGGCCTTCCTGGCCACCTCGATGATGCGGCCGATGTTGAGGTAGCTCTCGCGGGCAGGAGGCGGGCCGATGCAATAGGCCTCGTCGGCGTGGCGGACGTGCAGATCGTTGCGGTCGGCCTCCGAATAAACGGCTACAGCGCGGATGCCCAGGTCACGGCAGGCCCGGACCACCCGCAGGGCTATCTCGCCCCTGTTGGCTATGAGGATCTTTCGGAACATGCAGTCCTTCTATTCGCCTCCTTAGTTTGGCCTATATGAGGCCTAAAGGCAAGGGCCGCGGGCCTGGCCCTGTAGTGAGGACGGGCACCGGTCTTTCAAATGCCGCGGATGTCCCTGCCTTCGACTCGCCGGACACTGGCAGGAATTTTCCGGCCGGCGCGGACAGCGACGCCCGATGGGTGGGACGGGCCTGGGGGCAGTCGGCCTCAAGGGGCCTGGCGGGCCTCAGCTACCAGCCTCGACAGGAGATCCTCCAGCGGTACTGTGCCCAGGTCTTCGCCAGAGCGGAGGCGCACCGCCACCCCACCGGCCTGGGCCTCCCGGTCTCCCACGATGAGCATGTAGGGCACCTTCTGCAGCTGGGCGTCGCGGATCTTGGCCTGCATCCGCTCCTGGCGGTCATCCACCTCCACCCGCAGGTCGGCCTCCCTCAGACGCTCGGCCACCTGACGGGCATAGGGGAGATGACGGTCGGCGATGGGTATCACCACCGCCTGCACCGGGGCCAGCCAGGTGGGGAAGGCGCCCGCGTAGTGCTCTATGAGCACCCCGAGGAAGCGCTCCATGGAGCCCAGCATGGCCCGGTGGACCATGTAGGGGCGCTGGCGTGAGCCGTCGGCAGCCACGTAGGTCATGTCGAAGCGCTCGGGCAGGTTGAAGTCGAACTGGACGGTGGTGCACTGCCACTCGCGGCCGATGGCGTCCACCAGCTTCACGTCGATCTTGGGGCCATAGAACACAGCGCCGCCCTCGTCCACCTGGTAGCTCAGGCCTCTGTCCTCCACCGCCCTGCGCAGGGTGGCCTCGGCCATCTGCCAGTCCTCCGGGGAGCCGGCGTATTTGCCTTCGGCGTCGCGGGTGGACAGATAGACCCGGAACTCGCGGAAGCCGAAGGCCTCGAAGAACAGCAGCATGAAGTCGAGACAGCCCTCGATCTCCGCCTGAACCTGGTCCGGCCGACAGAATATGTGGGCGTCGTCCTGGGTGAAGCCCCGCACCCGCAGCAGTCCGTGCAGCACTCCCGACCGTTCGTAGCGGTAGACGGTGCCCAGCTCGGCCAGGCGGATGGGCAACTCGCGGTAGCTGCGCACCCGCGACTTGTAGATCTGGATGTGGAAGGGGCAGTTCATGGGCTTCAGGTAATAGGCCTGCCCGTCCACGTCCATGGGCGAGTACATGTTCTCGGCGTAGAAGTCCAGATGCCCCGAGGTCTGCCAGAGGGTGGCACGACCGATATGGGGGGTGTAGACCAGTTCGTAGCCGCGGCGGAAGTGCTCACGCCGCCAGAAGTCCTCGATGATGGTACGGACGCGGGCGCCCTTGGGGTGCCAGTAGACCAGCCCCGGCCCGTACTCTTCGTGGAAGCTGAACAGGTCCAGCTCCCGCCCGAGACGACGATGGTCGCGGCGCTGGGCTTCTTCCAGTCGCCGCAGATACTCCTCCAGCTCTTCCTGCGTCTCGAAGAGGGCGCCGTAGATCCGTTGCAGCATGGGACGCCGCTCGTCGCCCCGCCAGTAGGCGCCCGCCACCGACAGCAGCTTGAAGGGCGGCACCTGGCCGGTGCGCTCGACGTGGGGACCCTGGCACAGGTCCACGAAGTCGGCATGGCGGTACAGGCTCACCTTGTCGTCCTCTATCTCCTCGATCAGCTCCAGCTTGTAGGTCTGGTCGGCAAAGAGGCGTCGTGCCTCCTCCTTGGATATCTCCTCGTGGACGAAGGGAACATCGGAAGCTATGCGTTCCCGCATGAGCTCCTCGATGCGCGGCAGGTCATCGGGCGTCAGGGGACGAGGCAGGTCGAAGTCGTAGTAGAACCCGGTGTCGATGGGCGGGCCGATGCCCAGCTTGGCGCCTGGAAAGAGCTTCAGCACCGCCTCGGCCATGATGTGGGCGGCCGAGTGGCGCATGCGGTAGAGACGCTCCTCCTTGGGCAGTTCGTCCAGCTTCGACATGGCCTTCACGCGGCGGCCTAGCGGCCCAGCGCCCGACGTAGGAGTCTACCCTGGACCACCGCGAGGCCCAGCCCCAGGGCAGCCAGGGCCACCAGAATGCCCGTCAGCACCCAATCGCCGCGGGCGGCAGCGAGGGCAGCGAAGGCGACAGCGACGCCCAGCATGGCCAGGGGCACGCCCACCAGCCACAGGCGCAGGAGCCGCACGCTGGGGGGCTCCCTTCCCGGAGGCGCCATCGCCTTCCCTGCCTGTCCCACAAACTCAGCGGGCCAGGGGCCACCGCCCTGGCCCGGCGCCGCCTCTCCTGGCTGGTGGGCGGTAGAGGACTCGAACCTCTGACCTCAGCGATGTCAACGCTGCGCTCTGCCCACTGAGCTAACCGCCCACCCGAGGGGAATGGTAGCAACGGCCCGAGGGGGCGGTCAAGGCGAGCCGCGTCCGCTCGAGAATGCCCGCCGGCGCCCAGGCCCCGGAGCGCTCGGGGCTGTCCCCAGCCCGGCGGCAGCAGAGGGCTGCGTTCAGCCGCCCGCCAGCTCCCGTCGGTAGGCCTCCAGAGCCTCCCGCACAGCCTGGTCGCTGAGGGAGAGGATGGAGGCGGCCAGCAGGGCAGCGTTGCGGGCGCCGTCGATGCCCACGCAGGCCACAGGCACCCCCGGCGGCATCTGGACGATGGACAGAAGCGAGTCCAGCCCCTGCAGGGCCGACCGCGCCAGGGGAAGGCCGATGACGGGTAGGGTTGTCCAGGCGGCCACCACCCCCGGCAGATGGGCGGCCATGCCGGCGGCGGCGATGATGACGCCGATGCCCCGTTCACGGGCGCCCTGGGCGAACTGGCGCACCTTCTCGGGGGTGCGGTGGGCCGACATGACGTGCACCTCGCACTCGATGCCCAAGCGCTCCAGCATCTTCTGGGCCTCTTCCACCTGGGGCAGATCCGACTGGGAGCCGACAACGACAGCTACTTTGGCCATGCCCTGCTCCTCCTGCGTTTCGCTCGCTTGCCTGGCACGTGCGTCCTTGCAGCCCTCGCCCGCGCGGCCCGAGGGCTGAGCGTGAGGCCTGCAGCGACCCGGCGGGCGGGCAGGTCACATGCAGGCGGCGGCACCGCTGCTAAGGCCGATTCTAACGTCGCCAGGCCGCAGGGTCACGGCCGGCGGGCGCCTACTGCACCTTGGCGTCCTGGGCCGGGGCGGCGATGTCGCGGCGGTAGTGGGCGCGGGTGAAGTGGATGTGCTGGACGGCCCGGTAGGCCTTCGCCCGCGCCTCCGTCAGCGTCGGCGCCAGGGCCACCACCGTCAGAACCCGTCCGCCGGCCGTCACGACGGTCCCATCGTCCCGCAGGGCAGTCCCGGCATGGAACACCAGGACGCCCTCCTCCACCGACCCGAGGCCGTAAATGGGGTAGCCTGTGCGGTACTCGTCGGGGTAGCCGCCGGAGGCTATCACCACCCCCACGCAGGCGTCGGTGGACCACTCCACCGCCACCTCGTGCAGGCGGCCGTTGGCCACCGCCCAGGCGATCTCCAGCAGGTCGCTCTTCAATCGCGGCAGCAGCACCTGTGTCTCCGGGTCGCCGAAGCGACAGTTGAACTCCAGCACCAGCGGCCCCTGCTCGGTGACCATCAGGCCCGGGTAGAGGACGCCGCGGTAGTCTATCCCCTCAGCGGCCAGGGCGCGCACCGTCGCCTCGGTTATCTGCTGGTGGACGAAGCGCTCGGTGGGCTCGTCCAGCCAGAGGGCAGGGCTGTAGGCCCCCATGCCGCCGGTGTTGGGGCCGCGGTCGCCGTCCAGCGCTCGCTTGTAGTCGCAGGCGAAGGGCATGGGCACCACCGTGCGGCCATCGGTGAAGGCGTGGGCCGAGACCTCCCGCCCGGCCAGCTTCTCCTCCACCACCACCGTGCGGCCGGCCGGGCCCAGGGCCTCCTCCACCATCAGCCGGTCTATGACCTCCAGCGCTTCCTCCTTGGACTCGCAGACGAACGCGCCCTTGCCACCGGCCAGGCCATCGGCCTTGACCACTGGCGGCTCCCGCAGCGACTGCACGTAGTCGCGGGCATCGGTGCGCGAATCGAACACGGCGAAGGTGGGGTGGGGTATGCCGTAGCGGGCGACCAGCTCCCGCGCCCAGGCCTTGGACGCCTCGATGCGCGCCCCCGCCTGTCGCGGCCCGAAGACGGCGATACCCTCGGCCTCCAGGCGGTCGGCCAGGCCCTGTGCCAGCGGCTCCTCCGGCCCCACCACCGCCAGCTCGACGCGGTGCTCCTTGGCCACCGCCACCAGCCCCTCGATGTCGTTAGCCTTCACGTCCAGGTTGGTGGCGATGGCAGCAGTGCCGGCGTTGCCCGGGGCGACGAACAGCTCCTCCAGGCGGGGCGACTGGCGCAGCTTCCAGGCGATGGCGTGCTCGCGCCCGCCGCCGCCCACCACCATGACCCGCCTCATGAGGCCTTGCGCACCTCCGCCGTTACGGGGATGGGGTTGCTCAGGGCGAAGACGGCCGGGCAGCGGGCCAGGGCCTCCTGCCGGGCCGCCTCCAGCTCCTCGGGCGGGGCATCGGTGTCGGCCTCGATGCTGAAGGTCACGCCCTGCACTGTGGGCGCCTCGGAGACGCCGAATGCACGGCCCAGGTCGAGCTGACATTCGCCCGTGGCCTTCAGACTCCGTAGCTGGATGCCGCGGGACGAGGCCGCAGTGACGAAGGTGGCGGTGAAGCAGGAGAGGAGGCCCAGCACGCACAGGTGCAAAGGCCCAGGTCGGGAGCCCTTGCCACCCATGAAGGTGGGCGAGTCCAGCTCCAGCCTCAGCTCGCCGTTCTCGAACCTGGCCGAGACGGTCATCTGCGGGCCCGAGGGGTCAGGATGCCACTGCAGCTCGCCGCGGTTGACTCGCCGGCCGCGGGCGGGGTCCCTGGCGATGGCCTCCGCCTCGCGTGCCACGGCGTCCAGGTCCACGTTGTTGACGACGGCCACGGTTCCACCTCCGAGGCCTATTGTAGGCGCCGGCGGCGCCTGCGGGCACGGGGACGGGCCCCCTCGTCCATAACGGCCCGGTAGGCTGCCTGGGCCAGGGCCATGGCGGTGGCCTCGTCCAGGTCCGGCGGTACGGAGGCCCACCGCCCGAAGGGCACGCCCGGCCGGAGCATAAAAGGCTCGCCGCCCGCGGCCAGCAGGCGCTCGTACTCGGGCCCGCTCAGCCGCAGGAAGAGGCGGTCGTCGGCCACGAAGGCGAACATGCGGCCGTTGGGCGCCAGGAAGCACCTGGCTCCGAACATAGACCGCACCACCACGCCAGGAAGGGAAGCGGGCGAGAAGGGGTCTGCCATCGGTCACCCCACGGCCGCAAGGCGAGCCACCGGCCTGGCCAGCCCCCGCAACACAGCCTCAGGCCCCGCCAGGCCGCGGCGCGAGCCGGTCACTCCCACTCGATGGTGCCGGGGGGCTTGGAGGTGATGTCGTAGACGACGCGGTTCACGCCCGGCACCTCGTTCACGATGCGCGAAGAGATGCGCGCCAGCACGTCGTAGGGCAGGCGCGCCCAGTCGGCCGTCATGGCGTCCTCGGCCGTCACCGCCCGCACCGCCACCACGTAGCCGTAGGTGCGGTAGTCGCCCATGACCCCCACCGAGCGCGTGTCGGTCAGCACGGCGAAGGACTGCCAGAGCTGCCGGTAGAGGCCCGCCCGCTTGATCTCGTCCATCACGATCCAGTCGCAGGCCCGCAGCAGCTCCAGCTTCTCCTCGGTGACCTCGCCGATGACGCGGATGGCCAGTCCCGGGCCAGGGAAGGGCTGGCGGTAGACCATCTCCTCGGGCAGGCCCAGCTCCAGCCCCACCCGTCGCACCTCGTCCTTGAACAGGTAGCGCAGGGGCTCCAGCAGGCGGAAGCTCATCTCCTTGGGCAGGCCGCCCACGTTGTGGTGGGTCTTGATCTTGGCGGCGGCGCCGGAGCCGGCAGCGCTCTCGATAACGTCGGGGTAGGTGGTGCCCTGAGCGATGAACTCGAATTCGCCCAGCTTGCCAGCCTCGGCCTCGAACACGCGGATGAAGGTCTCGCCGATGACCTTTCGCTTCTCCTCCGGGTCCGTCACTCCCCGCAGCCGCTCCAAGAAAGTGCGGGTAGCGTCCACGTAGACCAGCGGAATGCCGAGGTGGCGGCGGAAGGTGTCCTGAACCCGCTCCGGCTCCTCTCGCCGCAGGAGGCCATTGTTGACGAAGATGCAGGTGAGCTGGTCGCCCACGGCCCGGTGCACCAGGGCAGCCGTCACCGCCGAGTCCACCCCGCCCGAAAGGGCGCAGAGGACGCGGCTGCCGCCCACCGTCTCCCGTACGCGCTCCACCGCCTCGGCGATGAAGTTGCCCGGTGTCCAGTCGCCACGACAGCCGCAGACACGGTAGAGGAAGTTGCGGATGATCTCCTTGCCCAGAGGCGTGTGCACCACCTCGGGATGGAACTGGAGGCCGAACATACGCGAGTCATCGGCCATGACCGCCACGGGGGAGTTGTCCGAATGGGCCAGAGCACGGAATCCCGGCGGCAGCTCCGTCACCTGGTCGCCGTGGGACATCCAGACGGGGAAGGATGTGGGCAGCCCCGCGAAGAGGGGGGAGGAGGGATCGTCCACCTGCAACAGCGACAGGCCGTATTCGCGTCGTTGAGAGGGGGCTACGCGGCCCCCGAGCTGGTGGGCCAGCAATTGCATGCCGTAACAGATGCCCAGCACCGGCAGGCCCGACCCGAAGACGTAGTGGGGCGCCAGGGGGGCACCTTCATCGTATACCGATGCAGGGCCACCCGAGAGGATGAAGCCCCGCGGCGAGAGGCGCGCTATCTCGTCCCAGGGGGTGTCGGGCGGCACCAGCTCGCAGTAGACGTTGCATTCTCGCACCCTGCGGGCGATGAGCATGCTATACTGGGAGCCGAAGTCCAGGACGACTACCGTCTCGGGCTGCCGACGCCGCTCCGACGGCCCGGGAGCCGGAGCGTGGCCCTCCCGCTCGCGGGCGATCTCCAGATAGGTAGAGACCTCCACGTCGTCGGAGGCGGACAGGCGGTGGCTGGGGGGCGGGACCGGCCGGGTCATAACGGCTCGTTTGACTCTCATGCTAGCGGCGTCGGCGCAACCTGTCAATCAGCAAAACTGGTTAGCAGTAATGCTCGCTCCTGCAGGTGCCCGTCATGGCGTTGCGTAGGTTGAGGGGAGCCGCCCTGCTAGCCGCCGTGGGCGTAGGGGCGGCAGCCCTGGCCTACCGCCTGCTGAGCGGGCGCCAGCCCGCAGGCCGTCGACAGCTCAGGCTGGTGGGCCTGCGGGAGCCAGTGGAGGTGCTGCGCGACCGCTGGGGAGTGCCCCACATCTACGCCAGGAACCTCTGGGACCTCTTCTTCGTCCTGGGCTACCTGCAGGCCCGGGACAGGCTCTGGCAACTGGACTTCTACCGTCGGCTCGCCACCGGCACCCTGGCCGAGGTGATGGGCGAGGCGGCCCTGGAATACGACCGCCTGATGCGGCGGGTGGGCATCGGCCGCGTCGCCCGCCGTGACGTGGACCGACTGCAGCCCCAGGTGAGGGAGGCACTGGAGGCCTTCGCCGCCGGCGTCAACGCCTGGCTCGCCTCGGGCACCCTTCCGGTGGAGTGCCTGGTGCTGCGATACCGCCCCCAGCCATGGCAGGTCGCCGACTCCACCGCCATCGGGCGCTTCATAGCCTGGACGCTGTCCGGCAACTGGGACCGAGAGGTGCTCAGGGCCTGGCTGCTGGAGCGCTTCGGTCCCGAAACGTTGGCCGAACTGGAGCCCCAGTACCCCCTGGGCAAGCCACTGGTGCTGCCCCCTGGGTCACCCTCCCGCTCCCCTGGCCCGGATCTACGTCGGGAGTTCCGCGAGCTGGCGCTGGCAGTGGTGGGCGGCGGCCTCAGCAACAACTGGGTGGTGGATGGCAGCAAGTCGGTGACGGGGAAGCCACTGCTGGCCAACGACCCCCACCTGCCCCTGAGCATTCCCTGCATATGGTACGAAGCGCATCTCGAGGCCCCGGGACTGCGCGCGGCAGGGGTCTGCCTTCCCGGGCTGCCAGCCATCATCATCGGTCACAACCAGCGCATCGCCTGGGGCGTGACGGCGGCCATGGTGGACCAGGACGACCTGTATATCGAGCGGTTGGATCCTTCGGACCCGTCCCGTTATCAGTTCCAGGGGCGCTGGGAGCAGGGGGAGGTGGTGAGGGAGGAGATACGGGTGCGGGGGCGCGAAGAGCCGGTGGTGGAGGAGGTGCTCGTCACCCGTCATGGCCCCATCATCAGCCCCTGCCTGCCCGGGGTGGACAGGCCGCTGGCGCTGCGCAGCGTCTGTCTGGAGGAGAGGGACTTCGCCGGGGGCCTCCTGGCGCTGATGCAGGCCGAGGACTGGGAGGGGTTCCGGTCAGCCCTGAGAGGATGGGTCTCCAGCGTCCTCAATTTTGTATACGCCGACGTAGACGGCAACATCGGTTACCAGATGGCCGGACTGGTGCCCGTGCGCAGAAAGGGGCTGGGGCTGGCGCCGGCACCGGGCTGGACGGGCGAGTACGAATGGGAGGGCTACCTGCCTTTCGAGGAGTTGCCCCACAGCTTCAACCCTCCCTCCCACTGGCTGGCCACAGCCAACAACAAGGTGGTGGACGACGACTACCCCCACTTTCTCAGCGCCGAGTATGTGGACAGCCCCCGCATCGAGCGCATCGTCCAGGTGCTTACGTCGCGACAGGCCCTGTCCAGCGAGGACTTTCGTGCCCTCCAGACCGACCTGCAGTCGCTGCCGGGGCAGGAGCTGGCAAAGCTCATCCTGTCCCTCGAGCCGCGAGACCCCTGGGCACGCCGGGCCCAGACCTTCGTGGGGGCCTGGGACGGCTCCCTGCATCCGGAGAGCATCGCTGCCGCCATCGTGCAGGCCTTCTTCGTCCACCTGGTGAAGAGGGCGCTGGAGGAAAAGGTGGGCGCCATGGCCGATTTCCTCCTGGGTCGGCCGGTGCACCCCCTACGCGACGCCGGCCACTTCTTCATCGACTCCGCTTCCTGGCTGCTGCGCAAGATGCAGGAGCGGCCCGACTGGTTCCCCGGCCGCACCTGGCGGGAAGTGGCCGAACAGGCGCTGGTGGACGCCGTGCGCGATCTGCGCCGTCGCCTGGGCGACGACATGACCCGCTGGCAATGGGGCCGGCTCCACCGCCTCGTGCTGCGGCACCCCCTGGGGCAGGTGCGGGCGCTGGCGCCCATCTTCAACCGCGGCCCCTACCCGGTGGGCGGTGATGCCAATACCGTGGCCCAGGCCGCGTATCTGCCCTACGATGGCTACGAGGTGGTCAGCTTCGCTGCCTCCTGGCGCATGATCGTCGACCTGGCCGACTTCAACCGCAGCCTCGGGGTCATCCCCGGAGGTCAGTCGGGCAACCCCGCCAGTCGCCACTACACGGACCAGCTCCAGCTCTGGCTCCAGGGCGAATATCATCCCATGCCCTGGGACCGGGAGCAGGTGGAGAAGCACGTAGAGTCTCGCCTGCACCTCACCCCGTGACCCTTTACACCCCCTGGCGGAGGCGAAAGTGGCGAAGAAGAGCGTGCGCGATATAGACGTGCGCGGTAAGCGGGTGCTGGTGAGGGTGGACTTCAACGTCCCCCTGGACCAGTCCGACCACCGCGTGCTGGACGATTCCCGCATCCGCGCCTCCCTCCCTACCATCCGTCACCTGCAGGAGCAGAGGGCGCGCATCGTCCTCTGCTCCCACCTGGGACGGCCCAAGGGTCGCGACGAGAGCCTTAGCCTCGCGCCAGTAGCCCGACGCCTCTCGGAGCTGCTGGGGAGGACAGTGCCCCTGGCACCCTGTTGCGTGGGGCGGGAGGTGGAGGAACTGGTCGCCTCCCTGGGCGAGGGCGACGTCCTGCTGCTGGAGAACGTCCGCTTTCATCCCGAGGAGGAGAAGAACGACCCCGAATACGCCCGCGCCCTCGCACGCCTGGCCGACGTCTACGTCAATGACGCCTTCGCTGCCGCTCACCGAGCCCATGCCTCCACCGCCGGTGTGGCCGCCTATGTGCCGGCGGTGGCGGGTCTGCTGATGGAGCGGGAGATAGCCCACCTTTCGAGGGCGCTGGAGCCGGAGCGGCCCTACGCCGCCGTCATCGGTGGGGCGAAGATCAGCACCAAAATAGGGGTGCTGCACAACCTTCTGCGGCGGGCAGACCGTCTGCTGCTGGGGGGCGGCATGGCCAATACCTTCCTCAAGGCTGAGGGGTTCCCGGTGGGCGCTTCCCTGGTGGAGGACGACTATCTCGACGAGGCCCGGCGAATCATGGACGAGGCGCGGGAGCGGGGCGTGCGCCTGCTCCTGCCCAGCGACGTGACTGTCGCCGAGCGGGTGGCGGCCGATGCCCAGACCCGTCGCGTGTCGGTGAAGGAGGTCCCTGAGGGCTGGCACATCGTCGACATCGGCGACACGACCCTGGACGTGTTCGCGCGCGCCCTGGAGGACTGCCGCACGGTGGTCTGGAACGGGCCTATGGGCATCATGGAGCTGGAGCCCTTCGCTCGTGGCTCGAGGCGGCTGGCGGGCATCATAGCCGGCCTGCGGGATGCCGTTACCATCGTCGGTGGCGGCGAGACGGCGGCCGTCGTGGAATCTCTGGGCCTGGCCGACCGCTTCACCCACGTCTCCACCGGCGGCGGTGCCACCCTGGAATTCCTCGAGGGGCGGGAGCTGCCCGGAATCGCTGCCCTGCTGGACGCCTGAGGGGGTGCGCCATGCGCGTAGGCTTCATCGGGCTGGGCAACATGGGCATGCCCATGGCCCGCAACCTGCTGGCCGCCGGGCACCAGGTGCGGGCCTACAACCGCACCCTGGCCCGCGCCCAGGAGCTGGCCTCGGAGGGGGCCGAGGTGGCCCGCACCCCGGCCGAGGCAGCCAGGGACGCCGAGGTGCTGGTGACCATGCTGGCCGATGACGCAGCGGTGGAAGCGACGCTGCTGGGGCCCGAAGGTGCCATGGACGCCCTGCCAGCGGGCGCCGTGCACCTCTCCATGAGCACCATCGGCGTCGAGACCTCGCGACGGCTGGCCCAGGCCCACGCCGGACGGGGCCAGGGCTATGTGGCCGCCCCGGTCTTCGGGAGGCCCGAGGCAGCGGCCGCCCGCGCCATGTGGATCGTGGCCAGCGGCGGCCGGGAGCACATCGAGCGCTGTCGGCCGCTGCTGGAGGCCATGGCCGCCGGCTACACGGTAGTGGGCGAAGACCCGGCGGCGGCCAACGTCGTCAAGCTGGCCGGCAACATGCTCATCGCTGCCGCCATCGAGGCCATGGGCGAGGCCTCCGCCCTGGTGGGCCTGCACGGGGTGGACCCGGGCCTGTTCCTGCAACTGGTGGCCGAGCGGGTCTTCCGTTCCCCCCTCTACGCCAACTACGGCCGCCTGGTGGCCGAGCGACGCTTCGAGCCGGCGGGCTTCAGGCTGCGCCACGGCCTGAAGGACGTGAAGCTGGCCCTGGCGGCGGGAGAGGAGAAGGCGCTGCCCCTGCCCGTCGCCAGCCTGCTGCGCGACCGCTTGCTGGCCGCCCTGGCCCGGGGGTGGGGCGAGCGCGACTGGGCCTCCGTCACCGAGCTGGCCCGCCCCGACGCTGGCTAGCGACCGCGCCCATGTCCCATAATCGGTAGGTGGCTGACATGGATCTCGAACTGGCGCGACAGCTCAGCACCGAGGCCGACACCAAGATCGTCCTCCTGGTGATGGACGGTCTGGGAGGCCTCCCTCACCCCGAGACGGGGCGCACGGAGCTGGAGACGGCCTACACGCCCAACCTGGACCGCCTGGCCCGCGAGAGCATGTGCGGCCTCACAGTGCCGGTGGCCCCCGGCATCACGCCCGGGAGCGGCCCCGGGCACCTGGCCCTCTTCGGCTACGACCCCCTGAAGTTCCAGGTAGGACGTGGGGTGCTGGAGGCCCTGGGCATAGACTTCGACCTGCGGCCGGGCGACGTGGCCGCCCGCGGCAACTTCTGCACCGTGGACGAGGCCGGCATCATAACCGACCGCCGGGCTGGGCGCATCGACACCGAGCGATGCGCCCAGCTGGTGTCCAGGCTCCAGGGCATAGAGGTTGACGGCGTGCAGGTCCTGGTGAAGCCGGTGCGAGAGCACCGCTTCCTGGTGGTGCTGCGAGGCCAGGGCCTCTCGGACCGCGTGTCCGACACGGACCCTCAGCGAGAGGGGGTGAAGGTGCCGCCAGCCACGGCCACCTCGCCCGAGGGAGAACGCACCGCTTCCCTGGTCAACCGCTTCGTGGCGGAGGCGGCCCGCCGCCTGCGGGACGAGGCACCGGCCAATATGCTGCTGTTGAGGGGATTCGCGGTGCGCCCCCACTGGCCCACGGTGCAGGAGGTCTTTCGCCTGAGGGCAGCAGCGGTGGCCTACTACCCCATGTATCGCGGCCTTGGCAAACTGGTGGGCATGCAACCATTGCCCTCGGGGCCGCGGCTGGAGGACGCCATCGCCTCGGCACGCGAGCACTGGCACCAGTTCGACTACTTCTTCCTCCACTACAAGGCCACCGACACAGCCGGGGAGGACGGAGACTTCGACCGCAAGGTGGAGGCCATCGAGGCAGCCGACCGGGCCATCCCCGCCCTGCTGGACCTGGACCCCGACGTGCTCATCGTCACCGGCGACCACTCGACGCCCGCGGTGCTGGGGGGCCACTCATGGCACCCGGTGCCCTTCATGATGCGGGCACGCTGGGCCCGGGCCGACGATTGCGACGCCTTCAACGAGGTAGCGCTGCAGCGGGGCATCCTGGGCACCTTCCCGGCGATGGAGGTCATGCCACTGGCCCTGGCCCACGCCCGCCGTCTCCTCAAGTTCGGGGCCTGAGATGCGAACGCCCCTCGTCGCCGGCAACTGGAAGTGCCACCTGCGCCTCGATAGCGCCCGGGCCCTCGCCTCTTCCCTGCGCGATGGGCTGCAGGGCCTGCTCGGGGTGGAGGTGGTCGTCTGCCCGACCTTTCTCCACATACTGCCTGTGCGGGACGTGCTCGCCGGCTCCAGCATAGGCCTCGGCGCTCAGGACACCCACTGGGAAGACGACGTGGCTGCCACCGGCGAGGTGGGCCCGGCCATGCTGGCCGAGGCCGTGCAGTACGTCATCATCGGTCACTCGGAGCGGAGGCATGTGTTCGGGGAGTCCGACGAGGCCGTTCGTCGCAAGCTGGAGGCAGCCCTGGCCCAGGGGCTGAGGCCCATCCTCTGCGTCGGCGAGACCTTGCAGGAGCGGGCGAGAGGGCATACCCATGCCGTCCTGGAGCGGCAGACGCGCTCCGCCCTGGAGGGCCTCGGCCGCGCCGACGGCCTGGTGGTAGCCTACGAGCCGGTATGGGCCATCGGCACCGGCGTGGCCGCCACCGCTCACCAGGCAGCGGAGGCCATAGCCTTCGTGCGGCAGCTCATCGCCCGCTACCTGGGGGAGCGGGCGGCGGAGGAGACGCGTATCCTGTACGGCGGGAGCGTCAGTCCGGCCAACATAGCCGAGTTCGTCTCCCTGCAGGATGTGGACGGCGCCCTGGTGGGAGGAGCGAGCCTCAAGGCCGACGCCTTCGTCCAGATAGTGCAGGCGACGGCGCAGGCCAAGAAAGGCGGGAGGTGAGGGCCATGGCGGGGGAGGCGATGCTCCGGCGCCTGCGCAACGGCAGGGAGATAAACATAGCTGTCAAGGGGCGCCGCAGCGGCCGCGATATCGTGCTGCCGGTGTGGTTCGTCCTGGACGAGCAGCGGGACTGCCTGTGGCTGCTGCCGATTCGCGGCTCCCGCAGCCCCTGGTTCCGCAACCTGGAGGCCCGTCCGCAGGTGCAGGTGCAGGCGGGCGGAGAGTCCATCAGCGCCACGGCGAAGGTGCACCGGGACCCCGCCATCGTCCACGACGTGATCGAGCGGTTCAAGGCCCGCTACACGGCCCGCGAGTTCGAGCGCTACTATAGCGGTGTGGACGTGGCCATAGAGGTGCCCCTGACCGATGACCGCTAGGCACGAGGCTCGACCCTGCTCCCTCGTCGCCATCGTCGGCCCTACGGCCACCGGCAAGAGCGCGCTCGCCATTGCCCTGGCCCTCCGCTTCCAGGGCGAGGTTATCAACGCCGACTCGCGTCAAGTCTATGTGGGTATGGACATCGGCACCGCCAAGCCCGCTCCCGAGGAGCGGGACCAGGTGCCCCACCACCTGTTCGACATCGTCCGTCCCGACGAGCCTTTCAGCCTGGGACGCTGGCTGGAGCTGGCCCGGGAGGCCCTGGAGGACATCTGGAGCCGGGACAGGTTGCCCATTCTGGTGGGCGGCACGGGCCAGTATGTCTGGGCGCTGCTGGAGGGATGGACGGTGCCCAAGGTGCCGCCACAGCCAGAGCTGCGCCGCCAACTGGAGGAGCGGGCGCGACGAGAGGGCGTAGAATCCCTCTACGCCGAGCTGGCCGGCCGCGACCCTGCGGCCACGGCCTTCGTCGATCCCCGCAACCTGCGGCGGGTGGTTCGTGCCCTCGAGGTGATGGAGGCCACGGGCCGCCCCTTCTCCGAACAGCGACGCCGCGCCGGTGCACCTTTCCGCCACCTGACCATAGGCCTGTGGCTGCCGAGACGAGAGCTGTATCGCCGCATCGACCAGCGGGTGGAGGAGATGGTGCGCCGCGGCCTGGTGGACGAGGTGCGCGGGCTGCTGGCCCGGGGCCTCACGCCCGATTTGCCAGCCATGAGCAGCATCGGCTACAGGGAGATCTGCCAGTACCTGCGCGGGGAGCTGACGCTGGCGGAGGCGATTGAGCGTATCAAGGCCGGCACCCATCGTCTCGTCCGTCATCAGGAGAACTGGTTCCGCCGCAACGATCCTCGTATCCACTGGCTGCGGGCCGAAGATCCCCAGCTGATAGAGAAGGCTTCGCGCCTGGTGGAGGAGTTCCTGTGGGCGCGAAAGGAGGCTGTGCCGTGCGCTTCGTGAAGATGCACGGCACCGGCAACGACTTCGTATTGCTGCAGCCGGAGCTGGAGGACCGGGACTGGCCCTCCCTGGCCCGCACCCTGTGCGACCGCCACTTCGGCATCGGCGCCGACGGCGTGATCCTCGTGCTGCCCTCCCGGGAGGCCGATGTGCGCATGCGCATCTTCAACCCCGATGGCTCCGAGGCCGAGATGTGCGGCAACGGGATCAGATGCCTGGTGCGCTACGCCGTGGAGACGGGCCTGGCCAGACCCCGCGACGGTCGCCTGACGGTGGAAACGGCCGCCGGCGTCCTCCCCGCCTGGGTGGAGATGGAAGGCAGCCAGGTGCGGCGCGTTCGGGTGGGCATGGGCATCCCCCGCTTCTCACCGTCGGAGGTGCCCGTCCTGGCCGAGGGCCCCGGCCCCCTGCTGGACCTGCCCCTGGAGGTGAAGGGCTGGCGCCTCTCCCTCACCTGTCTCTCGCTGGGGAATCCCCACGCCGTCCATTTCCTGGACAGGCCGGTGGAAGACTTCCCCCTGGAACAGGTGGGGCCGGCGGTGGAACATCACCCGCTGTTTCCGCGGCGTGTCAACCTCGGCGTGGCCCGAGTGCTGGACAGGAAAAGCATGGAACTGCGGGTGTGGGAGCGAGGGGCAGGGCCGACGCTGGCCTGTGGCTCCGGCGCCACCGCCGCTGTGGTGGCCGCCCGCCTGCATGGCCTGGTGGACGACACGGTCAGCGTGAGGCTGCCGGGAGGCCCCTTGACCATCCAGTGGGACGGCCAGGGCGAGGCCTACCTGAGCGGGCCCGCCGAATGGTTGTTCGAGGGCAGATGGCTGGGACGATAGTGCCCGGCCGGGGATGCACGACGCCATGGCAGCGCTGACCCCGTCTCTGTCACCGAAACCCGGCGCAGGGGGGTGATACCGCCACCGACCATGGCGAGCCATCTGCGGCCTCCCGACCCCTGCGCGTATGAAGGAAGGAGGTATGAGGTGATCAAGCTGGTATACTGCATGCACCGTCGGCCGGGCATGACCCTGGCAGAGTTCCAGAAGCACTGGCGGGAGGTGCATGCCCCCCTGGTGAAGAAGAACGCCGCCGTCCTGGGCATCCGGCGATATGTGCAGGTCCACACCCTCGACAGCCCGTTCGTGCGCGAGCTCAACAGACAGCGGGGCTGCGACCTGGAGCCTTTCGACGGCGTAGCCGAGATCTGGCTGGACAGCCTGGACGGCTTCGCTGCTGTCCTGCAGTCGGAGGAGGGGCGCCGCGCCGTCGAGGAGCTGGCCGAGGACGAGCGGCGGTTCATCGATTTCGAGCGCTCCATCGTCATCTTCGCTGAGGAGCACCCCATCATCGCCTAGGGAGGAAGGCCCTTGAGGCTCTCGCGCCGCCTGGACAAGCTGCCGCCCTACCTCTTCGTCGAGATCAGCCGCAAGATAGCCGAGAAGCGGTCTCAGGGCATTCGGGTCGTCTCCTTCGCCATAGGGGACCCCGACCTGCCAACGCCTCAGCATATCCTCGATGCCCTGCTGGAGGCGGCCCGCGACCCCGCCAACCACCGCTATCCCGAGACCGAGGGGCTGCCGGAGCTACGACAGGCCATCGCCCGCTGGTACCGGCGCAGGTTCGGGGTGGAACTGGACCCCGATACCGAGGTGTTGCCTCTCATAGGCTCCAAGGAGGGCATCGGCCACATCGCCCTCTGCCTGATAGACCCTGGGGACGTGGCGCTGGTGCCCGATCCCGGCTATCCGGTCTACTCGATGGGAACGGTGCTGGCCGGCGGCGAGCCTTACTACCTGCCCCTGCGGGCAGAAAACGGCTTTCTGCCCGACCTGGACGAGGTGCCCCCGGAGGTGGCTCGACGGGCGAAGGTTCTTTGGCTCAACTACCCCAACAACCCCACGGGCGCCGTGGCCGACCTCGCCTTCTTCCGCCGGGCGGTGGAATTCGCCCGCCGCTACGGCCTGGCCATATGCCACGACGGCCCTTACACCGAGGTGGCCTTCGATGGCTACCGCCCGCCCAGCTTCCTCCAGGTCGAGGGGGCCAAGGAGGTAGGCATCGAGTTCCACTCCTTTTCCAAGACCTATAACATGACTGGCTGGCGCATCGGCATGGCAGTGGGCAATGCCGAGCTGATCCGGGCCCTGCGGGATGTCAAGTCCAACCTGGACTCGGGCATACCGCAGGCCATCCAGCGCATGGCCATCGCCGCCCTAGAAGGTCCCCAGGACTGCATCGAGGAGCACAACCGGGTGTACCAGCGACGCCGCGACCGGCTGGTCGAAGCGTTGCGCGGCCTGGGGCTGAGGGTGGACCCCAGCCCCGCCTCCCTGTACCTCTGGGCGCGGGTGCCCGAGGACGAGACTTCAGTGAGCTATACGACCCGGCTGCTGGAGGAGGCAGCGGTGGTGGTCACCCCTGGCGTCGGTTACGGCCCCAGCGGCGAGGGCTATATCCGCCTCTCCCTCACCGTTCCCGACGAAGACCTGGAAGAGGGCCTCCGCCGCATGGAGAGGCTGGCTCGGGGCGAGAGACCTATCCTGTGATGACCGGCCCGCCGAGGGATGGCTTATACTGATAAAGGAGCACGATAAGGAGGAGGGAGGATAGCATAGGCCGCAGGCTGCACGAGACCGTCAGCCCGCCCGAGCGTGCCCTGCTGGTGGCGGCAGAGCCCAAGAACGGCAGCCGCCGCGACGGCTGGGACGCCGCCAGCTCCCTGGAGGAGCTGGCCCTCCTGGCCGACACTGCCGGTGCCCGGGTGGTGGGCAGGGTAGTCCAGCGGCTGGAGCGCCCCGACCCGGCCTACTACGTGGGCCGCGGCAAGTTGCAGGAGATAGTTTCCCTGCGGACGTCCCTCCAGTACGACCTGGTCATATTCGACGACGAGCTTTCGCCCGTCCAGCAACGCAACCTGGAGAAGGCCCTCCAGGTAAAGGTGCTGGACCGCACAGCCCTCATCCTGGACATCTTCGCCCAGCACGCCCGCACGCGGGAGGGACGGCTGCAGGTAGAATTGGCCCAGCACGAATACCTGTTGCCCCGCCTGCGTGGGCAGTGGTCCCACCTGGAGCGCCTCGGGGGCGGCATCGGCACCCGCGGCCCGGGAGAGACGCAGCTGGAGACGGACCGCCGGCTCATCAAGCGCCGTATCCAGCACCTGCGGCGCGAGCTGGAGGAGGTACGTCAGCACCGCGCCCTGCACCGGCGCCGTCGCGCCCGGGAGGACCTCCCCCTGGTGTCGCTGGTAGGCTATACCAACGCTGGCAAGAGCACCCTCATGCGCGCCCTTTCGGGGGCTGACGTGCTGGTAGCCGACCAGCTCTTCGCCACCCTGGACCCCCTCACTCGGCGGGTGAGGCTGCCCGGCGGCGGCTTCTTCCTGCTGACGGACACCGTGGGGTTCATCAACAAACTACCGCCCCAGCTGGTGGCAGCCTTCCGTGCAACCCTGGAGGAGCTGGAGGACGCCGACCTCCTCCTGCACGTTATCGACATAACGCACCCCAGGGCAGCCGAGCAGGCCGACGCAGTGGAGAAGACGCTGGCCGAGCTGGGGCTGCAGGGCAAGGCGCGCATCGCCGTGCTGAACAAGGTGGACCGCCTGCAGCGCAAGGACGGCCGCCCCATCGCCGGGCTGGAGGAGGTCACGGACCTCCTCCCCCACCTGCGCTCCTGGCAGCCACGGGCGGTGCTGGTCTCAGCCCTGCGGGGCTGGGGCCTGGACGAACTGCTGCGCCAGGTCGAGACAGCCCTCGCCCAGGAACGTAAAGGCACCCTGGATAGCGCCCGCAGGGTCACGGCCTGGGGCCGCGGCGGTCGCTAGGCCTCGGCCCGCTCTCTCCACAGGCGCAGCGTCAGCTCTGCCACCCGCCGTCCCAGGGCGCGCGCCTGCTCGCGGTCGTCATCGGTGACCTGGCCGTGGGCGGTGGCGCCGTAGTAGGACCCCGAGAGGCGCATCCGCTCCGACCACGGGAGGCCCACCACCACCATGCCGTGAGCGAAGAGCAGGTGCAGGAGTTGCAGGAGGGTAGCCTCGATGCCGCCCGAGCGGGAGTATCCGGCAGTGAAGGCGGCCCCCACTCTCCCTGCCAGTTCGCCCGTCTCCCAGAGGTCGCCAGAGTGGTCGAACCACTCCTTCAGCTTGCCGGTGACGCCGCTCCAGTTGGGGGAGCCGAGGATGAGGCCATGACAGTTCTTCAGTTCGTCGACGCTGGCCTCGTCCAGACGGCGGTAGAGCAGGCGAACACCCTGGACGGAACGCACGCCCTCGGCCACGGCCTCAGCTAGCTGCTCCACCAGACCGCCGCGAGAGTCGAAAAGCACCAGGACGGTGACCATGCAGGGCGACGCGAGGCGAGGGAGAGGCGCTCAGTCGCCCAGGAGGGTGGTGTAACCCAGGGATATGACCTCTTCCACGTATTCGGAACGCCAGCCCGGGTTGGGAATCCGATAGCCGTGCTGCCTGAACCAGCGGTGCAGCTTGAGGTATTGCTCCTCCAGGTAGCGGCGCCAGGCGTCCTCCTCGCGGAATAGGTCGGGGTCCACGTCCTCCAGGCGCTTGTCCATCTCCTCCGGGTCTATGTCCAGGTCTTCGCGCCAGTACTCGCTGAGGTAGTCCAGCGACTCCTCCAGCTGGCGGCGGCACTCCTCCAGCAGGGCCACCATCATGCCGTACTGGTCGACCTTGCGGCCCCGCAGGCGCACGGCGCGGGCGCACTCCTCGCAGAGGGTGACCAGCTTGCGGGCGTCGCAGTATTCCTCCTTGTTGCAGCCCTCGCACAGGGGCGCCCAGTGGGCAGCCTCGGGGGCGCGCATGTAGCCGATGTACATCTCATCGGTCAGCGCCCCACAGCGGGGGCACGACAGCTTGTTGGCGAGGATCTCGTTGATGGTCCGCTGCCAGTCTATCTGCATGACGGCACGCCCGCGGAGGCCTCCGCATCTCTTATCATAGGCGGCCCCCGCCCCCTGTCAACCGCCGCCTCCCGATGACCCCTTTGCGCGCGGCGCCCCCCTCGGCTAACCTGGGCCTATACGTGACGGACGGAGGTGAGGAGGTGGCTTTCCTGTTCTGGGCCATCGTCTTTCTGCTGGTGGCCATCCTGGCCGGCGTGCTGGGCTTCGCCGTTATCGCCGGGGTGGCCGCTTTCATCGCCAGGGTGCTCTTCTTCATTTTCCTGGTGGTGGCCATAGTCTGGCTGGTGGGGATGGCCTTCAACGCCGTGAGACGTATCCTCTGAGGCACGCTCAGGCCGACGGCAGCTCCCTGGGCCAGTGATCGGCCCAGGGACGGGCCTGCTCGAAGGCGTGGGCCGCCTGCAGCACCAGGTCCTCCCGCAGCCTCGGGCCGACTATCTGCAGCCCCACCGGCAGGCCGGCCTCGCTGAAGCCCGCCCGCACCGTGGCGGCTGGGTGCCCCGACAGATTGAAGGGGTAGGTGAAGGCGACATAAGATATGGGGTTCTCTATGGGCCGGCCAGCGATCTCCATGCTCAGGCGGCCGTGGGCGTCGACTGCTTCGGTGGCAGTGGTGGGCGTGAGCAGCAGGTCGTAGCGCTCGAACAGCTGCCAGAGGCGGTTCACCAGCTGGGCCCGTACCGTTTGCGCCCGATAATACTGCTCCTGGGTGACCTGCCGCCCTCGCTCGGCCACCGCCAGGAAGCCGCGACCGAACTGGTCGCGATGGGACTCCAGCTTGTCGGCGATGCGCATCCAGAGGGCGCCCCCGTCGACAATGCCCCAGGCCCAGGCCGGGTCGGGAAAGACCTCTTCCACCTCCTCCACCTCGTGCCCCAGCTCCTGAAAGACGCGGGCAGCGGACTCGGCCACTCGCAGCACGTCGGGCTGCACCACGGCGTAGCCCAGGGTGGGGCTCCAGGCAATGCGCAGGCGAGGCAAGGGTCTCCTGAGTAGCTCGACATAAGAATACCCCGGGTGCGGCAGCGAATGGGGATCCGACGGGTGATCGCCCACGACCGCGTCCAGGTAAAGGGCCGCGTCGGTGACGGTGCGGGTAATGGGGCCGTAACAGGCCAGGCCGCTCCAGGGCACCACCTCGAAAGGCCCCATGGGCACCCGTCCGAACTGGGGCTTGATGCCGAAGCAGCCCGTGTAGGCAGCCGGAATGCGGATGGAGCCGCCGCCGTCGGAAGCGGTGGCCAGCGGCACCATGCCAGAGGCGATGGCCGCCGCCGAGCCGCCGCTCGAGCCGCCCGAGGTCCGCTCCAGGTTCCAGGGGTTCAGGGTAGCCCCTATCAGCAGGTTGCGGCAGAAGAAGGTGTAGCCGAACTCGGGGGTGCTGGTCTTGCCCACCACGATGGCCCCGGCCCGCTTGAGCCTTTCCACCTGCACCGAGTCCCTGCGGGCCACGTTGTCGCGGAAGGGAAGGGAGCCGTAGGTGGTGGGCAGGCCAGCCACGTCTTCCAGGTCCTTGACGCCCAGAGGCAGGCCGGCCAGGACCCCCACCTCCTCGCCGCGAGCGATGCGGTCGGCCATCTGACGCGCCTCGGCCAGGGCCTCATCGGCCCTAAGGGTGATGAAGGCCCTTATTACCGGGTCGAGGCGGCGGATGCGATCCAGGCAGGCCTCCATCAGCTCCACTGGCGAGAGCTGGCGGCTGCGCACCAGCGCGGCCAGCTCATGCGCGGGGCGGAACAGCAAGTCGGACATGACGCCCTCCCGCTCGACATAACTCTGGGCCCCTCATCCCTCTTGCAGGCACATGGTATACGACGCCGACTGGCCCGGCCCTTCCTCGACCTCCACCCGCAGCATGCGCAGGTGGACGTGGCCCCGAGCCTGCAGCTCCCGCGCCATCTCTTCCGCCAGGTAGCGCGCCAGGCATTCGGCAGTGGAGTTCTCCACCGGCAACGCCACCACATCCTCCCCGGGGAACAGATACAGACGCTGCCCGAAACGGACCTCGTAGCCGTCGTGCGTCTCTCTCACCTGCAGGCGGGGGTTGCGCGTGGGCAGGATGAAGCGGTGGTCCAGCCGCCGACACAGGGCTGCCGCCACGGCCTTCAGCTCCCCGAAGTCCAGCACCCAGGCATCGGCTGTCAGATCTCCTTCCACTTCCACGCTGACGGCGTAGTTGTGGCCGTGCAGCGGCTCCGCCTGGCCGGCAAAGGTGGCGAAGTGGGCCGCGGCGAAGCCGAGGGCGCCACGGGAGACGACGATGCGATAAGGGCTTTGGTTCGCACTATGTCCGTTATGTAGCATTGTGCCGCCCTCTGCCTCAAGAAGACTATACCACCAGCAGCCTCCCGGCCAGCCAGGAGCGCGCTGGCCGCGTCTCCGTTGTCCCCATAGCTGGCCAATGATAGACTGGTCTCGAGAAGTCGGGCGAGCGGGGGGCGGCAATGCGTCCGCGGTGGCGAGTCCTTCTCCTGGCCCTGCTGGTGGCGGCCCTGCCCGTCATGGGCGGGGTGGTGGGCTATGCCCTGGGCGAAAGCAGAGGCGGGCAGGCCCAGCCCCAAACAGCAGCCCCCACGGAGGCCCCCGACTTCCGTGTCCTGCAGGAGATATACCAGATCCTGAAGGAACGTTATGTCGACCCCGACAAGGTGACGCCCGACCTCCTGCGCACCAGCGCCATTGACGGCATGCTCAAGGCCCTGGGCGACCCCCACACTCTCTACATCGACCCCGAGAGCAAGGAGTCGGGCATCGACATCATCACCGGGACCTTCGAGGGGATCGGCGCCAGGGTGGAACAGGACCCCCTGAGTGGCGACATCGTCATCGTTGCCCCCTTCAGCGGCTCGCCAGCCGAGAAGGCAGGCATACGCCCAGGCGACCGCCTCCTGGAAGTGGACGGCGAGTCCACCGCCGGCTGGAGCGTCTCCCAGGCGGTGCGACGCATCCGCGGCCCCAGGGGCACCTCCGTCACCCTCACGGTCCAGCACCGGGACGGCAAGGTCGAGCGGATAACCGTCGTTCGTGACCGCATCGTGGTGCCGACGGTGACAGTGCGGTCGGTGACGGACAGCACCGGCCGTCAGCTGCCGGACATCGCCCTGGTCCAGATCGAGCAGATAACGGAGCAGACGGTGCCCGACCTGGCCCAGGCCCTGCGAGACCTGAAGAGCAAGGGGACACGGGGGCTGGTGCTGGACCTGCGCATCAACCCGGGCGGCTCCCTCAACGCCACCATCAACATCGCCGACATGTTCCTGGACGGCGGCACCATCCTGACCGAGGTGGAGCGTGGAGGCAAGGAGCGCAGCTTCGAGGCCCGTCCGGGCGGCGAGGGCACCGGCATTCCCCTGGTGGTACTGGTAGGGCCGGGGTCGGCCAGCGGCGCTGAGGTGCTGGCAGCGGCTCTCCGCGACAACAACCGCGCCATCCTCGTCGGCGAGAAGACCTTCGGCAAGGCAACGGTGAACCAGCTCCACGACCTGTCGGACGGCGGCGCCCTCTACGTGACGGTAGCCCGCTGGCTCACCCCCAGGGGCGACCTCATCGAGGGGGTGGGCGTCAGCCCCGACATCCAGGTCCCCACTGACCAGGGGCAGGGCAACCGCGACCTGGCCCTGGAGACGGCCGTGAACCAGCTCCGCCAGGTCATCGCCCAGGCCGGGCGCTGATGTTATGTCGAGTAAAGACAAGGCCCCGCCGGCGGGCGATAAGACCATCACCGTCAACCGCAAGGCCTATCACGACTATCACATCGTCAAGACCTACGAGGCGGGCATTCAGCTCACCGGCACCGAGATCAAGTCCATCCGCCTGGGCCGCGTGAACCTGCGCGACGCCTACGTGCGACCGGAGAACGGCGAGATGTGGCTGGTCGGTGCCCACATCGCCCACTACCCGCCGGCCGGCCGCTGGAACCATGACCCCACCCGCAAACGGCGACTGCTGTTGACCCGACGCGAGATCCGCCAGCTGGTGGAGGCCCTGCGCAAGGGCGAGGGGATGACCATCGTCCCCCTTCGGCTCTATATCAACAGTCGGGGATTGGCCAAGCTGGAGATCGCTCTGGCCAAGGGCAAGCGCAAGTACGACAAGCGCGAGGAGCTGGCCCGCAAGGAGGCGGAGCGGCGCATGCGCCAGGCCCTGCTCCGCCGCGCCTAGCGACTGCCGGGAAGCCCGACGCCGCCGGCTTGGCAGCGCGTCCAGATGCGAGCTACAATAGAATTGCTGCGTGGGGACGAGCGGGTTTCGACAGGGAAGGTCGGGCCCGGACAGCAGGCCGAGGTCGCCACAGCCCTCGTTAAACAGGTGGCAAAAAGTAACTGGCGAGCGCGAACTCGCTCTCGCCGCCTAAGCGCTAGGCGGCGCGTCGCCCCGGCCTCTCCCCTGCGGGCCGGGAACGGCGCCAGAGAGCAGGGGTGCTGTCTCCCCGACGCCGATAGGGGAGGCCTAAGACCGATCGGCTGGCCCGTCGGCACGCTGCCAGCGGCGGTACGGCGGGCGAGACCCAAGCGCTGGCTAAGCCTGTAGCCGGTCCGGGTTGGTCTTCCCCTGGACGAGGGGTTCGACTCCCCTCCGTCTCCACCAATTTCTTTTTTAGGCCTCTCGCGGAGCCCCCGCTGCATCGCTCGACTGCAGACGCCTGCCGAGATGGCCCACCGCCAGGAAGCAGAGGGCCGAAAGGCCGAAGCTGACCATGAACAGGGCCAGCGCCGCGTCGTAATCGCCCAGGCTGTCGTAGAGGACGCTGGCCAGGAACGGCCCCAGGGCAAAGCCCATGCTGGAGACGACGCCCGATGCCCCCAGCACCGAGCCGAAGTGGGCCGTGCCGAAGTAGCGACCGATGAGCAACGGCTCGATGACCGCCCCGCTGGCCTGTCCCACCGCCCACGCCGGCACGAACACGGCCAGCGTCGGCGGGGCCGTGCGCCAGAGCAGCAGGCCCAGGGCCGAGGCCTGTAGAACGGCAATGCCCGTTCCCAGCAGCCGCGGCGGAATGCGGTCCGTTAGCCCGCCCAGAGCGATGCGTAGCGTCGTGTAGAGGGCAGTGATAGCCGAGACCAGTGCCGCCGCCCCTCCCGGTGATATACCCTCCGACCGCAGGAAGGGGACAGCGTGGATCAGGAAGGAAAGCTGGGCCATATAGAGCAGGCCCTGCCCGAAGGCTATGGACCAGAAGACCGGTGTCCGCACTGCCTCCGACAGTCGGTAGCTGACGGCGCTGACCGCCACCGGCGAGGACACGGCCCGCCGCGACGGCGGCGGCTCCTCCTGTCCCAGGTGGGCCGGGCTGTCGCGGACCAGGAACAGGGCCACAGGCAAGAAGTAGGCCAGTAGGATCACGCCCGAGCAGGCGAAGGCCTGGCGCCACCCCCATTCCTCGATGAGGAAGACCAGCAACGGCGTGAAGATGAATCCTCCCAGCCCGAGGCCGGAGCTGGCCAGGCTCATGGCCTGCCCCCGCCTCCAGCGGAACCAGCGCGATACCAGCGCCTGGACCACCACGTTGCCCAGCCAGGCACGGGTAACGGCCGCCGCCAGCAGCAGCGCGTAGAACTGCCAGAGGGAACGGATGCCCGCCAGCAGGAAGTAAGTGACGGCCGTGGGCACCGTCCCCGCCAGGAAGGCCGAGCGCACCCCCAAGCGGTCCACCCACCACCCTGCCAGAGGCCCGGACAGGGCCGTCAGCGCCCAGGTCAGGCCCACGGCGCCCGACAGCTCGGTCCGGGTCCAGCCCATCTCCCGCTCTAGAGGCTCGAAGTAGAGGCCATAGGCCCAGAAGGAGACCCCGGAGCCCACCGCCAGGGCGCCCGTGGCGACCAGGGCCATCCACCAGCCGTAGTAGGAGGGAGCCCGCAGTGGCAGGGCCAGAGCCTTGACCTTCACCCCTCCAGTCCCAGCAGACGGTATATGAGGCCCATGTCCAGGTGGGCGCGCACCAGGGCTGCCAGTCGGTCGTAGGGGTCGTCCTCCCCCTCGGTGGACTCGGGCAGGGACACCCCCTTGCGACGGGCCAGATTGCGCAAGAGCCGCCGCCGCAGGTCGCGGTTGTGGAACAGTCCATGAATGTAGGTGCCCAGCAGCCAGCCGTCCCGGCTCAGGGCGCCATCGGGGACGCGACACGCCTCGCCAGAGCGAGAGACCAGCAGGAAGGGGGAATCGGCCTCGCCCCATGACTCTCCCATGTGGATCTCGTAGCCCCGTATCGCCATCCCTCGGCATCCCTCGAGCAGACCGCGGTCGGCCTCCACTCGGGCCTCCACCTGATGGGTGGTCTTGGCAGGACGGAAGACGGTGCTGACGGGGAGCAGGCCCAGCCCTCGGGCCTGAGCCCTGTCGCTCTCCACGCCCTGGGGGTCCAGCACTGCCAGCCCCAGCATCTGGAAGCCGCCGCAGATGCCTACCACGGCCGTGCCTGCCGATACTGCACGCGTTATGGCCTCGGCGATCCCGCTCGACCGCATCTGTTCAAGGTCGGCGATGGTGGTCTTCGTTCCGGGGATCACCACCAGGTCGGGGCTCCCCAGCTCGTCGCCCCTGGTGACGAAGCGCAGGCCCACCCCTGCCTCTCTGCGCAGGGGGTCCAGGTCGTCGAAGTTGGCGATGCGCGGCAGGCGCACGGCGGCCACGTCCAGGACGCCGTCCGCCCGCCGGGGCACCATTTCCAGGGCCACCGAGTCCTCTTCCGGCAGCGAGAGGCCCGGGTCGTAGGGCACCACTCCGGCCACAGGCAGGCCCGTTCGTTCCTCGAGGAAGCGCAGGCCAGGCAGCAAAAGCGACTTGTCCCCGCGGAACTTGTTGATGACCAGGGCCTTCACCAGCGACCGCTCCTCGGGCTCCAGCAGCTCCACCGTGCCCACCAGTTGGGCGAAGACCCCGCCGCGGTCGATGTCGCCCACCAGCAACACCGGCGCGCCCACTCGCCTCGCCACGCCCATGTTGACGATGTCGTGGGTCTTCAGGTTCACCTCGGCGGGACTGCCCGCGCCTTCCATCACCACCACGTCGTAGCGGGAGCGCAGCCGCTCCAGGGCCTCCAGCACCAGCGGCAGAAGGGAGGGCTTCAGACGGTGATACTCGGCGGCGCTGCAGGAACCCATGGGCCGGCCCATGACCACCACCTGGCTGCGGTGGTCGGCCTCGGGCTTGAGGAGGACCGGGTTCATCTCCACCGCTGGGGGCACGCCCGCAGCCTCGGCCTGCATGGCCTGGGCACGGCCTATCTCCAGTCCGTCGGGGGTGACGAAGGAATTGAGGGCCATGTTCTGGGCCTTGAAAGGTGCCACTCGGAGGCCGTCCTGGAGGAATATGCGGCAAAGGGCGGCCACCAGCACGGTCTTGCCCACGTGGGACATGGTGCCCTGGACCATCAGCAAGCGGCCGCCCATCGGCTCTTATGCTATCACGCCTGCGCGGCTTGACGGGGGCATCGGCCTATGTTAAGAAGAGGGCGACCGACAACCGCATAGCTGTCTCCCGGGTGCCCGCAAGGGCCTAACAGGGAAGAGGGGTAAAAGCCTCCGCGGCCGCGCCACTGTGAGCGGGGAGCCCCGGCAAAGGCCACTGTCCCGAAAGGGATGGGAAGGCGCCGAGGGCGATGATCCGTCAGCCAGGAGACCTGCCCGGGAGACGGGCGCGAGCCTCCTCGCGTCGGGGAGGGCGCCCAGGTGGGCCGTCGGGCCCTCCCTGTCCGCTCTCCCCAGGCGTGGGAGAAGCGGACTGATGATAGTCTTCCTGACGACCGCCGACACCGACCTGCAGGCCCTGGCGCGGGCCCTGGACCGCCTTCCTCCCGACTTCCCACCCGTGATGGCCCGGCACGTCCGCCAGCTGGCATCGTCCGCGGCCCTGGACTCCTTCATGGACGCCGTGGCCCCCCGTGCCTCCCTGGTGCTGCTGCGACTGCTGGGCGGCAAGCGGGCCTTCGAGGCTGGGGTGGAGCGCCTTTCTGCATTATGTCGAGAGCGGCACATTCCGCTCGTCGCCTGTCCTGGCGAGGCCACCCGCGACCCGTCCCTGGAGGCGGCCAGCACTGTGCCGGCGGCGGTGGTGGCCCGTGCCTACGAGTACCTGGTGCACGGGGGCACCGAGAACCTGCGCCAGCTGCTGCTGTTCCTCAGCGACCGCCTCCTGGGCACCGACTACGGTCACAGCCCTCCCACCCCTCTGCCGTGGGACGGCGTCTACCGGCCGGGCGTCGCTGAGGTCCTCTCTTCGCCTGAATACCGTCGGCGGTACTGGCGAGGCGAACGTCCGGCGGTAGGCGTGCTCTTCTATCGGGCCCTGTGGGCGAGCGGCAACACCGAGGCCATCGATGTCCTAGTCCAGGCGCTGGAGGAGCGAGGTGCCGACGTCCTGCCCGTCTTCTGCTACAGCCTGCGAGACGAGGCCACCGCTCCGGGGCAACTGCCCCTGGCCCTGCGCCGCCACCTGCTGGACGACGGCGGCCGGCCCCTGGTGGACTGCATCATCTCCACCCTCAGCTTCGCCCTGGCCCGCGACGATCCCGACGTGACCGCTCACGCCCTGGCCGCACTGGACGTGCCTATCGTCCAAGCGATCCTGGCCACCTCCTCCCGAGGGGAGTGGGAGGAGAGCGCCGTGGGGGTCTCGCCCCTGGACGTGGCCATGAACGTGGCCCTGCCGGAGCTGGACGGCCGCATCATCTCCCTGCCCATCGCCTTCAAGGAGGAGCGCCACGACCCGCGCCTGGGGGTGACGGTGGCCCGCACCGTGCCCGACCCCGCGCTGGTGGGCATAGTGGCCGAGCAGGCCCTGCGCTGGGCACGCCTGCGCCGTAAGCCCAACTCCAAGAAGAGGGTCGCCATCGTCCTCAGCAACTACCCCACCCGGAGCGCCCGAGCGGGCAACGCCGTGGGGCTGGATACCCCCGCTTCCGCCGTCCGCCTCCTGATGGCCATGCGCGAGGCCGGCTACAGGGTGCCGGAGGTCCCTGAAGACGGCGACCAGCTCATGCGCCGCTTGCTGGCCACGGGCAGCTACGACCGAGAGCACCTGACGGAGGAGCACCTGGCCCACGCCCCAGGACGGGTGCCTGCGGAGGAATACCGACGCTGGTTCCAGGGACTGCCGGAGGCGCTGCAGCAGGAGATGCAGGGCGCATGGGGGGCGCCCCCCGGACAGGTCTACTGCGCCGAAGGCGCCCTGGCCATTCCGGGCCTGGTGGTGGGCAACGTCTACCTCGGGCTGCAGCCGCCGCGGGGCTTCGGCGAGGACCCCATGGCCGTCTATCACAGCCCCGACCTGCCGCCTACCCATCACTACCTGGCGTTCTATCGCTGGCTGCGGGACGGCTTCGGCGCCGACGCCGTGGTGCACCTGGGCAAGCACGGCACTCTGGAATGGCTGCCGGGCAAGGGCATCGGCCTCTCGCCAGCCTGCTATCCCACCGCCTGCCTTCCCGACCTGCCCCTCCTTTATCCCTTCATCGTCAACGACCCGGGCGAGGGGGCACAGGCCAAGCGCCGTGCCCACGCTGTCATCGTCGACCACCTGATGCCGCCCATGACCGCCGCCGGCACCTACGGCGACCTGGCCCGCCTGGAACAGCTCATGGACGAGTACGCCCGCGCCCAGGCCATGGACCCGGCCAAACTCCCCCTGGTGCGCCAGCAGATCTGGGAGCTGGTGGAGCGGGCCAACCTCCACCGGGACCTGGGAGTGGAGCGAGAGCCCGACGACTTCGATTCCTTTCTCCTCCACGTGGACGGCTACATCTGTGAGCTGAAGGACGCCATCATCCGCGGCGGACTGCACGTGCTGGGGGAGCCACCCCGCGGCGAGGCCCTCATCGATACCTTGCTGGCCCTGACGCGGCTGGATAACGGTGACGTCCCCTCCCTGCGTCGGTCGGTGGCCGAAGCGCTGGACATCCCGTACCACCACCTGCGCTCCGACCTGGGGTTGCCCTATGACGGCCCTGCGCCGTCGGCCCTGGCCTCTCTGGAGATGCCCCTGCGCACCCGAGGCGATGTCCTGGCCGCGGTGGACGCCCTCTGCCGTCGGCTACTGCAGGCCCTCCAGGCCTGCGGCTTCGATGCGACCTCGGTCGCCTCGGCCCAGGAGTCGGTGCTGGGCCTAGTCCACGAGGGAGTGACCAGGACGCTGGAGCACATCTGTCGGCGGCTTGTGCCCGACCTGGAGCGCACCAGCGACGAGATAGGCAACCTGCTGCGGGGGCTGGCGGGAGGCTTCGTCCCTCCGGGCCCCAGCGGCTCGCCCACCCGCGGCATGGCCAACGTTCTGCCCACCGGACGCAACTTCTACTCCCTCGACCCGCGCTCGGTGCCGTCACCCTTCGCCTGGGAAGTGGGGAAGGCACTGGCCGAGGGGCTGGTGCAGCGCTACCTGCGAGAAGAGGGCCGCTATCCGGAGATGGTGGGGCTGGTGGTGTGGGGCACCGCCGTCATGCGCACACACGGCGACGACATCGCTCAGGCGCTGGCCCTGCTGGGCGTGCGGCCCCGCTGGCGGGAGGAGGACGGCCGCGTCGTCGGCCTGGAGGTGATCCCCCTGGAGGAGCTGGGGCGCCCGCGCATCGACGTTACCCTGCGCATCTCGGGCTTCTTCCGCGACGCCTTCCCCAACCTCATCGCCCTCTTGGACGAAGCCATCGAGACGGTGGCGACCCTGGACGAGCCCGACGAGATGAACTACGTCGCCCGTCACTATCGCCAGGACCTGGCCCGTCGTACGGCATCGGGCCATGCCGAGGCCGATGCCCGTGCCCGCGCCCTGTACCGCATCTTCGGCTCCAAGCCCGGCACCTACGGGGCCGGGATCCTGGCCGCCCTGGACGAAGGCAACTGGCGCACGGAGGAGGACCTGGCCAGCATCTACATCGCCTGGGGGTCCTACGCCTACTCGCGTCGTAGCCAGGGCGAGAGCGCCCCGCTGGAGTTCCGAGAGCAGTTCGCCCGCATCGCCGTGGCAGCCAAGAACCAGGACAACCGCGAGCACGACATCTTCGATTCCGATGACTACCTCCAGTACCACGGCGGCATGGTGGCCACCGTGAAGGCCCTGACGGGGCGCCGGCCCCGAGCCTACTTCGGCGACTCGTCGGACCCGTCCCTGCCACGGGTACGGGACCTGGCCGAAGAGGCGCGGCGCGTCTTCCGCACGAGGGTGGTGAACCCCAAGTGGATCCGAGCCATGATGTCCCACGGCTACAAAGGGGCCTTCGAGCTGGCTGCCACCGTGGACTACCTGTTCGGGTACGACGCCACTGCTGGAGTGGTGGAGGACTGGATGTATGCCGAGGTAGCACAGGCCTACGCCCTGGACCCCCAGATGCAGGAGTTCTTCCGTCGCAGCAACCCCTGGGCGTTGCGGGACATCGCCGCCCGCCTCCTGGAGGCGGCATCGCGGGGGCTGTGGGAGTCGCCGCCCCGGGACACGCTGGACGCCCTGCGCCGGGTCTATCTGGAGACCGATGCGCTGCTGGAGGAGGCCCATGAGGGCTGAGCGTGGGCCGACCTTCCCCTTCACCGCCATCGTCGGGCAGGAACGCATGAAGCTGGCGCTGCTGCTGGCGGCAGTAGACCCGGGCATCGGCGGCGTCCTGATCCGCGGCCACAAGGGGACGGCCAAGTCCACCGCGGTTCGGGCGCTGGCCAGCGTCCTTCCCCCCATCGAGGTGGTGGACGGCTGTCCCTTCTCCTGCCACCCGCAGGCCCCCCAGGGCCTCTGCGGCCTCTGCCAGGGCGACGCCCCGCCGCCAGCCTCAGTCCGCCCGGCGCGACTGGTAGACCTGCCCATGGGCGCCACCGAGGACCGGGTCCTGGGCACGCTCGACATAGAGGCCGCCCTGAAGGAGGGCGAGCGGCGCTTCCAGCCCGGCCTGCTGGCGCAGGCCCACCGCGGCGTCCTGTACATAGACGAAGTGAACCTGCTACCCGACCATCTGGTGGACGTGCTGCTGGACGCCGCCGCCATGGGCGTCAACTACGTCGAGCGAGAGGGTGTGTCCTTTTCCCACCAGGCCCGCTTCGTGCTGGTAGGCACCATGAACCCTGAGGAGGGGGAGGTACGCCCCCAGCTCCTGGACCGCTTCGGCCTGGCGACAGAGGTGGAGGAGCTGACGGACCCCGCCCTGCGGGCCGAGGTGGTGCGAAGGCGCCTGGAGTTCGACCGCGACCCCGCCGGCTTCATCGCCCGCTGGCGGGACGAGGAGGAGGCGTTGCGCCGTCGCCTGGCCGAGGCCCAGGCGCTCCTGCCGCAGGTATCGGCCGAGGACGGCCTGCTGGAGCGCATCGCCCGGCTCTGCCTCGCCCATGGCGTGGAGGGTATGCGGGCAGACATCGTCATCTACCGTGCCGCGCTGGCCCATGCCGCCCTCCAGGGCCGACGCCAGGCGGGGTTCGAGGACGTGGAGGCGGTGGCGCCTCTGGCCCTGCTGCACAGAGGGCGCCCGCCCGAAGGACCTTCCCCAGCCTCCCCGCCACCACCGCCACCGCCCCCGTCCGATGCTGGCGACGATCCCCCCACCCCACAGGCAGGCGGACAGACAGGCGAACGCCAGGTGCCGCCTGCCCCTTCCAGGGCCCCCTCGCTGCTGATGAAGGAGGACGAGCCGCCTCTCTCGCCACGACTCGGCAAGAGGGCCACCGTCACGGGCATACCGGGCCACGGCCGCTACGTGTCGGCCCGACTGCCCCGTGGCCGCGTCGCTGACCTGGCCCTGGACGCCACCCTCCGGGCGGCAGCCCAGAGGGGCGCCCGTGTCCTACCTGGCCAGGGGCTACGGCTGCAGCCCGGCGACCTTCGTATGAAGGTGCGCGAGGGTCGCGTGGGGGCTCTGCTCACCTTCGTGGTGGACGCCAGCGGCTCCATGGCCGCCCGCCGGCGCCTGGCCGCCGTAAAGGGAGCAGCCCTGGAGCTTCTGGCCGACGCCTACCGCCGGCGCGACCGGGTGGCCCTGGTCTGCGCCCGCGGTCGCGGCGCCGAAGTGCTCCTGCCGCCCACGGGCAGCCTGGAACGGGCGCGACGACTGCTGGCGTCCCTCCCTGCCGGCGGCGCCACGCCCCTGGCGGCGGGGCTGGCCAGGGCGGCCTGGCTGCTGGAGAGACACCGCCGCGCCAACCCGGGTGCCCCCTGCCTGCTGGTGCTGGCCACCGACGGGCGCGCCAACCGCTCCCTGCACGGTGGCGACCCCTACCTGGAGGCTATCGCCCAGGCGGAGGCCCTGGGGCGGCGAGGGTTCAAGGCGATGGTCCTGGACGCCGAAGGGGGCGCCCCCTTCTCGCTGGGGCTGACGGAGGGGCTGGCCCGCGCCCTGGGCGCTCCTCGCGTGCCCGTGGCCGACGCCGACGGGAGGGCGCTGGCGAGGGCCATTCGCCTGGTGCTGAGGTGAGGCGTGGGACTGCTGGACCGTTATCGCGCATCGCCGCAGGAGATATACCAGCGGGGGGTGGCCGTCGCCCGCTCCTTGCTGCCGCCCCTGTCCCTTTCGCCGACCGAGGAAGAGGTCGCCCTGCAGCTGCTGCGCGCCACGGGCGACCCGGCGCTGCCGACGCTACTGCGCTTCTCGCCCGGTGCAGTCGAGACAGGCGTGCAGGCGCTGAGGTCCGGCGCACCCATCGTGGCCGATTCCCACGTGACCCTGGCAGGCATCGACCGCCAGGGAGCATCCCGCCTCGGCTGCCCTCTGGTCTGCGCCCTCGATGCCGCCGGTGCGGAGGAGGAGGCTTCGAGGCGGGGGATCACCCGCTCGGCAGCGGCCATGCTGCTCTCGAGAGAAGCGGTGGAGGGGGCCGTGGTCGCCGTAGGCACTGCTCCCACTGCCCTGCTGGCGCTCCTCGACCTGTGGGACGAGGGGCTGGCCCGGCCGGCCCTGGTCATCGGGGCGCCCGTGGGGCTGGTGCTGGCCCCGGAGGCCAAAGAGGAGCTGATGGCGCGTTCCCTGCCTTACATCGCCATCGTCGGTTCCCGCGGCGGGGGCGGCGCGGCGGCCGCCATCGTCAACGCCCTGATAGGGATGGCCAGGGCCGGCACGACCCGCTCCGGCCTGGCCTTAGAAGGAGGTGAGAGGACGTCGCCCTCTCGAGAGCGAGGACGAGCAGCGAACACGAAAGGAGGAGGGACGACATGAGGCTCTTGGTACAGGTGCGCGAGTGGAGCGAGGCCCAGGCCGAGACATGGCTGGCGTGGGGGGCCATCCTGCTGGGGCTTCTGGGCCTCTACCTCGTAGGCATGGACCAGGGGGTGGCCCTGGGCGCCTTCCTGGGAGAGGTGGCCCTTCGCTCCAACTGGCTGCACGAGCTGTTCCACGACGCCCGTCACACGGCGGGGTTCCCCTGCCACTAGGCCATGGGCACGTCGACTCTGGCCCAGAACCTGAAGGCAGCGTTGGGCGCCGGCGCCCTGGCCGGCATGCTGGTGGCCCTTTACCACTTCCTGGCCACGGAGCCGGTGCTGCAGGAGGCCATCGGGCGGGAGGCAGCCCTGGGGCCGGTGCAGGAGGTTTTCCCCCGCTCGGTGCAGCGCCTGGGCCTCTTCGGCGGCTTCCTTCTTTACGGGGTCTCGTGGGGCCTAATCTTCGCCGGGGCCTACTCGCTGCTGGAGCGGCACCTGCCGGGCCGCTGGGCCTGGCAGCGGGGCGTGGCACTGGCGCTGGGGCTGCTGTGGTCGGTGGCCATCTTCCCCTTCCTCAAGTTTCCGGCCAACCCGCCCGGCGTGGGCGACGAGGCGACGGTGGGCTCGCGGCAGGCGAGCTACCTGCTGTTCACGGTGCTGTCGGCAGCGGCGTTGCTGGTCGCCTGGCGACTTGGCCGGGCGGGCGGCTCGCCCAAGAGATGGGCCATCGCCCTGGGCCTGTATGCCGCCGCCTGTCTGCTGCTCTACTTCCTGGTGCCGGGGTCGGACGATCCTGTCCCTGCCAGTCTGTCCGACCTGTTACCCCGCTTCCGGGCCCTTTCGGCTGGCGGACTGGCCCTGTTCTGGCTGGTAGTGGGAGGTAGCTTTGGTCCCCTGCACATGGCCTTCGCTCCCCAGGAGCAGGCGGCCGGGGGTCATTCTGCTGGCCCACGGTAGCCGTCGGGGCGACGAGACCCCCCGGGGAGCGGCGGCCCTGGCCCGTGACCTGTCGCAGCGGCTGGGCGGACTGCCGGTGGCGGTGGCCTATCTGGAGGCCCTGTCGCCGTCGCCGTCCGAGGCCGCTCGCACGCTGCTGGACCAGGGGGTGGACGCCCTGGTAGTACAGCCGCTGCTGCTGGGAGAGGGCCAGCACCGCCAGGAGGTATGCGGCGTCGCCCAGCAGCTGTCCCGGCTCTGGCCGGGCCTGCAGGTCCACAGTGGACGCCCACTGGCCAGGCACCCGCTGCTGGCCTCCCTGGTGGCCCGACGGGCCGCGAAACTGCTGGACGGGCAGCCACGGCCCTGGGGCCTCCTGCTGGTGAAGGCCTACACCCGCTACAACGGAGGCGACCTGGGCTGGGCACAGGACCTGGCTGAAGCGGCAGCCAGGGCTATCGCCGGAGGGTGTCGGACGGCGGTGGCCCAGTCGGGCCCCGGACCGCCTGCGCTGGCCGAGGCGGCAGAGACGCTGCTGCCGGAGGTAGCCACGCTGCTGGTCTTCCCCTGCCTCTTCTTCCGGGGCAAGATATGGGAGCAGGACATAGCTCCGGCCGTGGAGGACCTGCAGCGTCGTCACCCCCGCAAGCGTATACTCCTTTCGGGGCCGCTGGGGCCGGACCCGGAGCTGACGGTCATGCTTCGGGAGCGGGTGAGGGAGGTGCTGGAAGGATGTCCCAGGTGAGGCGCAGGGGCCTGCGCCGGGGCTACACCACCGGGACCTGCGCCGCTGCCGCTGCCAAGGCCGCCGCCATGGCCCTGGCCACGGGCCAGGCACCCCGGCAGGTGACGGTGCGCCTGCCCGTGGGCCAGGAGGCTACGCTGAACGTCCACCGCGTCGAGGTGGGGAACGGGCGTGTCACCTGCTCGGTAGTGAAGGACGCTGGGGACGACCCCGATGTGACCCACGGCGCCGAGATCTGCGCCACCGTCTCCTGGGCCGAGCCGCCGGGCGAAGTCCACATCCGGGGCGGGCCCGGGGTGGGCACCGTCACCCGGCCAGGGGTGGGAATACCCGTAGGGGAGCCGGCCATCACCCGCGTGCCGCGACGCATGATAACCGAGTCCGCTCTGGAAGGTCTGGGGCCGCTGGCCCGAGAGCGCGGGCTGACGGTGGAGATATGGGTCCCGGAGGGAGAGAAGATAGCCGAGAAGACCACCAACGCCCGCCTGGGCATCGTGGGGGGCATATCCATCCTGGGCACCACCGGCATCGTCGTGCCCTTCTCCACCGCTGCCTGGAGGGCCAGCGTGGAGATGGCCATCGACGTGGCCGCCGCCAACGGACTGGAGCACATAGTCCTCAGCACCGGCACCCAGAGCGAGGAGTTCGCCCGCCGTCTTCTTTCCCACCTGCCCGACATGGCCTTCGTGGAGGCCGGCATCTTCTTCGGTCCCGGGCTCAGGCGGGCCGTCCAGCGGGGGATCCGTCGCGTCACCCTGGCGGGCATGATCGGCAAGCTGTCCAAGGTGGCCCAGGGGAAGATGGTGACTCACGTGGCGGGCAACCAGGTGGACACCGACTTCCTGGCAGGGCTGGCCCTGGCCCTGGGCGCTCCGCCCAACCTGGTAGAGGCGGTTCGCCGCGCAGCCAGCGCTCGCCATGCCCAGGAGTTGGTCCAGGCCCACGGCCTGGCCGGCTATTTCGACCTCCTGTGCCAGAAGGTGTGCGAGGCCGCCCACGCCTATGTGGGCGGAAGGCTGGCTGTGGAATGCCTCTGCTTCGACCAGGACGGGCGATTGTTGGGGAGGGCAGAGCTGGGATGAGAGGCCAACGGCCCTTCCTGGGCATCCCCGACGAGGCACTGGAGTCTCATCCGCCCGGGGTGATGACCAAGGAAGAGGTGCGGGCGGTGGCCCTGTTCAAGCTGCGCCTCCAGCCCGACTCGCTGGTCTGGGACGTGGGAGCGGGCAGCGGCTCCCTGGCCCTGGAGGCGGCGCTGGTGGCCCACCGGGGCCACGTCTACGCTGTGGAACGACGGGCCGAGGCCGTCGCTGCCCTGCGCCGCAACCTGGAGCGCTTCCCCCGCCCCAACCTGACGGTGGTGGAAGGGCAAGCGCCCGAGGCCCTGGACGGCCTCCCGGACCCCGACGCGGTGTTCGTGGGGGGCAGCGGTGGCCATCTGGCCGACATCCTCGGCTGCGCCGCCCGACGGCTGAGGGCGGGAGGGCGCATCGTCGTGGACCTGGCCACCCTGGAGAACCTGGAGCGAGCACGGGAGGCCCTCGCCTGCCTCGGGCTGCGCTGGCAAGTGACCGCCGTCCAGGTAGCGCGCTCGCGGGAGCTAGGGGGGCTTACGGGTCTTGAAGCCCTCAACCCTGTATTCATCGTTTCGGCCTGGAAGGAGGAGCCATGAGCGGCAGGTGGGGCCGCTTTTACGGCATCGGCGTGGGGCCGGGCGACCCGGAGCTGCTGACGCTGAAGGCCGCCCGCATCCTGCGGCAGGTGTCGGTGGTCTGCTACCCCCAGTCCACCTCCGGCGAGGGCAGCATGGCCCTGGCCATCGCTGCCGGCGCCGTGCCCCTGGAGGGGAAAGAGCTGGTGCCCTTCCCCTTCTCCATGTCACACCCCCACACCACCGAGACCTGGCAGGGGCCTATGACGCAGGTGCTGGAGCGACTGTCCCGGGGACAGGACTGCGCCTTCCTCACCGAAGGAGACCCCTTCCTCTACAGCACCTTCGTCTACGTATACGAGCACCTGCGCAGGGAGCATCCCCAGGTGCCGCTGGAGGTGGTGCCGGGAGTGTCGTCGCTGACGGCCGCCGCCGCTCGCGCTGGCGTCCCCCTGGCGGCCGGCCGCGAGCGCATCTCTGTCCTGCCTGCCCTGCACCACCCCCAGGCCATCGGGCCGGCCCTGGACGCCAGCGATGCCCTCGTGCTGCTGAAGGTGAACCGGGTCCTGGACGTGGTGCGCGGCGAGCTGGAAGCGCGGGGACTGCTGGAGCGAGCCGTCCTGGTGCGCCGCGCCACCATGCCCGAGGAGCAGGTGTTGCACGGCGCCGAGGCAGTGGACGGGCGGGTGCGCGATTACTTCTCGCTGCTCATCGTGCGGAGGTAGCGGATGACAGGGAAGGTCTACTTCGTGGGCGCCGGGCCGGGCGACCCGGACTTGCTTACGGTGCGGGCGGTCCGAGTCCTGGCGGAGGCCGACGTGGTCATCTGGGCCGACTCCCTCATCTCGCCTGAAGTGGTCGCCCTCTGTCGCTCCGACGCCCAGGTCCACGGTAGCGCCTCCCTGACGCGAGAGGAGATAGCGGCCCTGATGACGGGTGCGGCCGCCGAGGGGAAGACGGTGGCGCGGCTCCACAGCGGCGACCCGTCCCTGTACGGCGCACTGCTGGAAGAGATGCGAGTCCTGGACGAGGCGGGCATCGAATACGAGATCGTGCCGGGGGTCAGCTCCCTCTTCGCTGCTGCCGCCGCCCTGAAGGTGGAGCTGACCGCTCCCGGCGTCTCCCAGACGGTCATCGTCACGCGGGCGCCCGGGCGCACGCCCATGCCCGAGGGAGAGGACCTGCGCGCCCTGGCCCGCCATCGCTCCACCCTGGCCCTCTTCCTGTCAGCGGCGCGACTTCGGGAAGCGGTGGCCGCGCTGGTGGAGGGCGGCTACGCGCCCGATACCCCGGCGGCTATCGTGTACCGAGCATCCTGGCCCGACGAGATGGTGTTGAGGGGGACCCTGTCCGAAATGCCGCGCCTCGCACGGGAGGCAGGCATCACCCGACAGGCCATCGTGCTGGTGGGGAAGGCCCTGGACCCGGCCCTGAAGGGACCTCAGGGGCCTACCTCTAGTCTCTACGACCCGTCCTTCAGCCACCTGTTCCGACGGGGGAGGAAGGATGGACGCTGAGGGCCTCGCCCGACGGCCTGTGGCTGCCGTGGCCATCACTCGCCGAGGGGCGGACATGGCGTCCCGGCTGGCGCGTCGCCTGTCCGGGGTCGAGCTTTATGTCGAGCAGCGCTGGGCAGGGACGGTCAACGCCCCCTGCCGTTCCTTCCAGTTGCCTCTGCGGCCCCTGGTGGCCGACCTCTTCGCCCGCTATCCGTCGCTGGTGCTGTTCACGGCTGTGGGGGTCGCAGTCCGCCTGGTAGCGCCGTTTTTGTCGGGGAAGGGCCGCGACCCGGCGGTCGTCACGGTTGACGAGGCGGGCCGCTTCGCCGTGTGCCTCCTGTCCGGTCACCGGGGCGGCGGCGAGGCCCTGGCGCGGGAGGTGGCCGCTGCCCTGGGCGCGACCCCCGTCCTCACCTCCGCCAGCGCTGCCCTGGGACTGCCGGCCCTGGACCTGCTGGGGGCCGACCGGGGCTGGCGACTGGAAGACGAAGGCGAGCTGACGGCGGTGGCCGCTGCGCTGATCAACGGCGGCCCTGTGACCTTCTATCAGGAGGTCGGTAGCAGGCCCTGGGCTGAAGCACCCCCGGGCATTATCGAGGTCTCCAGCCTGGAGGAGGCTATGGCCTTGGGCGCGCCGCGCATCGTGGTCAGCGACCGTCTCCTGCCCGCTGCCGTCCGCGACGGCGCGCCGACGCTGGTCTACCGACCTCGGACACTGGTAGCCGGAGTAGGCTGCCGCCGCGGGGTCGAGGGGCATCGCATCGCCGCCTTCGTTCGCTCGGTCCTGGAAGACAACGGCCTGTCTCCCCTGTCGCTGCGCTGCCTGGCCACTGCCGAGGCCAAGGCGGGCGAGCCGGGGCTAGCGGAGGCGGCCGCCCTGCTGGACGTCCCCCTGCTGCCGCTTCCCTCCCGCCGCCTGCGGGAAATGGCGGGATTCGTCTCCCCCTCGGCCTCGGAGCGACTGCTGGGCCTGCCCTCCGTGTCGGAGGCATCGGCCCTGGCTGCCGCCGGCGCTACGCGTCTGCTGGTGCCCAGAACCAAGGACGGACGCATCACCGTGGCGGTGGCGCGGAGGGAGGAAGACGCATGAAGGGATGCCTGAGGGTGGTGGGGATAGGTCCGGGCGCCGAGGGCCTCCTCACCCCCCTGGCGCGTCGCGCACTGGAGGAGGCTACCGCCGTGGTGGGATACCGCGCCTACCTGGAGATGGTGGCCGGGCTGCTGGCGGGCAAGACGGCCATCCCCTTCGAACTGGGCCAGGAGGTGGAGCGAGCGAGGAAGGCGCTGGCCCTGGCCGGCGAGGGAGAGCGGGTGGTCCTTCTCTCCAGCGGCGACCCGGGCATCTATGGCATGGCCTCGCCCGCCCTGGAGGCCTGGCTGGCCCTCGCGCCCCAGCACCGCCCGCCGCTGGAGGTGGTGCCTGGGGTGCCCGCCCTGACCGCCTGCGCCGCCCTGCTGGGCGCGCCCCTCGGACACGACTTCGCCGTCGTCAGCCTCAGCGACCTCCTGACCCCCTGGGAGGTCATCGTCCGCCGCCTGGAGGCAGCGGCCGTGGCCGACTTCGTGGTGGTCATCTACAACCCCCGCAGCCGCGGGCGTCCCTGGCAACTGGGGGAAGCCCGGCGCATCCTGCTGCGTTACCGCCACCCCGATACGCCCGTAGGGGTCGTGCGCCGCGCCTTTCGGCCGGGCCAGGCAGTCGCCATCTCCACTCTGGGCACCTTGGACGAGACGACGGTGGACATGGAGACGACGTTGGTGGTGGGCAGCTCACGCACGCTGGCCCGGGACGGGGTGATGCTGACGCCCCGCGGCTACCGACAGGAGGTGGAGGCGTGAGGCCGGTCTACATCGTAGGCGTTGGGCCGGGCGACCCCGAGTTCCTGACCCTCAAGGCCCTCCGCCTGCTGCAGGAGGCCGACCTGGTGGCAGGCTTCGCCACGGTGCTGGACGTGGTCCGACCCCACATTCGCGGGGAAGCCATCGTCCTCACCTATCGTGACCAGGAGGAGGGGCTGGCGCGGCTGGCGCAGGCGGCGCAGGAGGGCAGACGCTGCGTGGTCTGCGCCTGGGGCGATCCATCCGTGTCGGCCGGGGAGCTGGTGGCCCGCGTGCGTCGCGTCCACCCCTGCGTGGAAGTGGTTTCGGGTGTCAGTTCCCTGGCCATCGCCTGCGCCAGGCTCGGCGTGGCAATGGAGGAGTCGCTGTTCGTGAGCCTGCACCGACGCGAGGGAGGGGAGGACGCCTTCGCCGAGCTGGTGGAGGCGCTGACAGGAGGCCAGCGGCACGTCTTCGCCTTGCCCCGGCCCTACGACCTCATGCCCGCCGGGGTCGCCCGGCGGCTGCTGGCGGAAGGGTTCGACCCCTCGCGGCCGGCGGTGGTGCTGGAGCGCCTCACTCTGGACGGCGAGCGGCAGGTGTGCCTGACGCTGGGCGAGCTGGCCCACCGCGACGATTTCAGCGACCTGACCATCCTTTTCTTCCCCAGGCCCCACCGGGAGGGGTGCGATGGCGGAGGCCAGGGCTAGACAGGGACTGGTGCTTCTCAACACGGGCAACGGCAAGGGCAAGACCACCGCCGCCCTGGGCATCCTCATGCGTGCCTGGGGCCGCGACATGAAGGTGGTGATGCTTCAGTTCATCAAGGCCTCCCACCATCGCTTCGGCGAGCACCGGGCGGCCGAGCGCATGGGGGTTGAGGTGATACCCATGGGCCGCGGCTTCACCTGGCTGTCCAAAGACCTGGAACAGGACAGGGCCATGGCCCGAGCCTGCTGGCAGGAGGCCGTGCGCCGCCTCCACTCGGGCGAATACGACATCGTCGTCCTGGACGAGGTCACCTATCCCATCCGCTACGGCTGGCTGGACGTCCGGGAGGTCATCGAGGCGCTTTCGTCCCGCCCGCCCCACGTGCACGTGGTGCTCACCGGCCGCAACGCCCCGCAGGAGCTAGTGGACTTCGCCGACCTGGTGACGGAGATGAGGGAGGTCAAGCACCCCTACAAGCGAGGGGTGAAGGCCCAGCCCGGGCTGGAGTACTGAGCTATGAAGGGCATTGTGGTGGCAGGGGTGGCCAGCGGCGTGGGCAAGACCACCGCCGCCGTGGGCATCATGGCCGCCCTGGCCCGCCGCGGCCTGCGCGTCCAGCCCTTCAAGGTCGGCCCCGACTACATAGACCCCACCTACCATCGCGCCGCTTGCGGCGTCCCCTCCCGCAATCTGGACTCCTGGATGCTCCCCCACCGACACCTGCTGGAGCTGTTCGCCCGGTCGGTGCGCGGCTGCGATGTGGCCGTGGTGGAGGGGGTAATGGGCCTCTTCGACGGCTCCTCGCCCGATTCGGACGAGGGCAGCACGGCCGAGGTGGCCAAGCTGCTGGGCCTGCCGGTGCTCCTGGTGGCCGATGCCCGCAAGGTGGCCCGCAGCATCGCCGCCACCGTGCTGGGCTTCCGAAGCTTCGACCCCCAGGTGAAAGTGGCCGGAGTGCTGCTGAACGGTATCGCCAGCCCCCGGCACCTGGACTACTGCCGTCGGCCCATCGAACAGGCGGTGGGGCTGCCGGTGGTGGGCTACCTGCCCCGCCGCGACGACCTGCAGCTCCCCGAGCGCCACCTGGGGCTGGTGCCGGAGGTGGAAGGCCCCGTGGCCGCCGAGTTCTTCGACCGCCTGGCCGCCCAGGTAGAGGAGACGGTGGACCTGGACCTTCTGCTGCGCCTGGCCGAGGCGCCCGACCCGCCAGCCGTGGATCCCGTCCTCTTCCCCCCGGAGCCACAGCCCCGGCGGGCGGTGGTCGCCGTGGCCCGCGACCGCGCCTTCAGCTTTTACTACCAGGACGCTCTCGACCTGCTGTCGGCCTGGGGCGCCGAGGTGGTGCCCGTGAGTCCCCTGGAGGACGCTTCCCTGCCGGACGGTTGCGGCGCCCTGTATCTGGGGGGCGGCTTTCCGGAGCTGTACGCCCGCGAGCTGTCCGAGAACACCCCCTTCCTGCAGTCGGTGCGGGAGGCGGCCCTGCGCGGCCTGCCGATATATGCCGAATGCGGCGGCCTCATGTTCCTGGGACGGGAGCTGGTGGACGCCCAGGGCCATGCCTACGCGATGGCAGGGCTGCTCCCTCTGCGCACCAGCATGGAGGGAGCGCGGCTGCAGCTGGGCTACCGGCGAGTACGGGCCCTGGCAGACGGGCCGGTGCTGGCCGAGGGCGAGGAAGCCCGCGGCCACGAGTTCCACTACTCACGTCTGGAGATGCTGGAGGAGGCCCCAGCCGCCTACGAGGTCCTGGACCAGCCCGGCCGACTGGAAGGCTTCCGCGTGGGCAGCGTCTGGGCCAGCTATATCCACCTCCACTTCGGCCACTCGCCCGGCATGGCCCGGCGCATGGTGGCCATCGCCTCCAGCCGCGCGCGGGGCAGGTAGGGGGCTTTTTACCGAAGTCAGGCCACACCCCGTTTTAGTAAGCATTCAAAGACATTGACGGCCTGAGATAAGGCCTATATAATCTGGCCGCACCGCAAGGTTTCAGCAGCCTCGGAGGGGTGACCATGAAGGCGAAATCCATCCGTAGGCACCTAGGCCTCCTGTTTCTGCCGCTCTTGCTCACTGCCCTTCTGGCCGTGGGCTGTGGCGAGGAAGAGGCCGCTCCGGGGGGCGGGACCCCCTCGGTGCCGGTGGAGCCGGGCCAGTTGCGCATCGGCCTGCTGGTGCCTTTCACCGGCGCCCTGGCTCCCTTCGGGCCCGACTTCGCCAACGCCGCCAACCTGGCCGTGGAGCACATCAATGCCGCCGGAGGGGTGCTGGGCAAGCCGGTGCGCCTCATTATCGGCGACGACGGCACTAACCCCGAGCAGGGAGTGGCGGAAGCCCGCCGCCTGGTGGACATCGAGCGGGTCAGCGCCATCGTGGGGGCGGCGGCCAGTGGCGTGACTCTGCCCATCGCCGAGAGCGTGACGGTGCCCAAGAAGATCCTCCAGATCTCGCCCTCGGCCACCTCGCCCGCCCTCACCACGCTCCGCGACGACGACTTCCTCTTCCGCACGCCCATCTCCGACGCCGCCCAGGGCGTGGTGCTGGCGCGCCTGGCACGGGAGCTGGGCTTCTCGAAGGTCTGCACCATGTATGTCAACAACGCCTACGGGCAGGGGCTGAGCGAGACCTTCACCCGAACTTTCCAGCAGCTCGGCGGCACCGTCACCGCGCAGGTGTCCCACACGGCCACCACTGCCCCGAGCTACGTCTCCGAGCTGCAACGCTGCGTCAGCGGCGGTCCTGAGGCCCTCATCGCCATCAGCTACCCCGAGGGCCAGGCCGACGTCTACCTGCGGGAGGCCCTCGAACGGAACCTGGTGCGCAACTTCGTGTTCGTGGACGGCACCAAGTCGCTCGACCTGTTCGCTAAGCTGGGCTGGGACCGCTTCAACGGCATGAAGGGGACGGCCCCCGGCGCCCTGCAGACCGACGCCGGCCGCCGCTTTGACGACCTGTTCGAGCAGAAGTACAGGTACCGGTACCAGAACCCCTTCGTGCGCGAGTCTTACGACGCGGTGATGGTCATCGCCCTGGCGGCCGAGAAGGCCCAGTCCACCGACCCGGCCAAGATCCGCGACGCCCTGCGCGACATCGCCAATGCCCCGGGGCGCAAGTTCGGCCCCGGCCCCGATGACGTCAAGGCTGCCCTGGAGGCCATACGCCGTGGCGAGGACATCGACTACGACGGGGCCTCTGGCTCGGTAGAGTTCGACCGCAACGGCGATGTCACCGTGGGCGCCATCGAGGTCTGGCGGGTCGACGCCGCCGCCCGCCGCCTGGTGACCGAGTCCGTCTACCGCGTGGACCTGAGCAAGAGCCCGCCCGAGGTGAACCGCGTGCAGTGATGTCGCCGTCTGCCCGACAGGCGGTCGATAGCATCCGAGGGCAGAGGGCCGGCGAATACGCGTCGCCAGGCCCTCTGCCCTCTGAACGCTCCCAGCCCCGACGGCAACGCCTCTGACGGCCCTCCTCCCTGAATAGAGCTCAAATCCCCTGTCCTTCGCTCGCACCCCGCACCACCGTCGCGTCAGGGCCGTTTACGGTTTGCCGTCCGAGCGAAAGAGGGATGGCAATGTGCGGAGACCCGCGCGCCGAGGGGGCGCAGCGGGAGTGCACGCAGAGGGCATGCTACCATGGGACTATCCGACATGAGTGACGGGTGCTATGAGCAGGGCTGACGGGCCATTGTCCCCGCTCCTTGCCGTCCTACGAGGGGGGCGGGCTGGCGGGTGGCGACGCGCTTTCGTGTCCCTGCGGGTGCGCAACTTCCGCCTGTTCTGGTTCGGCCAGGTAATCTCGCTGGTGGGGACATGGGCGCAGCTTACGGGCCAGTCATGGCTGGTGGTGGACGATCTGCGAGGGTCCCCACTGGCCCTGGGTACCGTGACCATGCTCCAGTTCTTGCCTGTCCTGCTCTTCTCGCTCATAGCCGGGGCGGTGGTGGACAGGGCCAACAAGCGGGCATTCCTCATCGGGACGCAGGCGGCAGCCATGGCACAGGCCCTCGCCCTGGGGGTACTGGCGTCCACCGGGCATGTGACACTTTGGCACGTGGGGGCGCTGGCGTTCTGCCTCGGCCTCGTGAACGCCTTCGACAATCCCGCCAGGCAGGCCTTCATCTCAGAATTGGTAGACCGCGAATTGCTGCCCAACGCTGTCGCCCTGAACAGCATCATCTTCAATCTGGCCCGCATCGTAGGGCCCATGGTGGCGGGCATATCCATCGCTGCTGTAGGGACAGCGAGCACTTTCTTCATAAATGCGGCCTCGTTCCTGCCGGTCATCGCCGGCCTGATGCTCATGCGCCCCGATGAGCTACAGCCAGCATCCCCGGCCCAGTCAGCACCCCTCTGGCAACAGGTGCGAGAGGGATTGCGCTACGCTCTGGACACGCCACCGGTGTTCCGCGTCATGCTGTTGATGGCCTTCATCGGCACCTTCGGCTATAACTTCAGCGTGGTGTTGCCTCTGCTGGCGCGCGATGTTCTCAAGGTCGAGTCGGTAGGCTTCGGTGGCCTGAGTTCGGCCATGGGTGTGGGGTCCATCCTGGCAGCTCTGGTCCTGGCCTACCGCCGTCAGGCCGGCGAGGGCCAGCTGCTGCTGGGAGCGGTGGCCTTTGGGCTGCTTCTGGTGCTGTTGGGGGTATCCCACTGGCTGCTGCTGACCGTACTGGTGCTGGTGATGCTCGGGTTTGCGGGAGTGGTGTTCACCACCACATCCAACACCCGTCTGCAACTGCTATCGCCGCCGCACCTCCGGGGGCGAGTGCTGAGCCTCTACGTGCTGCTGTTCCTAGGAAGCACCCCCATAGGCGGGCAACTGCTGGGACTGGCGGCCGACAAGCTGGGCGTACAGGTGGCCGTGGTCGTCTTTGGGCTGATAGCGCTTCTGGGCGTGGGAGTAGGGCTGTTCCATCGAGGCGGCGTCCCGTCCCCCGATTACGCTCACGCCGACGACTGAGGGCTGCCACCCTCTGAACTTCACAGCAGGGCCGTCCCAACAACCGGTCGGGCCTCCTCTCTGACGTTGTTCCTGGACGATGGCGGTGCTACGCTGTAGCTGCCCGGCAGGGAGACGGGCGAGCAGGGGGTGGTGGAGTGCCCGACATCGGACTGCCCGAGCTGCTCATCATCCTGGGCATCCTGGTGCTCCTCTTCGGGGCAGGGCGAGTGGCGGAACTGGGGGGCGCCCTGGGCCGCGCCGTGCGCGAGTTCCGCCAGGCGATACGCGAGGAGCGGGACGAGGAGGGGGGCGCCTCAATGCCCGAGGCCAACGGCGGAGACCAGGCGCGACCGGGATTCCAGCACTGATGGCCGACCCGCAGGGGGTGACGGCCGTGGAGCGGCCGGAAGCGGCTGCTGGGGGGCCCGAAGCTGGCGGCCCGCGGGTGCTGGTGGTGGACGACGACGAGCGCCTGCTGTTGGCCCTGGCACGAGGGCTGCGGCTGCGGGGCTTTCAGGTGGCGCTGGCGGGCGATGCCTCGCAGGCGTTGCCCTACCTCGACAGCGGCTGGCCGCAGGTGGTGGTGCTGGACGTGATGCTCCCCGGCACCGACGGCCTGACCCTCTGTCAGCAGGTGCGCGCTTCGTCCGACGTCCCCATCCTCATGCTCACCGCCCGTGACTCGGTGCCCGACCGGGTGGCGGGACTGGAAGCCGGCGCCGACGATTATCTGGTCAAGCCCTTCTCCCTGGATGAGCTGGTTGCCCGCTTGCGGGCGCTCCTGCGCCGTACCGGCCAGCGGCCCGTGACCAGGCAGAGGCTGGCCTACGCCGACCTGGAGCTGGACCTGCGCTCGTGGCGGGCCTGCCGGGCCGGTCAGCCACTACCCCTGACCGCCACCGAGTTCCGGCTGCTGGAGCTCTTCCTCCGGCACCCCGAGGAGGTGCTTACCCGCGACCGCATCCTGGCTGCCGTGTGGGGCGACGAGCCGGAGGTGGAGTCCAACGTGGTGGACGTGCACGTGGCCAACCTGCGCCAGAAGATGGAGGCGGGCGGGCGTCCCCGCCTCGTCCAGACGGTGCGCGGGGTGGGCTACGTCCTGCGGGCGGGTGACTAGCCCTTGTCGCTGCGGCTGCGGCTGGCCCTCCTCTACACGCTTCTGCTGGCCGGGGTGCTGGCCGTGTTCGGAGCGCTGACCTTTGTCCTCGTCTCTAAGCGGCTGTATGCGGCGGTGGACGAGGGGCTTCGGGCCGAGGCGGAGGCGGTAGAGCAGGCCATTGGCCCCGGCGACGCCCCCCTGACCTCCCAGCGGGTGCTCGAGAGCTTCCAGCGTCTGTCCCAGCTGGGCAACGAGTTGGGGACTTTCTACGTGCTGGATCCCTCGGGCCAGGTCCTGTATTCCTCGGTTAGGGGGCCGGCCCTTGCGTCCCTCCCCCGGCCGCAGGAGATGCCCGGCTACGTGACCTACCGTAGTCACGGTCAGGGCATCCGCCTTTATCTGGACCCGGTGGTGGGCGAGGATGGGCAGGTGCTGGGCGCTGTGGAGGTGGGGCAGTCGCTGCGGGCCACCGATGGCGCCCTTAGCGAGATCCGCAACGTCATCGCTCTCGGGGGTGCGGTAGCGCTGGCCCTCACCGCTGGCTCCTCTTATCTGCTGGCCGGGCGCGCTCTTGAGCCGGTGCAGCGCCTGGCGTCCCTGGCACGCTACATCGAGCGCACGGGCGATTTTCGCCGTCGGCTGCCCGAGCCGGCCACCCGCGGTGAGCCCAAGGAGCTGGTCTCCACCTTCAACGCCATGATCGAGCGGGTGGAGCGGACGCTCAGGCTGCAGGCGGCCTTCCTCGCCGACTCCTCCCACGAGCTGCGGCGGCCGCTCGCGGTCATCCGCACCGACATAGACGTGCTGCGCTCCGACTCCCTGCCGCCGGAGGAGCAGAGGGCGTGCCTGGAGGAGATGGCGGCCGAGGCGGAGGCCATGGGCAGGCTCATCGCCGACCTGTTGTTCCTGTCACGGGAGGGGGAGCAGGCCATTGAGCGGGAGCCGGTGGACCTGAGCGCCCTTTGCCGGGAGGTGGTGGACCGATACCGCGAGAAGGCAGACGGACACATGCTCGTAGCCGACATCGAGGACGGACTGAGGGCCAACGGCGACCGCCAGCGGCTGGCCCAGATGCTCGCCAATCTGTTGGAAAATGCCTTAACCTATACGCCGGCTGGCGGCAAGGTGCGCATCTCCCTCCGCCACTCCGACGCCTGGGCCGAGCTGCGGGTCAGCGACACGGGCATCGGCATCCCGGCTGAGGAGCTGCCGCGGGTGTTCGATCGATTCTTTCGGGGCAGGGAGGCCCGGGCCATGCGGCCCCAGGGCAGCGGGCTTGGGCTGGCCATCGTTCGCCATGTAGCCGAGGTGCACGGTGGCGAGGTGCGGGTCGAAAGCGAGTTCGGCCGAGGTACCACCTTCACCGTCCGTCTCCCCCTCCTGGGGCGGTAGAAGCCCGCCTTAATCTTTTCCCAATCTTTGGGCCAGCTTAATGCGTCCTTCATGAACGGCCGGTGGCCGCTGGCGGAACATGGGCCTCGCGATGGAGATGAGGGTGCCCGCTGCCGCCGTCCACTTCCCCGAAGGGGACCGGCGCTGGCTGCTGGAGCGCATAGACGAGATCCTCCAGAGCGGCCGCCTGACCCTGGGCCCCTACACCCGCGCCCTGGAGGAGGAGTTCGCCTCCCTGTGCGGGAAGCGCTATGCCGTAGCCACCGCCAGCGGCACCGCTGCCCTGGAGATAGCCCTGCGAGCCATCGGCGTGGAGGGACGGGAGGTGGTGGTGCCGGCCAACACCTTCTTCGCCACCGCCGCCGCGGTGCTGCACGCGGGCGGCATCCCCCGCTTCGTGGAGTGCGAGCCTACAGCCCTGGCCCTCGACCCCGAGGCCCTGGAGGGCGCCATCGGCCCCCGCACCGCCGCCGTCATCGTGGTGCACATCGGCGGCATCGTCAGCCCTCACATTGAGCGCATCCTCGAGATCTGCCATCGGGCAGGGGTGCCGCTGGTGGAGGACGCCGCCCATGCCCACGGCTCCAGCTACTTGGGGCGGGCGGCGGGCAGCTTCGGCCTCGTGGCCGCCTTCTCCTTCTACCCGACCAAGGTGGTCACCAGCGGCGAGGGCGGGATGCTGGTGACCGACGACGAGGCCATCTACCGCGAGGCGCTGGTCTATCGCGACCAGGGCAAGGAGCGGTTCGACAGCAACCGCCACGTGCGCCTGGGCTACAACTGGCGGATGAGCGAGGTCCACGCCGTCATCGGCCTGGCCCAGGTGCGGCGGCTCCCGGAGTTCATTGCCCACCGGCGTCGCATCGCCGCCGTCTACGACCGGGAGCTGGCCGACCTGGCGCCCCACCTGGTGCCCGTGAGAGAGCCGGAGGGGGCTCGAAGCAACTACTACAAATACATCTGCTGGCTGCGGGGGCTGCCCCGCGACCTGCTGAAGGAGCGGCTGCGGGAGAGTTACGGCGTCGCCCTGAGCGGCGAGGTCTACGAGCTGCCCTGCCACCGCCAGCCCTGCTTCGCCCCCTGGGACCCGGGCCCGCTGCCGGTGGCGGAGGACATCTGCGCCTCCCACATCTGCCTGCCCGTCTCGGCCCGCATGACCGAAGAGGATGCGGCCTATGTCTGCTGGGCACTGCGCCAGGCCACCGCCAAGCTACTGGCGGAGGGCCACGGAGGCGAGGAGCCTTGCGCGTAGGGGTCACCGGCGGCTCCGGCTTCATCGGCTCCCACGTAGTGGACGCCCTGCTGGAGGCGGGGCACGAGGTGCGGGTCCTGGACTTGCGCCCGTCCCACCGGCCAGAGGCCGAGTTCCTGCCGGCGGACGTGCTGGATGTCGAGGCTCTGGCCAGGGCGGCGGCCGGCCTGGACGCCCTTTTTCACCTGGCAGCGGTGGCCGACGTGAACGACGTGGACCGCGACCTGGCCGGGGCCATGGCGGTGAACGTGGTGGGTACCGCTAACGCCCTGCTGGCCTGCCTACGGGCGGGGGTGGGGCGCTTCCTCCTAGCCAGCACCGTCTGGGTCTACTCCTCCCTCGCCGAGGGCGCCGCGGCGCCGGTAACGGAGGACGCCCCCCTGGCAGTGGCGGCCCAGCGCCACCCTTACACCAGCAGCAAGATCGCCGCCGAAATGCTCTGCCACGATTTCCAGCACCGCTACGGCCTCGCCTGCACCGTCCTGCGCTACGGCATCCCTTACGGCCCCCGCATGCGCCCCTCGCTGGTGATACCCACCTTCGTGAGGCGGGCCCTGTGCGGCGAGCCGCTGCTGGTGGCGGGGGACGGCTCGCAGACGCGCCGCTTCCTGTACGTGGGCGACCTGGCTCGCGCCCACGTCCTGGCCCTCTCGCCCCGGGCCGCCGGACGCACCTACAACCTGGACGGGGACGAGGAGGTCAGCATCCTGCGCCTGGCCGAGACGGTGCTGAAGCTCACTGGCTCCCGCAGCCGCATCGAGTTCGTGCCCGCCCGGGGCGGCGACTATCGCGGCGTGGCGGTGAGCAGCGAGCTGGCACGGCGGGAGCTGGGCTGGCGGCCAGAGGTGCCCTTCGACGAGGGGATGGCCCTCACTGTGCGCTGGCTGGCAGAACGGGAGAGGCTGGCCGCCCCCAGGCAGCCATGAAGGACGCCATCGCCTCACCGGCCGAGAGGGCATCGTCTGCCGTGCGCCCGCGACGCGTGGCGGTGGTGCCCGCCTACAACGAAGAGGCCACCGTGGCCCAGGTGCTGGAACGCCTCTACCCCCTGGTGGACCGCGTCGTAGCCGTGGACGACGGCTCCACCGATGCCACCCGCCAGCGGCTCCTGGCCTGGGCCGGGGACCGGGACGGGGTGCACCTGTTGCTCTTCGACCGCAACCGTGGCCTCTCGGCTGCCTACCGCGCCGCCTTCGAGCTGCTGGCCCGCTTGCGCAGGAAGGGCGAGCTGGACGACGGCGACATCGTTCTGACGGTGGACGCCGACGGCCAGCACGACCCCCGCGACGTGGAGCGACTGGTAGCGGAGATGGAGCAGGGCGGCTACGATGCCGTCATCGCCTGCCGCGACCTCTCCGGCTACAGCCCACTCAAGCGAGTGGGGAACCGCCTGCTGTCCCTCTGGGCCTCCCTCTGGGCGGGAAAGCGGCTGCGGGACGTAGAGTCGGGCCTGCGAGCCTTCCGACTGGGTGCGCTCCTCGCCTGCCTGCCCTACTACCGGGGCTGGCGCTACAGCGAGACGGTGGAGCTAGTGGTGGTCCTCTGCCGCCTGGGCTACCGCGTGAGCGATGCCGTGACGGTGGCGGTGCCTGTGCGCCGCTCCCGCACCAGCATCCGCGATGGCCTGGTGGACTTTCTGGCCATCCCCCTCGCCTGGTGGCGGGCCTGGACGGGGGGCACGCGGCCTCGGGGGCTACCCCTCCGCCTCTCTTACCTCCTACCGCTGCCCTTCCTGCTCGGGTCGCCATTCATTATCTTCGACCTGCTCTGGCACCCTCTCTTCTTGGGCGACGACTCCGTCCACCACTACGCCCACATCTGGTACGTCGGCCACTACCTGGCCGAGCATCGCTCTTTGCCCCTGCACATCCCTTACCTGGAGGGCGGGCGAGCCATGGCCTTCCCCTACGGCTTGCCCGTCTATGTCCTGGGCGGGCTGCTGCACCTGGCCATGGGCGACCGGGCCGTGGGGCTGATGATGGCCCTGGCCCTGGCAGGTGTTCTGGCAGCAGCGGTCCTCCTGCGACCCGCCCTGCGGCAGCCCTGGCCCCTGGCCCTGTTGCTGCTGAACCCCTTCCTGGTGGATGCCGTCTACGCCTTCCAGCTCACGACCATGTGGTGCGCCCTATTTTTCCTTCTCTGGGCCTGGACGGTGGAGTCGCGAAGAAAGCTGCTGGCGGTGCCACTCCTGTGGCTGGCGGTGGCGGCCCACCCGGTGGTGGGCATTCCCGCCGTGGCCGCTTACGGGATCTACGCCTGGCTGAGGCGCAAGGGCTCCCTGCCTGCCCTCGCCCTTTCGGTCGCTCTGGCCGCCCCTGCCCTGGTGCCCGTCCTCTGGATGACGCTGCACACCCCGGCCCTGTCGGAGGCCTCCCTCGGCACCGTGGCCGCCTCGGTGGCCGATTCCCTGTCCCGGCGCCTGACCATCGTCGCCCTGCCCATCGCCCTGGGAGACGCCTGGCCCTGGCTGCGGCAGCGATATCTGCCCCTCTTCGGGGCCGTACTGGCAGCGCTGGGCATCGGGGTGGCACTGGCCACCGGGCCTGTCCAGGTCCAGCCCGGGGTGGGCAGCTACTACGGGGCCCTGCACGGCGAGCGGCACCTCTACGACGATTTCATGGCCTCGGACGCCTTCCGACCCGGGGCCGTCTACCGAGTGCTCGAGCCCAACGAGCGGGAGGACGGCATGTATCGCCTCGTCCAGCACGGGGCGGTGCTGGCGCACGAGTTCTTCAGCGAGAGCGTGGGGCGGCGCAACTGGCCTTCTCTGATGGACTACCGCTGCTACTTGGCCCGAAAGAGGATCGACTTCGTCGTGGTGGAGAGGGACTTTCTTCGCCAGTTCCACACCAACGAGGCATCGCTCCTGGGGGGAATGGTGGCCGCCGGGGAGGCATCCGTCGCCTACCGCGACCCTGCCGGCCGCTTCGTAGTCTACGACGTGTCCACGTCCGATGATGCGAGGTCAACGGTGGCGGTGGGATGCCCGAGCTGATGCCGCTGGTTTCCCTGCCCTCCCTGTGGCGGGAGGTCGCCCGCCATCCACGCCTATGGGCCTGCCTCGGAGTGGGCTTCCTGATAGATTGGGCGTTCGCCCTGGTTTTCCTAATGGGTTTACAGGTGCAGGCGCCGTCCCACCTGGCGGGGGACCAGGCCATCGCAGGGTACGCCCTGGCTGTCTACGGGCTAGCCAAGCTGCTGTCCCAGGCCGTTTGCGGCCCCCTGCTGGAGAGGCTCGGCCCTGGCTGGGGGCTACGGCTGGGGCTCGCTACCGTCCTGGGGGGCATGGCCGTGCTGGCCCCCGCCGTCCATAAGGCAGGCGTCCTGGCCGGGGCCTCCGTCTACGGGGCCGGAGCTGGTTTAGCCTGGCCATCTCTCTACGCTCTGGCCAGCTCCTCGTTTCCCCAAGGAGAGCGAGGGCGTCTCAGCTCGGGGATGGCTATGGCATCGGTGGCGGCCCTGGCCGCCGGCGTTGGGGTCGGGCTACTCCTGCCCGAGTCCTGGCCTCTGGCAGCGGCGGTGGCATCTGCTGCAACTATGGTCGCCCTGGCTGCTCTCGTAGCCCCTGCCCTGGGCACGACGACCGTGCATGTGAGAGGGGTGAGAGAGGGGCCTGTATCAGTCCTGGTCAGCGCGGCGCTGCGGCCACCAGGAGTCGCTGTTACTCTCCTGCTGTTACTGCAGACCACCGCCGCTGGAGCCCTGGTTTCGGTCTTCCGGGCCTGGGGCAAGGAGCTGCTGGGGGCCTCCTTTCACGTCCAGGCCCTCCTGCTGGTCCCCGCCGCCGCCGGCGGCGGGGTGGGACTGGTCTGGGGAGGCCCCGCCGCCGACCGTGTCGGCCGCCTGCCAGTAATGGCCGCTGGGACGTCGCTGGTGGGCCTGGCGGTCCTGGGCGCCTCCTCCCTGCGAACTCTGCCAGCGGTGGGGCTAATGGCAGCGTTGGGCGGCCTGGGACTGGGCTTCGCCACTCCCACCTTCGGCGCAGTGGCCATGGACCTGGCCCGCTGGTGGGGAGGCGATGCCCTCCTGGCCTGGTTCTTGGCCGTGGAAGGGGCAGGCCACGCGCTGGGGCCGGCCCTGGGCGGACTGCTGGAGTCCACCTCCGGACCGGCACCCGTGCTGAAGCTGGCTGCCGGCCTCTTCCTCGCCTGTGCCGCCGTCGCCCTGGCAGGATGGCGCGCGGGCTGGCAGCAGCTCCGCCCTGCCGTACCCGCGAGAGGGAACGAAGGTTGATGCCCCCGCGACTGCTCCTCGCCTTGCCTCTTTCCCTCCTGGCCTTGCTGGGCGCAGGCTACTACGAGGCCATAACCCCCTCCTCGCAGCTGTACGGTCGGCTGGTCACCCATGGCCGCCGCAGTGCACCGCTGGTAGCCCTTACGTTCGACGACGGCCCCAACGGCGAGTGGACCCTGGCCGTGGCCAGGGTGCTGGAGGAGCATGGCGTCCGGGGCACCTTCTTCATGGTGGGGGAGAACGCTGTCCGCGACCCGCAGACCGTGCGGGAGCTGGCGGCACGCGGCCACCTGATAGGCAACCACTCCTTCCGCCACCGCAAGCGGGACGCCCTCTTGGACCTCTCTTACTCCGACCTGGCGCGGGCGGAGGCGGCCATCCGTGACGCCACCGGCCTCTGTCCGGCCCTCTTCCGTCCCCCCAACGGCTTCCACACCCCCTGGCAGCTAAGGGCGGTAGCAGCCCACGGCCTCCTGGCCGTGGCCTGGGACGTGCAGCCCTCGGACTGGAAGGGACCGCCGTCCGAGGAGCTGACGCGACGAGTGGTGGAGGCGGCACGCCCCGGCTCCATCGTCCTCCTGCATGACGGCCTCGACACCCGCAGCAGTGTGGACCGCTCTCGCCTGCTGGCGGCGCTGCCGGCTATCGTCCGGGGGCTGCAGGAGCGGGGATTTCGCCTCGTGCGGCTGGACGAGCTCCTGGGAGTGGCGCCCTACCTGAACGATTGCAGCTGGGCGGTGGGACCATGACCGGCCGCGCGCTGGTGACGGGCGGGGCCGGCTTCATCGGCTCCCACATCGTGGAGGCCCTGCTGGCCCACGGCTGGGAGGTGGAGGCGCTGGACGACCTGAGCGCCGGGTCCCCCCTGCACCTCCCGCCCGACATCCCCCTGCACGTGGTCGACGTGCGCTCCCTGGACTCCCTGCGGCGGGCACTGGCCGGTCGGCGCTTCGACGCCGTCGTCCACTGCGCCGGACAGACCAGCGTGGCCACCTCGGTGAGGGAGCCACTGCGCGACTGGCAGACCAACGTGCGGGGCACGCTCAACGTCCTCTCCTGGGCAATCGCGTCCGGCGCCGGGCGGTTCGTTTTTCCGTCCTCCGGCGGCGCCATCTACGGCGAGACGCCGCGGCCGGCCCGCGAGGACGACCCTCCCCGTCCCGAGAGCCCCTACGGCCGCCACAAGCTTCTCGCCGAGATGCTGGTGAGGGCGTCGGGCCTGCCCCACGCAGTATTGCGGCCGGCCAACGTCTACGGCCCCCGCCAGCGCGCCGGGGCCGAGGGCGGCGTGGTGGCTATCTTCCTCGAGCGCCTGCGCTCCGGCCGACTGCTGGAGGTCCACGGCGATGGCCGGCAGGTGCGCGACTTCGTGCATGTCCGTGACGTGGCAGCGGCAGCGGCCCTCGCCCTGCGTTGGCCCCGCGATGTCACCTGGAACGTGGCCAGTGGCCGGGCTGTGTCGGTGCTCGAGCTCGCCCGCCTGCTGGGGCAGCTGCTGGGGGTCGAGCCACGGCTATGCTTTCTGCCCCCTCGGCCAGGCGACGTGCGGCGCTCGGTGCTGGACCCGGAACGCCTGATCGCTGCCGGCTGGGGCCCTCCCATACCCCTGGAAGAGGGGCTGCAGCAGCTTGTTGCGGAGACCGGGGCCGTCGAGGGCAGGCCGGGCCTCTTGCCCGGCAGGAGAGGGTAATAGCGTCTAACCCGGACGGCCTTAAGCCCAGTATGTCGTTGCGGGCGCGCGCTCGCGTGAGGCCGAACCGGCGCTTCATGGAAACTTCATGAAACAACGAAGGAAGCAGCGCATAGTGGAATTGGCGGACATGCAGAAGCAGCCCGCACCGGCAAGGGCGGGAAAACCAGAGACGAGGGAGGCCGAAAGGAAAATATCTTGAAGAGCGAGACACGCGACGGAGGTGATGAGATGCGACGTCTGCTCCCCTTACTGGCTGCTGCTGTTATCGGCGGGCTGGTTGCGGTGGGTGTGGCCTGCGGCGGTGAAGAGGCCACCCCGACCCCCGTGCGCACCACCACGGCCGTCCGCACGCCCACGCCCACCCCGCGCACGACGCCACTGCCCACGCCCACCGTCCCGCGGCTGTCGCCTACTCCCACGCGCTGATGCGTGGCGTCCGTCCGCTGGGGCCGGGGCGCGCCGACGTCATAGGCCTGGGCTGGCGCCTCCGGCCCCAGCGGCCAACTTAGAGCCGCCCGCTTGACCAGCGGAATTACGGAAGCAGCTAGTGAGCCTCAATGAGGCGGAGGCGGCTTACAGCTCTGCCCAGGAGGCAGCCCCTTTCTCGAGGCTCCTCTCAGGGGCCGGATTCGTCTTGGCCGATGGCCCAATCCAGGCCCAGTTCAGGGCTGCCCGTGTCCTGGCCGCGGCGTCGCAGCTCCTCCCGTGCCCGTCTGGCTAGCTCCAGATAGTGTCGCCGCAGCCGCTCCAGCTCTCGATCCGTCAGCTCGTCGAGGTCCAGAAGGGCATTATGGGCATTGCGTTCGGCCCTTATCAGTTCGTCCAGCTTCAGTTGCACCACCGCCCCATCGTGGTTTTGGGTGTTCTGGATCAGGAAGACCATCAGGAAGGTGACGATGGTGGTGCCGGTGTTGATGACCAGTTGCCACGTGTCGCTGAACCCGAACAGGGGCCCCGTCGCTGCCCAGGCCAGAATGACCAGCACCGCCAGCATGAACCCCAGGGGATGGCCCGAGGCCTTTGCCGTCCAGCGGGCCAGCTGCGCGAAGGGAGACCTGGGATACGGGGGATACCGCGTCATATCTCCTCACCTCCCCCTTTTTGGAGGCGACCACTGCGCAACCTCCATATTCTCACCTGGATACGTATTGGGCCATGAAGGCACGCTCATGATTCAAGTCGGAATACGGTCCTCGGCCTCTGTCCGTAATCTCATGGATGCGACGCCCGCCGATGGGCTCTCTGCCCATCAGGGCGGGCAGGCCTGAGCCAAGGGAGTCACCGCTGAGGAGGCGCCGCTATCCAAGGGAGCACGACCCTATGCCGGACTGTGGTTATCCGACCCGAATTGCCCAAAATAACGTGCGCTAACGTACGATTATCATCCCTTCCATCTGCTGGGGAGGTAGTGTAAGGGATTATGTGTAAGGGTCTGTGTTTAATAGGGGGGCACACCTTAGACGGAGGAGGTGCCCCTTGGATCAGGATACCCTGCGGATCTTGCTGAGGGAAGCGGTTGTGCTCGTCCCATACATATGAGACAGGAGGGGGTGTGGGCCAAGCTCTGGGTGCTCCTCCCTAAGGTATTGGGCGGGGCTCCTGCCTCGCAAGGCCTGATGGGGCCGCAGGTGGTTGTAG
>Ga0101943_1000366_pt1 | contig 85605 bp, 76 predicted proteins | sample DewCreD2012metaG_5_FD_75244 | JGI IMG/M metagenome (GOLD analysis project Ga0101943, IMG submission 75244) | Hot spring sediment bacterial and archeal communities from British Columbia, Canada, to study Microbial Dark Matter (Phase II) - Dewar... ... | reverse complement strand
GGCTACCTATCTGGTTCATTCTGGATGGCGGTGCCAAGAGAACCCCAGACGAGCTGCGAATCGCCGATCCTGCCACCCTGCTGCCGAACGGCAGAATCCGCCGAATCACGCCATCACCAATAGTTCCAGGCATCAACAGCGACGGTGCATGGAACCAGATCTGGCTGGATACCGTGTTCACCACGCCCGACAACCGCGCCCCCTATAAATACACCAATCCGGGCACCGCGACGAACGATCGCGAACGCCAGCGAGCAGGCACCTACTATGAGAACCCCACAAACAAGTCCAAAATCGTCTTCTTCTCGTTCGGGTTGGAAGGGGTCGATTCGGGATATGAGGCAATCGGAAGCGTTGTCTGGTGCAACGCCTTCCGCAACAAGGTGCTGCACAACGCCTATGCGTGGATGACACACAGCATCCTGCGCGGGCGCGTGCTGGAATATGACCCCGAAACGCGCACCTATAACCCGCTGCCGCGTGCCTTCGTACGTGTCACCGGGCTGGCACCACCCAGCCTCGTGGCAGTGGAGGTCGGGTACGCCATCACCGACTCGGCAGGCGAGTACACCATCTTCGGAATAGAGCCAGGCATCTATCTTGTCGATGCGGAGCGTCCCGGCTACCGCACGCAACACCCAGAGACCATCGTGCTAATCGCCGAGCAAGCAGAACTGAATCTCATCATGCTCAAAACGCCGCCTGGGCAGATTACCGGGCGCGTGATCGATATCAATAACCAGCCTGTGCGCTACGCGGTAATCCGGGCAACCAATGTGCAGGATCCGCAGCTGACCATCGAGGTGCTGAGCGATCCGGATGGCACTTTCCTCATTCCGCGCGTGCCGGTCGGCACCTGGAATGTGGAGGTCGTCTCGCTGGCACTGGGTGGCTATCGCTTGCCCCCAATCCGCCCGCAGCCGGATGGCGTGTTCCGCAATGTGCAGGTGCAATCAGGTCAGACCGCTGTCCTGCCTGAAGATTTCGTGCTGGAACCGCTGCCTGGCACCATTCGAGGGCGCGTCACGCGAGCCGATAATGGGCAGCCTATTCAAGGAGCGCGTGTGTCAGCAGTGGCGAACAATGTGGAGCGTGGCTTTGCCCTCACCGACGCGAACGGCAACTATAGCTTCCAGGTGCCAGGTGGCGAGTATCAGGTGACCGCCACCGCGCCAGGCTTCGCCCCCAACACGCAAACCGTCACTGTGCCGCGCGAGGGCGAAGTGGAGGTCAACTTCCAGCTGGCAAAGCTGCCCCCCGGGCGCGTCGTGGGCAGGGTGGTGCGCAAGTTCGGCGGAGCGCCCGAACCAAATGTGATTATCGAGCTATTTTTCGGTGGGAATACAGTCTATAGCACGACCACCGATGCAAACGGGAACTACACGCTCGATCAAGTGGAACCGGGCGATTACGAGGTGCGTCCACGCAAGACGGGCTTCACCTTCGAACCACCCACACGCACTATCACGGTCAATCCGAACCAGACCACAACCGTGCCCGACTTCAAGTCGCAGCCACTGCGCACCTTCTTCCGCGGGCGCAGTCTGGTGTCGGCACCGTTTGATTATACGCAGGATGTTGCCGACCTGCTCGATGTGCCACCCGACAAGCGCCGCTTCCCCGACTTCCGCTTCTTCACCTGGGATACAGCGGGCGGACGCTATATCTTCTACCCAGATGCCCCCGCCAACCGCTTCGCGCTGGGGCGCGGCTACTTCATCGAGACCACCCAGGATCTACCCCTGGCGACCGAAGGGACACCCGCCGATGAGACCCAGAACTTCCAGATCCCGTTGCGGCAAGGCTGGAACCTGATCGGGACACCGTTCCGCTTCGACATCGATTGGGAGCAGACACAGGTGATAGACCCCGACACGAACACGCCCGTGTCGAACACAACGGCGGTGGGCAAGCAGATTATCGCAAACGCGCTGTGGGGCTATGCCTTCGGCACCTACACCGCAACACGACGCATGAAAATCTGGGAAGGCTACTGGGTGTACGCCTACAAAGACACCACGCTGATTATCCCGCCCGCGGCACGAGCGCGTTCGGCAACAAGCCGCGGCTTCGAATCACCCACCCCGTCAGGCTGGACACTGACCCTGCAGGCACAGGCGGGCGAGCTGACCGACCAAGCCTATATCGGGGTCTCACGCAGCGCGTCGCCCGGCTACGATGCGGAGCACGACCTGCTCAAGCCACCGCCCGTCGGGCGCGACTATGTATACATCAGCCTGCCACGTCTCAACTGGGGCGCGCAGAGCGGCTACTACGGAGTGGATGTCCAATCGCCATCCCGCAGCGCAAGCTGGGAGTTCACCGTGGAAACCACGCAACCCGGGCGTGAAGTCACTCTTCGCTGGCCCAATATTCATCAGCTGCCACGCTCGGTGAACCCAGTGCTGGTCGACCTACAGACAGGCGCACGCCGCTACCTGCGCACCACCGGCTCGTACACCTTCCGCAGCCCGCAGGGAGGCGTCAGCCGATTCCGAATCGAGATGGCGTCCAGCGCAGGGCTGCTGCGCATCGGCAATGTACAGGTGACCAGCGGACGCGGCAACCAGCGCACCATCGCCTTCACGCTCACAGGCGACGCGACCGTCGAGGTGAAAGTGTTGGCGGCTGGAAAAGTGGTACGCCAGCTGATGAACAGCGCAGGACGCAGTGCTGGTGTCCAGCAGGTGAGCTGGGATGGACGCGACCAGCAGGGTGTCGCGCTGCCACCCGGGGCCTACACGATCGAAATTCGGGCAGTCAGCGAGGACGGACAGGTGGCACGCGCAGCGACCACCGTTATCCTAACCCGATAGGAAACCAACATCAACAGAAGAAAATAGACCACAACAGGAGGAGCGACCAGAGTGAGAACAAGGAAGCGACGAATCTGGGCAACACGCTGGAGCATAACAGGCATCGCCAGCATGCTCCTTGTCTGGCTGCTGCAGCCACTGAGTATGCTGACGGCACACACGCAGATTGTGCAGCTACCGCGCATCGCCGTGGTCGATTTTCAGAATAAGAGCGGCTACGGTGGCGGGAGCATCGCCCGTGCCGCCACAGACGCTGTGGCAGGCGAGTTTCAGAAAACAGGGCGCTACGAAGTGCTGGCGCGGGGCGAAATCGAACAGCAACTCAAAGACCTCGATCTCTCCCCACCGCTAAGCAAAACGGGCTACCTGCGTTTGGGACGCGCCCTGCAGCTCGAATCGATCGTGGCGGGCGACGTGGAAGCGGTCACCTTCGTCGGCTCGCCAAAACAGGTGCAGGTGACGCTCACCGTAAAAGTGATCGATATCGCCTCGGGCGAACCAGTGAACGGCGCGGTGGCAACCGGCTTCAGCAACCCGCGACCCGGCTACAGCGGGGATGATGACACCCTGGTGCTGGAGGCGATTCGCAACGCCGCGTTCGAAGCGGTGCGCACCATCCAGAACTACACCATCCCCGAAGCAACCGTGCTGACCACCCGCGCAGGAAAAGAGGTGTTGCTAAACCGCGGCATCCGAGGTGGACTGAAACCCGGCATGGAAATGATCGTCATTCGGCGCGGCGAGGAAGTGGGACGCGTCCGCATCACGGAGGTGTCCGATAGCGACGCCGTGGGGGTCATCATCGAGTCGCTGAAGGGCATTCAGTCCGAAGATAAAGCACGCGCCGTCTTCGAAGTGCCTTCAGTAAAGGTCAAGGCAGGCAAGGTGGTCAAAGAGGAACCGCGCACCCGCGCCGAACGCAACAAGGCGCTACGCGCGCTCGGACCCCTGCTCATCCTGGGGCTGATTGTCTTTGGCGTGGCGCGCGGCTCTTCAGGCGGCAACACCCCCGTGCAAGATGTAATCGCAGAAGCGAGCACCGACGGGAACTTCGACCCCATCATCCGCATCTCATGGAAAACGACCCTGTTCGCCAAAAGCAATCGGGACCAGATCCAGTGGCAAATCTACCGCTCCGACTTTATCGACCTCGATGACAACGGCAACATGATGCCTGTGGGCGTGGTACCAGGCAACCAGCACAGCTTCATCGATACAACGGTACCGCGCGTGGTGAGCTACGCCAGTCTGCCACGCGAAGGAAGCGAGGATCTATCCCTGGAAACAATAGATAATCCCCCTGCCCCTGGCATCGCGCCCGGACGCTCCTACACCTATCAGCTTGCACTGGTCTATCGCGAGACCCGCGATGTGACAGGTGGTGGCGGAGGTGGAGGTGGGGGTGGCGGCACCCAGGTCGTTTTCCTGATGTCCGACCGCGTGCGTTCCGGACAGGCGACCGCAATTGCGCCCGTACAGCTGCTGACCCCCGTGCAGCGCAGCGAGGACGTGGATCCGAAAGAGGTCATCTTCAGCTGGCTGGCAACGGAAGGGGCAAACGCTTATCGGATCGAGGTCTCTACCGACCCCACCTTCCGCGACCGCAACCGCACCTTTGTCTCGACAGAAATCCTTTCCACAGCGGCAGCGGGCAGCCCCGTGAGCACCGAGCGCATCAATATCGAAACGGGACTACTAACACGACTGGGGCTGGTAGGGCGGCGCGTCACACTCTACTGGCGCGTGGGTGCACGCAATCTGAACGACAATCCAGGACCCGTTCCTGGACCAAGTGGACTGCGCTATGTGTGGAGCAGACCCTTTGAGTTCACCACGCAGGAGCTGCCGCCACCACCCTAACCCAGCGGCATGAAGGAAGTGCCGTTTCGGAGGAAGCTCCCGAAACGGCACCCCCATTCAAGCGTCTGAACAATCTGGAATAGGGGCGTGGTCGCCGCGCCCTGCAACGAATGATCGGGAGGGAAGCTGATGAGATTGATGTGGCGATTGTGGCTTGGCTGGATGCTAATCATTGGCTGCGCGGTGGCGCAAACGCCGACACCCGACGATGTGGTGCCAGGAGAGATGCTGCTCACCATGCGGGCAGGCACGCCTATCGAAAAGGCGCGTGCCTTAGCCAGCAGCGTGGGAGCCGATCTGCGCCCTATCCGCGTACCCGATACCTATGTGCTGCGACTGCGCGACCAGCAGGGAGTAACCCCTGTGCAACTGCTCGAACGGGTGCAGCGCGCGGTCGAGCAACTTAAAACGGACGCGGATGTACTGTATATCCGCCCGCATTGGGTTCGCCGCCCCTTAGATGTTCCCAACGATCCCCGCTACGGGGAGCAGTGGGCGCTGCCAATGATCCGTGCCCCCGAAGCCTGGGACCAGGAAAAAGGACAACAGGGCATTCGCATTGCCATTATTGATACCAACTTCGATCGGAATCATCCTGATCTGACCAATCGCTACGATCCACTCTCACGCAACTTTGTTGCCGAGCCACCTGATGAAAATCTCAATCCGGATCCCGGCTCACCGTTCTCCCATGGGGCGAGTGTCATGGGAGTGGCTGCTGCCAGCACAAATAATGGGATAGGTATTGCGGGACTTTGTTGGGAAGGCGTCACGGTGGTTGCGCTGAAAACCACAGGGCAGTCCTTTTTCCTCCCTCTCGATAATATTCTCGAAGCGATGCAATACGTTATCGATAATGCGCAGAGCGGAGGCAGTCAGGCTATCCATGTGGTGAACATGAGCTTTGGTGGTTTCTTCCCCGATCCGCAAGAAAACCAGCTCATCCAGCAGATGTTCCAGCGTGGTGTAATCCCTGTGGCTGCAGCGGGGAATGAAAGTACATCGCTGCCTGTGTATCCTAGTGATTTTGAAAATGTGGTAAGAGTCGCAGCAGTGGGGCCATCGGGTCTAAAAGCATCCTACTCGAATTTTGAACGCATCGATCTAGCAGCACCAGGAGGCGATCAACAAGCCCGCTTGCAAGATGGCGTTCTTACCACCGATCTTGGTGGTCGATACGAATATGTACAGGGCACTTCCGTTGCTTCACCGTATGTTGCGGCCGCCCTGGCATTGCTCCTTTCAGCCGGCGCGCCCGTTCATGGACCGAACGACCCGATTCCACCCGCCCAATTGGCTCTGCAGGAAACCGCTAACTCTATGGGACGCACAGTGCCTGACCCCGAGCTTGGATGGGGCATTATCGATGTCGGCGCCGCCGTTCGCGGGTTTGGTGGCGCAAGCGTGACGATCGTGAACCCCGTCAACAACACCTTTACCGACACAAAGCGCATGCGCATCCATGTAATCGTGCGGCGCAGCACCATTCCGCAGATTCGGCTTTTCTTTGCAGGCGAGGAGATCCCACGCGAGCAATGGCAGCCATTCGCCGGGGTTTCATCCGATGGCAGAACCATCACCATCACGGGCTACGAACTGGTGCTGCCCGGTGAGGGGCGATTCGATTTCACGGTGACGGCAGTTGGACAGGACGGCAACCCGGTAACCGCGACCTCAACCATTATCGTACGTCCACGTACGCAGCCTGCGGGGTTGACAATGTTCGCCACACCCTATCGGGTGGATCGCGCGCCTGAAGAGATTTTCGGTGCGGACGCCATTCTGGCACGCTATCTGCCTTCGCAAGGACGCTACGCCCGCTACTCGGGCAGCGGCACGCGCGAACCCGAAGCCAGTTTCAATCCGCCCGGCGTGAATGTGCGCCCAGAAGGAAGCAATATACCTACTCCCCCGCGTGGACTGGGCTACTTCCTGCGCACGAACACGCCCGCCTTTATTCTCGGCGACGAGTTCATTGATCCCAACACCGCCTACATGATCCCGCTGGAGCCAGGCTGGAACATGATTGGCAACCCGTTCCCCTATAATGTGCCATGGAGTGCGTGCGAGATCGAAATAGAAGGACAAGCCGGCGTGCGACAACGGCTCAACATTCTGGAAGCTGCGGACAAGGAGTACATCCGTCCGCAAATCTATCGCTATATCACGCTGACGGGTGAATACACATGGCGCACCGCGCCGCTGGGCGAACTGTTACCATGGCAAGCGCACTGGATTCGCGTGCTGAAACCCTGCACCCTAATCGTGCCGCCACTGGGTACAACGCGCAGCCAGAATGAAGCGACTGACAATCCGCGTGTTGCCCCGCAAACCCGCGACGGCTGGCTGGTTCGACTCATCGCCCGCAGTGGCGACCGCGAAGATGCTAATAACTTCATCGGCGTCAGCACGCGCGCACGCGACGAGCTGGACACCCAGGATGTGGAAAAACCCCCCAGCTTCCAGTCCTATGTGCAACTACGCATCCTGGAACCGCGCAGCCGTGCCGCGCTCGCTCAGGACCTGCGCCGCGCCAGCAAACGCCTCATGCGCTGGGAACTCGAGGTCACAACCGATAAGCCCAATGCAGAGGTCACGCTCCGCTGGCAACAGGAAGTGCCGCTGCCACCAGGAATGCGCCTCACGCTCGTGGATAGCCTAACAGGGCAGCGCATCTCCATGAACCGCCAGAGCGCATATACCTTCCGCACCGACGAGAACAGCCGGCGACACTTTGTCATCGAAGCGCAGCCTGCCCGCCTGAGCCAGCTGCGCATCACCAACCTGAATGTAATCAGCACGCGCGGCAACCAGATAACGATCCAGTATGCGCTGAACACCACCGCCAGCGTGCAGGTCCTGGTCCAGGACGCTTCAGGCAAGACCATCGCGCGACTTACAGGTGGCACGCGCTCGGCAGGACTGAACACCGTCACATGGACAGGACGCACGGATGCAGGCGTCGCTGTGCCCCCAGGCACTTATCAGATTCAGATCATCGCGACGGGCGAAGCGGGCGAGATTGCCCGCGCCGTGCGCCCGCTCGTTATCACCCGCTAACGGAGGAGAGAGCATGAAGCGATTCGGAAATGGTGGATGGCTAATCGCTATTCTTGCAGGCGTGATGAGCTTAACGCCGCTGCAGGGGCAGCGGGTGTATGACCCCTTTACCCCCCCCTGCTGCTGTCCAACCCAGCAAGGCGGCTGTGTGGAGAACCCTGTGAGCGATGACTATCGGCATATCAGGGTCTCCAATGGGGTGCTGGGAGCCGTCTTAGGCTTAGAAGGCACGATCCAGTGGAATACGGGCTGTTTCCCGATGACCAACACCCCCTGCATCACGCTGCAAGCGGAGGGCAGTATCCAGATTGGTACGGTGGGTGGTACAAGCCTGCTGCGCGACGGCAACATCGCAATGACCTCCGGCTATCCGTGGGCGGTCTATCCGGGCGGTATCTATGTCAGCATGCAGGAGACACGCAATAACCAAACGCGTACCTATGTATGGGGGCGTGAGCAAGGTGCGCCGACCGTGGTTTTTGATCGCGCCTGGCCGGGTGCCAGCGGTGTCTATATCCGTCGCCAGTGGTATGTCGAAGGCTGGCAGACCGATATGCGCATCGAGCTGATTCAGACAGTGGCGCGAATCGAACTACGTGTGCGCAACACGGGCACGGAGACCGCGTCGCTTGCACTGCGCCTCGCCTCCGATGTGGAGGTGGGTGTGGAGGAAGGCGTTGATCCCAACGGCGCATCACGACCCCCCTACGTTTATGTGCAGGGTCAGCGTCCTATCCGGGTGGATACGGACCTCCGGGGCGTTCAGGTGCCACCTGCTGTCGAATTCTATCTCTCGCGCGGCGACCTGAACGGCGCGTCGCGCTATATCCTGCGTCCCACGACCGGCTTCGAGGACGCCACGCCCATCGACCGCCTCGTGTTTGGCAAGTGGTTCTTTATTCAAGCAACCACCACCTGGGAACCCTTTCTATTTCCCGACTCTTTTATCGGTGATGTAGCAATCAACCTCTTTGTGAACCCGCGCAACTTCGCGCCGGGACAGGAACGTACCTTCGTCTTCTATGTGACGATGACCCCCGTCAATATCGATGTGCAACCGCCGATCGCCGTGGGTGTCGAAACACTGCCCGTCATCGAGCCGGATCAGCGGGATCTGTCGCAACTGGCAAATGGCGGTGTGTTCGATGTGATCGCTTCCGTTACCAACATGTTCCATGTGGTGGGGAAAGAGGTTGAATTGAACAATGTGGCGGTCGATCTATCTTTGCCAGCGGGGATCACTCTGGCACCGGGCGAGACACGCACGAAGACAATTGCCCGTATCCAGCCCGAGTCCACCAGTTCGGTGCGGTGGCGGGTAGTTGCCGACCCGAAGGCAGTGGGCTTTGCCACGCTGCGCGTCTCGGTCAATGCTCCGCCTGCACCGCCAAAGACCGTCAGCCGAACCATCCTAATCTCGGCAACAGCGAGCCGTGAGCTGAAGAAGGGGTTCCAGATTATCTCCATTCCATTTACGGCCACGGCACCGCTGGTCGATGTGCTGGGGCTGCCAGAGGGCACCTATCTGGCGAAACGCTGGAACCCCGGCCGGGAGGTGTACGAAACAGTCGACACGCTGCAGCCCGGCATGGGCTTCTGGCTCTACATGCCGAACGAAGGCACCAATATCACGATGAACAATGTGCGCTTCCCGCCATCGGTGTTCACCGCCAGCGTGCCCGTCCGCCTGAATCGAGGCTGGAACCAGATCGGCAACCCCTATCCCTATCCACTGGTGCTGGGACAGATAGTGGTCGTGAGTGCAAGCGACCCGCGCACCAGCCTGAGCTTCTTCGAAGCGGCACAGCGCGGCGTGATTCGCGGCGTGATCTACTACTGGGACGAGTTCTCCGGAGAATATAAGTTCACTTCAGACCCGAACACGCCGCTCATCCCGCACCGCGGCTACTGGCTCAAATGCAACGACGATATCGAACTGGTGTTCCCGCCAGTGTTCATACCGGGCACAGGATTTGGCGGTGTGATTGGACGCTCCGCGATGGAGCCATCCAATCGCCCCAACGAATGGCGACTGCAGCTGATCGCCCGCACAGCGCGTGGCGAGGACACTCAGAACTATATCGGCATCACCAGCGGTCGCTCGGCAGGCGAAGTGGAGGAGCCACCTACACCGCTGGCAGAGGTGCCAGTGCGCCTGACTATCCTTAAGGCGGCTGTGCCGCTAATGCAGGATGTGCGTCCGGCGTCCGCCATGCGCCACACCTTCGAGCTGCTGGTGGAAGCACCTGCGGGTGAGGAAGTCAGCCTGCGCGCGCCCAATGTGCGCACAGTACCACGCACCTACCGCCTGCGCCTGACCGATCAAAGCACAGGGCGCACCGTCGACCTGCGCAATACACCTGAATATCGCTTCACCTCCAGCGGGCGCAATCGGTTCACGCTGACGGTGGAGCGCGGGGCACGCGGCACCGCCCTCATCACCAGCATCAATGTGGGGGCTGCAGGGCGCGGTGCCAGCAGCGTCACTATCTCCTATGTGCTGGCCCAGGATGCCCAGACCGAAGTGACGATCCTGGGCGCCGATGGGCGCGTGATTGCCAGCCTGCAGCGCGGGCGCGCCGCCACGCGTGGGGTGAACACCGTCGTGTGGAACCTGCACGACAACGCGGGACGCGCCGTGCCGCCCGGCACCTATCGTGTGCAAGTGGAAGCGCGCGACTCAGAAGGGCAAGTGGCACGCGCCGTGCGTCCGCTCATCGTCACACGCTAAAGTTCAGGGGGCAGCGCACACGCTGCCCCCAATCCCAAAGGAGGCTCACAAGGTGAAAAAAGGAACGCTTATCGGGACTTTGCTCATCGGCCTGCTACTCACCGCTGCCGGACAGAACACACGCGAGCTGGTCATCTTCCCCTTCAGCACAAGCAGCAATGTGCAGACACCAGAGGATTTCAACCTGAACACCGAGTTGATGAACGCCCTCTATGCCCAGTTGAAGCAGATTCCAGCGCTGTATGTGATGCGCTTCAAAGAGACGAATCCTGCCGTGCGCCGTGCGCTCGATGAGAATCGCCTGCGCCGAGACCGTCTGAACCCGCCCTTCAATGTCAAAGAGGCAGACGGCACATGGCGCTCCGCCCGAATCGGGCACATCCTGGATGTGGACTACACGCTCGCAGGCAGCATCGAGGAGCTCCGCTACGACCCGACGACAAAGCGTGCCACAATCACTGTGAGTTTGGATCTGGTGCAAGTGTCGGATGGCACGGTGGTGGTCTCGCTGGCGGAAAGCGGGCAGGGGCGTACAGGCGAATCGGGCGACCCAAACACCGCCTATGTCGCAGCGATCGCCGATGTGGCGCAGAAGGTAGGCGCAGCGATTCGGGAGCGACTGACACCTCCTGCGCCCGCTGAGCCAGCTCAGGCGCAGAAGCCCTCGGAGCGTAAACGGGAACGCGCCACCGTCACGCTTTTCGGACTGCTGCTGCTGGTAGGCATTCGCCTGGTCTCGTTCTGATGCGGGTGTGGAATGTGTACCCCTCTAATCGGGTCCGCTCCTGGCGGGGAGAGGGTTCGATATAGCCTTGCCCCGCTGGCGTGGGAGTGGGTTGAAATCCATTCGTCTCCGCAAAGAGAGAGGCAGATTCGTTCGGGGAGTGTGCGCATGCGCTGGCTCTGGCTTGTAAGCCTGATGACGCTCTGCATGCGGGCCTATGGTGGATCGGGCACCATTCGCCTGACCGCCTATCCAGTGGCAGTGGTGGCAGATGGCTCCTCGCAAATCACCCTGACCGCCGAGGTGCGCACGGCACAGGGCAAACCCATGCCAGATGGCACGCAGGTCGCCTTCAGCACCACACTGGGCACTTTGCGCGAGGCGGTCGTGCCCACCGAAGGCGGCGCCGCACGCGCCACCCTCGTCGCCAGCCAGTTGCCCGGTGTTGCCACCGTCACCGCCACAGTGTTGGGGCAAGGACTGGTGGGGCAAGCGCAGGTGCTAATGGTGCGCGACGCCAGCGAACTGCGCACCGCCGCTGACTATGTGCAGGTGTCCGCCCGCGACTATCTCGCCTATGCCAACGAACAACGCATCATCGCCGCCAGTGGCACGCAGCAAGGCGCATCGGTGCAATTCGGCTATGTCCAGATCGATGCGGATGATCTTCAACTGCTGGTGGACGAGCTACTGGTCAAGGCACGCCATGCCACCCTGCGCTACGGACCGGCCGAACTCACTTTTGATGAGCTGGTATATCGCCTGCGTTCGGGTGAAGGCTATGGCACGACAGAGCGCGAGGGACGCTGGCAGGTGATGCGCATTCAAGGGGCGCAGGCGACCCCTATCCAAGAGCCGCTTCCGCCCGAGCGATTTCAGTTCGCGGACATCTCGCAATCGGAGATGGTCATCAAAGCCGAGCAGATCTGGTTCTATCCAGGCGAACGGCTGCAGTTCCATCGCGCCGATTTTTATGTGGGTGCAGTGCGCGTGATGAGCCTGCCCCTCTATTCACATAGCCTCTGGGGCGGTGGTGTGGGGGCCGATACACTGATCGGGGTGCAAGGTGGGCAGATTTTTCTCGATTTACCCTACTATTATGCACTCAAACCGGGTCAGGTGGGCGCGTTGCGCCTGCGCACCGCCCAGCGAGGTGGACGCGGGATCAGCACCTCACGCGGACTGTTTCTTGATCTGGAGCATGAGTACCGTTTCGGGTTGGGCAAGGGCAGTTTCACCCTCTCCAGCTTGGCACGCAGCGACTGGAGCGCAAGCTGGCGCCATTATCAGCCGCTGAGTAACGCGACGCGCCTGCACCTGTGGCTCGATTCCCCAGCGCACAGGGGACTTTTTGCATCCATCCAACTCAGCCACCAAGCGCAGCGACTCTCCACAGGGCTGACCCTTACAGGAAGCACCTTCTGGGAGGGTGTTAGCGCCCGTACCCTGCGCGCCGAGTTCTACATGGAAAGCACCCCACGCAAGGTAGCGGGCTGGCCATTGCGTCAGAGTATGTCGCTGAACCTCAGCGCGTCGCGCACCGCCCTGGGCAGCGGCGCCCTCACCCGGCGTGAGGGAGTAGGGCTACGTGCACGCTGGACACTGATCCCGCTGGCGCTGGACAGCCATACTACCCTGACCGGCGGACTCAGCATCGGGCGATTCCTCGGTAATCTGCCCAACGCGGGCTGGGAGATGATTGGCTCGGTGGGTATCTCCTATGCACTGGGCGGACAGGGTGCGCTTACACTCACCTATGACTATACCCAAGACCCTCTCGGGGTGAACTTATTGGGACGGCATCGCCTGTCCGGCAGCCTCAACTGGGTGGCGGGAGAACGCCTCTACGCCACCACCTATTTCAGCCGTGCGCTGGATCGCGAGGGGACCAGCCTGATTGGCGACCTCTCGTGGCGGCTCAGCGGACTCTGGCGTGTGAGCACCGGCATTACATGGCAGCAGTTTAATGGCTCCGCTTTTCGGGACCAGACCTACACTATCGCCTACCGACTGGGCTTTCGAGAACTTGCGCTTACCTGGTCAACAACGAGCCGCCGCTGGAGCCTCGATATCCTAACCGTCTTCTATTGAGCAAAGCTATGGAGGGCAAGATGCGGGAATGGTTAGAGTCTGGGGATGGATTCGCGGAATATCCCTTCTCCGGGATGCGCCACCTGACCCTGGGCGCGGGGGTGGGTATCGCTCCCCTTGAACTGGTCGCCTTTGATCGTGCCCTGCGGGAGGCAGGGTTTGCCGATTATAATCTGGTGCGCATCTCTAGCATTGTGCCGCCGGGTGTGACGGTCCGCCCTCGCGTTGAACTGCCCGGAGGGTTCCCCCTGCCCATTGCCTATGGTGTGCTGATCTCACATCAGCAGGGCGAACGGATCGCTGCCGCCGTCGTGGTGGCGCAGCCCACCGATCCTCGAGCAATTGGTGTGATTATGGAGGTATCAGGGGCAATGAGCAGGCGCGAGGCACAGGAACAGGCAGAGGCGATGGCGGAGCTGGCAATGCATGATCGTAATCTGCGCATCGCGCGCATCGAAGCGGCAGCGATCGAGGCGACAGTGGAGCAGTACACCGCTGTGTTCGCTGGCGCCGCACTCTGGTGAGTGAGAAACCCCTTTGAAGCAATTGGTATAATAAGGATACTGGAGGGGCTTATGCATATCTTGCGAACGATTCCGGAAGTGAGGGACTGGGTACAGGCGCAGCGCAGTGCAGGGCGCGCAATCCATTTCGTGCCCACGATGGGCTATTTCCATGAGGGGCATCTGAGCCTAATGCGCCGTGCCAAAGCCGACAACGGCGCGGTGATTGTGAGCATCTTTGTCAATCCACTGCAGTTCGGTCCACATGAGGATTATGAGCGTTATCCGCGCGACTTCGAGCGCGACCACCAGATGGCGAAGGCGGTCGGCGTGGACGCCCTCTTTTACCCCGAAGTGAGCGAGATGTACCCACCGGGCTTTCAGACCGAGGTGCGTGTCAAGCAGCTCTCGCAACCTTTGTGCGGGCGCTCGCGTCCAGGACATTTCGAGGGCGTCGCAACCGTCGTGCTGAAGCTGTTCCACATCGTCACGCCAGACCGCGCCTACTTCGGCGAAAAAGATTATCAGCAGCTGCGCATCATTCAGCAGATGGTGCGTGACCTGAACCTATCTGTACAGATTGTGCCCTGTCCGATTGTGCGCGAGCCTGATGGACTGGCAATGTCCTCACGGAATACCTATCTTTCCCCCGAGCAGCGTCAGGCAGCGACGGTGCTATACCAGAGCCTCATGTGGGCGCGGGAACAGGTGCAGACAGGTGAGCAGGACGCCATACGCATTCAGCGCGGTGTGTATGAGATGCTGGCGCGTGAACCGCTCGCCCGCATCGACTATGTGGAGCTGGTGGACGCGGAGACGCTGGAGCCAGTGAGTCGAATCGAGCGCCCGACGCTGCTCGCGCTTGCGGTCTACTTTGGCAAGGCGCGATTGATTGATAACACAGTGCTCATGCCGCAAGGCTGACCCCGCCGAAAGGAGTGGCTCAATCGGGCTGGTGCGGTGCCGATGATTCCACGCCCACCATCGGCTGTTTGGCAGATGCACGGCGTGCAGCGCCATTACGCAGGCGTACCCTGTGCGGCTTCATAGTAGGCGCTGGAGCAACCTTCAACTGCGCCAGAGCGAACCGCCCATCTCGCGCCCGCCGCAGTGCCGCCAACAACCCGCCAATCAACGCGAGCGGCGGACCCAACCACACCAGAATCGTGAACGGTTTGTAGTAAACCTCCAACGGGATAACCCAGCGAGGCTGCGTTTCGGGATGCCCAGGCACCATCAACAAGCGGAACTCCACTAACCGCTGCCCCACATCCATCCCGCCAATCACAATCACCGCATTGTCGGGCAAAGTGGCAGGCACAGGCACAATCCCGTTCTGCGTCATCAGCTGGAACGGTTCCACTTCCACAGGCTGCCTCCAGCCGAGCTTGCTCACCCGCACACGAGCAATCGCGCGGAAGCCCTCCTGCCCCATAGAACCTTCCGCCCGCAAATCAACGAAGCGCAGCGTATAGTCGCCTACCTGAGTCTTTCCACCTTCACGCAACTCCGCCCGAAGAGGGCTGGCGTCCACCTGGGGCGGCGCAAAGAAGGAGACATATAAATCGTGATCCCACCAGCGCCTGATCCAGGGCCAGACCACACTGTTATTGTCGGCGCGACGCCGATCCAGATAGAAGCGCGGCTCCGCGATGAACTTCTCCCCATGGCGAGCGACCTCGATGCGCACCCGATTAAACTTATCGAAGCGGGGGTCCCCGAACCGTTCCGCATCACCCGTCATGCCCAGATAGCGCCAGCGATAGCCGAACGCCAAAGTGTCCTGACCTTGCAAGATCACCACCCGCTGCTTGCCTTCGTAGGCATTGGAGAGAATCAGCCCAATAATGCCGACCGCCAGACCAAAATGGGTCAGAAAGCCGCCCACCGTCACGCGCGAGGCACGCACCCGCCGCCAGATCGCCCCCAGATTGGCATACGCCGTGAAGCAGAGCAACACCACTACAAAAAGTGTCACCGGCTCCCGAAAGCCCAGAAAGTACAGCCCGAACCCCGTCGCGACCGCCAGCAGCCAGCTCTTGGTCAGACGCTGCAGAATGTCGTCAAGGCTCATACCCTGCCAACGCAGCATCGGCGCCGCCGCCAGCACAATCGCGGCGATAATCACCCATGGCGTGTGAACCTGATTGTAGAACGAGGGTTGCAACGACACGGGCTGCCCGCGCACGAGCTTGGTAATCAACGGCCAAGAGGTGCCAATCAAGCTCATCAATGCAGAAATAATGAGCAGCCAGATGCCCCAACGCACCGCCGCTTCACGCGAGAAACCTTGCACCCGCTCCTCCTGCTTACCTGCAGGGATGAAGCGATACCGCCACATCCATAAACCCACCGTGAGCAGGGTGCCGCCCCCCAACAGCAGAATCAGGATGCCCAACGCGCTTTTCGCCAGCGCGTCGAACGAATGCACCGACACCTCCGCCAGCACCCCACTGCGCGTGAGAAAAGTGCCGTAAACAAACAACAAGAACGGCAACGCACACAGCAGCGGATTCCAGCGCACCATCCGCCCACGATTGACCTGCAGCATCAGCCCGTGCAAAGCAGCCGCCATAAAGAGCCAAGGGAAGTAGGAGGTGTTCTCCACAGGATCCCACGCCCAAAATCCACCCCAGCCAAGCGTCTCATACGCCCAGTAGCCGCCCAGTGCCAGCCCAAAGCCAAGCATCGTCGCTGCATAAATCGCCCAGGGGCGCACCCGCACTACCCACTCCTGATACTCATTCCGCCAGAGCGCAGCAATGGCGTAGGCAAACGGCACCGCCAGGGCAGCAAATCCCGCAAAGATGATGGGCGGATGTATCGTCATCCAAATATTTTCCAGCGAGGCATTCAGACCGACCCCGTCGCGAGGCGGAAAGTTCGCCCGCAGGAAAGGGGCATCTTCTGGTGGGGGAGGCAACGGCGCAAAGGGGCTTTGATACGCCAGAATACCCATCAAGCACAACACAATCGCCGAGTAGACCGTCATCACCCAACGCTCATAGCCACCCGCCGAACGCATCAACAACAAGCCATAAACCCCTGTCCAGATCGCCCACAGCAGGAAGCTGCCCTCCTGACCCGCCCACGCCCCCGCAATCTTGTACCAGAGGGGCAACGCCCGCTCGCTGAAATTAAACACATACTGCAGGTCATATCGCCCCGTGATGAGCGCGTACTGCAACACGCCCTCCGCCGCCAAAATCATTAAAAAGGCAGCAACAAACATCCACCGCGCCCACCGACGCTGGATATCAACTCCGCCTTGGTCTCCCCCCTGCCCAACACGACCGATGCCCCACGCATAAAACGCCATCGCCATGAAGGCGAACAGCACACCCAGCCAAACCACCAGATAGCCTATTAGCACGGAGTTTCACCTCTGCGCCGACTCGGTGCCCTGATATTTGCTGGGGCATTTGACCAGCATATCACGCGCCTCAAAGACCCCATTTTTGTAGTCGCCAATCACGACCACCTGCGTCGCCGCCTCAAAATTATTCGGCTTGCCCTTCAGATAGACCACCTTGAGCACACCCGTCTCATCTTTGCCCGCGAAAGTGAGCGTCATCGTCCTGACATCGAACTGAATGGTCTCTTTGAGGGGGGTGAGGGCGACATGCACATTGCGCGAGTGGCGCTCCAAATCGCGCACCTTCACATAGGGGCTGATGTTCTCCACAAAGGCGCGAACAGTAAACACCAATCCTGCCACAATCAACGCCAGCACCAGCACACTGCTGAATTTCATCGCTCACCTCCAAATTGATTATACCCCACTCACCCCATGCACTGGGCAGATCCCTAACGCGCTTTTCCCCCATGATTGCCCCCTCCATCGGGAACTTAATGCCAGCGCATGCTATAATAAAAGGTGGTGATGGGCAGTGTCCCTGACAAATCTGCTGGAGTGGTGGAACATCATCTTCGCGCTGCCGCTGGCAGTGGGACTATTCCTAATGGCGGCAATTGCGCTGTCGGGACTGGCGGACATCGTGCTGGAGCATGGCGAAATTACCCATGACACCAGCGGGGACGCCCACCACACAGATGCTTTTCACGAGACAGGGGACGTGGCGCACCACGAGCCGGGAGAACTATCCCATGCCGAGAGTGGGGATGCATCTCACAGCGGAGCCGAAGGTGATACAGAACATTCAGGGGACACCTCCCATGCGCATGGGAGCCACGCCGAAAGCAAGGAGACACCTCTCAGCTGGAAAGCACTCCAGCTGTTTGGAATTGGGGCAGGGCTGCCCATCACGCTGGCGATTCCGATGTTGATGGTGCTGTGGGGCGGTATCGGGCTGCTGACCAATCAGGCGCTGGAACCACTGCTGCGGTTCCCAGCACTTTTTGTTCCGGTTTCAGCGGGCTTGAGCCTGATGGTGATGATGTTTACCGGGCGTACAGCGGCGCGGCTGGCGCGTCGCTTGCTGAACAATCGTCGCCCAACAGCGGTGCGGCGCGGTGGACTGGTGGGCTGCGAAGGTTATGCCGTCTACACCATCACCAGCGAGGGGGGCGTGGCGCAAGTGCGCGACCCGTTCGGCAATCGCCACCGCATCGTCTGCCGCACCTTGCCCGGTGAGCCACCCATCCCACCCGATACCCCTATCATTGTTGCCCGCTATAACGAGCAGGAGCATCTCTATCTGGTGGAACCGCACCCCTTCGATGTGCCCCACTCCACCTCCACACCACACGGCGCCAGCGACCAGGAACAATACCTGAAACGAGGAGGATGACCAGAAATGTTTCCTGTACTGCTGATGCTCGCAGGAATCGGCTTGATGTTCTTTGCCGTGGTCGGAGGCAACTATGTGCAACCCTGGGGCTGGGTCCATCAGGTTGTCTTCGGTGCGCTGGGACTTATCCTGTTCTTCATCGGGGGCTACCTGTGGCTGCTCACCAAATTCTATGTGCGCCCCTCGGCCAACATGGCATATGTGCGCACAGGACTGGGCGGACGCAAAGTGCTTATCGACAGCGGCGATTTCGTGTTGCCATGGTTCCACACGCTTGTACCCGTCTCGCTGGAGACGATGAAACTGGAGGTGGAACGCAAGGGACCCGACGCGCTCATCACACGCGACAATCTGCGCGTGGATGTCAAAGCCGAGTTCTATATCAAAGTGCAACCCGAGGAGGAAGCGGTACTGAATGCCGCCCGCTCACTGGGCGATAAATCGGTGAACGCTCAATCGGTCTCCCAGCTGGTGTTCGAGAAGCTGGTCTCCGCCCTGCGCAGCGTCGCCGCGACCAAAGACCTGGTGGAGATTCATGCCCAGCGCGACGCCTTCGCCAGCGCGGTGCAACAACTGGTGCGCGCCGACCTCGAACAGAACGGACTCTCCCTCGAATCGGTCACCATCTCTCGCCTCGATCAGACCTCGCAAGAGCTGCTCTCCGACACCAATATCTTCGACGCACAGGGCAAGCGTAAAATCACCGAAATCACCCAGGCGGCGCTGGTGGAGCGCAACCGTCTGGAACGCGAGGCACAACGCGAAATCACCCTCAAGAACGTGCAAACGCGCAAGGAGATCCTGGAGCTGGAACGCCAACAGGCGGAAGCCGAAGCCGCCCAGCAAGCCGAAATCGCCAAAGCACAAGCCGAAAAGAAGCGCGAAGCCGACACCTACCGCATCGAACAAGAACGGCAGGTGCAGGAAGCCCAAATCCAGCAGGAGCAAGCCGTGCGCGTCGCCGCCATCGAACGCGACCGATTACTCCTGCTCAAGCAACAGGAACTGCAGAAGACCGACATCGAACGCGCCAAAGCGATCGAACTGGCGGAGCGCGAGAAGGAAATTGCCGTCGCCGAAGCCGAACGACAACGCGCCGAAGCCGAAAAGAAAGCCCTTGAAGCCCAAGCCGAACGCGAGAAAGCCAACCAGCAGATCATCACCGTGCAACAACTCGCCGCCGCCGAACGCGAAGCACAAACCAAACTCATCGCGGCAAAGCAACAGATCGAACAAGAACGCATCAAGCGCGAAACCGAAGTCCAGGTAGCCGCCTTCGCAGAGGTCAAAAAAGCGGAAGCACAAAAACAAGCCGCCGAGCTGGAAGCCGAAGCGATCCGCATCCGTGCCGAAGCCGAAGCCCAAGCACGCGAGCAGGTCGCACGCGGCGAAACCGCCATCAAAATGGTCGAGGTGAACATCGCCCGCGAACAGGTCGAAGTCGAACGCGCCCGCGTCGAGGTCGAACGCCAAGCCCTCGAATACCGCCAAACCTACAGCGAAGCCGCCCTGCAGTTCGAACTCGAAAAGCTGCGCCTGGAAGCACAGCGCGATGTGCAGGTCGAACTCGCCCGCGCCATCGGACAGTTCATGAGCCGCGGTAATATGAACATCTTCGGCGACCCAGAAACGCTTGCCCGCATGACCGAGCAGTATGCCAAAGGGCTGGGACTGGGCGTCGCGCTCGACGGCGCACTCAGCGGACTGCAGGCACTCGGCGATGGGCAAGGCCGACTCGGCGAACTGGCGCAACAGCTGATGCAAATTGCCCAGCGCATCGGTGCTGCCCGCATGCAAGCGCAGACCGATTCCGCCGCCAAAACGTCTGAACATGGAGCACCAACCGAGGGAGAAGCGCGCTCCTAACACAGGGCGGAATAGGCAGAGGAACGGGCGCAGCGACGGTATAATCGCCGCGCCCGTCCAAACAGCACTACCGCACAGGCTGCCCAGTGATGCAGTCATACACAATTAGACCACCCGACGGATATGCCCGTTTGCCCCAGTGAAAAGCATTGGTGTTCAACAGACCCTGTACCGATGAGGTAGCGGCTTCCACCGCTAAAATGCAGGGTATTCATCGGGCGTCTCGAAATTTAACCGCTGGTTCGAAGTGGACTCAAGAGCGAGGTAGCGGATATGGGATGGAACTGGGACGAGATTACGCGGCAGACCTATATTGGGCTGACACCTGTCGAAAAGGTGCTGTTCTATTTGCTGATTTTCGCCTCCATCGGCGTAAGCGTGTGGTGGTACTGGAGCCGTCTGCGCCTATGGCGGCAAGGCAAGCCAGATGAGGCGCCCCAACCGCTCAAGCAGCGCGTGTGGCAGATGATGGCGTATGCCTTCGGGCAAAAGAAAGTACCACGCCACCGCTTCGCCGCACTCTTTCACCTGCCCCTCTATGTGGGATTCGTTATCTTAGCCATCGGCACCACGCTGCTCGCAATCGCCGAGTGGACCGAGATCGGCACCAGCATCTTCCTGAAAGAGGGCATCTGGTTCCATAAAGGGCTTTATTTTATTCTGTATGAAATCACGCTGGACCTGTTTGGACTGGGGGTGATTTTCGGGTGTGTGCTGGCATTATGGCGTCGGCAAGTGCAAAAACCGCCTTCAATCAGCCGCCATCCGCTGGACGCGCTCTCGATCTGGCTCCTGATGCTAATTGCACTGACAGGCTATGTGCTGGAGGCGGCGCGCATCGCGCTGGAACGCAATCCAGCCTTTATGAACCCGCCACGCCCCGACTACGCGCAGGTGTGGTCCTTCGTGGGCTACGCGCTGGCGCCCGCCTTTGAGGGCATTTCGGTAGCCGCTTACAAGTTCTGGTGGTGGCTACACGCAATACTGATTGCCGCCTGGTTCGCCTCGCTCGCGTTCAATCGGGTGCGCCACCTGTTTATGGCACCCGTGGTCGCCTATTACAAGCCGAATTACCTGCCGAATGTGCCCTCCATCGAGAGCATCGAGCAGGTGGAACAAACGGGCAAGATTGGCGTGAACGCGCTGCGCGACTTCTCACGCTGGCACCTGATGAGCCTCGATGCCTGCATGGGCTGTGGGCGGTGCGAGCGCGTCTGCCCCGCTTACGCCACCGGCAAGCCCCTAAACCCCAAGCTGATCGTGGAAAAGCTGCGCGACGCCATGACACAGGGGCGGGGGGATGACCTCACCCAAGTCATCAGCGACGAGGAGCTGTTCGCCTGCACCACCTGTGGCGCATGCAATAATGAGTGCCCCGTGCTGATTGAACATCCCACACTGATTATGGAGATGCGCCGCTATCGGGTGGCAGAGGGCAACCTGCGCGGCACGGCAGCAGGCACGCTGCAGCGCATCATGACCCAGTCGAACCCGTGGGGCTTGCCCCTCGCTGAACGCACCCGCTGGGCAGACGGGCTGAATGTGCCCACCGCCCGTGAAAACCCAAATTTTGAGCTGCTGTTCTGGGTCGGCTGCGCAGGCGCGTACGACTCACGCGGGCAACAAGTCGCACGGGCAATCGTTAAACTCCTGCAGTGGGCAGGGGTGAACTTCGCTATTCTGGGCGACGAGGAACGCTGCACAGGCGACACACCCCGCCGACTGGGCGAAGACCTGCTCTTCCAAGAACTGGCGATGCAAAATGTGCAGACGCTGAACCGTTACCAGCCCCGACGCATCATGACGATGTGCCCGCATTGCCTCCATACGATCAAGCATGAGTACCGCAAGCTGGGCGGTGTGTTCGAAGTGGTGCATCATTCGCAGGTGCTGGCGGAACTGATACGGCAGGGACGGCTGCCGCACCCGCATCCCGATAACGAGACGGTTGTCTTCCATGACCCCTGCTATCTGGCGCGGGTGAACCACCTTTCGGATGCGCCCCGCGAAGCACTAAGCGCCTCGGGACTCTCTCTGACCGAGCCGCAACGCCACGGAGAGCGCACCTTCTGCTGCGGGGCAGGGGGCGGACGCATGTGGATCGAAGAGCCACCCCAGCAGCGACCAGGCCTCGTCCGCGCGGAGGAACTGCTCCAGACAGGGGCACGCACTGTCGCTGTCGGCTGCCCCTTCTGCATGATTATGGTCAGCGACAGTGTCAAGCAAAAAGATGACCGTATCCCCGTCAAAGACATCGCAGAAATCCTGCTGGAGCGGATCGAAGCACAATCTCAAAACCTGGCTGCCGCCCATTTTCGAGCAGAGGGCGATTGATCACCAGACAGCTCAATACCCTGCATGAGGGGCAACCCCCCTTCTCCCCTCTGGGCAGAGGGAGCAGGGGCACAAGCACTGCGCCCCTGCCTGACGCCTAAATGGTGTTCTCCTTCAGCGGGTCATACCAGTCGCGTGTGGGCGGATTGCCTGGTATCTGCCGCCAGGTGTCGCTGAACACATGCCATTTGGCATGCCCATCCGCGAACACATAGTTCGCCCCACCGTTATGCCGCCGAATGGCTAAGGTGGTCGGCTCACCCCGTGCGGCATCCCAAAATTGCTCGTTCGCATGGTGATCAGGTACACGTGGAGGGCTACCCCAGAACATCGGGGCGAAATGGTCGTCCACCACCGCTTCAGTGGTCCGACTGTTGCGCTCTGCCAGCTCCGCCGCAAAGATGCATCGCGCGGGGGCAACGATCCCTGCTAAAGAGAAGGGGCGTGGATCCACCGGGTCACCATAGGGTGGATGGAAGGCATCGAGGTAGCCATTCAATCCATACGAGCTGAGGCGGGGCGGATCGCCGTGCCAATTGGCACTGCGATCTGAGGGGCAGCAATGCAGCAGTTGCGTCCGCACATAAGGCTGGATCTTTTCGATCCAGCTCAACGCTTCATGCTCTTCCTGCTCGTCCCCATGATGATGGAACCGCACGGTGGGGACGGTTTCCTCATAGTCCTGCAGATAAAGAAAGAGCGCCATCCCGATCTGGCGACAGTTAGACAGGCACTGCGTCTGGCGTGCCTTCTCGCGTGCCTGCGCAAACACAGGAAATAGTATCGCCGCCAGTATCGCAATGATCGCACTCACGACCAGCAACTCTATCAGAGTAAACCCTCTACCTCGCATCATTGATCCTCCTCTGAACGGTTTTTTGACGCCGACAACGGCGCCCTTCACATAGGGTGTGTATTGCGCGAACGACTTTCAAAGTCGCCCGACACGCAGGTGAAACCGTTCAGAGGGAGCGAGGCGGTGGCTCACGGGGGGAAACAGAACGAGAGATTGAAAAGATAATGAACGGACGATAGCCCGTAAAAAGCAAAGCCGGGGCAGGCATCTCCAACGGCTCATAAGGTGCCCAGCGCGGCATGCTGAACCCTGCCGCTACTTGCTGCTCGGCACGATCGCACCGGTTAAGAGCAACTGCCTTTGCTACCCCCTTCTCAACATGGACACAGCAACACTGCTCACCACCGCCACAGTCGCGACAGGCACAACTGGGATGGCTGCTCGTTCGCGCCTCCCGATGGAAGACAGGCACAAAAGAGCCTGACCATCCTATGATCAGGGCCAGCAGCAGTGTCCAGCGCTTCGCCACCAATCTCATGATACCCGATCGGTCATCATATCTGCACAACCTATTATACCATCTCGGTCCGTTGTGCCCTCTCGAACATGGTGTTATGCGGATTCGCTTTGGTTTCAAAAATCGGCTGACTGCAGCCGTCTAATGATCACTTCCGCAGCAGGTTTGGGGTCAGGGACATATCGGTTTACGCGGGTCGACGACGGGCGATTCACAAGACAGATCGACGCCTCCGCGAATGCGTTTACCCACCATGAAACGTGCATGCCCATCGCAGTAGACGATGTTCGCGCCGCCATCGGGATGGCGGTAGCTACATTCACCATAGTTACCGCGCCTTCCCCAGTAGCCGTTGGCGCACTTCAGGCGATGCATGCCCCACTGCGGATGCTCGCCTTCAATTGGCAGGCGCGGTCCATCATGATTGCCCCAGTTGTGGAACCAGCCGCCCAAAGCACTGTCAGCGATGAGCGCAATCTGCGTAAGCTCCGTCTGAAAACTGGACAGTCGTGCAAAGGTAGGGTTCCCCAAGCCCTCTATCTCCACTGCCCGAAAGATATACTCATTATAGCCAAGGTTCACAATATAGCGATCCTCTGGAGGTCCCCCTTGGAACGATGGTGGGGATGTTGGGCCGCTTGGACAAATGAACACCTCTTTATTCTTCACATAGGGCATCAGCAACGGCGCCCACATGAAAACGCTATAACGCTGAAACAGAGGGTTGCGTTGATAGTCGTTGTTTACATAGAACCAGAGTGTGAGAAAGGTCTCGTCGTAGTCCTGGGCGTATAGCTGCGTCGCGATAGCCAGCTGGCGGCAGTTGGAGAGGCACTGGGTCTGTCGAGCCTTCTCCCGAGCTTGTGCAAACACAGGAAACAGAATCGCCGCCAGAATGGCGATAATCGCGATCACGACCAATAGTTCGATAAGTGTAAAAGCCTGGTTTCGCATAGGTACCTCCCGTTTGGTATCGGCGGTCATGGAGTGACTGAATCGTAGAAACCGCAGTGCCACTCCCAGCCGAGCATTGACGATTAATTTAATATGCTGATGGAACGCCGAATCCTGCATTTGAGCGCGAACTGCGGACATGAGTGAAGAGGGGGCTGCTCTGCATAATCGCTTTGGCTGTGCCGATAATGGAGCCGTGATGCGAGCAGTGCTAATCGGCATCGTGACCATCGGATGGGTCAATGCACTGCTCACGGATGAGACATCGCTGAAGATTCGGATTGAGGCGGAGGCGGTGGTTTGCGCTGAACGGTTCTGTCTAAGTGAGATTGCCATACTCAGCGGTGGAACCGCCGAAGCACGCGAGCGGTTAGCTCGAATCGAGATGGGCGCGTCGCCACTGCCCGGTCAGAAGCGGCTCTTTACCCGCCAGCAACTGCTGCTCCGCCTGCGCCAGCACGGGCTCGACCCGCGCACACTCCAAATAGAAATGCCAGACACCATCCGCATCATACGGAAGGCACAGTCGCTGCCGATAGACGCACTGACGCGGTTCGCACAGGAGCAATTGAAGCAGGTATTGGGCGATTCAGCAGCACACTGGCAACTGGATAAGGAGCCAGCACCTGCACGGCTTGCCCTGCCAGAGGGCGAACTTACCTTCCAGCTGGTTGGACAGCCGCGCATCAGCACCGATTCCGCCACGATGGAGATCGCCATCATAGTGAACGGTCAGCCAAAAGCACGGCAAACAGTGCGCTTCCTCGCACCACCACGCAACCGCACGCTGCTGGTACGTTCGGGCGAAACGGTACAGGTGCAGGTGCGTGTGGAAGGCGTGTTGTTAGAGGTGTCAGGCATGGCGCGTGCCTCTGGCGCGGAGGAGGAGGTCATCCCGGTCTATATCCCAACCACTCAGAAAACGGTTCGCGCCCGCGTGATCGATAGAGAGCGCGTGGAGGTGATTTTATGAAGCTGATGGGCTTGTTGCTGCTGCTTTGCATGGCGGACATTCCGGACAGGGCTGACCCGTTAAAGCCGTCCAATCCATCCCTTGCATCGCCGACCGGTTCCCTCTGGAGCGACGGCAGTGGCTCACTCTACGAGGATTTTAAGGCGCGGCGTGTGGGCGACCTGCTGACGATTGTGGTGATCGAGAGCACCACCGCCTCCACAAGCGCCGACACCGCCGTCAAAAAGAGCGAATCGGCGTCCACGCAGGCAGGCGTCGGCCCCCTGCTCAAGCTGCTATGGCCAGAACTGGGCGCGGGGGGCAAGACGGATATGAGCGTCTCGGGCAACACCACACGCAGCGGCAGCATCACTGCCCGTATCACAGTGGTCGTGATGGAGACCCTGCCGAACGGCGTGCTGCGCGTGGAAGGGCGGCGCACGCTCAAGATCAACAACGAGACGCAAACGCTTGTCTTTACCGGGCTGGTGCGGATCCGCGACATCCGTTCCGACAACACCATTCCTTCCACACTCGTTGCAAACGCCCAAGTTCAGTTTGAGGGCAAGGGGGCTATCGGCTCCCGCCAGCGTGAAGGTCTGATTACGAAACTGTTCAAGGTGCTGTTTTAGGGGAACATGATGAAACGCATTGTCATGACAATAACCGCGATAGGGCTGATCGGCATGGTGCAAGGACAGGTGGCAGCACCCCAGACGCCCGCCGTCCGCCTGAAAGATGTGGCGCAGGTGCGCGGCGTGCGCAGCAATCAGCTCATCGGTTATGGGCTGGTCGTCGGGCTGGAAGGTACAGGCGACAGCAAAGGCGTGCTGTTCACCGTCCAGGCCATCGCCAATATGCTGGATCGGTTCGGCATCACCGTTCCCGCCGACACACTCAAGGTCAAAAATGTGGCGGCAGTCATGGTCACCGCGGAGTTGCCACCCTTCGCCCGAGCGGGCAACCGCATCGATGTGGTGGTCTCCAGCATCGGCGATGCCCGCTCCCTACAGGGTGGCACGCTGCTGCAGACACCTCTGCGCGGTGCCGATGGGCAAGTCTACGCCGTAGCGCAGGGACCCCTCTCCATCGGCGGGTTCAACTTCGGCGCAGGCGGTTCCAGCATTCAGCGCAATCACACCACCGTCGGACGCATTCCGAACGGCGCACTCATCGAACGCGAAGTGCCCAGCCAGTTCCTGCAAGCGGACAACTCCCTCATTATTCAGCTAAATCAGCCCGATTTCACAACTGCCGCACGGGTCGTCAGCACCATTCGGGGCGCGTTTCCCAGCCTGCAGGCACGCGCGATTGATCCGGGCACCATTCGCGTTGCGCTCGATCCACAGGGCGCACTGGATCCTATCATGCTGATTGCGCAGCTGGAGGCGCTGCCTGTCATTCCTGACGCCACTGCACGTGTGGTGGTCAACGAACGCACGGGCACGGTGGTCGTGAATGGTGAGGTGCGCGTCGCGCCCGTTGCAATCGCGCACGGGGGCATCACGGTGCGCATCCAGACTACCTACGAGGTGTCGCAGCCCCCGCCACTCAGCCAGGGGCAGACGCAGATCGTGCCCCAAACGCAGGTGGATGCCCAGGAACAGCCCGCACGAATGGTCTATTTCAAGGAGGGAGCCTCTGTCGAATCGCTAGTGAAGGCACTCAACGCGCTGGGGGTTAGCCCACGCGACTTAATCGCGATTCTGCAGGCGCTCAAATCGGCAGGCGCGCTGCACGCCGAAGTGGAAGTGCAATAAAGGCTCAGGTGTGAAACAGGAGCAGAACATGCATACGCTACCGTCCGTGAGATCACCTCGCCCTTCTGCAAACCCCTTCGATGGGGTTTGTCCCAAAAATGAGCGGCTGCATGAAGCCTGTCAGCAGTTCGAAGCGGTGTTCCTGCTGCAACTCTGGCGGGCGATGCAGCGCACCGTCCCCAAGCAACGCCAAACCCTCAACTATACGGAAATGTTCGACCTGACCTTTGCCGAATATCTGGCACGGTATGGGCAGTTCGGCATCGCCGAGAAGCTTTATGAGCAGCTCAGCGTGTCCGCACAGACTGCCCAGCCCGATGCTCCGACTCGACAGGAGTGAAAAACCATGGCGACTCGCCATCAGTGGTTAAGCCAGTGGATTCAAGAGAGCCAGCGGGTATTGCCCCTGCTGACAGCGTATCGCGACGCGCTGGTGCGGCGCGATCTTGCCGCGCTTGACACCCTGCATGCCCGCCTGCAACCTGCCCTGCAGCGACTCGAACGCCTTCGGTCTGACATGCCGCAGGGAGCTGACTTCGCGGAGCTGGGCGATACAGCCACTCTGCAAGCAGCGCTGCAGGTTGCCCGCGCCATCGACGAGGTGCTACAGAGCGCGTACGATATCATCCTGAATGAGCTGGATTACACTCACGCACTGATGGCGATGCTCTCTCGCGCTGCCGAGCGGGAACACTACTCGCCCATGCATGCGCCATCCGCCGCGCCCGCGCTTATGCTGAATACGGAGGTCTAAACCGATGTCCAGCTTCTACGGGATTGAGTTAGGGATTCGTGCCCTGCGCGCTTTTCAGATAGGACTGGATGTGACAGGGCACAATGTGGCGAATGTCAACACGCCGGGCTACTCTCGCCGCCGGATGGTGTTTGCGCCCACACCCGAATACGCCATCAATCCGCGCCTGCGCATCGGCAGTGGAGTCATGGCACAGAGCATCCAACGCCTGCGCGATATGATGCTGGAACAGCGCATCAATAGGAACAGTGCCGACCTCGCGCAACTGGACACCCTGCGCCAGCAGCTGCACGAGATTGAGGCGCTGTTCAACGAGCCGGGCGAGCTGGGCATCAGCGCGCGCCTCAACGCCCTGTTCAACGCGTTCGAGGAGCTGGCAACCCGTCCCGATAGCATGGCAGCGCGACAAAGCGTGATTCAGGCAGCAAGTGCGCTTGCCGATGCTTTTCGCAGCCTGCACCGTAATATGATGACCAAAGAGAGCCAGCTAATGGAGCAGGCACAGGCGCGCATCCGTGAAGCCAACCAGCTCGCAGCCCAGCTGGGCAGACTCAACGAGCAGATTCGTGTAGCAACCTCCAACGGTGCGGAACCCGGCGACCTGCTGGATCAGCGTGACCAGATTATCACGCGCCTGAGCGAACTGGTCGGTGCACGCACCCACTATGCCCAGGACGGCTCCGTGATGGTCTATGTGGACGGGCATCTCTTAGTGCAAGATGGCGCGTCGTTCCCGCTGCCTACCACCCTCGATATCACCAATCGTGCGCTGGATAACACACCCACCGACATCCGCATCCAGTCGGGCGAGCTGCGCGGGCTAATGGACGCAATCGCCAATCTGCAGGGTTATCGCGCCGACCTTAACACGCTTGCCAGCACGCTTATCACCCAGGTAAACGCCATTCACTCCACGGGCTACGGACTGGATAGCAACACGGGCTACCTCTTTTTCGATGGCACGGACGCTTCGAACATCACCCTGCATGCCGACCTCAGTGATCCTGCCCATATCGCCGCGTCGTCCATCCCCGACGCACCAGGCAACGGGGGTGTCGCACGCGCCTTAGCCGACCTGCGAAACACCCCACAAGGCGCATTAGGCGGCGCCAGCTTCACCCAGTTCTATCGCAATCTCGTCGGGCGCGTCGGCAACGAGGCGCAAGTCTACAAAAATCGTGCCGAATCGCAACAATTAACAGTGGAGCATCTGCAGAGGCTGCGCGAGTCGGTTTCAGGCGTCTCGCTGGACGAGGAAGCGGCGAACCTGGTGAAGTATCAGCGCAGCTATCAGGCAGCAGCGAAAATGATCAGCGCGTTTGACACGCTGCTGGAAGACATGTTGCAATTTGTTGCGCCGAGGTAGCGGACACTGCTGACCTATTCGGCTAAAAAAAACCATGCGAATCAGTACCAACTGGCAGTTCAGGCAGATGGAGCGCACCGTTGGGCAGGCGACCGAACGCCTGAGCCTTTGGCAGCGGCGTGTGAGCACTGGACGACGCATCGAGCAGCCGTCGGACGATCCGGTGGGCACGGTCCACGCGCTTGCTATTCGCCAAAGCCTGCAGCAGATCGAGCAGTACGAGCGCAACATCCGCGAAGCCCGCCTCCTTTTGCAAGCCACGGAGCAGGCATTCGCGGACATCGGCACTGTACTCGGCGAGGTGCGCCAGATAGTGACTCAGGGCGCGAACGACACCCTCGATAACGACGCCCGCAACACGCTCATCCAGCAGATTCGCCATCTCAAGGAGCGGCTGATGCAGCTTGGCAACCAGCGTGTGGACGGTGAACGCTACCTGTTCAGCGGCCAGAAACTGACCACTCCGCCCTTCACCCTGTCGGGGGGTGTGTTGAGCTATGCAGGCGATGGCAACCCCTTGCTGGCACAGATCGCCCCAGATCGCACGATTAGCATGAACTTCACAGGAGCGTCGCGCATCGCCGACCTCTACAACAAGTTAACCGATATCGAGAACCACTTGCTTGCGGGCGATTCGGACGCTCTTTCTCGCATCGACCTGCACGACATCGAGGCGTTCCAGTCCGAGTTCAGCCGCTATCGGGGTGAGATGGGCGTGCGCCTGCGCGAGCTGGAAAATTATGAGACCCTCTACACCGCGCGCAAGGAACAGCTGCAGGGGAGCCTGGCCTCGATCGAGGAAGTGGAACTAACTGAAGCCATCAGTCAACTGCGCCAGCAAGAACTTAGCTATCAAGCGGCGCTGCAGGTTTTTACACGGATTCAGGCAATTAACCTGTTCGATTTTCTGCGTGGAGGCTGAGAGCCGATGGAACTTCAGACTACCCGATTCGGTACAATAACAATAGAGGAAGAGGACATCATCACCTTTCCGGAGGGACTGGTGGGGTTGAGCCATCTGAAGCGGTTCGTGTTGATTCGGCATGGCGACGACAGCCCCTTCCGCTGGCTGCAATCAGTAGACGAGCCGGGCTTCGCCATGCTGATAATTGATCCCTGGTTCTTTCGCCCCGATTACGAGGTGGTGCTGTCCGATATCGATGTGGAGTGCCTGCAGCTAAGCGAAGAGGCGATACGATGGGTCTATGTGACAGTCGCGATCCCGCCGGGCAAGCCGCATGCGATGACCGCCAACCTGTTGGCGCCCATCGTGATCAACGGCAACGCGCGACGCGGGCGGCAGGTAATCCTGGACGACGAGCGCTACTCCACGCGCCACCCAATCCTGCAGGAGATGTGGCGTTCAGTTCAGACTCAAGAGGCGGCAGGATGACGCCGCCCGCCACGGAGGGCGAAACATTATGCTGGTACTTACACGCAAGGTCAACCAGAGCATTATGATCGGCGACGACATCGAGGTCATCGTGCTGGAGGTGCGCGGGGAACAGGTGCGCCTCGGCATCAAAGCACCTCGTGAAATCGCCGTGCATCGACGCGAAATCTATGAGGCAATCCAGCGCGAGAATCTAATGGCAGCTCAGGCAAAACCCGAAGATGTCCCTCAACCTGCTCCACCCTCGCAGAAAAAGTCGGCACGCTCGGCATAGAAACTACTCCGCGCTGGGTACAATCAAAAGATGACCTTTCAGCAGCTATTGATGCGGCTGGAGCAGTTCTGGGCAGACCATGGCTGCCTCATCTTGCAACCGTATGACCTGGAGGTGGGCGCAGGCACAATGGCGCCTGCCACCGCCCTGCGCGCGCTGGGACCCGAACCATGGAATGTCGCCTATGTACAACCCACTCGTCGCCCCGCCGACGGACGCTACGCACGCAACCCCATGCGCCTGCAACATTACTACCAGTATCAGGTCATCCTGAAGCCCTCGCCAGACGACGTGGTCGATATCTATCTGGAGAGTCTGCGCGCGTTGGGCATTCAACCCGAAGAACACGACATCCGCTTCGTGGAAGATGACTGGGAAGCCCCTACCCTGGGCGCGTCAGGCGTCGGCTGGGAGGTGTGGCTCAACGGCACCGAAATCACCCAGTTCACCTTCTTTCAACAGGTCGGAGGTATCGAGTGCGACCCCGTCTGCGCAGAAATTACCTACGGTCCCGAACGACTCGCCATGCTCATCCAGAAGAAAAACAGCGTGTGGGAGCTGGAATGGGGACACGGCATCACCTATGCCGATGTGGACTATCACGCCGAACTGGAGCATAACTACTACAATTTCGAGCAAGCGGATACCGAGATGCTCTTCAAACTGTTCGAAATGTACGAACAGGAGAGTCGGCGCATCGTGGAGTGCGGACTGGTACACCCCGCGTTCGACTTCGCACTGAAATGTTCGCACATCTTTAACCTGCTGGATGCGCGCGGCAGCATTTCGGTGACGGAGCGGGCAAGCTACATCCAGCGTATCCGCGCCCTTGCACGCGCCTGCTGCCTCAAATATCTTGAACAGCGCGAAGCCGAGGGGTTCCCCTTGCTCAAGAAGCAGGAATGCCCCTCCGCCTGACGAACTCCCAAACAAGGAGGCGGTGGTGGGATGGGTGTCGTCTGCTAAAGAATAGGGTTACGCAATCGCCCGATGCCCTCGATCTCCAGTTCCACCACATCGCCTGGCTGGAGCCATCGATGGGTTCCTTCGGGCCGCTCCAGCAGGCAGCCTGTACCGACCGTGCCGGAGCCGATGACATCGCCGATCTGCAGGCGGGTATTGCGTGAGGCGTGCGCAATCAGCTCCGCGAAAGTCCAGTGCATCTCACCCGCGTTCCCTTCCGAGAAGAGCACACCGTTCACCCACGCCCGCATCGCGAGCCGCCACCGACTGCCACGCTGAGGGTCGGACTCGCGCCAGGTTTCCAGCTCATCAGGCGTAACAACCCACGGCCCGAGCGAGGTGGCGAAATCCTTTGCTTTGGCAGGACCCAAGCCGATATGCATCTCCAGTCGCTGGATATCGCGTGCACTCCAGTCGTTCAGAATGGTGAAACCAGCAATCGCCGCCTCCGCCTCTTGCAGGTCCCAGTTGCCCCCTTCGCGCCCGACGATAACCGCCAGCTCCAGTTCGTAGTCCAGCTGCTCGGTATCGGGCGGTTTGCGCAAGGGTTGCTCATGCCCGATCAAGCTGGCAGGATTGGAGAAATAAAAGGCAGGGATTTGATACCATTCCGGTGGAATATCCCGCCCACGCCGTCGATGAGCATTACGCACATGGGTTTCAAAGGCATAGAAGTCACGAAGGCTGGGCGGAATCAGCACCGGCGGCAGATAGACCGTGGGCACAACCGGCTGAGCACGCGCAAGCAGCTGCTCCTGCTCGACAGGTGTCCGCTGCAACCAGTCGCGAAAATCGCGACACCCTTCCAACTGGAACCAGCCCGATTCGTGCCACACGGCTAAACAGGGTGGGGAATCGGGCTGGGGACGACAAGTAAGAAAGCGCATGCTACTTTTCGATATTCACGATACGGTAGCGAACCGTGCCTTTGGGCAGTGTCACCTCCACGACATCACCCTTTCGATGCCCAATCAGGGCACGCGCCACCGGCGCCTGATAGGAAAGCTTCTGATGCTCGGGATCAGCTTCCATCGCGCCCACGATCCGGAACTGTTTTTGGGTGCCTGTGTCCACTTCTTCAATGGTCACGACGGAACCGACACCGACGCGATCGGTGGGAATGTCCGCCTCGCGCACGATGACCGCGTTCTGAAGCACATTGCGCAGCTCCAGAATACGCGCTTCAACATAGGCCAGCTCGCTCTTGAGGCTTTCCAACTCCGTGTCTTCCGAGCTGAACTCGCCATGCTCCTTGTAAGCGCGGAACTCGTCCGCGATTCGGGCGCGCTCCACCGTCTGAAGGCGTTTCAGCTCCGCTTCCAGCTGGCGATAGCCGCTCTCCGTCAGATAGATGCGGTCGGGTTCAAATTCAAACATGTCAAACCTCCTTCTCCTGGACGATTGCCCCACAGAGCAGGGGCAATTCCCTATACTCCATTTGTTCCATAGGGGTTCCCTATCGCAAAAGAATTTCCTGCCCTCCAGGGTTGTTGCCCCTCACCCCAACCCTCTCCCCAAAGGGAAGAGGAGGTTTTGGGCTTTCGACCTGATTCTCTTTCCAAAGGGGAGAGGGAGGGAAGATATAGGGCATATACCGTGCGCCCTCTGGGGGTTAAAAGGCGTTCGCGCTACAAGTTACCGCGCATTGCCTGCTCGCGCTCGATGGCTTCGAACAGCGCCTTGAAGTTGCCCTTGCCAAAGCCGCGGGAACCTTTGCGCTGAATAATCTCAAAGAAGAGCGTCGGGCGATCCTGCACCGTCTTGGTGAAGGTCTGAAGCAGATAGCCCTCCTCATCGCGATCCACCAAGATGCCCAGCTCCGCCAGCGCATGCAGATCCTCCTCAATCAAGCCAACACGCGCGGGCAAGTCCTCATAGTAGGTCTGAGGCACATAGATAAACTTCATCCCCCGCGCACGCAAATGGCGCATCGTCTCAAGAATGTTATCGGTCAGCAGGGCAATGTGCTGCACACCCGGACCCGCGTTATATTCAAGGTACTCCTCTATCTGCGATTTGCGGCGCCCCTCGGCAGGTTCATTGATAGGCAGCTTAATCTTGCCCCGCCCATCCTGCACCACCTTCGACATCAGCGCGGAGTATTCGGTGCTGATATCCTCATCGGAGAAGTGCACCAGCAGCTCGAAGCCCATCACCTCGCGATAGAAATCGACCCAATAGTTCATCTTGCCTAGTTCGACATTGCCGACAATGTGGTCGATCTCCTTCACGCCGATGGATTCGCCCGGTTCGTACATCTCCCTGAAGCCAGGCAGAAAGACACCCTTGTAGCGGTCGCGATTGACGAAGGTATGGATCACATCGCCGTAGGTGTGGATAGAGGCAAGATGCACTTCGCCGTCATCATCTTTAATCACCGTGGGCTCCTGGCAGCCGCGTGCACCGCGCCGAACCGCCTCACTATAAGCACGCACCACATCGTCCACCTCAAAGGCGATGTCGCACACCCCATCGCCATGCTTGACCAGCCACTCGGCTTTGGGATGGTCGCCTTTATAGGGGGCGGTGAGCACAAACCGGATCTCGTTCTGCTGCAGCACATAGGAAGCCTCATGCCGGACACCAGTTTCCAGCCCAGCATACGCCACCACATCGAAACCGAACATGGTGCGATAGAAGTAGGCCGCTTGCTTCGCGTTGCTCACGAAGAAGCGCACATGGTCAATCCGTCGAATCGGCATAAAGTCCATCTGCGTCACCTCCTCGGTCTGTGTATGGCTCTCGGCTATGAGAACCGGTAGAATTGTACCCCATTCTCCACTTCTCACAAAAGTACGGGCAACGCATGCGTTGTCCCTAAGGGCTACTCATTCCACAGGGTGGGCTGCAACATTAATCCTTCTGGGCGCACCGCCCGTTTAATCAGGCGATACTCCTCGTCGATTCGACCTGTGCGCAGACGGTTCAGAATCATCTCATGATACTTCGGGTCGATCTCCGCCGCCAGAAAGTGTCGCCCCAGCCGCTGGCACACCTCCAACTCCGCCCCGCTACCCCCAAAATGCACCAACACTATGTCCCCCGGCTGAGTGCAGCTCAATATAAGCATCTCCGAAAGTTTCTGAGGGATCTGGCATGCATGAACCGTCTTCTCACGGCTTACATTCTTCACCAAGTCAAAGTAGAACCAACTATACGGCATGCGCCCTTTCTGACCCTGCGCAAGACGCTGCCGAATACGCCTATCGGTCGGGTTTTGATACGGCTGTGCCACTTGATCTTTGAAAAACTTATTATTCGCCGTCTTTCGGCAGTGAAGAATGCTCCGATGCGCTGTGGTGAACCGCTTGGGGCTGTGCCCAACATTGGTGTTGTAGATCCATACATAGTCCTGCACATCATAGCACGCTCCGTCAAGATAACGCACACGCAGATAAGCATTCTGCTTCGGGTAGTTGATAAAAAACATGTTGCCATCATCTTTTAGCACGCGCAACGATTCACGCGCCAGCTCAATGTACCATTCGATGTATTCCTCAAACGAGCGTGTATAAGACCGACCGTTGTACTTGACACCAACATTGTAGTCCGGATCGCTGAAAATCATGTCGATGCACCCATCGGGTAGCTGGCGCATCAGCTCCATCACATCGCCCAAGTACACATTATCTATCAGGTGCTCAGGAATCCCCATCATCCAATCCCTACCTCTGGCGTAACCGGTATCGGGCTTTCCGCACAAGCTTAATAGAGTCTAACCGATCGGGGTCATCAAATTCATACAGGTACAGCCGAAGGCAAGCAGTTGGATTACGCCCACGCCGAACCTCCTTCAAGATATAACAAGCGTTGATGTCTCTATAGGAGAGCGAAAGGTTCGCTTGTTTCGCTCGGTTAATATAGTACTTAATCGGGTGGAAGATTTGATAGACCGCGAAGTTGGAAATAGTTCTGTTTTTTGCTTCCAACACCGTGACCTTGCCCTGATATTCCAGAACTAGATCCATCTCCAACTGCTGATCCTCAGCTTGAAGGGGTGTGTCGCCAACCGAATATGCCAGATTGGTGCGTGTCCGTCCGGGAATGTAAACCTTTGGTGCGGCAACCACATCCTCATAAATGAAGTCGTGCAGGATGCGCTGATTGAGCGCAAGGGAAAGCGTACTTGCTTCACCTCGATCGAGGTCATTCAGCAGGCTTTTGCGATAGCGCCACTCAAAGGTCTCGTCATCCTCGATGCGTTCGAAATCATGATACCAGTGCTTCAGCTCCGGAATAAAGCAATGCTTGCCTTTTCCAATATGCGCGATGCAGTATCCTTCCTCGATGATTGAAGGAGGCAGGCTTTCGCGAGTGTCCACCTTCGTTGCATCAAAAGGATTTCCAAAGCCAACCTGACTCGCGATATGCCGTACATCATCGTTGCTGAACTCCATCGAGCCCCGTTCACGACACCGCTCAAAAAGTTTCTCCAGCACCTGTTGTTTGAGGGAAAGCGACTGCGCATTCTGATTGGGCATACACACTGGATTCGCGCGGAGTAAGCGACTTCCTACCTCCTGCTTTTGTTGGCTTACCTTCACGAAGTCTATATTCTGGTTGAATGCAGATTGGATTGAAACCAGAGAGAGCATCGAGTCGTCCCACTTGATGGAGGTGAACAGGGATGATAGCAAGCAAGCGAGTGCGCTGGCTGTGTGGTAGCCTCATGCTGAGCCTTCTGGCAATGTCCACATGGGCACAGAACTGTTCCGAACCCGCATCCATAACTTCCACAGTGCGCGAGCAGATTGCCCTGACCGTCTACGATCAGAACTTCGCACTGGTCAGCGAGAGACGCCCACTCTCGCTCAAGCAAGGCATGAACGAAGTTGCGCTGCTAACAATCTCGCCTTTGCTCGATACCCAGTCGCTGTTGCTCACATGGGATGACCGGTCCGCACTGCGTCCGGACATCATCGCCCATACTTATGACCTGGGGGTTCAAGGGGCAGGTTCGCTGCTCCGCCGTTATATCGGCAAAACGGTACAACTCATCCGCTACGGACAAGATGGGCAACCTGCGTCCATGCTGCATGGTACTTTGTTGAGCACGGATGAAGAGGGCCCTGTGCTGGCAGCTGCTGAGTTCCGCTCCATAGATATGACCACGCCGCCCGTATCGCAAGGCATCTATGTCAATCCGCAGGGCACGCTACTGCTGCCGACCGAGTCGGGCGCCCCCACGCTGCCAACACTGCGCCTGCAGCTCCATGCCCCTGAAACAGGCGAAGCAACCCTGCAGTTGAGCTACCTGACCAGTGGACTGGGCTGGAGCGCCGATTATGTGGCGACTCTGCACGAGGAGAACACCCTGCAGCTGGCGTGCTGGGCAACGCTGACCAATCAGACCGGGCTGGCGTTCCCCAACGCACGGGTGAGCCTAGTAACGGGGGCACCGTCGCCTTTCATAGCGCAGACGGCGGTGGCAAGGCTGGATCTGGCTTACAGAGCGCGTGTTCCAGCGGAGCGAGATACCGAATCGGTGTTCGCGCGACAGGTGGCGCCACAGCCGCTGGGTGAACTCTATGCCTATCCGATTCGGCGAGTGGTATCTATTGGCGATGCCCAGCAGAGCCGCCTGCTACTCTACGAGGCAAGCCGTGTCCCTGTCAAGAAACGCTATACCTATCGTGCGCCCACCCTAAGTGCAAGCGGTACGCACTTCATTGGCAAGGAACCACAGCGCAGCTCGGTTGAGGTCGCGCTCATTTTCGAGAATCGCAAGGAACATGGGCTGGGGTTACCCTTGCCTCGCGGCAGCGTGCGCATCTACGAGCTGGACCGCGCCGCTATACCACGCTATCTGGGTACCGCCGAGCTACCCGCAACGCCTGTAAACCGCAAAGTCACGCTGAGTTTTGGACGCGCCTTCGATCTCTTTGGCGAGTGGCAGCCATTGCGTCAGACGGTCGTTCGGCGAGGCGTGACACGCTACGAGGTGCAGATGACACTGCACAACGCGAAAGGGCAGCCGGCGGAGATTTATGTTATCCAGCCCTTCAGCGGCAGCTGGCAGATCCTCAGCGCGAGCCATTCCTATGAACGGCTCTCTGCCACCGCTGCCCAGTGGGTCTTGAAGCTCCCCGCGGGCGGAACACTGCGCCTACGTTTCACCGCGGAGGTGCGTTCGCTCTAAATGGCGCGTTCACCAGCAAGATAAACCGCGTCCACAATTTGCCCGCCCAGCGTGTAGGGCAGATCACGCCAGTCCGGGCTGGAAAGCACAAGGAAATCGGCGCGGGCACCAGGCACCAGCGCACCCCGATCGGTTAGACCCAGCGCAGCCGCCGCGTTCACAGTACTAACAGTCAGCGCTTCGGCAGGCGTCAGGCGATTCAAGCGCACCGCAAGCCCTATAGCGAACTGCATCGAGAAAAGCGGGCTGGAGCCAGGGTTCAAATCGGTGCCAAGCGCAACCGCAGCGCCTGCCTCTATCAGCATACGCGCCGGGGCAGGTGGCAAACCCAAATGCAGACTGACGCCCGGCAAAATGGTGGCAATCGTGGAGCTACTTGCCAGCGCGCGTATCTGCGCCTCGCCAGACGCCTCCAGATGATCCACTGAACGCACACCCAGCTGCACTGCCAGCTCGACCCCGCCAAGAGCATAAAACTGATCGGCGTGCACCTTAATGTCCAGCCCATACGCTTTTGCCGTGCGCAGCACTTGCTCCGCCTCCGGCACGGTGAACGCCTCGCGCTCGATAAAAATATCCACTGCCCGCGCCAGCCCACGCCGCGCCACTTCCGGAATCAGCTCGTGGCACACCATCTGAAGATATTCATCGCGCCCCTCGCGCGGCGGCATATGAATAAGCAGGGTGGGAACGATGCTGGGAGGCACCATCCCACGACGCGCCACGGCAGCGGGCAGCTGCGCGATAGCTTCGAGAATTCTTATCTCCGCTTCGAGGGTCAATCCGTAGCCCGACTTGATTTCGATGGTCGTTGCCCCCGAACGTATCAACTGCACGAGGCGTGGGCAAGCAACGGTAACCAACTCCTCAATACTTGCCTGGGCGGTGCAGCGCACGGTATGATAAATCCCGCCACCACGCGCCAGAATCTGCTCATAGGAGACACCCTGTATCCGTGCTTCGAAATCGTCCAGTCGGTCGCCTGCCCAGACAGCATGCGTGTGGGGATCGATCAAGCCAGGCACAACGGCGCGCCCGCCCAGATCAATCACCTCGCTGGCTTGCCCATGCCAATCCCGGCGCACACCCACCCAGACCACTTTGCCCGCACGCACAGCCAGTGCGGCGTCCGGAATGACCTGTACCTGTGCCATCTCCCCGCCGCGATGTATCCCCAGACGCAGCGGGGTTGCCAGCTGAGCGATATTCGTAAAGAGTTTATCTGTCTTCACCGCTATGGTTGTGGTATACCTGTTTGCGCGAGCAACATCAACCCGCCGATACCGAACAGCAGGGCAAGCCCAATCACCACGATGCCGCCCACCACCGAGCCGCGCACAATCGCTGCCACACCACACAGGAACGCCAGCGGCGCCAGGCATGGCGGACACAGACCGCCCAGCACCGCCAGCAGCAGCCCGATAACCACCCAGCCGGTGCCGTTGCCGGCGGTGGGTGGCGGAGGTACCACATTCACAGGGGACGGGGTGGGCGCGGGCATCCCGGGAGGGAGCAGGGAGGGACTGGCGATGGGCTGCCCCATCGCGCGACGCAAGCCGACCGCCGCCGTGTGCGCTGCCATCAGCGTCGGGTCTAACTGCGCCGCATACTCGTATGCCCGAATCGCTTCCGCATAGCGCCCCTGCTGATGAAGGAACGCACCCCAGTTGTAGAAGGCGTAGGGGTCCGTTGGACTGTATCTAAGTGCATCCAGAAAATGCTGCTCGGCACGCGCCGTGTCGCCTTGCGAAGCCAGCGCAATCGCCAGACACAGATGCAGGTGACCATCGCGCGGATTCGCGCGCAGGGCGCGTTCCAAAAAGGGCAGCGCGTCCGCATAGCGTCGCTGATACAACAGCTCGCGTCCAATCTCGCCCGGATCACGCATGCATCATGCTCGCGACTCACAACAGGTCGGCAAACACAGGCACCGAATCGCGATGCTCCCACCGAAAGGCAGGGTGGCCGAAGTGTCCATTCTTTGCGGTCGGCAGATATTGCGGTTTCTGCAGGTCCAAAAACTGGATAATCCCGCGCGGGCTGAGATCGAAGGCATCCCGGATGCGCCGGACAATCTTCTCGGGATCTACCCGATGCGTGCCAAAGGTCTCGATCATCAGCGACACGGGCTGCGCCACGCCAATCGCGTAGGAAACCTGCAACTCGACCTTTTCGCAAAGTCCCGCCGCAACAATGTTCTTCGCCAGATAACGCGCCATATAGGTAGCGGAGCGATCGACCTTGGTGGGATCCTTGCCCGAAAAGGCACCGCCTCCATGACGACAATAACCACCATAGGTATCCACGATAATTTTCCGCCCTGTAACGCCCGTATCCGCCTGCGGACCGCCAATCACGAAGATACCCGTCGGATTTACATAGTAGCTCTTAACATTGATGTCCACGCGATCGGCGAATCGGTTCAACACGGGCTTGATCACAAACTCGATTACGCGCTCGCGCACTTCTGCCTGAGTGAGTTCGGGGTCATGTTGAGCGGAAAGGACCACCGTTTCGACGGCTTTGGGCGTGCCCTTCTCGTACACGACGGTAACCTGGGACTTGCCATCCGGGCGGAAACCCAGTTCAGGATGGGCGCGGCGTACCTCCGCCAACTGGCGCGTGAGCGCATGCGCAATCGTGATGGGCAACGGCATCAGTTCCGTGGTCTCAGTGCAGGCAAAGCCAAACATCATACCCTGATCACCCGCACCCCCACTATCGACGCCCTGCCCGATATTGGGCGACTGCTCCTGAATGGCGACCATCACGCCGCAGGTGTCACCTTCAAAGCCGTACTCGCTTCTCGTGTAGCCCACCTCATTAATCACGCGGCGCACCACCTCGGGAATCTCCACATAGGCGTGGGTGGTGATTTCACCCGCCACCACCGCCAGCCCCCGGGTGAGCAAGGTCTCCACCGCCACACGCGATTGAGCATCCTGTGCCAGGCACTCATCCAGCACTGCGTCACTAATCTGGTCCGCCAGCTTATCAGGATGTCCTTCCGTCACGCTCTCCGATGTGAACAGTTGCAGCATCGATCTCCTCCTTACGCTTCCGTTATCGGTCAGGAAGTATACCCGCTGAAGCCCCCACAAGGGGGTATACTCATGACGAGGGAAACGACCATGAGCTGGAATGCGCGCGCACTTCGAAGAGCCTACCTGGAGTTCTTCCAACAGAAGGGGCACCTGCTGCTCCCGTCCGATAGCCTCGTCCCGAAGGACCCCTCGCTGCTCTTTACCAGCGCGGGCATGGTGCAGTTCAAGCCCTATTTTTTAGGTACGGCGCAGCCACCCGCACCGCGTGTCACTACCGTGCAGAAATGCCTGCGCACAACCGACATCGAGTCGGTGGGCGACCTCTCACATCTCACCTTCTTCGAGATGCTCGGCAACTTCAGTTTTGGCGACTACTTCAAGCGCGAGGCAATCCGCTGGGCATGGGAGTTTCTAACGGAACACCTCCGAGTGGACCCCAACCGCCTCCAGCTCACCGTGTTCAAGGATGATGACGAGGCGCACGATATCTGGCATCGTGAGGTGGGCATCGAGGCGAAACGCATCTGGCGGCTGGGCGAGAAGACCAACTTCTGGCCCGCCAACGCCATCAGCGAGGGGCCCAACGGTCCCTGCGGACCCTGCTCCGAAATCTTCTATGACACAGGACTGGACACGGGCTGCACCAATCCCGACTGCGGCCCCGCCTGTGATTGCGGGCGATGGCTGGAAATCTGGAACCTTGTGTTTATGCAATACGAGCGCACCGAAGAGAACGGGAAGCCAAAGCTTATTCCGCTGCCGCAAAAGAACATCGACACAGGCATGGGGCTGGAGCGCACCGCCGCTGTGCTGATGGGTCTCGAAAGCCCCTACGAAACCGATGTGTTCCTGCCGATCCTTCGCCGGATCGAGACGCTTGCAGGAGTGCGCTACAAAACGGATGAAGCAAGCGATACCGCCATCCGCCTGATCGCTGACCATATCCGTGCCGCCACTTTCAGCATCGCGGATGGGGTTATCCCACAGAACGAGGGGCGCGGCTATGTGCTGCGACGGCTCATCCGACGCGCCATCACCCGGGGCCTGCGCACGCTGCGAATGGAGAGATCCTTCCTGAACGAGCTGGTGCCCGCTGTTATCGAGGCACTTGGCGATCACTATCCCGAGATCGTACAGCGCCAAGCGTATATCGAAAGCACCCTGCGCTTCGAGGAGGAACGCTTCCGCCAGACCCTGCAGGCGGGGCTGTCTCGCCTGGAGGAGATGCTGCACACCTTCGCCTCGACAAGAGTGCTGCCAGGCGAGCGCGCCTTCACCCTCTACGACACCTATGGCTTCCCCCTGGAACTAACGCAGGAAATCGCAGCGGAGTGGGGCGTCCAAGTCGATGTGGAAGGCTTCCAACAGGCATTAGAGGAGCAGCGCCGACGCGCCCGCGAAGCCAGCGGACTCTCCGAAAAACTCTTTGTGCAGACGGGCGCCGCCCTCGCAGAACTTGCCCAGCGTGCCCAGCCCACCCGCTTCGTCGGCTACGACACTCTCGAAACCGAAGCAACGGTCGTCGGGCTGGCCAAAGAAGGCAATCTGGTGCCTGCTGCCCACGAAGGCGAAACGATCGAGATCGTGCTGGATGTCACCCCCTTCTACGCGGAGGCGGGCGGTCAGGTGGGCGATACCGGCGTGCTGGAATGGGACCATGGCAAAGCCGAAGTGCTGGACACCCAGAAGGCAGGCGATTTCCACTTCCATCGTGCCCGCATCGTGCAGGGCGAGCTGACCCTCGAACAGAAGGTAGCTGCCCGCGTGCCCGCCCAGCGACGACTCGACATCCGCCGCAACCACACTGCCACGCACCTGCTGCACGCCGCGCTGCGCACCATCCTGGGACCCCATGTGGTGCAAGCAGGCTCGCTCGTCGCGCCCGACCGCCTACGCTTCGACTTCACGCATCCACGCGCCCTCACACCCGACGAACTGGAACGCATCGAAGCGCTGGTGAACGAAAAAATCCTGGACGAGCTGGAAGTGCGCGTCTACACCGATGTACCCATCGAGGAAGCGCGACGGCGCGGCGCAATGATGCTCTTCGGCGAAAAGTACGGTGAGCGCGTGCGCATGGTGGAAATCCCCGGCTTCTCGCTGGAGCTGTGCGGCGGCACCCATCTGAACAATACGGTGGAAGCCGGCATGTTCAAAATCGTGCATGAGGGCAGCGTGGCGGCAGGCGTACGCCGCATCGAAGCCCTCACCGGACGCGGACTCTACGCCTGGCTGCGCGAGCGCGAGCGCGCCCTGCGGGAAACCGCCGAACGACTGCAAGCCCCCATTCCCGAACTGCCGCTTGCCGTCGAACGACTAATGCGACACCTGAAGGAGCTACAGAGCGAACTGGAACGCCTCAAGCAGCACATGGCGGCGCAGGCAGTGAGCGAGATGACCCCTATCGAAGTAGAAGGCATTCCGATCATCGCTCATCTGGTCGCAGGCGTGGACGGCAAATCACTCGGCACCTTAGCCGATCAGCTGATCCAGAAGGGCGTCGGCGTGGTCGCACTCGGCGCCACCCAAAACGGCAAAGCAGTGCTGGTGGTCAAAGTCGCGCCCCAGTGGGTGCAAAAAGGCTTGCACGCAGGCGAGCTGGCGCGCGCCCTGGCGCAACAGGTGGGCGGCTCAGGCGGAGGCAAACCCGACTTCGCCCAAGCAGGCGGCAATCAGCCCGACAAACTGCCCGACGCGCTCAAAAGCCTGACCGAACTCATTCGCCAACGGATAAAGCATTAGCCCCGTAATCGGTAATTCGCAGGCGCCCTCCCCCACCACAAGGCGTCGCCCAATGCCTTGCGACTGCCATGACGCAACGGGCGCAGAGCTTCACTCCGCCTCAGGCATAGCGGGCAACACCGCCGATTCGGCTGCGGCATGGAGCCGATCCAGCTCGAGCGGTTCCAGAGCCTGCAAATGCGCCAGCAGCAACGAGCGCAACTCCAGCAGAGCGCTACGCTTGCGCTGTTCCAACGCTTCAATCTCCTGCAACAGCTGTTGTCGACGTGCTTCCGCCTCCTGATGAATCTGCTCCGCCTGGAGGCGTGCCTCGCGCAGAATCAGTTCCGCCTCACGATGGGCATTTGCGCGGGTCTCGTCTGCGCTCTTCTGCGCCAGCACCAACGCTTCTTTGAGCGTATGCTCCAGCGTGCGGTAGCGCTGCACCTCTTCGCGCAAGCCAATCAGCTCCTCGCGCAACTGGCGATTCTCGGTCAGTACCTCCTCGTAGTGGGCGGCGACCTCCTGCAAAAAGGCGTCGACCGCCACCGGGTCATAACCACGCAAGCGGCGACGAAACTTTTTGGTTTCGATCTCCAGCACCGTGAGTCGTTTCGCCTCGTTCATCGCAATCCGTTCAAAAGACCAATCAGCACCTGGATAAGGATAATCGCCAGCAGGGGTGAGAAGTCGATGGGCAGCAGGTTGGCACCAATACCGCGCAGGAGACGGTACTGCAGCTGGCGGAATGGCTCCAGAACGGCGTCCGCGACCCGTTCGATAAAGCGCACCACCGGATTATAGCGCGGCACACGCCCGCCGGCGAAACGGATCCACGAAAAAATCACATCCAGAATGATGATAATAACCAGCGCCCGTAGCACCCAGATCACGAGATCCACTGGCGAAATCATCCCTGACCACCACGACCTTGTTCGTGTTGCTCCTGCAATTTCCTGCGCACACGCGCCATATTGAGGTCTACCGCACCGTCATTCGGGTCAAGTTGTTTCGCCTTCTGCCATGCCTCCAGTGAGCGTTTCAAGTCGCCCATCTTTTCGCAGGTGTGCGCCAGCGCCTTCCACACGATGATGGGCGCATTCTCAAATTGAACCGCTTTTTCCAGATAAGCGCGTGCCTTCTGATACTCCCCTTTCTGGGAGTACCAAAAGCCCGCTTCATAATACAGATCGTATTGGTCAGGATTCGCGCGAATACCGCGTTCGTACACCTGAAAGGCGCGCGCCGTATACCCATAACTATCCAACAGCCAGCCCAGCACCGCGTAGCTTTCCACATCCTGCGGGTCGTACTCAATCAGCACGAAAAGCAGCGCCATCGTCTTGTAGTGATGCCCTTCGTGCCAATAGTGGTCGCTGAGCTGCACCAGACGATACTGGAGTAGCTCGCGAAGCGCATCCAGCTTCTGCTGGGTCTCGCGTGGAGGCTGCAGTTGCGCCAGAGCGGACGCCATCAGCCCGATAAGCCCCACTGCTATCCACAGATGTCGCATCGTAACACCAAAGGAATTATACCCGTCGGCTGCCTCTTTTTGAGAGAGCGCGTGCACGGCTCAGCAGACGCTGAGGTATAATCCTGCCGAGGTGCAACGCCATGCCAGATCAAACCATCCAGACCATCCGTTTAAAGGTACGCCGACAGGACGGACCAACAAGCAAGCCGTACTGGCAGGAGTTTGTCCTGCCGTATCGCCCGAATATGAATGTCATCTCCTGCCTGATGGAGATTCAGCGCAACCCGGTAGATGCGTCGGGACAACCCACCTCGCCACCCGCATGGGAAGCCGCCTGCCTGGAGGAGGTCTGCGGTACCTGCACAATGGTCGTCAATGGCAGGGTGCGCCAGTCCTGCTCCGCCCTTATCGATCATGTCGGCATCCGCAAAGGCGACACCCTCGAAGTCACGCTGGAACCAATGAGCAAGTTCCCTGTGGTGCGTGACCTGATTGTGGATCGGAGCCGCATGTTCGACGCGCTCAAAAAGATTCAAGGCTGGATTCCCATTGACGGCACGCACGATCTGGGACCGGGACCGCGCATGGATGACCGCATCCGCGAGTTGCGCTATGCGTTCGCCCGCTGCATGACCTGCGGCTGCTGCATGGAAGCGTGTCCGCAGTATAATGAACGCTCCGCTTTCATTGGTCCGGCACCCCTCACTCAGGTGAAACTGTTCAACCTGCATCCTGTCGGCGCGACACTGGAGCACGAGCGTTTAGAGGTGATTTCAGGTCCAGAGGGCATCACGGGCTGCGGCAACGCGCAGAACTGTGTGAAGGTCTGCCCAAAGGGCATTCCCATCACACGCGCAATCGCTGAACTGAACCGCGACACCACCATCTACCGCTTGAAAAAGTGGCTGGGGCTAATCCCTGAACGGGTGATTGGGGAAGCGGCAGAGTAGCACGAATAAAGAGAGTAGCATGCGCATCCTGATCACGAACGATGATGGGGTCTATGCCGAGGGGATTCAAAGGCTGGCCGCGCGACTGCGTGCCCTCGGCGAAGTGTTCATCGTCGCGCCCGACCGCCCGCGCAGCGCGATGGGACATGCCATTACCCTGCACAAGCCGTTGCGCCTGCACCGGGTGCACCTGCCCGACGGTACCATCGCCTACGCCACCAACGGCACGCCCACCGACTGTGTAACGCTGGGCGCACACGCAGTCATGAACCATCGCGTCGACCTGGTGGTGTCGGGGATTAACGCCGGACCCAATCTGGGCTGGGATCTGACCTATTCAGGCACGGTCGCCGCAGCCATCGAGGGCGCGGTGCACGGCATCGATGCCTTTGCGATCTCGCTGGCCGCAGAGGAGGTGCTTCCCCTCGCTCGCGAGAACACAGAGAGCGAGGCGCACGCGGAACCACGCAACGAACCACCTGCATCACCCACTTTGCATTATGAGACCGCCGCCGAAGCCGCTTACCAAATCGCGCAGGTGCTACAACGCCATCATCTGCCCGCACACACCTTCCTGAATGTGAATGTGCCGAACCTGCCCCCCAACCAGATTAAGGGCTTTCAGGTCACCACGCTGGGCAAGCGCCAGTACGCCGATCGCATCGAGCAGCGCATCGACCCTGCCGGACGACCCTACTACTGGCTGAGCGGCAGCCTCATCGAAGAGCGCGACCAACCCGGCACAGATGTGTATGCAGTGGCGCACGGCTATATCGCCATCACCCCAATCCATCTCGACTTCACCGCCCATGAACTGATTGCCCCCCTACGCGAGTGGTTTCATAGCGTGTGGTAAATGCGTCCCCATCGTGATCGAGAGAACACCTACTACCTGATAGGAAAGTCACGAAGAAAACGCCTGCAAGCGAATCGGTGGCGATCGGGGTATAATAGTCACATGCGAGGGAAAGGACTACTGATACTGATAGGGCTTTCAATCGCGCACAGCATAGCGCAAATAGAGACGCGCGTCTATTCTGTTTTTGCTGCTCCCGGCGACTGGTTCACGCATAGTGGCGCGAACTATGCGTTCTTTCCTTTCTTTCATCAGTGGAACTGGTACTATGGGCATGTACAACGCGACGGGGTAGTGGGAATTCGCACAGACTATCCTCGCGCGGGGAACGGGTCAGTCTACTTTTACACACCTACATCGGTTGCCAAGTCCGATATAGAATTCCGTTTTCTGGACGGGCGGACCTACTGGGGACGGTTGCGCGATCTAGAATGGCTCTCCTATGAGTGGTATCGAGACAGCCGTAGCACGGTCGGAACACACATTCATCTGCCTTTGCGAATCTATGTGGGCAATTTGGACGCTCAGGGACGCATCCAAGATTTGGGCTATTTGATTTACGAGCGTTCAATGAATGGTGGCGGTTCCGTGCCCGTGGATGTGTGGGTGATGGAGGAGTTAGCGGCTTCCAATCAACGATTCTGGCAGAACCCTATTAATGGAGGCAACTTTTTTGACGCGCAGCCGCTTTCGGTGTGGCAATCGGACGCGGGGTACCAACCGCGTGATGGAGAGCGGGTGGGAGTACGCTACAACGGCGATAGCGTCGTTTGCGGGATCAGCGTCGGCGCTGGGACAGGCTGGAACGGCAGTTTCATAGGCGCAGTAGACAATATTGTTCTGTGCTTTCGTAATGGCGTGCAACTTCACTTCAATTTCGAAGTACGCCCCGCAGGGGATGTGAACGGCGACGGGGTTGTTGACGATACCGACCTGCTGCAAGTCCTCATGCTGTTCGGTAACACCTGCTCCAACTACTGCCCCTACGATCTGAATCGGGATGGCTCGATCGACGACGCCGACTTGTTGATCGTGCTTATGAACTTTGGGGCTGGGGGTTAGTTCGCTCCGCATTTCTATGCACTAACCATGCTTCGCCATGAGAGAGCTGTTACTGTTTTCAAAGGTATACTCCTTTTAGGAGACAGGCAATGAAAGTCGTGGCTATCTTACCGCCATCGGAACAGGTACAAGCACAGATTGGAATGGTGCGTGCGCTGTTTCAGGGGCATACGGTCGAACTGGCGACGAACGCCGCCGAACTGGAACCGCACTTGCCTGATGCCGAAGTGCTAATTTCCACCGCCTTTACGCCCCTCACGCGCGAGATGTTGCAGCAAGCAACACGCTTGCGCTTCATTCAGGTGGCAGGTGTGGGCACAGACCATGTGGATCTGGACGCTGCGCGAGAGCTGGGCATCACCGTGGCTGCCGTCACAGGCGCGAACACGGTCAGCGTCGCCGAGCATGTGGTGATGGTCGCCCTTGCGTTGCTGCGCGGATTGATCCCAGCCCACAACCAGATGGCGCGGGGCGAGTGGCCGCTCCCTTACTGGATAGCTCATGCGCGCGACCTGCAGGGCAAAACCGTGGGCATCGTCGGCATGGGACGCATCGGACGCGAAGTGGCGGCACGACTGTTGCCGTTCGGTGTGACCACCTTCTACTACGACGCGAACCTGCTCTCCTCTGAACAGGAAGACGCGCTAGGCGTGACCTTCCTGGAGCTGGATGCCCTGCTCGGCGAGTGCGACCTCGTCACACTCCATCTGCCCTTGACACCTGACACACGCGGCCTACTCAATCGCGAGCGGCTCTTTCGGATGAAGCGAGGTGCTTTTCTCATTAACACGGCACGTGCCGAACTGGTGGATGAAGCCGCGCTGGTGGAAGCGCTACAAACTCACCTCGGCGGCGCGGCAATCGATGTGTTCGCGCCCGAGCCACCGCCCCCGCACCATACCCTGCTGAAGTTGCCCAACGTGGTGCTGACCCCACACGGCGCAGGGGTGACCCAGGAGGCGCAGGCACGCATCGCGCAAGGCGTCATCCAAAATGTGCTGCGCTTTCTGGAAGGTCGCCCACTCGCCGATGTGGTGGTGCAAGGCAACCGATAGAGCTTACCCAGCACGCAGCCACAGACATTTCAAATAGAGGCTTTCGGGAAACTGCATCAGGAAAGGATGGTCAGGCGACTGAAAGGAAACATCCTCCAGATAAAGAGCGCGTTCGCGGTCATGTGCCGCCAAACGCACGGTATCCACCATCAACGACAGATCCATCTGATAGGCACAGCTGCATACCAGCATCCGCCCGTTCGGCATAAGCAATGGCAGCGCGTAATAGACCAGTTTCCAGAGTGCCCAGCGCAGCGACTCACGCCCCTCACGCCGCTTGGCAATCGCAGGCGGGTCCAGGATAATCCAGTCATACGACTCGCCCCGCTCGACAACGGCAGGTAGCCACTCAAAAACATTAGCCACTTCCCACTCGCCCCACAGCTGGTTCATCTGGGCATGTTGCTGTGCCAGTGCAATCGCTTCAGGCAGGATGTCGACGCCCTTTACAACGGCGCCGGCACGAGCAGCATAAAGCGCAAATGCCCCTGTATAGCAGAACAGGTCCAACACGCGCTCGCCAGATCGAACGAGTCGCGCTAACTGACGCCGATTCTCACGCTGATCCAGATAGAAGCCCGTTTTGAGACCGCCTGTAGTGGGTACAAGAAACTGCAAGCCACTTTCGTGGATGGCGATCTGCTCTGGCACCTGCCCATAAAGCACACCTGCGAAAAGCGGCAACCCCTCCTCCCGACGCGATTCCATATCGCTACGCTCCAAAATGCCCTCCGGAGCAAGGACTTCCACCAGCGCGGGGAGCCAGAATGATTTCAGCCGCTCCATCCCCAGCGTGCGCACCTGCGCAACAAGATAGTTGGCGTAACAATCAACAATCAGTCCGGGTAGCCCATCTGCCTCGCTGAACACCAAGCGATAGGCATTTGTGTCAGTTATCCATCGTTGTCGCAGATGCAGGCACTGTTCAAAGCGCCGGGCAAAGAACACTTCATCGATGGTTTCCTCCTGCAAGGTCAGCATGCGTGCGGGGAAGCGGCTTCGGCTGTTATAGGTCGCGATGCCAAGCGGTGTGCCATCATGCGCAAGCAGGCGCACCAGACCGCCATCCGTTGGGACGCCCTCCACCTGCGCGATTTCACCCCGTTGTACCCACGGGTAGCGGTGGCGGATTTTTTTCTCTCGCCCCGCCTTCAGCCAGACCGTACCTTCAATCACCCCTCTGCCCGACGCTTGATACCCTCCATAATCCCTTTCAGATTCTGCACCACTAAATGATGCACCACCTTCTGCACAATGGGACCCAGCAAGGGCACATGAAGCTCGTAGTCCAGTTCGCAAAGGAAGTGCGTGCCCTCCGGATGGGGTTCGAAACGCCAGACACCCTGCATGCGGTCATAGTCGCCTTTCACCTGACGAAAGTGGCAGGTGTGTTCGGCGTCGTTCCAGAGGTCCTCTTCGACCCAGCGCACCTGCAAACGCAGCTGCGAAGCATAAGCAATCCATTCGGTGAGCGTGCGGCTGCGGTCGTCGCTCTTTTCGAGAATGCGCACCGATTTCACATCGGGCATGAACTGGGGGAATGCCTCCACCTCACGGGCGACAGCATAGACCCGCTCCACGGGCGCATGAATGACCAGTGCCAGCTCAACCTTCGCCATGCAACGCCTCCGCTCGCTGCTTAAAGCCGTTCAGCCAGCTCTCGATGATGTCATTCACGGCTTTCTGGGCAACCGCCGCGAAAATAGGGGGCACTTTCGCCTCGTAATCGATAATGGCATGCAGCGTGGTGCCCGCTTCGGTCGCCTGTACGCGCCACTCACCCGTGAGCTGAACCAGCGAGTCGCCCTCCGGGCGAAAGGTGATGCGCTGCTCATCAGGATGGACGGTCTGATGGGAACGCCAGCGCACTTCGACGCCGACACCCGGCGCAACCACAACCCAGTCCAAAACCGTGGTAGGCAACGATTGCACCACCACCTGCACACTCTTGACATGGGGCAGGAATTGATCAAATGTTTCGAACTGCTGTAGCGTCTGAAAAACCCGTTCGGGCGCGGCGTTCACCGCCACCTGCTTTTCGATCCTGGGCATAATATCTCCTCCGTTGCGCGTTAATATACCCCAAACGGCAGGCAAATCAGCAGGAGGTAGAATAAATGAATCGAACCAGTGGCATGGAACGATAAGCGAGGGATGCATGCGATGTTTGCGTTGAATTTCTATACGGACCTGTATGCGGATATGTTGCGTTCGCTGCGCAAGACCGCGACCATCCGTCTGGGCGATAAGTCGAACAAGTACAAGACGGGGCAAATCGTGTGGATCACGGTGGGGCAGCGGTTCGGCAAGCGCAAAAAACTGTTCACGGCAATTCTGGATCGGGTCGAGGTCAAACCGATTTCCGACCTGACACCGCGAGATATCGAGCGAGAGAACCCAGAGTTCCGCAGCGTCGACGATGTGATCGCGCTGCTGGAACGCATCTACGACCGACCAATCAGCCCGGACGATCTGGTGACGGTCATCTACTTTTCACCGATTGAGGAGTAGCGAGGGACGGCTATAAAGCAGCCTCCCCGCGTTCCCCTGTGCGGATACGCACCGCGTCCAGCACCTCGGCAATAAAGATTTTGCCGTCGCCAATCTCGCCCGTGCGCGCCGCTTCGATCAGGGTGGAGACAACCTCCTCCACACGCTCATCGGGCACAACCACCTCCAGCTTGAGCTTGGGCAGCAGGTTAATGGTGTAAGTGCTGCCGCGATACTTTTCAGTATGCCCTTGCTGGCGCCCGAAGCCACGCACATCGGTGACGGTCATGCCATAGACACCAATCTCGTTCAGCGCCTCTTTGACCGCTTCGAACCGAATCGGCCGGATGATGCATTCGATGCGTTTCATGGTTCCACAAGCATTGCCCAGAGTTTTTCGACGGCTTCCTCCGGTGTCTGCGCCATGGGAATGTCGGGCGCTTGCCCCTCAATCCGCAGCTGCCAGCTCTCCAGCAGCACGAGCGGCTTGCCCAAGCGCAGCGCGAGCGCGATTTCGGAGAGCGTGCCGTAACCGCCGCCAATCGCAATCATGCCATCGCAGGCACAAACGTTCACATAGTTGCGCCCTTCACGCAATCCGGTAAAAAGCGCAATATCGATATAAGGATTAGGAGGCGATTCACGGGCATTGGCGCCAGGCATGATGCCAAGGGTCAGCCCGCCTACCTCCTTCGCACCCTGAGCCGCGGCGGTCATTACGCCGGTCATCCCACCGCACAGCAGCACGGCGCCGCGCCCCGCAATGAGCTGCCCAACACGCCGCGCCATCTGATATTGCGCCTCACTACACTGTGAACCACCCATCACACCGATCACCCATCGATAAGTGCGCTCCCTCATTGCCTGTGTATCGCCTCCTCACCCCAGATTAAGGCGCGTCTTCGACCCGCAAAATCAACAGGTTATACAATTCAGCCGTGGCGAAGTGGTGCGAAATACTGCCGAGCGTGAGCCGTTCGATCAGGCTGTGCCCCTTCGCACCCAGAATCAACAGCTCGGCATCTGTTTCATCCAGCACGGCGCGCAACGCGGGAATCGTTGCGCCTTCCACCACCAGCGATTCACAGCCTGCTCCCAGCGGTCGTAACTGCTCGCACAACTCACGGTTACGCTCATGCAGCTGCTCGATAATCCACTGATTGCCCATTTCTTTGAGCGCGGGCGTGGAACGTGTTAGCACCTCAAGCATCTCGCTATCCAGTTCAAAGGCAGTGGTCAGCAACAGCTTCTGAATGCCCCGGGGCGCGAACTGGATCAGTCGCTGCAAGCAGCGCCGATTGTAGTCGGAATGATCCGCAGCGACCACTGCCTGCAAGGGTCTGTCAGAGGTGGGAGGGTGATGGGCAATCAGCACACTCTGGTGGGCATGGGTCACAGCGGCGCGCCCGACGCTGCCCAGCAACCATGCGCGCCAGCCGCGTTTGCCAGTGCTGCCCAGCGCCAGCAGATCGGCACGGCTCTCCTCGGCAACACGCAACAGCTCAGCGCTGGCGTGCCCACGCCGAATCTGGTGGCTGGTCGGAATGCCCGCTCCCTCAAGCAGACCCTGCGCATGCTGAATCGCCCTAACAGCAGCCTCCTCCTGCGCTTGTGCGCTCTGCAGCAGCATATCCTCCGGCAGCGGCGCCAAAATGCCCGCCAGGGGCGGGCGCAACGGCTCCAGCACCGCCGTCAGGATGACCTCCGACTCCTGAAAACGCAGACGGAGGAGCCAGTGGAGCGCGCTCTCATACGCGCCCTCCCGATCGATACCCAATACGATTTTCATCGGTTTCCTGTCCCTGTTGCGCCAGTGGAGACCCTCTCACCCCTACCCTCTGGGGTGAACAGGGAACAGACACAGGTCTGCCCCTACTCGTCCAGCACCTGACGCACTTTGGCGGCAAGCTGGGACGGCGTATAGGGCTTCGGCAGGAAGTGGATGCCCTCTTCCAACACGCCGTGATGCACCACCGTATTCACAGTGTACCCCGAAACATACAACACCTTGATTTCAGGATGGAGCCGCTTGATGACCTCCGCTAACTCGCGTCCATTCATGATGGGCAGCACCACACCGGTCAGCAACAGATGGATCGGCTCCGCGTATTGCTCGGCAATCTGGAGCGCATCGGAGGGGGCGGCAGCTTCCAGCACCTGGTAGCCCAGCAGGCGCAGACTCTCGGCGGCGACCGCACGCACATCCGCTTCATCCTCCACCAGCAGAATAGTCTCAGAACCCGTTTGGACGAGTGGGGGTGGCAGTGTTGTCGTGGGCGTGCTATACTCGACGCGCGCGGGGTAGATAAATTTTGAAAGTTGTGCCGCGCCCAACCTTACTGTAGACCCAGATATGCCCGCCCAGCTGCTTCACGATGCTGTAAACGGTTGCCAACCCCATTCCACTGCCTTGCCCCTGTGACTTGGTGGTAAAAAATGGCTCGAAGACACGCCGCTGCACCTCAGGCGACATCCCGACACCAGTGTCCGAAACTGCCAGCATCACATAGTCGCCCGGCTGCACATCGTAATGGGTGCGGGCATACTCCGCGTCAAGCGACACATTGGCCAGCTCGATGGTCAGGGTGCCGCCGTTGGGCATTGCGTCGCGCGCATTCAGGGCAAGGTTCGAAAGCATCTGCGTAATGTAGCCGGGATCGGCTTCCACCAACCACAGGTCGTCAGGCAGGAAGGTCTGATTTACAGGTTGCAACTCCATCGGCTGGCGGCGAGCGAAAGTCACTAGCTGACGCGTGAAATCGGTTGCCTTCTCAATCGCTTTAATCGCGTTCTGCAAAAACATGCTTTCCTTTGAATGTTGGGGCAGAGAGGCTTGTGCCAGCTCCACATACCCAAGAATCGCCGTCAGCAGGTTGTTGAAGTCATGCGCAATGCCCCCTGCCATCTGCCCAATGCTCTCCATCTTTTGCGCCTGCAGCAGCTGCTCGCGCACCGTTTGCAGTTCCTGCTCGATGCGCCGTCGCTCCAGTTCGGCACTGGCACGCTCGGCAAACAGCGTCAGCACTTCGAGCAGCACCGGCACTTGGGGCAGCGGTTTCGTATCGGCAAACCACACCAACCCAATGGTACGCCCCTTCGAATCGCGCAGGGGCACCCCCATATAACTTTCCGCCCCTAACTGCTGCAGCTCCAGGTCCTGAGGGAACAGCTGCTGCACATTGCGTGAATAGAGACATGCCTCACGCATCACCACATTTTCACACGGCGTGCCTGGCAGGGCATAGTCCAGCGGCGGATGGAACGTGCCATCCACCCAGTAGAGCAGTCCGCGCACACGCTCCTCGCCCGGCACAGTCTCGCCCAGATAGGCATAGCGGATGCCGAGCAGCCGTGCCGTCTGCTCCAGCAGCCCACGCAAGTACCCCTCGCCTGAAAGCCGAGCAGTGCCAGCCGTCAACTCGGTCAGCAACCGCCGCGCCAGATAGAGATCGGTGAAGTCGCCATAAATCAGGTGGTGCAGTTCGTATTCGGGGAGATCGGTCCGAATCCCAATCAGATAGTTCAGCTCACCCGAAGCCGTCCGCGCCTGCATAAAGCAATAACTGCTCCCTGGCGCGGCGAGTCGCCCAAATTCCGGGAGTGTGCCCTGCTGGATATCGATCAGGAACTCGGAGACCCGCATCTGTTGGAGCTGTTGCTCGGAATAGCCCAGATGCACCTGTGCTGCCCGATTGGCACGGTAGAGCTGCTGTCCATCGGGCAGCAGGAGCAGCTGGGGCACCAACAACTGCGCAAACAGAGGTGACTGCGCCAGCGATTCACGTCTGCGCTCCAGCTTCTCCGACTCATGTCCCATCTTGCTTCCGCCTCCACTACCATAAATTCACCCCCTACTTGCGCGATTCCTGCTATCTGCCATGGGGTGATGGACGGCTCCACGCCAGTGTCCGGGAGCTTCGGGCAAGATGCTAATCCTAAAAAATCACCGCACGGGGCGAGAACCGTGCGGTGCATCACATGCTCTCTCACGCAGGCATACGGGAGAGGACCGAGGCGGCAAAAATCGCCAGCCATCGATAACGCCATAAAGCATACAGCCTCGTCCGTTAAGCAGGAGTTAAGGGGGTATACTCCTGTGCATCCATGCGAGCGTATCTGGTGCTGGAAGATGGAAGCTGGTACGAGGGCGAAGCCATCGGCGCGGAGGGACATACCACAGGCGAGCTGGTGTTCAATACCGGCATGACCGGCTATCAGGAAGTGCTGACCGACCCCTCCTACGCAGGGCAAATCGTGCTGATGACCTATCCCCTCGTGGGCAATTACGGAACGAACCCGGAGGATCAAGAGTCGCTTCGGGTGCAGGTGGCGGGCTTTGTGGTGCGCGAGGCATGCGATTCGCCGTCCAACTGGCGGGCGCAACTCGCCCTGCATGACTATCTCGCGATGCACGGCGTGGTGGGTATCGCGGGAGTGGACACACGCGCCATCACCCGTCGCATTCGTGAGCATGGCGTGATGATGGGCACGATCACCACGCACGAGACGCCCACAGACGCGCTGGAACGGTTGCAAATCACTCCCCGCTATGAAGAAGTCGATTTCGTATTCCGCGTCACCACACCCGCGCCATACAAGTGGGGCTATGATGGGCTGGAGCCGATGAGCGCACCCGACGACCGCTACCGCTACCGAGTGGCAATCCTCGATTGCGGTGTTAAATGGAATATTCCACGACGACTGGCGAGCCTGGGTGTACGCTCCATCATCTTGCCAGCGACCACACCCGCGCACGAGATCCTCGCGCTGAACCCCGATGGCATCCTGCTCTCGCCCGGACCAGGCGACCCGGCGCGACTGGGCAGCATCGTGGCGACCATTCGTGAGCTGATAGGCAAAAAGCCTCTCGCGGGCATCTGCCTCGGACATCAGCTGCTCTGCCTGGCGCTGGGAGCACACACCTATAAGCTCAAGTTCGGACATCGCGGCTGCAATCATCCCGTGAAGAATCTGCTCACGGGACAGGTGGCGATTACCTCACATAACCATGGCTACGCGGTTGTACCCGAAAGCCTGGAAGGCACCGGGCTGGAGATAACCCATGTTCAGCTGAACGACGGCACAATCGAGGGCGTTCGTCAGCCCGATTTGAAACTGCTCACACTGCAATTTCACCCAGAAGCGGCGCCGGGACCGTGGGACAGTCGCCCCTTTTTCACCGAATTCCTGCGCTGGCTGGGCTGACCCCCTTGACTTTTTCGCATGCGATTGGTTATAATATAGGGCACAGGGCATGCGCCTGAGCTGGGCAGGCGCATGCCGGGAGGTTCATAGGCAAACGATGAACCGAGCCAACCGAAGAGAATGTGCATTCGCACATGGGGCTTTGTGGAGGCGAGGATACCATAAACGGTATCCGCAACCCGGCTGAATGCGCCCAAAAGCGCATCGCCGATGCAGCCCCTCCACCCTGTGTGCGAGGGGCTTTTTTATGGGCAATCAGAGGAACCCAGTAGGAGGAAACTTGGATGCCGACGATTAATCAACTGGTACGCAAGGGGCGGAAACCGAAGATACGCAAAACGAAGTCGCCTGCGCTGCAAGGCTGTCCGCAGCGGCGGGGCGTCTGCACCATCGTGCGCACCATGACGCCCAAGAAGCCGAACTCCGCCCTGCGTAAAGTGGCGCGCGTACGCCTGACGAACGGCATCGAAATCACCGCCTATATCCCCGGCATCGGGCACAACCTGCAGGAACACTCGGTGGTGCTGGTGCGTGGCGGGCGCGTGAAGGACCTGCCAGGCGTGCGCTATCATATCATTCGCGGCACCCTCGACTGCGCCGGCGTCGAAACCCAGCCGACCACACGCAATCAGGATCGGCGCATGCAGGGGCGCTCCAAATACGGCTCCAAACGCCCGAAAGCCACCAAAAAGTAAGAGGTGAGACGCCATGCCACGCAAAGGACCCGTGCCGAAACGACAGGTGACGCCAGACCCAATCTACGATAGCGTGCTGGTGACCAAGTTCATCAACCGCCTGATGCGCGACGGCAAAAAGGCGGTTGCGGAACGCATCTTTTATAAGGCAATGGAAATCATCGAACAGAAAACAGGCAAACCTGCACTGGAAGTGTTCGAGCAGGCAATAGAAAATGTTGCCCCACAGGTGGAGGTGCGCCCGCGCCGCGTCGGGGGACAGACCTATCAGGTGCCCATCGAGGTCAACCCCGACCGACGACGCTCGCTCGCCATCCGCTGGATCGTGCAGGCAGTGCAACGCAAAAAGAGTGGGCGACCCGCCGAAGAACGACTGGCGCAAGAACTGCTGGACGCCTACAACCGTACAGGCGTCGCCTACAAAAAACGAGAGGATACTCACCGGATGGCCGAGGCGAACCGCGCCTTCGCCCATTACCGATGGTGACAAGGAGGTTAAAAACGATGGCTCGACAGCATCCGTTAGAAAAAACACGCAATATCGGCATCGCCGCCCACATCGATGCGGGCAAAACGACCACCACAGAACGCATCCTGTACTATACAGGGCGCATCCATCGAGTGGGTGAGGTGCATGAAGGCTCCGCCACCATGGACTGGATGGAGCAAGAGCAGGAGCGCGGCATCACCATCACTTCCGCCGCCACCACCTGCTTCTGGAAGGAGCACCGCATCAATATCATCGACACCCCTGGGCATGTGGACTTCACCGTTGAGGTGGAGCGCTCCCTGCGGGTGCTGGACGGAGCCATCGCTATCTTCTGCGCGGTCGGCGGTGTACAGCCCCAGTCCGAAACGGTGTGGCGCCAGGCGAACCGCTATCGAGTGCCCCGAATCGCCTTCATCAACAAAATGGACCGCGTCGGTGCCGACTTCTTCCGAGTGGTCGAACGGATTCGCGACCGCCTCAACACGAACGCCGTGCCCATCCAAATCCCTATCGGGCAGGAGGAGTTCTTCCAAGGCGTGGTCGACCTCGTGGAAATGAAGGCGGTCTACTGGCTCGACGAAATGGGCACACAATACGAATATCGCGACATTCCTCCAGAACTGCAGGCGCAGACGCAAGAGTGGCGTGAAAAGATGATCGAAGCCGCCGTCGAAATGGACGACCACCTGATGGAAAAGTACCTGGAAGGAATGCCCATCAGCAAAGAGGAAATCAAAGCTGCACTGCGCAAGGGCACACTCGCGTTCAAGCTGGTGCCCGTGCTGTGCGGCTCCGCCTATAAAAATAAGGGCATCCAGCTACTGCTCGACGCGGTGGTCGACTACCTGCCCTCCCCCATCGATATCGGCGCGGTGCGGGGCGTTCATCCCGATACCCACGCCGAGCTGTGGCGACAACCCTCCGATTCGGAGCCTTTCTGCGCCCTCGCCTTCAAAATCCAGAACGACCCCTATGTCGGCAAACTGACCTACTTGCGCATCTACTCCGGCAGGTTGAGCAAGGGATCATATGTGTATAACGCAACCAAAGAGGTGCGCGAGCGGGTCGGGCGCGTGTTGCAAATGCACGCCAACCGCCGCGAGGATATCGAAGAAGCTTTCGCGGGCGACATCGTGGGTATTATTGGCTTCCAGCAGACCACCACCGGGGACACCCTCTGCGACCCCAACCACCCCATCCTGCTGGAGCCGCCGCAATTCCCTGAACCCGTCATCTCGCTCGCGATTGAACCGAAAACAAAAGCCGACCAGGACAAACTCGCCAATGCCCTGCAACGACTCGCCGCCGAGGACCCAACCTTCCGTATCTCCACCGACCCCGAAACAGGACAAACCATTATCTCCGGCATGGGCGAATTGCATCTGGAGATTATCCTGGATCGGCTGCAACGGGAGTTCGGGGTGAGCGCGAATCAGGGGCGTCCGCAGGTCGCGTACAAGGAGACCATCCGCACCTCCGCCCGCGCCGAAGGGAAGTTCATCCGCCAGTCAGGCGGACGCGGGCAATACGGGCACTGCGTTATCCAGATCGAGCCTGCGGAACCCGGTTCGGGACTCATCTTCGAAAACAAAATCGTAGGAGGCGCAATCCCGCGCGAGTTCATCCCGGCCGTCGAAGCGGGTGTGCGCGAAGCCGCCGATAGCGGCGTGCTGGCTGGCTACCCCGTCGTCGATGTGAAGGTCACCCTGCTCGACGGCTCCTTCCACGAGGTCGACTCCAGCGAAATGGCGTTCAAAATCGCTGGCTCCATCGCCTTCAAAGAGGCGGTGCAACGCGCAAAACCGATCATCCTCGAGCCTTATATGGAGCTGGAAGTCACCACACCCGATGCCTATGTGGGCGATGTGATAGGCGACCTGAACTCGCGCCGCGCCCGCATCGAAATGATCGAACCCGGCGTGGGCGGCACGCAGGTGATTCGCGCCCTTGTGCCCCTCGCCGAAATGTTCGGGTATGCTACCACCCTGCGCTCCCTCACTCAGGGACGCGCAACCTATACGATGCATCCCTCGCATTACGAGGAAGCGCCCGCTCAAGTGGCGCAAAGCATTATCGAGAAAAAAGCAGCACTACAGCCAGTCAAACGCTAAAAAACAAGGAGGAGGATGAACAATGGCACGACAGAAATTTGAGCGGACGAAGCCGCATGTGAACATCGGCACAATCGGACATGTGGATCACGGCAAGACCACCCTGACCGCAGCCATTACGCGCGTGTTGAGCAAGAACGGACTAGCCGAATACCAGCCCTATGAGCGCATCGACAGTGCGCCCGAAGAGCGGGCACGCGGCGTTACCATCAACATCTATCACGCCGAATACCAGACGGAGAAGCGTCATTATGCGCATGTGGACTGTCCGGGGCACGCGGACTACATCAAGAACATGATTACGGGCGCAGCGCAGATGGATGGAGCGATTTTGGTGGTGGCGGCGACGGACGGTCCGATGCCGCAGACGCGGGAGCATATTTTGTTGGCGCGTCAGGTGAATGTGCCGGCGTTGGTGGTGTTTATGAACAAGGTGGATGCGGTGGACGATCCGGAGCTGCTGGACTTGGTGGAGTTGGAGGTTCGGGAGTTATTGAGCAAGTATGGGTTTCCTGGGGAGGAGGTGCCGGTCATTCGTGGGAGTGCGTTGAAGGTGGTGGAGGCGCCGGAGGATTCGGACTGGTCTCGTGGGACGAGTGATCGGTGGATCAAGGCGATTTGGGAGTTGTTGGACGCGGTAGATGAGTACATTCCGTTGCCTGTGCGGGAGTTGGACAAGCCGTTTTTGATGGCGGTGGAGGATGTGTTCACGATAACGGGTCGTGGCACGGTGGCGACGGGTCGTGTGGAGCGTGGGGTGTTGAAGCCTGGGGAGGAGGTAGAGATTGTGGGCTTTCGGGAGGAGCCGTTGCGGACGGTGGTGACGAGCATCGAGATGTTTCGGAAGGTGTTGGACGAGGCGGTGGCAGGGGATAATGTGGGGTTATTGTTGCGCGGTGTGGATCGGGACGATGTGGAGCGTGGGATGGTGATAGCGAAGCCTGGGAGTATCAAGCCGCATCGTCATTTCAAGGCGGAGGTGTATGTGTTGCGGAAGGAGGAGGGGGGTCGTCATACGCCGTTTGTGACGGGTTATCGTCCGCAGTTTTATTTTCGGACGACGGATGTGACGGGGGAGATTGTGTTGCCATCGGGTGTCGAGATGGTGATGCCTGGGGATAATGTGAATATGGAGGTGAAGTTGATAAGTCCTGTGGCGATAGAGAAGGGTTTGCGTTTTGCGATTCGTGAGGGTGGTCGGACGGTGGGGGCTGGTGTGGTGACGGACATTCTGGACTAACAACGCCCACACCTTCCGTCCGATTAACTGCCCATCGTGGCGGGAACCCATGTTGCCGCCATGGAGGTATAATAACTATGGCAACTGTCAGCAAACGCGTGATTATTGTTCTCGCATGTACCGAGTGCAAGAGTCGGAACTACACGACCACGAAACATCGCGAGCGACAAAAAGATCGGCTGGAGCGGCGCAAATATTGCCCGCGCTGCCGAAAACATGTGTTGCATCGCGAGGCAAAATAAACGCGCAGGGGCGTAGCTCAGGCTGGTAGAGCGTCGGTCTCCAAAACCGAAGGTCGTCGGTTCGAATCCGGCCGCCCCTGCCATCTTTGTTGCGCAATCGCAAGGAGTGATGGATGGACGAACATTACTCACCCCTTGCGATGGGTAACTTCTCATGGGAGAAACAGCGATGAAAGCGCGAGCAGGCTGGCTGTGCAGGTTGTGGCTGATAGCCGCATGTGCATTGGCGCACGACACCGGACGCCCCCTTAAAACCATCCCCATTCCCCCGCAAGGCGTCGCCGAAGCGGTGATTGCCAAAGATTCAGACCTGCCCGGCGGTCCAAAAGCCGAAGGCAAGCCCGGCGATGTGGTGCTGCGCAATCATCAGGTGACCTTCGTGGTGGCAGGGGCGCGTCCCGCTTCGGGCTACTCCCGATATGGGGGGCGTCTGCTGGATGCCATCCTGAATGAGGGTGGACATGATGCCGACCTGCTGGGTGAGCTGTTTCTCGGCGCGTTCGATGCCCGCGGGTTGATGAACGCTCGCACCCTGCGTGCCGAAAAGGTAGCGATCCTCTCGGCAGGGGGCGAAGGCAAGCCTGCCGTCGTGCAGGTCGAAGCCGTCGATGACCGATTCCCCATCGTCGATCAGGCGCTGCGCGTACCCAGCAACCCCATCGGGCTGAAAGCCATTCTCACCTACACACTCCATCCTGACACACCCACGCTGCTTATTGAGTGCAAACTGATGAACATAGCGGGCAAACCGCAGAACTACACGCTTGTGCTGGGCTGGATTCAGGGGGAGGGCATGCGGATGTATCTGCCACCATTTGGCAGTGCGGCGGCTGCTTTGCGCAAGGCATCGGGACCACCGCTGATGGGGCTGCTGTCTACCATCAGCGCCTCGTTCCCCTTTGTCGCCAACGCCGGTTCACGCCTCGCCTATGGCGTCTATCCTTTAGAAGGCAACTTCGGGCAAATCCAGAAAGCTGAAGAAATCTACTTGATTACTTTGCTGAACAACGCGCCCGTGCCCCCGGAGGGCGAAGTAGCGGTGCGCTGGGCATTCACTGTATCGGATGGCGAACTGGAGACGGTTCGGCGCGAGAAGCGACGCCTGCAAAACACGCAGGCAGACCTGCAAGCCCTGCGCGGGCGTGTGGTGGACAACCGAGATAAATCGGTAGCTGATGCGCGAATCTATCTGTTTCGCCGGACAGGCAACGAGGAAGAGTTCACGACCCTCACATTGACCGATTCACGGGGTGAGTTTGTTGCGCGTTTGCCTGAAGGCGAGTGGCGGGGCATGGTGTTCGCCGACCACCATAGCCCGCAGGAGTTCACGGTGCATTTGCCCCGCGAACAGCCCGTTCAGGTGCACCTGGCGGCGCCTGCGCGGCTCGCCATTCGTGTGTGGGATGAGCGGCGACGCCCAATGCCCTGCGCCGTGGTGTTCGAGCGACTGGGCGGCAAACTGCCCAACACCGAGCGCGTGCTATATGGCGAGGAGGGCGATTTCGGACGATTTGAGCGCGTTCACTTCAGCCTCACGGGGAATGAAACCTTGCAGGTAGAGCCGGGCAGGTATCGCGTTACACTCACGCGCGGCTTCGAATATGAGATTGCACAACAAGAGTTCGATCTGCAGTCCGGCAGGCAGGAGCGGTTCGAAGCGGTGCTCCAGCAGACCGCGCCGATGCCCGGCTACCTCAGTGGCGACTTCCATGTGCACGCGATTCCGTCGCCCGACTCGAACGACTACTTGGCAGACAAAGTGAAAGCCTATCTGACGGCGGGCGTGCAGATTCTCACCGCGACAGACCACGATGTGAACACCGACTATATGCCCGTGATTCGGCAGCTGGGCGTGCAGAATCTGATTACCTCCATCGTAGGCACGGAGATTACCCCTATTTGGGCACTGGGACACTTTAACGCCTACCCACAGCGCTATGATCCGAACCTGCCCAATAATGGCGCGGTGGTCTGGTATGACCTGAACGCGGCGCAGATCTTTGAAGCGGCACGCAAGAACTACGACGGCGATGTGATCGTGCAGGTCAACCATCCGCGTTCAGCGGGCATGGGCTATTTCGCTTATGTGGGGCTGAACCCTGAAACAGGCGCACTGCAACGCCCCAACGAGTTCGCGGATAATTTCGACGCCATCGAGGTGCTGAACGGGACCGATGTCGCTACAGCGCAACAGGTGCTGAAGGACTGGTTCTATTTTCTCAATCAGGGCAAGCGCTATCTGGCAATGGGCAACACGGACAGCCACCATGCCTATCGGCTGGAACCGGGCTTTCCACGCACCTATATCTACTTTGGGCATCGCGAGCCGCGCCGGGTGACCCCACACAACTTGACCGAAGCATTGCGGCGAGGCGATGTGGTGGTGTGTGGTGGTGCGGTGCTGACCTTTACGGGGGTGGATCCCGCCAACGCTCGACGCACATACCGAATCGGGGAGACCATCCCGCTGCAGAGTGGTCGGCTTCGCCTGAATGTGGAGGTGCGTGCGCCGTCGTGGGTGCGGGTCAACACGCTGCAGGTGATTGTGAACGGCGAGGTGGTGCAGGAGCTGCCGCTGGGGCAGCCGGAGCGTGCGCCGCTGGATTTCAAGCGCACAATCGAGGTCGCAGTGTCCGTGCCACAGGGGCGGGCGCATGGCTGGCTCATCCTGCTGGTCAAAGGCGACCGCTTCACCGCCCTCTACCCGAACACCTACCCCCTCTCCTTTACGAACCCTGTCTTTTTCCGAAGGTGAAAGGTGTCCGTTAGAGGGCATTGGGATTTTCAAGGAAAACCCTCACAGGAGGCGCTGCGGGCAGCAGGTGAACGCAAGGTGTGGTATGATCTAATTTGGGTAGATGCCTAAGCTATAAGGCAGGTGAACGGGCGGTGAGAGCAATGTTGGGGCTAAGGTACCGTGTGCGTCGCTTGCTCGCTGTATGGGCGACTGCTACTTTGCTGGCGCCCATACCGGTTGGGGGCGTAGGGGCGCAAGCGCCACAATTGACCTGGTTGGGTTTATTGCCAGACTACGACTATTGGGGTGTTGCGACAGGGGTTTCCGCTGATGGCTCAGTGGTGGTCGGCTATGCATACGGTACCGGTGGGCGTTATCGCGCCTTTCGCTGGACAGTGTCTGGTGGGATGCAGGATCTGGGTACGCTGCCTGGGTATGTGAACAGTGCTGCATTGGGTGTTTCTGCTGATGGTTCGGTGGTGGTCGGTTCAGCATACAACACCAGCAGGTATGCTCGTGCTTTTCGCTGGACGGCGTCTGGTGGGATGGAGGCTTTGGACACACTGGGTGGTTTGGAGAGTGCAGCGTATGGTGTCTCTGCCGACGGCTTGGTGGTAGTCGGCTGGGCAGAAACGGGCTTTCCCTATTATTATAGGCGCGCCTTCCGCTGGACGGATTCTATGGGGATGGAAGCTCTGGGCACGCTGGGTGGCGATTGGGGCGCTGCGTATGGTGTCTCTGCCGACGGCTCGGCGGTGGTCGGCTGGACAGAAAACGCCGGCTATCAAGGGCGTGCCTTTCGTTGGATGGTCTCTGGCGGGATGGAAGATCTGGGCACGCTGCCAGGCTATGTGAACAGTACTGCCTCTGGCGTCTCTGCTGATGGCTCGGTGGTGGTCGGCTGGGCAGAAAACCAGAGCAGTGAGAGGCGCGCGTTTCGTTGGAGCGCTGTTGGTGGGATGCAAAATCTTGGCACGCTGGGTGGTTTGGAGAGTGCAGCCTATGGCGTTTCTGCCGATGGCTCAGTGGTGGTTGGTTTTACAAGGGACCGTTATACAAATCCGCGTGCCTTTCGTTGGACACCAGCGCGTGGGATGGAAGATCTGAACCAAATTTACTACCATCTGCTATTTCCTGGCTCCGATCTTATCAGTGGTAGAGCTATCTCGCCCGATGGGCGTTATATTGTGGGAAGCGGCTACAACGCCATCACCAGACGCCAAGAGCCGTTTTTGTTGGATACTGGTTTCCCTCGACGCGGGGATGTGGATCGCAACGGTTGTGTGAATGATGCTGACCTGCTGCGCGTATTGTTCGCTTTTGGGGAAAGGGGCTATCGGAACGAGGATATCGACTGGAACGGCGTGATCGACGCTGGAGATTTGCTGATTGTGTTGTTCAATTTTGGGAATGGGTGCTAGCCCTCCCCACTTGCTTCATTTCTTCCCCTCAAAATGTTCCTCCCTTGACAAAGCGGTTATTGATTAGGTATTCTTCTATCGCGCCTGTAGGGGGTGATGCGTGTGATAAGCAGTGGAGAGGAACGGCGGAATCGCGCGTGGCTCGCAGCGATGCTCCTGCTTGGAGTGCTGTGCCCCGGATTGCTCCATGCTCAATTCCAGCGTCTTTGGGAGATCAATGCCTCTTCCATGGGGCAATTCCACGCAGGGAACTTCTACATGCTCACGGGAAGCAATAATGACCGAACCATCACGCTCTCTCGCCTCTCTTCGCATGGTGTGCTAACACCCCTCTGGAGTTACACAGAGCCTACGGCAAGATTCAATAGCGCTTTGCTGGCTGTGGATCCGCTGGTGGATCGCATTTTTCTGCGGATTGCGTGGGAATCCGCAGGGATAACCATCCGCGCCGATCTCTGGGCGCTAAGCCTAGAGGGTAATTTCCACTGGGTGACTCACAGCACACTTAGCGGCTATCGCCAGCTGATAGGAGATAGGAGAGGCGGCGTTGTCGAGAAGATCGAGCAGATCAGCCCCTTCAGAGACACCCTGAACTGGTATGGTATCGATGGAAATCTCGAATGGACCCGGACCTTCACTGCCTCCTCCCTGGTGAGGATGGATCCGCTGAACCGTTTGCTGGTGGTGCAAAGACTTACTGACCGCAACTATCGTGGTCTGGCTGTACGCTATGAATGGTACACACCCCGTGGCAACCTGGTGCAAGCGGTGGAGTGGCGTCCATCTGACCCTGCGATTGAGGTTATAGATTTGGAATACCCGATGTTTGATGAGGCCGGCGCTGTTTATCAGTTGTTAAGCCTGCTTCATTCTGACATTGGTATGTTCCAGGTTGTGCTGGCCCTCTCACCAGAGGGTCAGGTTCGCTGGGTCAAAACAGTGCCTCGGCACCACTACTGGATAGACTGGTATTATGTGCCTGTGAACCATACACTTCTGGGACTGTATCAGACAGCTTATGGCAAGTTTGGGCTTTTGCGGCTCTCTGCCCAGACGGGGGCGATGCTCGATTCCCGCATAATTTACGAGCCTGCGCGTCCCGAAGTGGACTCAGTTCATACGGCGCTGGACAATCGCTTCCTGTATGTGGCATTTAACGAGGGGCACCTGGAGACCGATTGCGACTACGAGGGCTGCTGGGACTATTTTGTGCTGGATGAAGCGGTGCTGGTACGCTTTACGCTGGATGGCGAGCGTCGTGCCAAGACGAGCTTCCCTGCCTACATCCACAATATAGAATTGGACGAAGGCAATCTCTGGTTGTTTTTCCAAGGGGCAACGATTAGCTGCTTCAAACCGCTGGCAGTATGGGCAGATGGCGACATCGATGTAAATGGCTGTGTGGACGAGGGTGATCTGCTAAGACTGTTGTTCGCTTTCGGTCAATCAGGCATGGGTTTGCCAGAGGATGTCAATCTGGACGGTGTCGTAGACGATGCCGACCTGATGCGTGTGCTGTCCTCCTTTGGGTTTGGCTGCTAAGCAGGAATGGAGGTGAAGGCAATGACAACGGCAAGGCGTTGGATAAGCGGAGGCGTTCTTGGGCTATTACTCGGCGCGAGTGTTCAGGCTCAACTCGAAACGGTTTGGCAACAGCCAGAAATGAGCGGGGCGATTGGTCAGCTGATTTTGCTACCTGACGGAAGCGGCATGCTTGCGGAGATAGGGGGCGATTACCCAAGCATGATAGGGCTATGGCGGCTTCCAGAGGGTGATCTGCTTCATCGCTTTCCTGGTCGTTTGGGGAGTCAGCACGCACTCTCCCGCGATGGGGAGTGGCTGCTCACCGTTGGTTCTCAGTTCTATGTGTGGCGACTTGCCGACCGCTCGCTCGCGTATTCGATAGAACCCCCCGTGCTTGGGCAGGGTACTGCCTCCATCAGATCGGTTGCTCTCACGCCCGACGGGGCACGCATTATTGCCTCGCTGTCGGGATGCGAATATTACGAGCCGACCTACGGGTGCTACGAGTATCTCTACGCGCTTGTATGCCTGCAGGTCTCGAACGGCGCCATCGTGTGGGAGCGAGTCGTAGAGGACTATTCTCTGGATTTGCTGGCGATCTCACCCGATGGTCGCTGGTTGATTGCCAGTGGCGATGGAGTTCAGCTGCTGAATACCCAAACAGGAGAACTGTTCTACGAGCTGTCTACCGCGGCGGTATGTGCCGCCTTTTCGCCCGATAGCCGCCAATTTGCCCTGGGCAACACAGGCGGCACCATCACGCTTCACCGAGTGGAAGATGGGGTCGTGACACGCACACTCCCTGCCGCTCATCAGGACTGGGTCACTCAGGTCGCCTTCTCACCGGATGGGACGAGACTTGTCTCCGTTGGCTGGGACGATCTCGTTCGTGTCTGGAACCTGTCCGATGGCACGCTTATTCGTTCGCTACGGCCGCATTCGAGAGATGTAAGTGCCGCGCTCTTCGCCGGGAACGATCGGCTTCTGACGGCAGGCAGTGAGGGGCGCCGGGATGGGTGGAGCGCCGGCAGCATCAAGCTCTGGCAGTTGAGCGACGGAACGCTGCTCCGAATTTGGACAGGTCACAGCTCTCGGATGAGGCAGCTCGCCTTTTCCGCTGACGGAGAGCGGTTAGCAACGGCAGGTAGGGATGGTCGTCTCTATCTTTGGCGTACAAGCGATGGGACTGTACTTCAACAGCTTTTCACGGTGCCGGAGGAGAGGGAACTGTTCGCGCTCTCCTTTGCACCCGATGGACGCACGCTCGCCGGTGGCGGTCTGGACGGTGTGCTGCGTCTGTGGGATGTTAATCGAGGTGGCATCCCCCTCTATTTCTTGGCGCACTCGGGTGGGATAACTAGCTTGCGGTACTCCCCGGATGGAAGCTTGATCATCAGTGGCGGCTTTGATCGCCAAGTGAAACTCTGGAACGCATCGACACAGTACCTGGTCCGCACACTGAGCGGACATTTAGGAGGCGTGACGGCACTTGACCTCTCACCCAACGGCAGTCTGGTTGCATCGGCGAGTTATGATGGCACCGTTCGCCTCTGGCAGACCTCTACAGGCGCGTTGATACGAGTGTTCACGGGACACACGGGAGTGGTGTGGGCAGTTGCCTTTTCACCCGACGGCTCCCTCCTTTTTTCGGGTGGTGCAGACGGCACGCTGCGGGTCTGGGATGTGGGCACGGGAGTCCTGCTTCGCTCATGGCAAGCACATCCGGGCGGCGTGTATCAAATGGCTCTGGACCCCACAGGGCACTTGCTGGCGTCGTCAGGTGAGGATGGTGTCCTTCGGTTCTGGAACGCGCACACGGGGGCGTTGCTGTTTATAGCCGATTTCCCCGCAAACGCTCGTCCCGTCTCCTTCGCCTTCTCGCCTACACCACCCTATTTCGGTTATCTGCTCCAGTGGTGGAGCAGCTACTCCTACTCCTATGACTCGATGCTTGTGCTGGCGCGGGTACGACTGCCCGGCGACATCGATGGGAACGGTTGTGTCGATGATAGCGACCTGCTAAGACTGCTGTTCGCTTTTGGTCGAGCTGGAAGCGGCATACCGGAGGACATTAATCGGGATGGTGTGGTGGACGATACCGACCTGATAATTCTCCTGTTCAATTGGGAAACCGGCTGTTAATTGGGTCTTGGGGGTCAACAGTGTGGGGATTCCTACGATGAGCAGCACCGTGAGGAAGGTGTCCCATCAAAGGGGTTTAATGTCGGCGACGCAGGATCGAGATCAACAGCCACACGCCTAACAAGGTGGCTGCAAGGAACCCCAGAAAAGTGAGCGCGGGAGCGAACGGGATTTCCCGCGTGGCGGGCAGCAACAGCGCCAGCCCCACAATGAACGCCGCGACGAGGATACTGAGCGAGAGGCGCGTAATCATTGCATCCAGCCGATCCAGCGTTTCAGGCGATGCGCCAATCTGCGCTTCCACCGGCACCTTACCGCGCTCCACCCCCTGCAACCACTGCATCACGAGCATCGGTAGCTCGCGCATCAAATAGCGCCAGGTATCCACCTGCTCCAGCAGGTCCCGTGCCGAGAAATGGGGCAGCCAGGCCTGCTTCGCCAACTGCCGCACGAACGGCTCCGATACCGCAAACAGGTCATAATCGGGATCCAGCCGTCGTCCAATGCCCTCCAGCATCGCCAGCGTCTTGCCCACCAGCCATAGATTGGTCGGCAAGCGCACATGGTGCTGAAGCAGCAACTCGGTGAGGTCGCTCCAGAACTCGGCGAAGGAGCTTTCTTTAAGTGTGCGCCCACGATACTTACTGATCAACCGTTCGGTGGCGCGAATCAGACGCGGGCGATCGGTGCGCGAGGAGAGCGCACCCATCCGTGCAAACACATTCAAAATGGCATAGGCATCCTGCCGAATGACCGCTACATAGAGGCGGGTGAGATGGATACGGTCATCCTCGCTGAGGGTGCCGACCATGCCGAAATCCAACACACCAATGCGCCCATCTGGCTCCACCAGATAGTTGCCCGGATGGGGATCGGCATGGAAGAAGCCATCTTCCAGCACCTCTTTGATAATGAGACGTGAGGCGTCCAGCGCGATCTGGTGGGTGTCGTGCCCCGCCGCGCGCAGAGCGTCGGGTTCGTCCACCTTGATGCCGCGCAGCCGTTCCATCACCAGCACGCGGGATGTAGTGTATTCCCAGTAGATGCGGGGGATATGCACCTGCGGTTCGTCCGCAAAATTTTTGCGGAACTGCTCGGCGTTGCGTCCCTCTCGACGAAAGTCCAGCTCGTTCATCAGGATGAAAGCGATCTCCTCGGCGACGACTTCGGCGTCATAAAGCTCGCCGATGGGGGTGCGCTGTGCCAAGGCTGCCAAGTCATGCAGAATCTCTAAATCTGTTTCCACCAGCTCGCGGATACCCGGACGCTGCACTTTGATGGCGACTTCGGTGCCATCGGGCAGCAGAGCGGCATGCACCTGCGAGAGAGAGGCGGAGCCGATGGGGTGTGGATCGAGCGCGTGGAACACCTCTTCCGGAGGACGCTGCAGCTCCTGCTCCATCACCGCGCGGATTTGATCCCACGGGGTGGGTGTGATGTGGTCTTGCAACTTGCGCAGCTCCGCCAAGAAAGGCTCCGGTAGCAGGTCAGAGCGCGTGCTCAGTATCTGCCCCAGCTTGATGAAGGTGGGACCGAGTTCCTCCATCGCGAGACGCAGGTGCTCCGCAGGGGAAAGGAGGGGTTCCGCCTCAGGCTGTAGCTCTGCGCGGGACAGTGAGAGCTGTCGATGGACGCTGAGATACTCCAGCGCGGAGCCGAAGCCGTGCCGCGCCAGCACGCTCACCACCTGACGGTAGCGCTGAAGGCTTCGCACACGCCGCGCAAAAAGTCGCATCGCTTCGATGGGTTAGACCGGCTACTGGTCGGTGCCCGATTTGGCGCCGCTTTCGAGATGGTGCAGAATGGCGTCCAGCCGCCGCTCGATCGCCCGCAGCTCGGCACGGGTGGGCAGGTTCAACGCTTTCAGCGCGTCCTCCACCTCAGTACGAATGAGTTTGCGCAGGGCGTCTCGTTCGCGTTCACCCCGCTTGACCAGTTTGTCTACCAGCTCGGACGCCTCCTCGCGCTGTGCCTGCCCACGTTTGACCATCTCGTCCACCAGATGCTGTGCTGTTTCGCGCGTGAGAGCGACAGCACCCAGCCCCATCAGCACGCCCTGTTCCAGCAACTCCCTGATCGTCGACATGGTTCTCTCTCCTGATTCGCATCGGAAAGTATACCTTTTGCAGGGATTGCTCCACGCGCTGCGTAATTAAAAAACGGGTGAACAACGATGCCAATGGAGGATGTGGAGCAGCGGCGTATGGTCATGCGCGAGATCAATAAGCGACGCATCGACACCTCGCTGATGGATGTGCATGTGATCCACGGCGTGGTCTATATTCGAGGCACCATTCGCCCGCTGCGCGGGAACCCGGTGGACATCCATCAGGAGCTGGAGATTATCCGCCGTATCTTGCGCCAGAAGCCGGGCATTCGCGATGTGATTATCGACGCCATCATTCGCGGCTAAATGCTTTCGCGCTTGCTGGATGGATTCTATCCGCGCCACTGCGTAGGGTGCGGCGCGTTTTCACAGGAGGCGTTCTGCGCGCTCTGCCGCGATTTGTTGCCGCGGATCCATCCGCCTGCCTGTTCGCGTTGCGGCGCGCCGATGGGTGAACTCCCGGAGTGTCGCCACTGCCGGGGCGATTCTTATTGCTTCGAACAGGCGGTCTGTGTGGGAGTGTATCAGGGACCGCTGCGGCGCGCCCTTATCAATCTCAAGTTCCGCCGGTGGCTACGAGCGGTGGAGCCGCTGAGTGCGCTGGTGGTGGAGACGCTTGCTCACCCACACCGTGCCGCTTTGCGCGAAGCCGATGGATTGGTTCCCGTGCCCATCCATCCGCTGCGTCGAGCCATGCGCGGGTTCAATCAGGCGGAGGAGATTGCCCGTGTCGTGAGCCAGCAGACGGGTGTCCCTCTCTGGAACCGACTGCTGCGTCGCCGGGTCTATCGCCATCCCCAAGTGGGATTGAGTGGGGCGCAACGCTGGCAGAATGTGCAGGGTGTTTTCGAGGTGGTTTCCCCGCAGCAGGTGCAGGGGCGGCGTATCTTGCTACTGGACGATGTGTTCACGACCGGCAGCACCTTTGACGCCTGTGCCGAAGCCCTGAAACGGGCAGGGGCAGCGGAAGTCATGGTGCTGGCAATCGCTCGCGAAATAGAAACTCAGCGCAGATAGATACGGTCGCTTGCCTCGTAAATGCGTTCGCCAATGCGCAGCTGCACATAGACAGTGTGCATGCCGGGCTCGTCCGGCAGTTGCCAGTTGAGCTGGGCGGTAGGTGTGCGCCATTCACTCCAGTGGAGACCATCGTTGGAGAGACGCATCGCCTGGGCGTATTCCGTGCCGTGAAGGTAGAGAGACACTTCGCGCGTGTCGGTCAGTGGAGCGTCCAGATTAATAATCAGTGGGTACACCTCCGAGCGTGAACCGAGCAGCTGCGCCCAGCAAGTGCCGTAGCGACTGCCCTCCATGCGTGTATAGCCCAGCCCCATTTCACGGTAATGCGGGTCCAACAGGTTCTCGCGGTGGCCCGGGCTGTTCAGCCATGCATGCAAAGTGCGTTCCAGGGTGGGTTGACCGGCAGCAAGATTCTCGCCCAGCCAATCGAACTCATAGCCGACCTGTTGGGCGCGGGCGTCAGCGCGATGCCCCTCGCTATCGATGTGCCCGAAATTGCCCGTGAGCAAAATCTCGTCGCTCATCCTCTGCGCCGCACGACAAAGCTCAAGGTTCAGCTTCAGGGGTGGCAGTCCATGCTCGACGCGCACCCGATTGACAGCGACCGCCATCTCATGCAGACGCATCGAGAAAGCGTTCCAGTCGCCGGGGGTGTGTGCCCAAGCAAGCGCATACCACCATCCCAGCAGATTCACCCATAACCCGACCTGTCGACGACTCTCCATCCGAACGCCTCCTGCACAGGGTTTATTCCACAAAAATGGGCTCGCATGGCAGGCTTTGTCAGCACCCTCTCCCCTCTGGGGAGGGGGCACGGGTGCGGGGTAGATGAGGTATACTCACGCCGTACGAAGGAGGACAAGCAACGGATGAAAATCGTCGTGACTGTCAAGCGCGTACCAGATCCCTATGCCCGAATCGCTCCAAATGCGGAGGGAAGCGATATTGCACGCGAAGGGTTGCAATGGGCAGTGAACCCATTCGATGAGATTGCGCTGGAAGAGGCGATTCGGCTCAAAGAGGCGGGCAAAGCGAGCGAGATCGTGGCGGTCTCCATCGGGGGCGAGGAGTGCCAGGAGCAGCTGCGCACCGCGCTGGCGATGGGCGCAGACCGTGCCATCCTTGTTCAAACGACCGAATGGCTGGACCCGATTAGCATCGCCCATGTGCTTGCCCGCATCTATCAGCGCGAACAGCCCCAGTTGATCCTGATGGGCAAGCAAGCCATCGACACCGACGACAATCAGGTGGGGCAGATGCTCGCCGCGCTTCTGAACCTGCCGCAGGCGACCTTCGCCTCGAAAATCGTCATTGAAAATAGCTCGGCATTAGTAGAGCGCGAGACCGATGCGGGCATCGAGACCATCCGAGTGCCCATGCCCGCAATCATCACGGCGGACCTGCGGCTGAACGAACCGCGCTATGTCGCGTTGACGGGCATCGTACGGGCGCGTACCAAGCCCTTAGAGGTGTTGGACCTTGCCGACCTGGGCGTGAACCCGCGCGTGCGCATGCGACTGGTGAGCGTAGAGCGCCCCCCAGCGCGTCAAGCAGGGAAGCGCGTCGCCGATGTGAAAGAACTGGTGCGCCTGCTTAAGGAGGAAGCGCGTGTCATCTAATTCAGATGGGGATGGCAAAACCCCCGCTAACAGAAGGAGGCTGAACAATGCGGATTCTGGTGGTTGCCGAGACGAGCGGTCAACAGGTTTCGGAAAAGACATTGCCCGCTGTCGCCTTTGCTCAACAGGTGGCATCGGATGAGTTTCACATTCTGGCAATCGGACATACACTGCAAGGCATAGAGAAGCTTGCAGGCTACGGGGCGCAGAGCCTCTGGCTGGCGGACGACCCAGTGCTGGCACACCCACTGGCGGAGCGATATGCACCGGTCGTTGTGCATGCCGCGCAGCAGCTCAACGCCGAACTGATTGTCGGAACGACCAGCACCTTCAGTCGTGATTTGCTGGCTCGCGTCGCCGGGCTACTGGATACGCCGATGCTCAGTGACATTACTGCCTTCACGCTCCAGAATGGTCGTTTTGTAGTAAAGCGCCCCATCTATTCGGCGAACCTGATCGGCACTTTTGAGGTGGAAGGGACGCCCCTTGTGTTGACGGTGCGCGGTCCTGCGTGGGGCAAGCCAAACCCGACGAATGACAGCTCGCCTGTGCAATCGATCGATCTGCCCGCAGGCATCTCCACACGCTCGGAGTGGATCAGCTTGCAGGGGAGCGCAGGTGGGCGACCTGACCTGACGCAGGCGCGTGTGGTGGTGTCGGGTGGGCGACCCCTGAAAGACCCTGAAACTTTTGAGAAGTATATTGGCGGGTTAGCCGATGTGCTGGGCGGCGCGGTGGGAGCAACGCGCGCCGCGGTGGATGCAGGTATCGCGCCCAACGAGCTGCAGGTCGGACAAACGGGCAAAACGGTCGCGCCCGAACTCTATATCGCCGTGGCTATCTCCGGATCGGTGCAACATCTGGCGGGAATGAAAGACTCGAAAGTGATCGTCGCCATCAATATCGATCCCGAAGCGCCTATCTTCCAGGTGGTGGACTACGGGCTGGTGGCGGACCTGTACGAGGTCGTGCCCCAACTTATCGAGGAGCTAAAGCAGACAAAGGGCACATAAAGCGCAAGACCAAAGCACTTATGGACCGCGGGCAGGCTCACCATTCACGCTCGTACGCTTGATAGCAGCGGTCAAGAGGGAGTTCAATCAGGGGGATGTCGCCCTGCAGGATAACCAGCTGGTCGCCTCCTGTATAGCCCAACAGGTGGCAGGCAAGCTGATGCTCGGATGCAAGCTGTTGCAGGGCAGATACCAACGCAGGTTCGGCTGACAGGATCACGCGCGTGGGTGCTTCACCGAAGAGCAGGGCATCCAGGCGCGTTGCACTCCTCATGGATGCAGGAGCGGTCGCTGTCAGACCGGGCAATTGCACCCGGGCCCCAACGCCGTTTATCAGGGCGCATTCGGCAAGCGCGACGGCGAAACCACCCCGACTAATGTCATGCGCCGAGCGGAGCCATCGACGGCGGGCAGCCTCCACAAGCAAGCGATGCAACGCCTTTTCCGCCTGCAGGTCCAGCACAGGCGGCGCACCGCGCTCCAGCCCATGCACCACCGCCAGGTACTCACTGCCGCCCAGCCCCTGCAGCGGATCCTCGGACCGTGCAGGGGCAACCATCAGCACAGCCAGCCCCGCCTCCGGGAAACCTGCCCCAATGCAATCGTCCACACACTCCAGAATGCCCAGCATACCGATGGTCGGTGTGGGGAAAATCGCGCCGTGCTCGCTCTCGTTATAAAAACTAACATTGCCCGAAATCACGGGTGTTTCGAGGTACTCGGCAGCATCGGCAATTCCGCGCACGCACTGCTCAAATTGATAGAAAATCTCCGGGCGTTGCGGATTGCCGAAGTTGAGGCAGTCGGTGATGGCGCGGGGCAACGCGCCTGTGCAAGCCACATTGCGTGCCGCTTCTGCGACCGAGAGCAACGCGCCCCGATACGGGTGCAGGTAGCAATAGCGCCCGTTGCCGTCGATCTTGAGCGCGATGCCCCTCTGCGTGCCACGCAGACGCAGCACGGCGGCATCTGCTGTACCCGGTGGCAGCACTGTCTGCGTGCCGACCAGCCAGTCGTATTGTTCATACACCCAGCGCTTGCTGGCAATGTTGGGCGCGTGCAGCAGCTGGAGCAGCACCTCGTTCCATTTGTCAGGCAGGGGCAGCATGTCCAGCGCAAGTTGCTGCACTTCCTGCAGATAGGCAGGCTCCGCTGTCTGGAGGGAGTAGGTGGGGCACTCTTTGGTAAGGTAGTGCGCGGGGATTTCCGCCACGACTTCGCCCCGATAACGCACCCGCACGATGCCATCGTCCGTCACGCGACCGATCACCACGGCGTTCAGGCCCCATTTGCGGAACACCTGGGCGACCTCCTCCTCGCGCCCTGCCCGCACATAGAGCAACATGCGCTCCTGCGATTCAGAGAGCATAATCTCATAAGGGGTCATGTTCGGCTCGCGTGTGGGCACCAGCGCGACCTCTATCTCAACCCCCGTGCCCGATTTGGAGGTCGGCTCGCAGGTGGTGCAGGTCAGCCCAGCGGCCCCCATATCTTGCATGCCGAGAATGGCACCCGTTTCGATTGCCTCCATGGTCGCCTCGATGAGCAGCTTCTCCATAAAGGGATCGCCAATCTGCACATTGGGGCGTTTTTCCTGCTGGTTTTCGCCAAGTGTTTCGGAGGCGAAGGTGGCGCCATGGATGCCATCGCGCCCAGTGCTGGAACCGACATACATCACCACGCTGCCGGGCACATCGGCGCGTGCCGGGATGATGCGCGAGAGGGGCACGACGCCGACCGCCATCGCGTTCACCAGCGGGTTCCCTGTGTAGCAAGCATGGAACTCCACCTCGCCCGCGACGGTAGGCACGCCGATACAATTGCCGTAGCTGGCGATGCCTTCAACCACATGCTCCATCAGGTAACGACTGCGTGGATGGCTCAAAGGACCGAAGCGTAGGGAATCCAGAATGGCGACGGGGCGTGCGCCCATCGTGAAGATGTCGCGGATAATCCCGCCGACCCCAGTCGCCGCGCCCTGATGAGGCTCCACCACCGAGGGGTGATTGTGGCTTTCTACCTTCATGGCGATGCCCAGCTGGTCATCGAGGGGCACGAGACCCGCGTTTTCGAAGCCTGCACCTTCCAGCGCCTCGCGATATTTCTGGAACAGGCGTAGCACGGGACGGGAATATTTGTAGCCGCAATGCTCCGACCACATTACGGCAAACATGCCCAGTTCAGTGTCAGTCGGTTCACGCCCCATCAGCGCCACGATGCGAGCGTACTCCTCATCGCTCAATCCCATCTCGCGCCAGATTGCTGGATTGCGGGTGAACATGCCAGTGTGAACCTGTCTCGACAAAGACATTATACCCCCGTTTCGGGTACACTTTTGCATAATGCCTGGGCGTGGTTGGATCTGGGTTACTGTTCTATGTGTGCTGATGGTCGCAGGTTGTCTTACGGCACAGCATAACGGCTCCTCTGGGCCCTCGCCACTGCGCAGCTCGGCAGCCGCGCCGATGAAAGCGGATGCCGAAGTGCGCGGTACGGGCGTGCCAGCATTCTGGGTGCGTCCGGGCTATCGCGTCGATCTGGTGGCGGATGGCATCGAAAATGCTCGCTTCCTGGAGTTTGATGGTCGGGGCACCCTCTATGTGAGCCGTCCCCAGGAGGGGGATATCCTCGCGCTGCGCCTGCAAGGCAATCGCTATCGCATCGTGAACACTTTCGTCAAAGGTTATCCGACTGTGCACGGGATGTGTTTTGCAGACGGTTGGCTCTGGTTCACCCAGACAGGCGCGATACATAAAGCGCGCGACCGCGATGGCGACGGCAAAGCAGATGAAATCGTCACGGTTATTCCCGAAGGCAAACTCCCTCGGGGCGGTGGGCACTGGTGGCGCTCCATCCTGGTGACTGACAAGTATATCTACACCAGCATCGGTGATTCGGGCAATATTCGCGACGAGACCGAGACCGAACGGCAGAAAATCTGGCGGTTCAACAAGGATGGCACGGGCAAGACGCTTTTTGCGAGCGGTATCCGCAACACGGAGAAGCTGCGTTTGCGTCCAGGCACGACCGAGATCTGGGGCGCTGACCACGGCAGCGACTGGTTTGGCAAACCGTTGGGTGATCGGATCGGCTTTCAGCCCATCACCGACTACAACCCACCTGATGAACTCAACCACTATCAGCAGGGCAAGTTTTATGGGCACCCGTTCATCGTGGGTGTGAAGCTGCCGCGCATCGAGTATCAGTCGCGGAAGGACATCGTGGAATTAGCTGATCGTGCCGAACCACCCGCATGGGCGTTCGGCGCGCACTGGGCGGTGAACGGCTTTTGCTTTCTGACACGCGACCACTTCCCGCACCACAAGGGCGACCTGTTCGCCACCTGTCATGGCTCGTGGAACCGCCGCATTCCCGATGGCTATCGCATCGAGCGCGTGCTGTTCGACTCCGTCACGGGCAAGCCGTACGGCAGTCTCACCATCGTGAAAACGATCACACCTGATGGACGCGTGTTGGCACGCCCAGTGGACTGCGTGGAAGCGCCCGACGGCTCGGTGCTGTTCAGCTGCGACATGACAGGACGCATCTATCGAATCTCATGGGCAGGAGGAAGCAATGGGGAGGGTCGTTAGCTTTGGTCTAACAGTGATTCTGCTGATTGCTGCGCTGGCGAGCGGTTCACTGCGACCTGCGCCAGTGGAAACGGTGAGCTTTTTCAACCGCCGTTGTGCTGCCTGCCACGGCAAGGATGGCACTCTCCTCGAAGAGCGGTTCGAACGAAAGTATCGCGATGAATCAGAACTGAAGAAAATAATCAGGACAATGCCCGGCGCCAGCGCGCTGAGTGGCGAGGAGATGGATGCTCTGGTCGCCTATATGCGGGCGATCAGCCGGCGGGAGGCATACCTCATCTGGACGCAGCAGCGCGATGGCGAGCTGGAAGGCGAGATTGCGCCCGCGGATGCGACGCTGAAAGCGTCTGCCAAACGCCAGTCGCTCAAGGTGGAGCGCGTGGGCACGCACCGCTGGCGCGTTCGCCTGCCAAAAAATGTCAAGCCAGCCGAAGTGGAACTGACAGCCGAGCGCGGCACTCGCCGCACCACGCTACGCCTGAAAGACTCGCCCTACAGCCATGCAAAGCCCTAACTGGGCAGGCAAGCTTTTCGGAAGCACGGTTCCTCCCAGCTGGACCCTACCCTCTCCCCACAGGGGAGAGGGTAGGGTGAGGAGAACATGCCCTACACATCGTAGTACAGCGCAAACTCGTAAGGGTGAGGGCGCAAGAGGATCTGTTCCACCTCGCGTTTGCGCTTGTACTCCAGATAGGTCTCCAACAGGTCAGGTGTGAACACGCCGCCTTTCAGCAGGAACTCATGGTCACTCTCCAGCGCATCGAGCGCCTCGGCAAGACTGGCTGGCGTAGTCTTGATACCGACCCGCTCCTCGGGCGGCAACTCGTAGAGGTCTTTGTCGACGGGGTCGGGAGGCAGGATGCGGTTCTGAATGCCGTCCAGTCCAGCCATCAGCATTGCGGCGAACGCCAAATAGGGATTGCACGACGGGTCGGGAGCACGGAACTCGATGCGCCGCGCCTTTGGACTGGGTGAGTAGGTCGGAATGCGAATACATGCGCTGCGATTGCGCTGGCTGTAGACCAGGTTGATGGGTGCCTCGTAGCCTGGCACCAGCCGTCGATAGGAGTTGGTACTGGGCGCCGCGAACGCCAGCACCGCCGGCGCATGGTGCAGAATGCCTCCGATGTAATAGAGCGCAGTCTCGGAGAGCATTGCGTAGCCCCGTTCGTCGTAAAACAGGTTCTCACCCGCTTTCCAGAGGCTCTGGTGCGTGTGCATGCCGGAGCCATTATCCTGAAACACGGGCTTGGGCATAAAGGTCACAGTGTAGCCGTTGCGCGCCGCCACATTCTTGACCACATATTTGTAGAGCATCACCTTGTCCGCCATACGGGTAAGCGTGTCGTAGCGGATGTCGATCTCGGCTTGCCCCGCGGCGCCAACCTCATGGTGCTGCACCTCGACCGCGACACCGCACTCCTGAAGCGTGCGCATCATTTCGGTGCGCAGGTCTTGCAGGGTATCGGCAGGCGGTACAGGGAAGTAGCCCCCTTTGAGGCGCATCTTATGCCCCAGATTGGGCTTCTCCTCGCGCCCCGTGTTCCACTCCGCCTCGTCTGAATCGAGGAAATAGTAGCCGTAGTTGGGCCCCTGCCCGTAGCGCACATCGTTGAAGATATAGAACTCCACTTCAGGACCGAAGTAGGCGATATCGGCAATCCCCGACGCACGCAAGTATGCCTCCGCCTTGTGCGCCACATAGCGGGGATCGCGGGTGTAGCGCTCGCGGGTGATTGGATCCACCACATTGCAGATGAAGCTCACGGTGGGCACTTCGGTGAACGGGTCCATAAAGACCGTTTCGGGGTCGGGAATAAGCAGCATATCGGACAGGTTGATGGTCTGGAAACCGCGGATGGAGGAGCCATCGAAGCCGATGCCCTCCTCGAACACCTCCTCGGTCAGCGCCTCGACGGGCATCGAGAAGTGATGCCACATGCCGAACAGGTCGGTGAACTTGACATCGACGACACGCGCATCATGCTCCCGCGCGAACTGAATCGCTTCTCTTGGACTCATACAGACCTCCTATCAGTTGTTAGAATGGGCACGCGATAGGCGTGCGAACAGGTACTCTGCATCGTGCAGAGCGACCATCGGGGCGGCCTCGTTGCCGACGAAGGGGCGACCGAGCAGGGCAAGGAGGTCTGTAATGCGCCCTTGCACTACAGTGAGGAGCCACCGCTCCAGTCCGTCAAAATTATACCCTACCCCTCGACGGAAAAGTCAAGGGGTGAAGGAGGGTGTTCGAAAAATCAGCCTGACGAGAAGGCGCAAGCAGCTGTAAGACACTGTGCGCAATCAGCAGGAATCCCCGACAGCTTGACGAAAACACCCCCCAGCAAGGAGGTGAGAACCCGACGGTGGAGCAACCAGCGTTCGGAGCGCCCTCCTGCTTTGCCCAGCCATTTTGAGGCGCGGGTGGCGCAGAAGTGAAGTTGACACGCCGGCTCAGTAAACCGCTGGGGGGCGATGGGGTGGCAGGGGGCGCAGTTTGGGACAAGGCTATTTTTGCTTGGCAAGGCTGCTCGGATGGTTCGAAAATTGAGGAGGGCAGCGAGCGTGTGTTAGCGTCTTCTGGGCTTCTTTGTCCCTTTTTGAACTCAAAACGCCGATTTCATTCCCCCTCTTGACAAACCGTGCAGGATTTGCTATAATAGGAGCGTACCTTTGGCGAAGGAGGCGTTGATGATGCGACGAAGGAGTTTGCGTTGGGTGCGCCAGTGGTTGGCGCATAAAAGAACGGCGAAAGCGTTTCGTGGGAGACAGGAGGCAACGGTGCTGGAGGCGATGGGACTGACGAGCAAGGGTTTAGAGAGGTCGCAGGCAGCACGGAAGGGTGAACGCTTTGGCTTCCGCAAGGGGATGGCTTTGCGCACGGTTCGCACTCGGTTGATGGGACGCAAGGGGCGCGGGCAAACTGCCCGAAGTGAAGGATATCGAGGAAGGATATCGAGAGCGAAGGGGGTTCAAATGATAAGACAATCCAATATCACGATGTTGAGTAGGTGTAAGATCTGGCTGGTTCTGAGCATTTTTGCGTGCTTGGCAGGAGGAGTGGGTGCGCAACAGGGTTGTGATAATTGCACTTGCGCAGCGCAGTGGCAAACCGAGCTTGTACCTCCTAATCCTGAAAGGATCGTTGTTAATGCTACCGAGCACAGCGGAGAGAACAGTTATTGTGCACGAGTTATAATACCACCGCTTTGCTTGGACGGGTTTGAGGGAATCAGGGTAACAGGCTCTGGATGTGAAAATTTAGACTGGGGTTACGATTTTTGGATTCGTGATACTATCCAGAGCAAGCGTGTCTGCCTCCCGGCAAGAGAGATAGGACCTTGCACAAGGTACTGGCGAAGAATTGAAAATGTGATAGAGTCACAATCAAAGATATACAGATGCCTTTCTAATAATGGTCAGGAACTATGTCGTGAGACGAGGGAGCGTGTCAAATACTTCTTTGTGACATATGATGTTGTCATCGAGATACCTGGCTGCCGTTGCGTACCGCTCCCTATTGACCCTGTTCCTCTCCCTGTTGACCCTATTATCCCTGCAATTAGGAGGTAGAGGATAGGAGGTAGAGGAATGATTACAATTTATTCTTATCTGTGTGCTCTTGTGCTTGGAGTCCAAAATATTCAAGGTTTTACTAGCAAATCGCCTCAGCCTGAGGCGATGCAGATCGTGGTAGGTGCAGCTTCGCCCGAGGAGCGTGTCTCTGCAGAAAAGATTCTGAAATGGGCTACAGAAGAGCCACAGCAATTTGAAGCGCGTGCCAATGCTTTGGGCTATAAGGTCATCAGGAAGGAAAAGGTTGTCTATCTGCTTCCCTCACGCTGTTGGCGCGATAACAATCCGATGGCACTGAGCCAACTGGCTGAATCACTTGTCGCTGTACCGCCGCGTTCCCCCTATTCAACATCACAACTCTCGCCCTTGAGCCGGACATTACTCTCCCGCTGGTTGGTTAGTCAAAGAAACCCATCAAAACCCCGAGAAGCCGCTGTCGTAGAGCAATTGCTGACCAACGGCTATATCTGGTGGTCTGGCTTGCTCACGTTTGAAATAGACGCGAGTGGGCAGCGGTATAACGGTTCACTCCTTCTGGATTGCACCCTGTCTGTACTACCGAATCAACCGAATCACTTGCAAAGGGAAAGATTGTCCCCCCCTTCAAAGCCGAAGGCAGTAATCCCAGAAACTCGGGACTATCAGGAAGAGATACTTCTGTTTTCGCGAGAAATGCCAGCATATATGCGTGCGGAACTCGCCAAAACCTACTTCGACTTGGTTGCTCGCGAATACCAGATTGGATACGAAAGATATTCGAGATTGTCTCTCCAGTTGCAGGAGGCGCTGCTTGACCACTTTGGTTTACCCCAAGAATGGTCAGAAGGAAAAGGATCGTTCTTTTCGACACTTCCGGAATGGTTAAGAGAGCGTATCGTTTTAGAGCTGAAAGGTTGTTTCCCCAACGAATCTGTAGACAGAGTCAAGGACATACTTGCAGGAGCGAGGATCCAAGCATCGGTACAGCCTGTAATCCTGATAGGAGGTTTTGTGGACGAATACTCTTTTGAGAGCTATGGCTGGGGTTTATTTGATATAGACAAGGTCGATATAAGTCAGTAGTCGCACGAGAACTTGGGCTGCGTAGCGAGCCAGGGCACCGTGAAAATGCATGGGTTACTGTGGTAGTTGAGCGCTTGCCTTAAGGAGGCTTACTCATGAAAAGACCGAAAGTAGTTGGGTTGACGCTTACCCTGCTTGTCTGCGGGCATAGTGGGCAGCTGCAAAACCCAACGGCGCCACGCCCTTGCTTGGCTCGTCAGCAAGTCAATCTCATCGCCACATTAGTGGACTTCTCAACCAGCTCGATGGTAATGCGCTTCGCGCCTGTCAAACCGAGTGCCGCTCAACTGGGATTGAAAGAACACCAACTTATCGTGCTGCCCCTCCCCATAGATGCCCCTCCCCATAGAATGGAAGACGCTCCAACTTGCGCCCAATAGCCCTTACCCCCATAGTCCCCACTTTGTATCGCCTGAGGGGAAACGCATTAGCCCCTACGACTTGGAACCGGGAATGCGCGTGAGGCTCAAGGGCACGCTGTGGATGGGGGCAGAGGAAGCAGAGATCCAAGCGGATACTGTGCAGTTGGTGAGCTGGAAGCTTTATTCCCCGCCAGCACGGTTGAGGGGGGCTTTGATTGAGGTTGACCGCGATGGGGGTGGAAATAGGGGCAAACTCCAAGTAGGCGATAGAACCATTGCAATACAGCTGTGTCGACATGTCCAGTTACTTGGGAATAAAAAGTGGCAAAGAGATTTTGAGCGCCGCAGGTTGCATGGTTTGAGGTTGGGTATGGAGCTGGAGATCAGAGGCTATTGGTTTTCGCGGGCAGAAACAACCGTTCAGCAGGGAGCAACAAACGACCCCTATTCAGGAGCGACTACGAATCCGGTCCTGGAAGAGGTTTTGGTAGAGGAGATACGGATTGTGAAAGACAGATAGCTCGGTGAGGTAGGTGGAACGGGTGCAAACAGGACTTTAGTGGTGCGGACTGGCAGGTAAAGCGCGTGGTGCAAACAGGTGAGACCACGAGCGAGACGACACTTTACACCTATGACGCTTGGGGTCGGCTGCGGGGGATAGACTACCCGCGCAGTGCCGATGTGAGTATGGGCTGGGACGGCGAGAACCGTCGCGTGTGGGTGCAGGACGGCGCAGGGCGACGTGAGTACACCTATGATGCGTGGGGTCGGGTGCTGGAGCAGCGGGGCTGCTGTGGTAGTGGTGAAGGGATCGAAGGGGTCGCTGTCGCTGCCCAGTATGACGCGGCAGGCAGGAAGCGGTTTGAGAAGGAGCTGCGTTCGGATGGCAGCGTGGTGCGCACGATAGAGAGTACCTATGACGCGCTGGGACGCCTGCAAAGCATCGGCGACTATCGGGGCACGGTGGTGTATGTCTATGACAACGCCACAGGACGATTGAAGCAGGAGAGTTATCCGAACGGCAGTTCTGTGGAGTATACTTACTATGGCGCGGACACCCCGTCGCAGGTGGGCTTTGTGTGGAAGGTGGAACACAAGAGGTCGGACGGGAGCCTGTTGATTGGGTACGAATACACCTATGAACTGCTGGGTCGGGTGGTGCAGAGCGTGGAGCGTCCGAGCGGGGATGT
>Ga0101943_1000364_pt1 | contig 85665 bp, 78 predicted proteins | sample DewCreD2012metaG_5_FD_75244 | JGI IMG/M metagenome (GOLD analysis project Ga0101943, IMG submission 75244) | Hot spring sediment bacterial and archeal communities from British Columbia, Canada, to study Microbial Dark Matter (Phase II) - Dewar... ... | reverse complement strand
GACTACTACGTGGTGCTGGGACACTTCAAGCTGGCGGTCATCCTGGAGAACATGTACGCCCGCTACCTGGGCGGCGGCACCGTCGGCGAAGGGTTCGAGACCATCGGCGACCAGGTGCTGGTGCTGGCGCGCCGCGGCCTCAGGATCGCCAATCAGTCCAGCTTCGCCCCCCTGCGCGGCTAGCCGCCCATTATGCGCGTCAGGGGGTCCGTCTCCAGCCGCACCGCCGGCGGGATGAGGCGGCGGGGCCGCCCGGGCAGGACGCCCATCGCCTCCCCCACCATGGAGTCGTCCCGCACTATCTCCAGGACGGCCTCAGCTATCTCTTCCGGCCGCAGCTTGGGCAGCTCGTCTAGCTGGGCCTTGTACTGGGCCAGCCTCTCCGGGGAAGCGCCCTCCATCGCCTGGAAGAGGATGGGGGTGTCCACCACGCCGGGGCAGACGCAGTTGACCCTTATGTTGGCCTCGCTGTGGAGGAAGGCCAGGGCGCGGGTGAGCCCCACCACGCCGTGCTTGGCAGCGGTGTAGACAGGGTCCGCCTGGAAGCCCACCACGCCGGCCAGAGAGGCGGTGTTGACGATGACGCCCCCGCCGCGGCGCTGCATGGCCGGCACCTCAAGCTGTATGGAGGCGATGACCGCCCACAGGCAGACGTCCAGACAGCGCTCCCACTTCTCCCGGGGCGAGCGGGGGAAGCGAGGGCGGCCAGTGACGATGCCGGCATTGTTGTGGGCGATGTCCAGCCCGCCGAAGGTCTCCTCGGCGAAGGCCACCATCCGCTCCAGGTCCTCCCAGCGGGTCACGTCCACCCGGACGAAGGCGGCCCGCCCGCCCTCCGCCTCTATCAGACGCACCGTCTCCTGGCCGCCCTCTTTGTTCAGGTCCACCACGACGACGCTGGCGCCGGCCCGGGCCAGGGCCAGGGCAGTGGCCCGCCCTATGCCGGAGGCGGCGCCCGTCACCAGGGCTACTTTGTCTCTGGGGTCCATGGTCGCCTCCCTTTGATTACGGTCTGGCCAGCTCCCGCAACATGCGCAGCGAGATCTCCGCCTGCTGCTGCGGCCCTTCGCCCACAGTGATGAGCTGCAGGATGGGTATGTCCACGCCGTTCCGACAGTAGGCCAGCACCTTGTCCACGCACTCCTGACGGTTGCCCATCACCAGCAGCTCCTCCAGGAGACGGTCGGGGATGAGCTCCAGGGCGGCGCGGCGGTCGCCGGCCTCCCAGGCCTCCACCGCCGGCCGGATCAGGTCGCCCCGGCCCAGCCACTCGTGGAATGCCCTGTAGACGGGGGCGGTGATGTAGACGGCGGCCAGGCGCCGCCCCACGCTGCGCACGGCGGCGTCCGGAAGGGGCGGCATGACGAATATGCGACAGGCCACCTTCACCGACTCCGGCTCCCGACCGGCAGCCCGCGCCGCCTCCCTGACCGCTTCCACCACCCGCGGGACGTCCCCCGGGGCCAGCCAGTTGGTGATGACGCCGTCCGCTATCTCTCCCGCCAGCCGGAGCATGGCGCGGCGGAGGGCGGCCACATATATGGCAGGGGGCGTCTCCACCCGTCGGCTCAGACGGAAGCCCTGGACGCCCAGCTCCTCGCTGCTGGCCCGCTCGCCCGCTAGGACGGTGCGCAGGAAGTCTACGGTCGCCCGCATACGGGAGAGGGGCCGCTCCAGCCGGTGGCCGTTCCAACGCTCTACGATGACCTTGGTGCTCACGCCCAGGCCCAGGTGTGCCCGCCCCGGTGCTATCTCTGCCAGGGCGGCGGCCGTCTGGGCCAGCAGGCCCGGCCCCCGCAGATAGATGTTGGTGATGGCGGTGCCCACGTTCAGCTCGGGGAACCAGGCGGCCGCCACTGCCGCCGGGGTGACGGAGTCCGTCCCATCTACCTCAGACGTCCAAGCATCGGTGTAGCCCAGGCGGACGGCTTCCGCCAGCGCCTCCCGGTGGGCCGCCAGAGGGAGGCCGTCCAGGGGTATGGTCACGCCCCAACGCATCGCTGCCCTCGCTGTGTCAGGTATGGGAAGGTCGCCCCTATTCTAGCACAAGGGCCGACCGCGTCAGGCGTCTCCGCTGTATTTTTTGTAGTGATTGAAAACAATATTGACAGGAAGGCCTGCGGCATGATAAACTCAATAAGACCTATAACACCGGCCTATGCCGGCCAAGGAGGTGGTAGCGGTGGATCTGAGCCCCATCTGCCCCTCCTGCGGCGAGCAGCTCCGCTCTTGCCACGACTTGTGGGGTGAATACTACGTCTGCGAGCACTGCGGCTTCGCTACGGCCGAGGATATAGACCTGGCCCTGGCCATGGGCCGGGCCAGGCCCTGGGCCGAAAGGTTCCCGGCCCTGAGGGGCCACTCGCGGCTATTGTAGGTCGTCTCTTGCGTTCCGCTGTCATCGGGAGCGAGTAGCCCTTGGACGCCGGGAGCGATTTCATCGTCGTCGGCGGCGGCGTCATCGGCTGCTCCATCGCCTATTATCTGGCCGGCGCGGGCGCGTCTGTCACCGTAGTGGAGCAGGGACAGCCAGGGCAGGGAGCGTCCCGGGCGGCCGCCGGCATGCTCGTCCCCCTGAGCGAGTCACACAGCCCTGGCCCCTTCGCCGACCTGGCCCTGGCCAGCTTCCGCCTCTATCCCGCCTGGGCGGAGGAGCTGCGCCAGGAGACAGGCATCGACCTAGAGCTTACGATGCCCGGCCTCCTGCGGGTCGCCCTCACGGCGGAGCAGGAGGGGGAGCTGCGGGAGCGTCTGCGGTGGCAGCGGGCGCTGGAGCCGGGTCTGGAGTGGCTGGAGGGATGGGCCGTGCGCGAGCTGGAGCCCGGCCTCACCCCGGCGGTGCGGGCCGCCCTCTACTCTCCCCACGAGGGCCAGGTCAACCCGGTCCGGCTGGTCGATGCCCTGGCCGTGGCCACCCAGCGGCGGGGCGTGCGCATCCTCACGGGGACGCCTGTCTTCGGCTTCCTGCGCCGCGGGCGCCGCATCACGGGCGTGAGGACGCCCCGGGGCAGCCTGCCAGGGGGCCATGTGGTGCTGGCCCTGGGGGCCTGGACGGGCCGGCTGCTGGGCTGCCTGGGCGTTCACATAGCCACCCCTCCCCGTCGGGGGCAGATGCTGGCCTACCCGGGCACGCCACTGCGCCGCATCGTCTGGGGGCCGCGGGGCTATCTCGTCCCCAAGCCCAACGGCACCACCTGGGCCGGCGCCACCGTGGAGGACGTGGGGTTCCGCCCCCGCACCACCCGACGGGGGCTGGCATCCCTGCGCCGCATGGCCGGGGAGCTGGCACCGGCCTTCCGCCATGTCCAGGAGGGCTCCGCCTGGGCCGGCCTCCGGCCTGGCTCCCCGGACGGGCTACCCATCATGGGGACGGTGCCGGGCTGGGAGGGTCTGAGCGTGGCAACGGGACACTTCCGCAACGGCATCCTCCTGGCTCCCATCACCGGCCGTCTGATGTCCCAGCTCCTCCTGGGGGAGCGGCCCGAGCTTCCCCTGGCGCCCTTCAGTCCTGGCCGCTTCCTGTGACCGCCCGCCCGAAGCGAGAGGCCAGGCGCCGCGCTGCCTCCTCCGGATCGGGGGCGGCCACCACCGCCCCGATGACGGCCGCCATGTCCGCCCCGGCGGCCAGAACGGCGTCGATGTTCTCCTCGTTGATGCCGCCGATGGCGCAGACCGGCACCCTGACGGCCGCCCTGATCTGTCGCACCGTATCCGTGGAGGCGGGACGGGTGTCCTCTTTGGACTGCGTGGGGAAGAGGCGCCCCACCGAGACGTAGCTCGCCCCATCCGCCTCCGCCCGCCGGGCCTCCTCCACGTTGTTGGTGGAACAGCCCACTATGAACCCCGGCGGGGCCAGGCGACGCACCACCGCCACCGGCAGGTCTTTCTGCCCCACGTGGACGCCGTCCGCTCCCACGGCCAGGGCCAGGTCCAGATGGTCGTTGACGATGAAGGGGATGCCAGCTTCCCGGCAGAGGCGGGCCAGCTCCTGGGCCAGGGCTAGCTGGAGGCCCTTGGGCCGGCGCTTGTCGCGGAGCTGTATGAGGCGGGCGCCCCCGGCGATGGCCGCCCGCGCTATCTCCACCTCCGGGCGGCCGCCGGCCACCTCGGGGTCGATGAGGACGTAGAGGCCGCGGAGCCTCTCCTCCATCCCGTCCTGCCTTCGTTCGGGAAGTACAATAGCAGAGGTGGTCCGGGAGATGAAAGGCCTTCTGAAGCGGTGGGCGCTGGCGCTCCTCATCCCGGGCGTCTTCCTGGCGGCGCTGGCCGCCGTCTGGCTCTCGCCTCCCACGCGGCTGGCCCTGGACACCCTGCTCCTCTACCCCCAACTCCTGGCCCCTCCGCCACGGGCCGTCGCCTCTCTCCTGGGGCCGGAGCCGACGGTGGAACGGGCTAGGGTGCCCCTGGCCGGCGGCGCTTCCATTGCCGCCGACGTCTACCGCCCGCCCGGAGAGGGGCGACGGAGCGCCATACTGGTGGTCATCGGCGCCGCCCCCACGGCCCATGAAGACCCACGCGCCGTGCGCATGGCGCGCGCGGTGGCCCGCATGGGCCACGTGGTGATGCTCCCCGTCCTCCCCCACCTGGGGCGCAAGGTGCTGACCTCCGAGGACATCGAGGCGGTGGTCGCCTCCTTCCAGCACCTCCAGGCCCAACCTTATGTCGACAGGGAGCGCATCGCCGTGCTGGGGTTCTCGGTGGGGCAGGGGCTGGCCTTCGCCGCCGCCGCCGACCCCCGCATCCGGGACGACGTGCGGGCGCTGGTCTCCTTCGGCGGCTACTACGATGTGCGAGAGGTGATCACCGCTGTCCTGACCGGCACCATCGACACCGGGGAGGGACGCCAGCCCTGGCAGCCAGACCCCTGGGCGCGTGAGGTGTTGCGCACCAGTCTCCTCCACTTCGTCCCCGAGCGAGAGGAGCGGGAGCTGATGTCGCTGGCCGTGGGATCAGGAGTGGAGGTGCCTCTGGATGGGCTGTCCCGCACGGGCTCCCTCATCTACCGCGCCCTCACCAGCCGGGAGCCGGCGGAGATCCAGGGCCTGATAGCCCAGGTGCCGCCGGAGGTGGCGGCAGTGCTGGACGCCCTCTCCCCCATGAACCACCTGGACGGCATAAAGGCGGAGGTCTTCATCGCCGCCGACCGCTACGACCCCCTCATCCCCTACACCGAGTCCAGGCGGCTACGGGACGACCTGCGGGCGCGAGGGGTGACCGTCCATTACGCGGAGACGGGGATCTTCCGGCACGTAGACCCCGCGCTGGAAGCCAACCCCGTCTCTTTTCTGAGCGATTTCGTCCGTCTGTTTCTGAACTCTTATCTGCTGTTCCAGCGGCTGACCTAGGCGGCCTCCATCCTCTCCCGGGCCTGCTCCGCCTGGCGGCGGAAGCGCTCGCGCATCTCCCGCACCCGCGAGACGGCCGGCCGCGCTCGCTCTCGCAGGCGGCCCCGGATCTCGGCACCGGTAGAGGGAGCGGTGAGCATCCCTACGCCAAAGCCCACCAGCGAGCCGATGAGGAACCCCATGAGGAGCCAACGCATCACGGACCCACCCCCTTCGTGCTGGTCTCTCGGGCTGTCAGATCGCTGGCTCTATTGTAGCATCCTGGTCAAGGGCGCCGCACCTGGATGGCCGCCGTCAGCCGCCGCCCACCATCCGCACGACTTCTATGACGTCGCCGTCCTCTATCCTGACCGACGGCCACTGGTGACGGGGCACCACCTCGCCGTTGCGGGCCACCGCCACGTGCCGCTGGTTCACCGGCAACGAGGCGACGAATTCGGCGACGGTGCAGGCCGCCGGCAGCTCTCTCTCCTCGCCGTTGACGATGACGCGCACCATCTTCCCGAATGTCCACCCCCGCCGCCTCAGGGGGGAGCTGCCGTCGACCCCGCCCTGGACCAGGCCTGCCGCAGGGCCCGGCCCAGGCGCCGGGCCGCCTCCTCCGCCTCCGGCTGGCCCAGCACGGCCGAAATGACGGCCACGCCGCTGGCTCCCGCCTGGACGACCTCCGCCACTCGCTCCGCCGTGATGCCGCCTATAGCCAGGACGGGGAGCGACACCCGGGCCGCCACCTCCCGTAACAGGCCCAGCCCGGCCGGCGACGCCCCGGGGTGGGAGCGCGTGGCGTAGATGGAGCCCACCACCAGGTAGTCCGCCCCCTCCTCGGCTGCCCGCACCGCCTCCGCCAGGGAGTGGACGGAGCGGCCCACTAGTCGCCCCTCTCCCAGAAGGCGACGGGCCGCCGCCACCGGCAACCCACGCTCGGGCAGATGGAGGCCGTCCGCCCCGGCGGCCAGGGCTACATCGGCCCGGTCGTTCACCACTAGGAGGGAGCGGCCCTCGGTAGCCTCCCGCAGCTCGAGGGCCAGGGAGAGCAGCTCACCGGCGGGCATGTCTCTCTCCCGGAGCTGGACGATGTCGACGCCGCCGGCCACCGCTCGGGCCACCCGGGCTGTCAGGGAGCCGCCCGGGCAGAGGGAGCGATCCGTGACCAGCATCAGGCAGGGCACAGGGAGCCTGGGACGGTCTATCTTCCCCTACCTCCCTAGCGTCAGGAGCTGACGGGCCGGGGCACGCCCTCCACGGGGCTGGAGGCCTCCGCCAGCGCCTTCTTGGGGATGCGGCCCGCCAGGTAGGCCTTGCGGCCGGCCTCCACCCCCAGTCGGAAGGCCTGCGCCATGAGGGCCGGGTCCCTGGCCTGAGCGATGGCCGTGTTGACCAGCACGGCATCGGCGCCGATCTCCAGGGCCAGGGAGGCGTCGGAGGGGGCGCCCAGGCCGGCGTCCACCACCACCGGCACCCTGGCGTTCTCGACGATGATCTGGACCTCCTCCAGGGTGAAGATCCCCCGCCCTGAGCCGATGGGGGAGCCCAGGGGCATGACGGTGGCGCAGCCCACCTCCTCTAGCTGGCGGGCCAGGATGGGGTCGGCGTGCATGTAGGGGAGGACGACGAAGCCCTCCTTGACTAGCTGCTCCGCTGCCCGCAGGGTGCCTATCGGGTCGGGCAGCAGGTAGCGGGGGTCCGGCACCACCTCCAGCTTGATCCAGTTGGAGCCGGTGAGCTCGCGGGCTAGACGGGCGGTGAAGATGGCCTCCTCCGCCGTCCGGCAGCCAGCCGTGTTGGGCAGGATCTGATAGCGGCCCCAGTCTATGTAGTCCATCAGGTTGGGCTCGTCGGGGCGGTCCAGGGGGAGGCGGCGGATGGCCACCGTCACCATCTCCGCCCCGGAAGCCTCGATGGCCGCCACCATCTCCTCCATGCTGCGGAAGCGTCCCGTCCCCACGATGAGCCGTGAGCGGAACTTCTTGCCCGCTATCTCCAGAAAGTCGTCCATAGCCTTCACCTCACGCTGTCTCGGGGGCCTCCTCAGCCCTCTAGGTATATCCTCCCGCCGGCCTCCCGGAACTCCTGGGCCTTCTCCTGGAGCCCCAGGGCTATGGCCTCCTCCAGGCGGACGCCTTTCCGCTCGGCGTACTCCCGCAGGTCCTGGGAGATGCGCATGGAGCAGAACTTGGGGCCGCACATGGAGCAGAAGTGGGCCACCTTGGCGCCCTCGGCGGGCAGCGTCTCGTCGTGGTAGGCCTCGGCCGTGGGCGGGTCGAGGGCCAAGTGGAACTGGTCGCGCCAGCGGAACTCGAAGCGGGCGCGGGAGAGGGCGTCGTCCCACGCGCGGGCGCCGGGGTGGCCCTTGGCCAGGTCCGCGGCGTGGGCAGCGATGCGATACGCGATGACGCCCTGCTTGACGTCCTCGCGGTTGGGCAGGCCCAGGTGCTCCTTGGGGGTGACGTAGCAGAGCATGGCCGTGCCCATCCAGCCGATGACGGCGGCGCCGATGGCGCTGGCGATGTGGTCGTAGCCCGGGGCGACGTCGGTGACCAGGGGCCCGAGGGTGTAGAACGGCGCCTCGTGGCACCAGGCGAGCTGCTTGTCCATGTTGTCCTGGAGCAGGTGCAGGGGGATGTGGCCCGGTCCCTCGCACATGACTTGAACGTCGAGGGCCCAGGCGCGGCGGACCAGCTCGCCTTGGGTGCGCAGCTCGGCGAACTGTGCCTCGTCGTTGGCGTCGGCCAGCGAGCCCGGGCGCAGGCCGTCGCCGATGGAGATCGACACGTCGTAGTGGCGCAGGATGTCGCAGATCTCTTCCCAGTGCGTGTAGAGGAAGTTCTCCTGGTGGTGGGCCAGGCACCACTTGGCCAGGATGGAGCCGCCGCGGCTGACGATGCCCGTCACCCGGTGGGCCGTCAGCGGGATGTAGCGCAGGAGCACCCCGGCGTGGATGGTGACGTAGTCGACGCCCTGCTCGCAGTGGTCGATGAGGGTGTCGCGGTAGACCTCCCAGCTGAGGTCTTCGGCCACGCCGCCGACGCGTTCGAGCGCCTCGTAGATCGGCACGGTGCCGATGGGCACGGGGCTGTTGCGCAGGATCCACTCGCGCGTCTCGTAGAGCGCCTTGCCGGTGGACAGGTCCATCACCGTATCGGCGCCCCAGAGGACGGCCCAGCGCAGCTTCTCCACCTCCTCGGCGATGTCCGACCGGACGATGGAGTTGCCGATGTTGGCGTTGACTTTGACCTTGAAGCGCCGGCCGATGATCATCGGCTCCAGCTCGGGGTGGTTGATGTTGGCCGGGATGATGGCGCGGCCGCGGGCCACCTCGCGCCGGACGGTCTCGACGTCGATGCCCTCTCGCAGGGCGACGAACTCCATCTCCGGCGTGATCTCGCCGCGCTTGGCGTAGTGCATCTGGGTCACGGGCCCGCGGCCGCGGCGGGTGGGGCGCCGCAGGCTGGGCGGAAGGCCGTCGACGGGATGGCGGCGCGGGACCTCCTCGACGTCGCGTTCGAGAATCCACGCTTCGCGGGGCCGTGGCAGCCCCTCTTGCGGGTCGATGCCTTGCGGGCCGGTGGTGTCGTAGAGGCGGACGCGCTCGCCGTTGGTCAGCTCCACTTCGCGCATCGGCACGCGGACGCCGAAGCGGCCGTCCACGTAGACCTTGCGCGCGTTCGGGTAGGTGCGGCCCCAATCCCCAGGCCGCGCGGCAGGCACTCGGCTCATGCTGCCCTCCGTGGCACGGTTGCGGTTGCCGAAGGGCCGCCGAGGACGGTGAGAGAGCTGGACGCGGAAGAGAACGCCCTCGCGGGGCGCGCTCGCCGCACTCCCTACGCCGGCATGACCCGGATCAGGTTCCAAGGGACTCTCTCAACCCGGCCGCGCGGCCCGGCCGATCGGCGGGCGGCGCGCCGGATACCCCTGGCGGCGATGCCAAGGAAGCATAGGCGGTTCGGGGGGTCGCCGGCAAGGGGCGCGGCTAGCCGGGCGCGGTGCCCTCGGGCGAGCCGGCGTCCCGGGCGCGGCGGAAGCGCTCGCGCAGGGCCGCCAAGCGGTCGCGGACGCGGGCCTCCCACCCCTCGCCGCCGGCGTCGTAGAAGGTGCGCCGCGCCAGCTCCGGGGGTAGGTAGGGCAGCGCGAAGGAGGCCTCCGGGTCGTCGTGGTAGGAGGCGTAGCCGCGGCCGTGACCGAGCGCCGCCAGCAGCGCCGTGGGGGCGTTGCGCAGCGGCAGCGGCACCGGCGCGGTGGGATGGTCGAGCGCGGCCTGCTGGGCTGCCTGCCAGGCGCGATCGACGGCGTTCGACTTCGGCGCCAGCGCCAGGTAGACGGCGGCGTACGCCAGGGCCAGCTCCCCCTCCGGGCTGCCGAGCAGGTCGTAGGCGTCGCGGGCGGCCAGGGCGACGCGCAGGGCGTTGGGGTCGGCCAGGCCGATGTCCTCCAGGGCGACGCGGGCCAAGCGGCGGGCCAGGTAGCGTGGGTCGGCGCCGCCGGCCAGCAGCCGCGCCAGGTAGTAGAGGGCGGCGTCGACGTGGCTGCCGCGCAGACTCTTGTGGAGGGCGGAGACGAGGTCGTAGAACCAGTCCCCGCCGGCGTCCATCCCCAGGCTGACGGTGCCGAGGGCTTGGCGCGCGGCCGCGAGCGTGACGTGTCCCTCGCCGATGGCGGCGGCGATCTCGAGGGCGGCCAACGCGCGGCGGGCGTCGCCGTCGGCCGCCTGGGCGAGGAGGTCGAGGGCGTCATCGTCGGCGCGGGTGCCGGGGAGGCCGTCCGGGTCGGTCAGGGCGCGCTCGAGCAGGCGGCGAAGGTGGCTGGGTTCGAGCGGCCGAAGGCAATAGAGGCGCAGGCGGGAGCGCAGGGCCGGCACCAGCTCGAAGGAAGGGTTCTCCGTGGTGGCGCCGACGAGGGTGAGGAGGCCGGTTTCGACGTGGGGCAGCAGGGCGTCTTGCTGGCCTTTGTGGAAGCGGTGGATTTCGTCGAGGAAGAGGACGAGGCCGGGTTGGGCGCGCGCTTCGGCGACGACGGCGCGCACCTCGCGCACGCCGACCTCGACGGCGCTCATGGCTCGCCAGGGGCGACCGAGGGTGGTGGCCAGGAGGCGGGCGAGGGTCGTCTTGCCGCTGCCGGGGGGGCCCCACAGCAGCAGGCTGGGCAGGTGGCCGCGTTCGACCAGGGCGCGCAGGGGTGCGCCGGGGCCGACGAGGTGGTCCTGGCCGACGAGGTCGTCGAGGGTGCGGGGGCGCAGACGCTCGGGGAGCGGGGCGGCCATCGGTGCCTAGGGTACGCCGGCGGCGCCGGGCGGGTTCGGAGGCGTTAGCTTGAGCGCGATGGAGGTGCACGAGTGGGCGCCGGTGCCGCGGCCGCCGGAGGCGTTGTTGGCCAGCCTGCCGGCGGGGGGCCGCGCGTTGCTGGAAAGCGCGGGGGGGCCGGCGGATCTGCGGCGTTGGTCCGTCGTCGCGGCCGAGCCGGTGGCGCGGCTGGTCGCCTGGGGGGAGCGGGTGGTCTGGTGGGAGGCGGGGCGCGGCTGGCGCCGGCGTCGCGGCGATCCGCTGGCCCTGCTGGCGGCCGAGGTGACGGCCCGCGCCGCCGGGGCCCACCCCGCCGTGCCGCTGCTCGGCGGCGGGGCAATCGTGGCCTTCGGCTACGATCTGGGTCGGCGTTTCGAGCGCCTGCCGGCGCGCGCCGTTGATCCCCAACGGTGGCCGGATGTCGACGCCCTGCTGTACGACACGGTGGCCGTCGTGGACCACGCTGCCGAGTGCCTTCGGGTCGCGGGGCCGCGGGCGCGGGCCTGGTTGGCGCGCTGGCGAGCGGCGACCCTCCCGCCGCCGCCGTCGCCGCCGTCGCCGCCGGGGCCTGTGCGCCGGGGCTTCGATCGCGCCGGCTATGAGGCCGCGGTGCGCCGGGTGCTGGCCTACATCGCCGCGGGCGATGTCTTCCAGGTCAATCTGTCGCAGCGCTTCGCGGTGCCCGCGCGGGAGCCCGCGTGGGCCCTGTACCGACGGCTGCGCGTGCGGTCGCCGGCGCCGTTCGCCGCCTACCTGGAACTGGCGGCCGGGGCGCTGGTGGCCGCCTCGCCGGAGCGATTTCTCGCGCGCTGCGGCGATCGGGTGGAAACGCGGCCCATTAAGGGCACCCGGCCGCGCGGGACCACCCCGGCGGAGGACGCGGCTGCGTCGGCGGCGTTGTGGGCCAGCGCCAAGGACGAGGCGGAACTGAGGATGATCGTTGACGTCGCGCGCAACGACCTGGGTCGGGTGGCGCAGGTGGGCACGGTGCGCGTGCCGGAATTGCGGCGCCTGGAGGCGCACGCCACCGTCTTCCACACGGTGGCGCGGGTGGAGGCGCGGCTACGCCCGGGGGTAGGCCTGCCGGAGCTGTTGGCGGCCACCTTTCCCGGCGCCAGCGTGACCGGGGCGCCGAAAATCCGAGCCATGGAGATCCTGGACGAACTGGAGCCGGTTCGCCGTGGGCCTTACTGCGGCGCCTTCGGCTACCTCGACGCGGCCGGTCGGCTCGACCTGGCGATGGCGATCCGGATCCTGTGGGTGCGGCGCGGCTGGGTGCACTGGCAGGTCGGCGGGGGCGTGGTGGCGGATTCCGATCCCGCCGCCGAGTACGAGGAGACCCTGGCCAAGGGGCGGGCCTTGGCGGCGGCGCTCGGCGTCGAGGTTCGATGACGCGGGCGTTGTTCGTGGCCGTGGCCGGGCAGCCCGGTCGCCTGGTGGACCCCGAGGCGCCGGTGCTCCACGCCGACGATCGCGGCGCCATGCTGGGCGACGGGGTGTTCGAAACGGTCGAGGTGCGGGACGGCGACGCGCCCCTGTGGCCCGAGCACGAGGCGCGGCTGCGCGCCGCCGCCGCGGCCCTGCGCCTGCCGGTGCCCTGGAGCGGGGCGGAGTTGCGCGCGGCCGTGCGCGCGGTGGCCACCGCCGCCGCGGCGGCGCGCGCCGTGGCCCGGGTGGTCGTGACGCGCGGCCGCGGCCCCCGCGGCTACGCTCCCCCGGCGGTCGCCCGCCCCACGCTTCTGGTGCAGGTGTTCGCCGCGCCGCCGGCGCCGCCCCCTTGGCGGCTGGCCGTCCTCGATGCCCCCCGCACCGATCCCGCGGCGCTGGCCTGGACGCACAAAACCCTGGCCGCCGCCGAGCGGGTGCGCGCTGTCGACATCGCCCGCCGCCGCGGAGCGCACGAGGGGCTGCTCCTCGGCCCTCGCGCCGCGGTGGCCTGCACCACCGCGGCGAACCTCTTCTGGATCCGCGGCGCCACCCTCTACACGCCCCATCCGCGATGCGGGTTGCGCCCCGGGGTGGCCCGCGGCCTCGTGCTCCGCCTCGCGCCGGAGCTCGGGCTGCGCGCCCGGGAAGGCCGCTACGCCTTGGCCGCCCTCGACGAGGCGGACGAGGTGTTCGCCACCAACGCGCTGGTGCACGTCCAGCCGGTCGTCGAGGTGCTCGGGCGGCGGCGCTGGTCCCCCGGTCCGTGGACGCGGGCGCTTGGCGATGCGTACGACCAGGCCGTCCGAACGGTGGCCTCCGGATGAAGCGACCGCCGCGCTGCGCCCGCTCATCGGCGGCGGGATCGAGGTCGGAGGCACGCTGTCGGAGCGCGGGGCTAGGTTGGCGGGAGAACCGTTCGCCCCGGAGGGTGCGCATGGCCCGATCGTCCTCGCCGGCGCCCGATGCCGTGACCGATCGGACGGTATGGTTGCGGCGTTGGCGGCGCCAAGCCGCCGCCGCGGCGGCGGCGGTGGCCGAGTGGGCCTGCCGTCGGTGGGTTCTGGCGGCGCTGCAGGCGGCGCAGGCGGAGGCGCGGCTGGCGCTGACGCGCCGGCGGGTGGGCGAGCTCGAATGGGAGGTGATCCGGTTGCGCCGCCAGTTGACGGAGGTTCTTCCGGGCGATGGCGGGGCGGGCGAAACCTTGGCCGGTTCGGTGGCGGAGGCGATCGCGCAGGAGCGCTGGCGCGCCGAGGACCGGGCCCTGGCGGCCGCGGCCGACCGTCTGGTGGCGCTGAGCGCCCTGGCCGCCGGCCCCGCCTGGGCGGAGTTGGTGGCGCGGGTGCGGCGGATCGCCCGGCGCGCGTGCCCGGCGGTGGTGGGCGCGGGGCATCCGGTGGCCGCGCGGTTGTGGGCCGAAACCCTCGCGGCGCTCCAGGCCCTGGACGGACGGCGCCTGCTCGAGCTCGAGGCGCAGGCGCGTCGCCTTCGCGTGCCGCTCCCCCGCGACCCCCGGGCGCTGGTGCGATGGGTGGAGCGGGCCGCCCAGACGGCGCGCCGGAGCGCCCCGCGGGCGCGTGGGTCCGCGCCGGTGCGGCGCGACCTCGAGCCGCTGCGGGCGGCGCGCGAAGCGCGGTGGCAGCGACGCTTGGCGGCTCTCGCCGACGAGCGAGAATGGTGGGCGGCGGCGCTGGCCCTGGCCCGCAACGCCGGCGACCCGTGAGGCGCTGTCAGACCTCCGCCAGGCTCAACCCCCAGCGCTGCCGGAGCCGTTCCGCCAAGGCGGCGCGCACCGGCTCCGGCGGGGCATGGGGCCGCACGCCCGGGGCCTCGCCGAGGCCCAGCAGGCCGGCCGCGTAGGCGACCGCGCAGCGGGGCAGCCCCGGCCCGTAGCCCCCCTCGAGCACGGAGACGATCGCCTTCGGTGTTCCCGCCCGCCACGCGTCGCCCAGCCGCCGGCCCCAGGCGGCGAAGGCGGCCTCGGTGCAGCGAAGCTGGGCCAGGGGATCGGCCGCGTGGGCGTCGAAGCCCGCGGAAACGACCACCACCGTGGGCTGCCATGCCTCGAGCAAGCGCGCCACCACCGCCTGCTGCACCCACGCCTGCTCCCCGTCGCCGGCGCCGGCGGGCAGGGGAATGTTGAGCTTGGTGCCGCGGGCCGGCCCGCCGCCGTCGTCGGTCACGTCCCCCGTGCCCGGGTAGATGCCGGCCTGATGGACGTCGATGTGGACCACGTCGGCCGCTTCCCAGAAGATCTCCTGCGTGCCGTTGCCGTGGTGAACGTCGAAGTCGATGACCAGAACCCGCTCCCCCCGCGCTCGCAGAGCCTGCAGGGCGAGGGCCGCGTGGTTGAACAGGCAGAATCCGAGCGACGGTGCACCGAACGCGGCACCGGCGCGGCCGGCGTGATGGCCCGGGGGGCGGCCGAGCACGAACCACAACTCGCCCACCGCCGCGGCCTGGAGGGTGGCCTCGCGGGTGGCGGTGGCGAAGCGCGCGGCCACCACATCGCTTTCCGCGGTCACGTACGTGTCCCCGTCGAGGCCGCTCCACCCGCTGGCGGTGGCGCGGCGGCAGGCGGCGCGGACGCGTTCCACGTAGGCCGGGTCGTGGACGGTGGTCAGCGCGGCCCAGTCCGGCGCCGGGGTGGGATGTTCGCGGAGGTACGGGGCCACGGCCGCGGCACCCAGCGCGTGATGCACGGCGGCGATGCGTTCCGGCCGCTCCGGGTGACCGCCGGGGTCGGCGTGGCGGCGATGGATCTCGTCGACGACGAGGTGCAGCGCCGGCGCGCTCATGGCCGGGCCGCAGCGGCCGGGGCGGCGGGGGCAGGGGCGCGCTCCGGCGGAGGGGTGGACGCCAGCAGCGCGGCCAAGGCGAGCACGGCCACGGTCAGCCCGGTTTCAAAGCCGAGGGCGACGCGGCCGCGGGCGAGCACGCGGACGTCGTCGTCGCCGCGGGCGAGCGCCGGCAGCAGCAGGAAACGCTGGAAGGCGGCCGCCAGCAGCGTGCCGGCGAAGAGAAGCGTTTTGGCGAGCAGGATCGCACCGTAGGGGTGGTCGAGCCAGCGCCAAGGCCAGCCGGCGACCCGCCAGGCTTCCACACTCCCGGCGAGGACAAGCACGACGACGAAACGCAGCGCCCAGCGGGAGAACCGGGGCCAGCAACGGCGCACCGCCTCCGCTTGGGCGGTGAGGGAGGGGTAGCGCGTACTCGGCCAGAGGACGAGCAGGCCGAGCGCCAGCAGCCCGCCCACCCAGGCGACGGCCGCGGCGACGTGGGCGACTTGCAGCCCGATCGACAGCGCCACCGGCGGCGTGGTCGCCGCGTGGCCGTTGGCGGCGGTGGCCAGCAGCAGCACCAACCAGGGAAGGGCCGTCCAGGCGAGCGGCGGGGTGCGCCAGCGGATCACCGCTGGCAGCAAGGCCAACGTGGCCCCAAGCCGCGCCCACCACAGCCCGCCCCACACGCCGCCGACGAGCAGGGCCGCCAGGGCCTCGGCAAAGCCGGTGTGGGTGACCTGGCCGACCGCGGTGGCTTGGGCGAGCAAGCCCCAGACGGCCGCGGCCAGCAGCAAGCCGATGCCGGTGCCGGCCATGGCACGCAGCCCCGGCACGGGTCGCTCGCCGCGGCGATGCAGCGCCGCTAGCAACCAGGGGCCGGCCAGGGTGATCAGTCCGAGCAGGTGGAACCAGCGCGCCGATGCCAGCCAGCCTACCCCGACGGCGCGCACCACCTCGCGCCCCGGCGGCGGTCGGGTGGGGCCGGCCGCGTGGGCCGCTGGCGCACCCCGCGGTTCGGGTTCGGCGCGGCCGGCGACGCGGAAGCCGAAGGTGCCCTCGATTGGGTGGCCGTCCGGGCTCAGCACCCCCCAGCGCACGGTGTAGGCTCCCCGCGGCAACGACGGCAGCGCAAGCACGACGGCCGTGTCGCCCAAGGACGCGCCCCCGTGGGCCACCAGGCGACCCAAGGAATCGCGCACCTCGATCGGTGTGCCGGTGGCGACCACTCGCCCACTGAAGACGAGGAGAACACGCCCCGGAGGCCGCTCCAGGACGGCGTGGGGCGTGGGTTCGCTGCGGACGAGGCGCACGTGGGCCGCGGCGCGGCCGGGGGCCAGCAGCCCGAGCACCAGCGCGCCCAACGTCAATCGACGAAGCCAGGTCACCATAGGCGTCGGATCTCCGCAGCCAAAGTGTCGCCCGCCAGGTTCGGTGGCCAGAGGGCGCGCAGTCGCCCGCCGGGGTCGACGGCCCAGACGCGGGCGGTGTGGTGAAGCATGCCGCTTGCGCCCGGCATGGCGACCAGCCCGAGGGCGCGGGCCAACCGGTCACGCGCGAGCGGGGGCGCGGCGGCGCCGAGGAAGCTCGGATGAAACCGGGCGGCGAAACCGGCCGCGGCCGCCGGATCGTCCGCGTCGTCGAGGGAGACGAACAGGACGCGAAGGCGCGCGGTGTCGCGCCCGAGGGCGTGCCAGGCCTCGGCCAACCGCGCCAGCGTCAGCGGGCAGATGTCGGGGCAGCGGGTGTAGCCCACGGCCAGCAGCGTCCAGCGGCGGCCGTCGGCCAGGGGAACCGCCGCGCCGCGGCTCGGGAAGGCGAGCGTGGGCAACGGTTGCGGGGGCTCGAGCACGGTGGCGTGGCGCGGAACCCGCTGGCAGGCCACCAGCATGGCGGCGCTCAGCAGCGCCGTGGCCCAACGGCAGCGACGCATCCGCATCGTTCGGGTTCAGGGGCGCAGGTTGGCGCGCAGCCGGGCGAGCGCTGTGTCGGGCGGGGGAGCGCCCTCCCAGCGCCCGCGGATGCGGCCGCGCGCGTCGAGGAGGAGATGAAGCGGCAGACGACCGGTGCGCAGCCGACGCGCGAGGTGACCGGCCGAATCCCAAAGGACGAGGGCGCCGTCGAGGCGGCGGGCCCAGGGCAGGGCGCCGCCGCGGCCCGGGGCGGCGTCGACGCTGACGGCGACGGGTTCCAGGCCCCAGCGGCGGGCGGCGGCGGGCCAGCGGGGCAGCTGGTCGCGGCAGGGCAGGCACCAGCTCGCCCAGAGCACGAGCCAGGTCGGCCGCGGCCGCGGCAACCGCACAGCCGGGCCCCCGGCGAGCGGAGGCAGGGCCGTCGGCGAAAGGCGCTCGGCGGATGAGCAGCCGCCGCCCATCAGGGCCAGCGCCGCGGCCGCCAGGGCGCGGGCCCTCATCGCGGCGCCACCACCACCCGCGCCGCGGCGCTGGCGCCGTCGGTCAGGGTGCGGTGGAGGGAATCGGACCAGAGGAGGCGCACCCAGTAGCGCCCCGGCGGCAGCGGCGGCAGCGGCCAGCGGTAGCGCCCGCCCCCGAGGGGGACGAGGTCGCGCGGGCCGGGCATCAGGATCGTGCCGTCGATGGCCAGGTGAACATGCCAGGGCCCCGTACTCCAACCCGTGGCCGTGGGGCGCAGGGGCCGATCGACGGCGAAGACGACGGCACGGGTGGTGTCCTGGAACGCCAGGCCGAGCAGACGCAATGGGGGTGGGCCCGGCGGGCCGGGCCGCAGGGCGGCCGCCGCGGCGGCCAGGCCGCCGAGCAGGGCGGCCGCGCCGATGGCGCCAAAGAGCCGATCGCGCCAAGGCATGGGGCGCTTTCGTGGTGCCGGGTCGAACGGGGCGGTCGGGGTGGGCCGGCGCCCGCGAACGGTACCCGGCACTGCGGCGGCGGGTTCCGGGCGCGTCAAGCTGCGACGACGATGTCCGCGGCCCACCGGGCGAGGCGGGCGGCGTCGGGCCAGACGACGGGCACGCCGTCGAGCCCCGGCGCGCAAAGCCGGTGGCGCGTCGGGTCGAGGCCCAGGCGCTCGGCCAGCGCGGCCAAGGCCGCGGCGGGGCACGGGGCCTGGGCGACGCGCAGCAGCGGAGCGGGCTCGTCGGCCATCGGCTCGGACTGCGGCAGTATACCCCGCGGGGCCGGCCCGGCGGAACCCTTTCGGCGCGCGCGGGTGTGGCGTAAACTGAGCCGATCACCGGGAGTGTCGATGCGAACGAGTGTTCTTCGGTGGGCCTGGGCGCCCGCCGCCCTCGCGTTGGGCGCCTGCGCCCCCGTGGCGTCGTCCACGCGCGCGGCGGCGCCGCCCGCGACGCCCGCGCCGGTGCGGCCGGCGCATCCCGCCGACGCGGCCTTCGTGCAGCATATGATCGTTCATCATGCGCAGGCGCTGGTGATGGCCGAGCTCGTCCCGCGGCGCACCAGCCGGCCGGAGCTGCGGGCCTTGGCCGAGCGGATCACCATCTCGCAGAAGGACGAAATTGCCACCATGGCCCGCTGGCTGGCGCGGCGGGGTTTGCCCTTCCCCGACACCAGCGTCGCTCGCCACCCCGAGCACCACGGCGAGCACGCGGCCATGCCGGGCATGCTCAGCGGCGCGGAGCTGGAGCGCCTGGCGACCCTGCAAGGCGAGGCCTTCGACCGCGCGTTCCTGACGGCCATGATCCGCCACCACGAAGGGGCGCTGGAGATGGTTGCCCAGCTGAGCGCGCAGCCCGGCGCCCTGCAGGAGGCGGAGATCTTCACGATCGCCTCGGAGATCGAGGCGGACCAGCGCGCCGAAATCGAACGCATGCGCGCACTGCTGAAGCGTCTGGGCGGCGCTGCGCCCGCCCCGACCCCGCACCACCACCCGGGAGGATCCGAGGAGCACCGATGACGCGACGACTCGCTTCCGTTCTCTTGGCCCTCGCCGCCGCCGGCTGCGCCGTGCCCGGCGCCGGTCCCGCCCCGGCCACGGCCCCGCGCACGCACGACCCCCGCGTGGGGCTGCGCCCGGGCTTCCGCGACGCCGGCCAGGCCGCTTGGAACCTGCGCCTGGTGGCCAACGTGCCCAAGCCCGAAGGCTTCTACGATCCGAGCGACCCCGGGGCGTTCGGGTACGCCAACTCCGATCTCGCCTTCCAAGGCAACTACCTCTTCCAGGGCAACTACCACGGCTTCCTGATCTACGACATTTCGAATCCGGCCCAGCCGCGGCTGCGCACCGCCTTCGTCTGCCCCGGCGGCCAGGGCGACCTGTCGGTCTGGGGAACCTTGCTGTTCATGTCCGTGGAGGAGGCCCGCGGCCGCGTGGACTGCGGTACCCAAGGCGTGCAGGACTCGGTCAGCCCCGAGCGCTTCCGCGGGGTGCGCATCTTCGACATTTCGGATCTCGAGCGCCCGCGCCAGGTGGCGGCGGTGCAGACCTGCCGCGGCTCCCACACGCACACGCTGGTGCCCGATCCGCGCGACCCGAACGTGATGTACGTCTACAACTCCGGCACCAGCTACGTCCGCTCGCCGCGGGAGCTGCCCGGCTGCAGCGCTCGCCGGCCGGAGGAGGACCCGAACACCTCGCTCTTCCGCATCGAGGTCATCCGGGTGCCGTTGGACGCTCCCGAACGCGCCACCATCGTCAACGCCCCGCGCATCTTCGCCGATAGCGCCGGCAACATCGCGGGTCTGTGGCGCGGCGGCGCCCTGGGGCCGGGGGCGCAGCGCACGTCGCCCACGCAGGCCTGCCACGACATCACCGCCTACCCGGCCTTCGGGCTGGCCGCGGGCGCGTGCAGCGGCAACGGTCTGCTGCTCGACATCCGCGACCCGGCCAACCCCGTGCGGGTGGACGCCGTCAGCGATCCGAACTTCGCCTACTGGCACTCGGCCACCTTCAGCAACGACGCCGCGAAGGTCGTCTTTTCCGACGAATGGGGCGGCGGTACGCAGCCGCGCTGCCGCGCCACCGACCCCATCCGGTGGGGAGGCGACGCGATCTTCCGTCGCAACGGCAACCGCCTCCAGGTGGCCGGCTACTTCAAGATGCCGGCGGCGCAGACGGAGCTGGAGAACTGCGTCGCCCACAACGGTTCCCTCATCCCGGTGCCGGGTCGGGATGTCATGGTCCAGGCATGGTACCAAGGCGGGGTGTCCGTCGTCGATTTCACCAACCCGGAGCGGCCGGTGGAGATCGCCTACTTCGATCGTGGGCCGCTAGGCTCCACGCCGATGCTGGGCGGCTACTGGTCGGTCTACTGGTACAACGGCTACATCTACGGCTCGGAGATCGCCCGTGGCTTGGACGTCTTCGAGCTGGTGCCGAGCCGGTACCTGAGCGCCAACGAAATCGCCGCCGCCAAGCAAGCGCGGTTGGAGCGGCTCAACGTGCAGAGCCAGCCGCGCTACACCTGGCCGGCCACGGCAGTGGTGGTGCGGGCCTACCTCGATCAACTGCGGCGAAACCGAGGGCTGCCCGCGGCGGAGATCGACGCGATCGACGCGGCGCTGGCGCGGGCCGAGACGCGCACCGGCGCGGCGCGGCGGGTCGAGCTGGCGGCCTTGGCGCGGCGGGTCGCGGCGCTGGCCGAGCGCGCGGGTGACCCGGCGCGGGTGCGGGCCGTGGTGGCGGTGGTCGAGCGGATGGCCGCGGACGCGGCGTTGGCCGCGCGCTGATGCGGCGGACCGCGCCGGGGCGCCGGGCACCCTGTCCGCGACACGAGGCAGGGCGATACGCACGCTGATCGCGGGGGCGACGGGCGGCCTCGGTGGGGCGCTGGCGCGCGCTCGTCGGCCGCCGCCGACCGCCCGGGCGCCGGAGGCGGCGGCGCGCCTGGCCGCGGCCCGGGGCGCTGGAGCTCTAGGGCCGCGGCGCCGCTTCCTCTTGGCGGCGCACCCGCGCCTCGAAGCCGTCGCGCTCGGGCGTCAGAAGCACCTCGTCCGGGTCGAGCACCACCCGCTCCGGCGGCGTTGGGGTGAGAGCCTCGATCACCAAATGCTCGCCCGGCTCGTCGGCCCGCACGCGGGTCGGCCCGACCGCCACGTCCACCGGCATGGCGATGCCCTGGCGTTCGATGACCACCCGCGTGCGCCAGCGCCCGTCCGGGCGCCGCTCGGTGGTCGCCTCGACGACCCGCAGCCGCAGCTGAGCGGTGGAGTGCAGCCAGGCGTCGAAGAACCAATCCCAGCGGCGCCCCGTGGCCTGGGCGAAGGCGGCGCGCAGGTCGCCCTCGTCGACGTGGGCGAAGCGGTGTCGGGTGGCGTAGAGCCGCAAGGCACGCGCGAAGGCCTCCGGGCCGACGAGGTGGCGCAACATGCGCAGCACCGCGGCGGCCTTGCCATAGGTCATGGCGCTGTAGGTGGCGTAGTCGCGGAAGCGCGCACCCGGCCAGGCGACCGGCTCCGTCTGGCCTTGGCGCTCGCGCTGGCGGAGTGCCTCCAGCGTCCGGCTCCAGACGGCGCGCGGGTCCGCGCCGTGGTCCTCGCTGTACCAGTTCGTCACGAACGTCGTCAGCCCTTCGTCGAGCCACCCTTCGCGCCACTCGTTGTTGGCCAGCATGCCGTGGAACCATTGGTGGGTGAGCTCGTGCACGATGAGGCCCTCCGAGGCCGAGCCGTTCATGACCAGCATCGGGAACTCCGTGCCACCGCTTTCGAGCCGATGGACCACCGTCAGTTGCGGCCAGCCGTAGGGGCCGAGCTTGGCTTCCAACCAGGCCAGCGCGCGCTGGGCCCGTTCCAAGGCCTGGTGCGGCCAGGCGGTGTCGCCGCGCTGGTAGAGCACGTGGAGGGCCACGGGCGGCCGCGCCGGGGAGCGCAGCAGCGCCCCCTCGTGGACGAAGTCCGGCCGCATACTCCACGCGAAGTGGTGCACCCGCTCGGCCCGCCAGCGCACCCGCTTGGCCCCGGGCGCCGGCGCCGGCCCCAACAGGCCCAGCGGCTCGGCGGGCGTGGGCGGGTACGCGCCGCGCGCCAACAGCGCGGGGTCGTCGATGCCCCAGCCGGGGTCGCCCTCGACCGGCACCCCGGTGGCGGCGAGCACCTGATCGGCGGCGACTTCCAAGGTGACATCGTAGCCGGCGAACTCGCCGTTGAACTCGCCCTGCGGCAGGTGGGGGCGGGCTTGCCAGGCGCAGCCGTCGAACACGGCGATGCGCGGGTACCAATGCGCCCAATCGTAGTGGCGGCCGGCGCGGCCCTGGCGGCGCGGCACGGTGGCCAGGCGCGCCTCCCAGTCGAGGTCCACGACGGCCGTTTCGCCGGTGCGAAGCGGCCGGGGCAAGCGAACCTCGACGACCGTCGAGTCGGGTGCGTACGGGTAGCGCACCGTGGCCGGCTGGCCGTCGACGCGCACCGCCCGCAAGCGTTCGAAGGCGTGGTCGTCGGGGCCGAGGTCCTGAAAGCGGGACAGCCCGAACGCCAGCTCGCGCCGCGCCCAGAGGCTGTGGGGGCGGAAGGCGTTGAGGTACTGGTGGAAGATCAGCCGGTCGAGCGGTCGGGCGGCGCGGTGGGTGTAGCGCAGCCGGGCGCGGCCGACGAGCACGTGCGTGGTTTCGTCCACCCGGGCTTCGATGCGGTAGGCGACCGCGGGCGGGCGGGCGGTGTCGCCGTCGGCGGCGCCGAGAGCTGCCAGGAGCATGGGCCACATCGCGGTCGTGCGTGGCGGCGGTCGAGAATCGCTTTCGGGCCTGGTACCCCGCCGCTAGATTGCCGCGTTCCCATGAGGCGTGACCTCGCCCGCGCCGACGACGTGTGCGCCGCCCTGGCCGCGGTGCCGGGGGTGCGGCGCGTGTTCGTCGAAGGGCCGCCCTGGCGGGCGGTGCTGGTGTGCGAGCCGGCGGAGGACGCCGAAGCGACGCGCCTGGAACTCGCCGCCCGCGCGGCCTTGCTCGACGTGGGTTGGGACCCTCGCGCCCTCGAACTCGAGGTCGCCTTCCTGGCCCCGCCGCCGCCGCGGCGACGGGTGCGGTTGCTCGAGGCGGAGCTCACCTATCCGCGCCTGGGCGAGGCCGCGGCGCGGGTGCGGCTGGAATGGGACGGCCAGGTCTTCGAAGGCCGCGCTGCCGGCACCGCGGGCGAGGGGCCCGAGTTGCGCTGGGTCGCCCTGGCCACCCTGAATGCGCTGGCCGCTCTGCTCGATGGCCGGCTGCGCTTCGACCTCGTGGGCATCAAGCAACTGCGCATCTTCGACACCGACTTGGCCGTGGCCGTGGTGCGCAGCCCGGAGCGCCTGGAGGGGATGACGGGGGCGGCCTTCGTCGGCGAGGATCGGCCGGAGGCGGCGGCGCGCGCCGTGCTCCAAGCCACCAACCGCGTGTTGGGCAACTACCTTACCGTGCCGGACTGACGCATGCCGTGGCTCCTGTACGTGCTGATTGGCCTCGGGGCTGGGGTGCTTTCGGGCCTCTTCGGGATCGGGGGCGGAGTGGTGATCGTGCCGGCGCTTGTCCTGCTGGCGCGGATGGACCCGTTGGAAGCCACGGGCACCTCCTTGGGGGCGCTGCTGCTGCCGGTGGGGCTGCTGGGGGCGTGGGAGTACTACCGTCGCGGTCACCTCCAGGTGGGCGTGGCGGCGCTGCTTGCCCTAGGGTTGTTCCTCGGCGCCTGGGGCGGGGCGCGCTTAGCGCACCAGCTCGGGGCCGGCACCGTGCGGCGCCTGTTCGCTCTCTTCCTGGTGCTGATGGCGCTCCGGCTCTGGTTTGCTGAGCCGCGCGGCCGCGGCGCGGATCTCCGTCAGACGGAACAGGGCGTGCACCGGTAGACCGGCGGCGGCCAGGGCCTCGGCGCCGCCCATCTCGCGGTCCACCAGGGCGAGCACCCCGAGCACCCGGGCGCCGGCTTCCCGCAGCGCCTCGGCGGCGGTCCGGGCGCTGGCTCCGGTGCTGAGCACGTCCTCGACGACGACCACGGGCCAACCGGGTTCGAAGCCCCCCTCGATGCGTCGGCCCGTGCCGTGGGCTTTGGCTTCCTTGCGGACGGTGAAGGCGTGCACCAGCGGGCCCTCGTCGACCGAGGCGCGGGCGATGGCCACGGCGACGGGGTCCGCGCCCAAGGTCAGCCCCCCCACGGCCCGCGGGCCCCAGCCGCGTTGGCGCAGGGCGCGCAGGGCCAACGGGCCGAGGAGCGCCTGCCCGAGGGGGTGGAACGTGACGCGCCGGGCGTCGAGGTAGACGGGGCTGCGCTGGCCGGAGGCCAGCACGAAGTCGCCGACCAGCCAGGCGCGCTGGGCCAAGAGAACCAGCAGGCGCTGGCGCGGGTTCAGGCCTCCGTCCATGCCTTCCACCGCGCGGGTGCCAGGTCGTCGAGGGCGGCGCGGGCGGCGGCCAGGGCCGCGTCGGCCCAGGGGTCCCCCGGGGCGGAGGTCTCTACGAACTCCACGAACCGCTGCGGGTCCTCGGCGGAGCGGAACCGCCAGGCGCGACGACCGGCCGCGGCCGCCGCGTGGGCCAGCTGCGCCCAGGCCGCTGCGTAGGCGGCTTCGCGCTCGGGCGTGACCCGCCGCTCGGCGCTCCAGAGGCGTCGCATGGCGCGGCCAATCTGCCCTCCCGTCGGGGCCCCGGCAACGCTGCCGCACCGCCCGTGCGGCCACGGCACGAAACTTTCCCGCGACAGCGAGCACGACGCGCGCCTGCCAGGGTGGCGGCGCGCCGGACGAAGAGAACCATGGCGAACTTCGATCGATTGACCGTCAAGGCCGGGGAGGCGCTGCAGCAGGCCGCGGCCCTCGCCCGCCAGCGCAACAATCCCCAAGTGGAGGACCTGCACCTCTTGGCCGCCCTCTTGAGCCAGGAGGACGGCATCGTCGGCCCGGTGCTCGGCCGCGCCGGCGTCAATCGCTCGGCGTTGCGGCGCGAGGTGGAGGCCGCGCTGGGCCGGCTGCCGACCGCCTACGGCGGCGCGGCGCCCGGGCTGTCGCGCGAGCTCCTCGAGGTGCTCGACGAGGCGGAGCGCTTGGCCCGGGAGATGGGCGACGACTACGTCTCCACCGAGCACCTTTTGCTGGCCCTGGCCGGGCCCAAGGCCCGCCTGGCCGCGCCGCTGCTCCGCGCCCAGGGCGCCGGCGGCGAGGCGCTGCGCCGCGCCGTCGACCAGGTGCGCGGACCCCACCGCGTCACCGACCCGAACGCGGAAGAGAAGTACCAAGCGCTGGAGCGCTACAGCGTGGATTTGACGGAGAAAGCGCGCCAGGGCAAGCTCGACCCCGTCATCGGCCGCGACGAGGAAATCCGCCGCGTCATCCAAATCCTGTCCCGCCGCACCAAGAACAACCCCGTGCTCATCGGCGAGCCCGGCGTGGGCAAGACCGCCATCGTCGAGGGCTTGGCCCAGCGGATCGTGGCCGGCGACGTGCCCGAAACGCTGCGGGACAAGCGCCTCATCCAGCTGGACATCGCCGCCATGTTGGCCGGCGCCAAGTACCGGGGCGAGTTCGAAGAGCGGCTCAAGGCCGTCCTGCGGGAGATCACCGAGAGCGAGGGCCGCTACATCGTGTTCATCGATGAGCTCCACACGATCGTGGGCGCCGGGGCGGCCGAAGGCGCCGTGGACGCCGGCAACATGCTCAAGCCCGCGCTGGCACGCGGCGAGCTGCGCGTCATCGGCGCGACCACACTCGACGAGTACCGCAAGCACATCGAGAAGGACCCGGCGCTGGAGCGCCGCTTCCAACCCGTGTTCGTGGGCGAGCCCAGCGTGGAGGACACGATCGCCATCCTGCGCGGGTTGAAAGAGCGCTACGAGGTCCACCACGGGGTGCGCATCACCGACGCGGCCATCGTGGCTGCCGCCACCTTGGCCGATCGCTACATCACCGACCGCTTCTTGCCCGACAAAGCGATCGACCTCATCGACGAAGCGGCCGCCCGGCTGCGCATGGAGATCGACTCGCTGCCGCAGGAGATCGACGAGGTGGAGCGGCGCATCATTCAGCTCGAAATCGAACGCCAGGCCCTCAGCAAGGAGACCGACCCCGAGGCGCAGGCGCGCCGGGAGCGGGTGGAGCGGGAGATTGCCGAACTGCGCGAGAAAGTGGCCGGGATGAAGGCCCAGTGGAAGGCGGAAAAGGAGGCGATCGCCCGCATCCGCCAGCTCAAGGAGGAGATCGACGCTCTCAAGGTCGAGGCCGAGCGGGCGACCCGCTTGGGCGACCTGGAACGCGCCGCCCAGATCCAGTACGGCGAGATTCCGGCCAAGCAGAAGGAGCTGCAGGCGGCCGAGGCGCGCCTGGCCGAGCTGCAGAAGACGGCGCGTTTCCTCAAGGAGGAGGTCGACGCCGACGACATCGCCGAGGTCGTCTCGCGCTGGACGGGCATCCCCGTCAGCCGTCTGATGCAATCCGAGCGCGAGCGGCTGGTCCGGCTGGAAGAGCACCTCAGCGAGCGCGTGGTCGGTCAGCCGGAGGCCATCGCCGCCGTGGCCAACGCGATCCGTCGCGCCCGCGCCGGCTTGCAGGATCCGAACCGCCCCATCGGCTCCTTCATCTTCCTGGGGCCCACCGGTGTCGGCAAAACGGAGACGGCCCGCGCCCTGGCGGAGTTCCTCTTCGACGACGAAGACGCCATGGTGCGCATCGACATGAGCGAGTACATGGAGCAGCATGCCGTGGCTCGTCTCATCGGCGCGCCACCGGGCTACGTCGGCTACGAGGAGGGCGGGCAGCTGACCGAGGCGGTCCGCCGTCGGCCCTACAGTGTCGTGCTCTTCGACGAGATCGAGAAGGCGCATCCGGACGTCTTCAACGTCCTCCTCCAGATCCTCGACGACGGGCGGTTGACCGACGGCCAAGGCCGCACGGTCAACTTCCGCAACACCGTCATCATCATGACCTCGAACCTGGGCAGCCACTACATCCTGGAGTACGCCCCGCGGATGCACGAGCCGGAGATCCGTGAGCGAGTGGAGACGCTGGTGATGGAAGAGTTGCGTCGCACCTTCCGACCGGAATTCCTCAACCGGATCGACGAGATTCTGATCTTCCGGCCGCTGGGGCGGGAGGAGGTCAAGCAGATCGTCGAGCTGCAGCTGCGCCGTTTGCAGGCGATGCTCGCCGAGCGCAAGATCACCCTCCAGGTGACGGAGGCGGCCAAGGAGCTGCTGGCGGAGGAGGGGTTCGACCCGGCGTTCGGGGCGCGGCCGCTCAAGCGCACCATTCAGCGACTGTTGCAGAACCCGCTGGCGATCAAGCTGCTGGAGGGCGAGATCCACGAAGGCGATACCGTGGTGGTGGATCGGGAGCCGGGCACCGATCGCCTCACGTTCACGCCGTTGGAGGCGCCGGTGGCGGCGGCTTGACAGCCCCGTGGCGGGAGTCTAGTCTGGCACGGGCCGGCGCGTCGCCGGCCCGTTCGCGTTTTTCGAGAAGGACACGTCGTCGATGCGTTCGATTCCGATCGCCGTGGCGGCCCTGGGGGTGATCGCTGCCTGTCGCGCGGCCAGCGCGCCCGTGGCCGACGCCGGGGCTCCGGCGCCGGAGGCCGCCGTCGAGCGATTCCTGCAGCTGGCCGCCCAGAAGGACTACCGGCAGATGGGTTGGCTCTTCGGTACGGAGCGAGGCTCCATCTACGCGCGCGACAGCCGCGAGAACGTGGAGAAACGCATGTACATCCTTGCCACCGTGCTCGAGCACGAGAGCTACCGTCGCGGCGAAGCGCAGCCGGTGCCGGGCCGGCCGACGGCGCAGCGCTACGACGTGGTGGTGCGCCAGCGCGGGCGGGACTACACCGTCCCCTTCGTGGTGGTGCGCGGGCCGCGGCAGCGGTGGTTCGTGGCCCAGATCGGGCTGGAGGCGATCACGAACCCTCGTCCGTAAGCTCGAGGGCGGCGCGGGCGTAGACGCGCCAGTCCGCCGGGGTGAAGAGAACGAAGCGGATTTCGTCGAAGGCGTCGGGCCAGGCAGCGACGGCCTCGGCCACGGCGCGCAGCGCGATCGGGGCGGCGCGGTCCTTGGGGAAGCCGTAGGCGCCGGTGCTGATCGCCGGGAAGGCGACGGAGCGCAAGCCTTCTTCGCGGGCGACCTCGAGGCTGCGGCGGTGGGCGCGGGCCAGCAGCTCCTCCTCCCCGTGGGTGCCGCCGCGCCAGACCGGCCCCACCGTGTGAATGACCCGACGGGCCGGCAGCTGCCCGGCGGTGGTGGCCACGGCCTCGCCGACGGGGAGGCCGTCGGGGTAGCGGCGGCGGCGCAGCTCCTGGCATTCGGCCAGGATGGCCGGCCCGCCGCGGCGGTGGATGGCGCCGTCGACGCCGCCGCCGCCCAGCAGGGAGGCGTTGGCGGCGTTGACGATCGCCTCGACCGCCTGCGCGGTGATGTCGCCCTGGAGCAGGCGCAGGCAGGTGCGGCCCAAGGGTTGGGCGAGGGCGTAGGCGCAGTTCATCGGGGCGCGGCCGGTGGGGTCGTGGGTTCCTCGTCGAGAAGAAGGGCGCGCAGCCGATCCAGGTGGGCCGGCGTGCAGTAGAGGCGGATCTCGCCGCGTTCGCCGGCCCGCGGGTGCGGCCGCTCGAAGCAGACGACGCGATGTTCGCGGCAAAGCTGCTCGAGGGCGCGGGCGGCGCGGGCGACGTCGAGCACGGGCGCGCCGTGGTCGCCGGAGCGGGTCCAACCGAGGAGGCGGGCCACGTCGCGGGCGGAGAGGGCGTCGGGGATGCGGGGCGCCAACGGATCGTCCGCCAGCGTTTCGATGGCCAGTTCGCGGTCGCGCAGGAAGCGCAGCACGGTTTCGCAGTCCCGGGCGCGTTGGGCCGAAGCAGGCGCCGGCCGCACGGCCACGGTTTCCACTTCGCCGTAACGCCCCTCGTCCGGGCGACGGCCTTCATCGCCGGCGCGCCAGCGCTCCAGCGCGGCGCTGCGGGCGGCGGCTTCGTCCTCCGCCTCGATCGTGTACCACACGCTTTGGCGGTAGGTGATCTCGACCTCGAAGGTTTGTCGCTTGGCCATGGGGTTCGCCTTCAGCGCGGCTAGGTTGCGCCTCCCGTGCCGAAGAGGTCGAGCTGGGGAGGCGGTGGGTTGGGCCGACGGAAGGCCGCCGCCGAGACGGGCAGGGGGGCGGCGTTGAGGTGGTGGCGCCGGCAGAGGGTGCGGAAGAGGGCGTACAGGGTGTCGGCGTAGACGCCCTGGCCGCGCATGCGGTGACCGAAGCGTGGGTCGTTCAGGCGTCCGCCGCGCATGGCCCGCACCCGCGCCAGCACCCGATGGGCGCGGTCCGGTTCGTTTCGGCGGAGCCAATCCACGAACACCGGCGCCACCGCGCCCGGCAGCCGCAGCGGCACCATCCCTGCCCAGCGCGCGCCGGCAGCGGCGGCCGCGGCCAAAATCGACCCCATCTCCTCGTCGGTCAGCCCCGGGATGACCGGCGCCACCATGACCCCCACCGGCACGCCGGCGGCGGCCAAGGCTCGCATCGCCTCGAGCCGACGGGCGGCCGTGGTCGTGCGCGGCTCCAAGCGGCGGCGCAACCCCTCGCGCAGGGTGGTCACCGACAAGAACACGGCCGCGGCGCCGTGGCGGGCCAGCTCGGCCAGCAGGTCGAGGTCGCGCAGCACCAGGGCGTTCTTCGTGACCACGACGACCGGTTGCCGGAATTCCGCGCACACCTCCAGGCAGGCGCGCGTCAGGCGTAAGCGCCGCTCCACCGGCTGGTAGGGATCGGTGACACCGCTCAGGGCGATGGGCTGGGGGCGCCAACGGAGCGACTGCAGCGCTTGGCGCAGGCGCTGCGGCGCGTCGGTCTTCACGAAGATCGTGGTTTCGAAGTCCAACCCGGCGGACAGGCCAAAGTACTCGTGGGTTGGCCGCGCGTAGCAGTAGGCGCAGCCGTGTTCGCAGCCGCGGTACGGGTTGAGGCTGACGGCGAAGCCCACGTCCGCGCTGGCGTTGTGCGTCAGTACGCGCCGTGTCGCTTCCCGAAAGAAACGCGTGGGCCGGGGCGGCGCGTCGGGGTCGACCGCGTCCGGGTCCGGCTCGACATGGAGGGGCTCGAACCGGCTGGGCGGGTCGATGGCGGCGCCGCGGCCGCGCGGCGCGGGCGGGCCGGGGGCGGGCGGCATGGCTTCGCCTTCCGTTCGGGCGAAGGCTAGCGGCCGCCCGCCCCCGGGGCAAGGGGGGATCAAGCCGGGGACGCGGCCTGCTGCGTCTGCATCCGCAGCCCCGGCGGCAGGGCAGACCCGCGAAGCTCCAGTGTGACGCGGGCGCCGGCTGGCAGGAGCCACGGCCCCGACCAGTGCAGTCGGCCCGATCGGCGCGGCAAGTCGCGCAGTCGGACGGTGGCCACGGCCACGTCGTCGACGATCAGGGTCGCTTCGGCGTCCCCGAGCGCCTCGAGATCCGTCCCCCTGGGCAGACGGAAATCGATGGCGCGGAGGACCGTGGCCTCGGAAACGCGGGCCTCCCAGCGGCGCACCGCCGTCGCGATCTCCCGTTCCTGCCAGTGGATCGACAATGGCGTCGGCGCGGCGCTGGGGGCGAAGACGGGCCCGGCCGCGGCGCTCGGGTGCTGCAGGAGGTGCAACGGCTGTGGCGCCGACATCTCCGCGCCAAAAGCCACGGGCGCTGCCGGCGCGTAGGTGACGAAGCGGGACGACCAGCCAGCCGGCAGGGCCGAGGGCACGGTCCATTGCGTCGTCGGCGCTTCGCCGGCGCGTTCGAGCACGCCGACGAAGGCCGTGGCGGAGCAAGGCACGCCGTAGCGCAGCGACTCGGCCACGAGCTGGGCGCGGACGGTGGCCGGGTCGTCCGCCTGGCCGCCGTCGGGCAGGAGGAAGCGGGTGCGTTCCAGGGCCCGGAGGCGCCAGGCGCCGAAGAGGCCGCGCAGGGCCCCGCCCTCGGTCACGCGGGTTGGCGCGGCGGCGGCCAGCACGGTGCCGTCGCCGGCGACCAGCTCCACCCGCGGGGGTGGCTCGGTGCGCAGCAGCCGGGCCACCACCCAGCGGCTGCCGCTGCTCGGAAGATCGTGCAGGGGCACGCGCAGGCCGTCGTCGGCGGGCTCGAGCTCGACCCCTGCGGCCAGAGCATCGGCCACGTCGGGCAGGCGCAGGTGCAGCCCCGGCCAGAGCGGGGCCTCCCACGCGGCCAGCAGGTCCACCAGGGCGTCCTCCAACTCGTGGGCGTTGCCGTCGTCGGCCAGGAAGGCCACGCACCCGCCGGTGCGCTCGGCGATCGCCTCGGCCAGATTCGCCTCGGGGTTGGTGTCGATGCCCAAGACGCTGACCCGCCGCCGTCGGGACGCGATGGCGCGAAGAACGTCGGCCTCGTTGCCCACCTGGGCGTCGGTGATCACGAGCACGTGGCGGGCCCAGTCGCCCGGAGCGCCGGGCAGCCCCATCGCCCACTCGAGGGCCGGGCCCAGTTCCGTGCCGCCGCCAGGGAACGAATCGAGGAACCGGCTGGCCGCGTTGACGTGCTCCGACCGGGCCGGCAGAAAGTCGGGGTCGAAGACGGCCAAGTCAGTATCGAAGACACCCAACGCAAAACGATCGTTCGGCCCCAGGCGACGAAGGAAGGAGCGCGCCGCCCGCACCGCCGCCTGCCACTTGGTCCCCGTCATGGAACCCGAGCCGTCGACCAGGAGGACGATCTCTCGAGGCACCGGCTCGGTGGCCGGCTGCGCCGGCGCCGTGGCCAGAGCCAACAGGTAGGTGTCGCCGTCGTGGGTTTCGGCAAAGGCTTGCAGCGAGGGTCGGTCGCCCGCCCACGGCACGGCCCAGCGCAGGACGAGGTCTCGATTCGGCATCAGGTTGTCGCCGTGCAGACGCAGGGCGCCGTCGGCCTCCGTGGTGGCCGTCAACGGCAGCGAGGTCTCGCGCAGCTCGGCGAGCCCCAGCCAGCGCAGATCGACGCGCAAGCGGTAGCCAGGGTCCCGGGCCACGGCCAAGGGGTTCCTCCGTCGGCCGCGCTGGATGGTGGTGTACTTCGGGGCGACCGTCAGCGGCAGACGGAGCTCCCAGCCGTCGCGACGGCGACGTGCCAGGGCGGCGAAGACGAGGTCGATGACCACCTCTTCCTCGGGGCGCAGGCCGGTCAGCTGGAGCTCGAAGACGTTCGCCTCCTGGGTGACGAGCACGGCCGCGTGGCCGGCGGCGCTCGCCTGTTCGAAGCGCTCGTGGGCTTCGTCGACGGCCTGCAGCACCGTGCGCACGACGGCGTCGCCGAAGCGAGCCTCGACGCCGAGGACGGCGGCGTCGCCGGGGAGGGCGAAGCGGTAGGCGGCCCGAGCCGTGCCCTGGACGGTGGCCGGCAGGCGGAAGCGTTGCTGGAGGCGGAGCCGCGCCAGGGGCCCGGCGACCGTGCCCTCCAGCGCTAGGGCTCGGAGCGGCACCTGCCGACGCTCGGTTTCATCCTGACCTTCGGCCCACCACTCGAGCGCGGGCGCCTCTCCGGTCGCGTTGAGCGGATGACCAAACGTTGCCATGCGACCACCTCCGGGGTCGGAGTTTCCAACGGCGCGGAGCCCCGTGCTCCGTCGGCCGCGCACGAAAGGTACGACCCGCCTCCGACAACCGCGGATCGCGGCTTACGATGCGGCGAAGGTGTCGCAAGCGGTCGGATCGCCCCGGTCGAAGCCACGGCGGAACCAATCGACCCGTTGCTCCGAGGTGCCGTGGGTGAAGCTTTCCGGAACCACCGTACCCTGGGCGCGGCGTTGCAGCCGATCGTCGCCGATGGCGGCGGCGGCGTCGAGCGCCTGGCGGGCTTCGCCGGGCTCCAGCCACTGCAGGCGCTGCTGGGCGTGGTGTGCCCAAACCCCGGCCAGGCAGTCGGCCATGAGCTCGACGCGCACGGAAACGGCGTTGGCCGCGGCGCGCGACGACGCGGTCTCTTGAGCGGCGCGGGCGCGCTCCGTCACCCCGAGGAGGTTCTGCACGTGGTGGCCGACCTCGTGGGCCACGACGTAGGCGCGGGCGAAGTCGCCGGGCGCGCCGAGGCGAGCCAGATCGTCGAAGAAGCCGAGGTCGAGGTACACGGTGGCGTCGCGTGGACAGTAGAAGGGGCCCACGGCGGCGCCGGCCACCCCACAGCCGGACGCGACCGTGCCGGTGAACAGCACCAGGGTGGGCGGGCTGTAGCGGGCGCCGCGAGCGCGGAACAGCTCCCAAACGTCCTCGGTGGAACCGAGGATGGCGCGGGCGAAGCGGGCGCCCTCGTCGTCGGCGGGGGCGGTGGGTGGGGCGGCGCGGTCGCCGGGCTGCACGATGCGCGGGTTGACGCCGAAGACGATGGCCAGCAAGGTCAGCAGGACGGCGCCGAGGCCGCCGCCCAGCGCCACGGGCCCCAGGCCGCGGCGGTCGTCGACGTTCGTGCTCGGGCGGGCGCGGGTCCAACGCATCAGGCACGCTCCGGTGCGGGTGGGGCGGCAAGGGATGCAATCGCGGTGCCGCCCTTTCGCCGCGGCGGTGCGGGCGCTACTCCTATCGCCCCATGATCGACGACATTCCGCTCATCGACGCGCACCTGCATCCGGTGCGTCTGCCGACGGTGCCGCCGGCCTGGCGCCAGTGGGCGGAGCGTTACGGCAAGGGCGTGCCGCTGTTCGCCCTGTACCGCACCGACGGCACCCTCGACCCGGCGCGGTTCGACCGCTACCTGGAGGAGGAGGGGGTCGACGGGGCGATCCTCCTGTGCGAGTACAGCCCGCGCACCGTCGGCGTCCAGCCCTACGAAGACTTGCTGCCCATTCTCCGCCGCAATCCGCGGCGCTTCCGCTTCCTCGCCAACGTCAACCCCCACTTGCACTATCCCGTTGTCAACCACCTGGAGCCGCAGCTGGCCGCCGGGGCCGTGGGCCTGAAGATTCATCCGGTGCATGGCGGCTTTCCCCTCGATCATCCGGATCTGTTCCCCGCCTACGCCCTCTGCCAGGAGCGGGGTTTGCCGGTGGTCGTCCACTGCGGCACGAGCATTTTCCCTGGCGCCGTCAACGCCTACGCCGACCCCACGGGGGTGGAGACGCTGCTGCGCGTCTTCCCGCAGCTGACGGTCGTGCTGGCCCATGGCGGGCGCGGTTGGTGGTACGACCACGCCGCCTTCCTCGCGAGCACGAACCCCCGGGTGTGGATCGAGCTGTCCGGCTTGCCTCCGTCGCGGCTGCCGCAGCTCTACGCTCGCTGGGATCTGGGCAAGCTCGCTCGCAAGTTCATTTTCGGCACCGACTGGCCGGGTGTGCCTGGCATCCGTGCCAACGCCGAGGCGCTCCGCGCCCTGGGCTTCGATCGCCCCACGCTCGAGGGGATGTTCTATCGCAATGCCTTGACCGTCTATCGCTGGGAGGACTGGGTGCCGCCGCGCTAGCGTGCCGCCAGCAGGTAGAGGAGCTCCGCGAGCACGATGGCGCCGCCGAGCACGTCGCCGTTGATCCAGCCCAGGCGGCGGCGGGCCACGGCGGCCAGGCCGTAGGCGCCGGCCGCGGCCAGGAGCGCGGCGGCGGGGTGGAGGAGGAGCGCGGGGGCGGCCAGGAGCAGGGGCAGCGCGAGCGGCGCGCCCAGCAGCTGGGCCCCCAGCCCTTCGGGCGCCAGGGGGAAGCGGTGCGCCAGGGCGGGGGGCAAGGCTCGAGCCCAGGCGGCGGCCAAGGGGAGAGTCAGCGGCGGGGCGAGGGCCAGCGCGTGGGCGTGGAGCAAGGCCGCAGCAGCGCCAAAGCCCACCGCGAAGGCGCCGACGTGCGGATCCCGCAGCGCGGCGCGGCGTCGCTCGGGCGGGGCGGGCAGGGGTAGGGCGTCGGCCAGGTCGAGGAGCGCGTCGTAGTGGAGCGCGCCGGTGAGCGCCAACTCGAAGGCGAAGAGGATCGGGCCGCGCAGCCCGGCCGGCTGGGGGTGCAGCAGCCCGGCCGCCAGGGCCAACAGGCCGCCGAGCAGGTAGCCCGCCAGGGGAAAGAACGCGGCGGCGCGGGCCAGCGGGGCGCCTTGCCAGCGCGCCGGCACGGGCAAGGTGGTGAGGAAGGCCACGGCCGTGGCCACGGCGCGCAGGGTTGGGGTGGGCTCACGCTCGGGCAACGCCGGCCTCGGCGAAGGTGGCCATGCGGAAGACGGCCGCCGCGGCGCGCAGCAGCGGCAGGGCGAGCACGGCGCCCGTGCCCTCGCCGAGGCGCAGCCCAAGGTCGAGCAGGGGCGTCAAGCCGAGGGCCCCCAGGGCCACGGCGTGGCCTGGCTCGGCGGATCGGTGCCCGGCCACGAGCCAGGGCCGCACCGCCGGCGCCAGGGCGGCCGCCACCAGGGCGCCGGCGGTGACGGGAAAGCCATCGAGCAGGACGACGGCGCCGCGCGCGGCCGCCTCCACGGTGGCACCAGCAATCGCGAGCAGTTCGAGGCCCCCGACGGCGGCCGCGCGGGCCCATGGGTCGGCTGTGGCGTCGAGGCGCGCCAGCGCCGCGGCCACGGCGGCGCGTTTGCGCGCCCGACCCTCGGCGCCCACGCCGGTGCCGGGGCCGATCACCGCCTCGGGCGCGGCCCCGGTCAGGGCGGCCACGAGCGCGGCCGCGGCGGTGGTGTTGCCGATCCCCATATCCCCAGGCACGAAGACCTCCGCCCCGCCCGCGAGCGCCTGGGCCGCGGCGCGGCGGCCGGCCTCCCAAGCGGCGCTGGCTTCGGCGGGGGTGAGCGCGTCCTCGCGCGCAAGGTTGCGGGTACCCCGGCGCACCTTGGCGCTCAGCAGCCGCGGGTGGGGCGCGAGCTCGGCGTCCACGCCGACGTCGAGCACCCAGACCTCCGCGCCGAGCGCCTCGGCGAGGCGGTTGATCGCCGCCCCGCCGCGCAGAAAGTTCGCCACCATGTGGGCCGTAACCTCGCGCGGGTAGGCGCTGACGCCCTCGGCGACCACGCCGTGGTCGGCCGCGCAAACGAGCACCGCGGCTCGCTCCACCCGCGGCGGCAAGCGCCGTTGCAGCGCTGCCAGCTGCACCCCGAGCGCTTCCAGCCGCCCCAGCGAGCCGGCGGGCTTGGTCAGCTCCCCTTGGCGGGCCCAGGCGGCCGCCTCGACCGCGGGGTCGGGCGCGGGGATCGGCGGGAGGGTCGGCCGCGGGGCCGCGCTTCGCTCGGGACGGGTAGCGTCGCTCATCGGGGCGTTCCGCAACGTTCAGCGCAGGCGCAGCGGCTGACCGGCGACCACAAAGTAGACCGCCTCGGCCGCGTCCGCCAGCGCCTGGTGCCAACGGCCAGCCCAGTCCCGGAAGGCGCGACCCAGTGCGGTGGTCGGCACCAGACCGAGCCCGACCTCGTTGGCGACGGCGATGACCGTCTTGCCGCTGCCGCGCACGGCGGCCACAAATTCCACCAACGCGGCGTCGGGGTCGGCGTCCCACTCGAGCAGGTTGCTGAGCCACAGGGTCAGGCAATCGACGACGACGGTGGCAGCTTGGGCTCGGCGCACGGCGCCGGGCACGTCGCGCGGGGCTTCGAGCACCTCGAGATCGGGGTCGCGTTCCTGCCGATGGCGAGCGATGCGGGCCGCCATCTCGGCGTCCCGCGGTTCGGCGGTGACGACCAGCGCCGCGCCCGGGCCGGCCAGGCGGAGGGCGAAGCGGCTTTTGCCGCTGCGCGCGCCGCCGAGCACGAGCACCAGCCGCCCGCGCGGGGCCGCCGGGCCGGTGGGGGGCTCGGCGAGGCGCTCCAGCGCGGCCGCGTCGAGGTGCTCCTCGACGGCGTCGGCCAGGGCGTCGAAGGTGGCGTCCAGGTCCGGCGCGCGGGCGCCGAAGAGCGCCTCCTGGACGTCGGGGTTCTCGAAGAGCCCGTGCAGCAGAGTGGCCAGGACCGGCCCGTCGGCAGCCACGAGCTCGAACCCCTCGCTGCGGCCGTGGTGGATGCGGTAGCCCTCCACGACTCGCCCCGCCAACGCCCGCCAGGGTCCTTCCAGCTCCGGGAGACGGACACGTTCGCGCCGTTGGACCTTGCCCTCCTCCAGCGTGGTCGTGTACGGGAACCATCCCAGCCCCGGGTGGCGGCCGGCGCGTTCCAGGCCGTGCGGATCCTCCACCCAGCGGCCCAGCATTTGGGCACCGCCGCAGATGGCCAGCAGCGGGCGCCCGGCGCGTCGATGCGCTTCGAGGGTGGGAACGAACGGGCGCAGGAACTCCAGATCCGCCGGGACGTTGCGCGACCCCGGCAGGACGATCAGGTCCGCCCCAACCAGCTCCTCCGGTCGCTGCGCCCAGCGCACCGCCACCGGCAGGGCGAACAGCGGCGCGAACTCGTCCAAATTCGAGGCGTGCGGATAGCGGACGATGGCCACGACCGCCCGAGGGGCCGCCGGCGCTGGATGGGCGGACAGCAGCGCATCCTCCTCCGGCAAGGCGTGCCGCAGCCAGGGAAGGGTGCCGAGAACCGGCACGCCGGTGCGCGCGACCAGCAGGCCGTAGGCCGGTCGCAGCAGCTCCAGATCGCCGCGGAACTTGTTGAGCACGACCCCGGCGAGGCGCCGGGCGTAGGGGCCCAGCAGCTCCACCGTACCGACCACCTGGGCCAAGGCACCGCCACGGTCGACGTCGGCCACCAGCAGGGCGCGGGCGTCGGCCAGCTCGGCCACGCGAAGGTTCGGCAAATCGGGCCAGAGATTCCGCTCGGCTGGGCTGCCCGCCCCTTCGAGCAGCACGAGGTCGGCTTCCGCCAACAAGGCGCGCAGGCTCGCTTCCACCGCCGGGGCGAGCTCGGCTTGGCGTTCCCGCCAGGGGCGGTCGGCCAGGTGCGGCGCCGGGCGACCCAGCAAGATCACGTGGCTCCGCCGGTCCCCTGTGGGCTTGAGCAGCACGGGATTCATCGCCACCTGGGGCACCGTGCCGGCGGCGAGTGCTTGGAAGTACTGCGCCGCGGCCATCTCGCCGTCGACGCCCACGCGTGCGTGGTTCGACATGTTGAGGGCTTTGAAGGGACGCACCGCCCAGCCACGCCGAGCGTAGAAGCGGGCGAGGGCGGTGACCAGCAGGCTCTTGCCCGCGCCCGACTGGGTGCCCCAAACGGCGATGGCGACGGCCATGGCGCGGGCAACCTTTCGGGTCGCGCGAGGCGGCGCAAGGGGACAGGCGGGTCTAGAGGGCGATTTCGCGCACCTCGCAGGGGGCGGGAAAGGCGTCCTCGCCGCAGGCGCGCAGCAACGCCCGAACCACGCCCCCGTGGGTGAAGAGGAGGTGGCAACCGGGGGGCAGCTCCTCGACGAAGGCGAGGACGCGGCGCACCAAGTCCCGCGTGGATTCGCCGCCCGGGGCGGCGAAGTCATCGAAGCGCAGCAGCGCCTGGCGGGCGTCCTCGGGCAGGGCGAACCAGTCGGCGCCTTCCCACGCGCCGAAGTGGATCTCTCGCAAGCGCGGTTCCGGCCGAGCCAAGCCCCAGGCGAGGGCGGCGGTGCGGCGGGCGCGCTCGAGGTCGGAGCTGTAGACGCGGTCGAAGGGGCCGTGGAGCCGGCCGCGCAAGGCGCGGGCCTGGGCTTCGCCATCGGCCGAGAGGGGGAGATCCGTCCAGCCGAGGAGGCGGTGCTGGGCCGTCCACGCGGTGGCGCCGTGGCGCACGAGGACGAGGCGGCGCTCGGCCATCAGCGGGGCGTCAGGTGGTCGAGCGCGGCCAGCAAGCGGCGCTGGGCGCGGGGCGGCTGGGCGGATAGGCGCAGCCAGGCGGGCCAACCGAAGGAGGTGGCGTCCCGCGCGCGCAGGCCGTGCCGCCGCAGCGCGGCGGCGACGGCGGTGGCCGCGCCCACGCGCACGAGCAGGAAGTTGGCCGGGCTCTCGCGGACGACGAGGCCGCGGCGGCGAAGGTCCGCGGCCAGCCGGCGGCGCCAGCGCCACAACCGTGGCCGGGTGCGCTCCAACCAGGCGCGGGCGCCGGGGTCGAGGTGGGCATCCAGCAAGGCCACGCCGTGGCTTCCCAGGATCCAGGCCGGGGCCAATCGGCGCAGCGGCTCCAGATCCTCCGGGGCGAGCAGCGCGCCGGCGCGTACGCCGGGCAACCCGAAGGCCTTCGTGGGGCTGAGCAGACGCCAGACCGTGGGCGGCAGGGCCGGTGGTTCCTCGCAAAGATCGTAGTAGGCCAGGTCGACGACCAAGGGCACGCCGGCGGCGGCGCGTTCGGCCCAGTGGGGTAAAGCCCGGGCGAAGGTTGCGCCCGTGGGGTTGTGCGGCACCCCGACAACGGCCAGATCGACGCGCGAGAGGGCCTCGGCGAAAGCGTCGCTGCAACGGACCCAGCGCACCCGCCGACCGGCTCGGTACGCGGCGGCGGCGTACTCTCCGAAACTGGGGCGCCAGAGCAGAATGCCCCGTCGGCCCCCGCGCCATTGCGCCAAACGATGGAGCAGCTCCGTGGCGCCCGCGCCCACGGCCACGCCCTCGGGCGTTGCGCCGTAGGCGGCTGCCAACCGAGCCCGCAGCCGCCGGTAGGCGGGGTCCGGGTAGCGGCGGGCGTCGGCCAACCGCACCCGCCGCGCGACCACCGGCGCCGGGCCCAGCGGGTGAACGTTGGTCGAGAAGTCGACGATCGGCTCCGGGCCGCCGTCCGGACCGCCGTGAACGACGAGCACCGGCCGCGGCTTCATCCGCCTTCCGCCGCGACCGCCACGACCAGGGCGATGGCGCCCGCCACGACGGCGGCCCAGCGCAGGGCTCGTCGGGTATGCATCGGCGTCGGCGAGGGGGCTTCGGGCAGGAGGGTGTACACGCCGCGCTTGCGCAGTCGTACGTGTAGTCGCAAAGCCAGCGCCGCCATCGGCCAGCCGCCGTTGGGCGACGGGGTGCGCCGCGCTTCCCGCCGCAGCCGGCGCCAGGCGCGCGGCGGGGCGAGCAGCAGCCCCGTCAACCGGGCGGGCAGCAGGTTGAGCGCGTCGTCCGTCCGGGCGGCCCACCAGCCCCGGTCGCCGTAGAGCGGGTAGCCCCACATGGCGTCGGCGGTGTTGGCGTAGCGATACAGGGCCGCGGCCGGCAGCCCCCCAACGGCATAGGCCAGCAGCGGTGCCACCACGGAGTCGACGAGGTTCTCCGCCAAGCTTTCGAGCGCCGCCTCCCGGACCTCGGCGACGGAGAGGTCGTCGACGCGGCGGCTGACCAGGTGACGCAAGGCGATGCGGGCGACGCGCAGGTCGCCGCGTTCCAGGGCCGCTTCGACGGCGGCCACGCGCTCGAGCAGCATCCGCAGGCTGAACAGGGGCTTGAGCAGCACCGCTTCCGCGGCGCCTCGCGCGGCCGCGGGGGCGCGCCGCAACGCGCGCGCGGACGCGGCATAGGCGCCCGTCACCAGCCCGGCGCCGACGGTCCAGGCGAGAGCGCCGCGGATGCGGCCCTGCGCCCAGGGCCACAACGCGGCCAGCAACCGCCCCATGCCCACCACCGGATGAAGCCGCGCCGGCGGCTCCCCCACCGCCAAGTCCAGGGCGAGCGCGCCGAGCACGGGGTTCAATGCTCCACCCCGGGTTGCGCCGGCACGCCGGCGTCGAAGGCGTGCTTGATCTTGCGCATCTCCGTGACGGTGTCGGCCGCCTCCACTAAGGCCAGCGGCGCGTCCCGTCCGGTGACGACGACGTGCAGGTGCTGCGGTCGCGCCTGCAAGGCCGCCACGGCGTCGCCCACGTCGATCCAACCGTAGAGCAGCGGGTAGGTGAACTCGTCGAGCACGAGGAGGTCGAGCGCGCCGCCGGCCATCAGCGTCTGGGCGCGCGCCCAGCCGGCGCGCGCCAGCTCGGCCGATCGCTCCAGGTCGCGGCTTTTCCACGTGAACCCGTCGCCCAGCCCCTCGATCGGGACGCCCAGCTGCCGCAGCGCCCGGTGCTCGCCGAAGCGCGCCGTGGTGTGCTTGAGAAACTGCAGAATGTGGACCCGCAACCCGCGCCCGGCGGCCCGCAAGGCCAGGCCGAAGGCCGCGGTGCTCTTGCCCTTGCCGTCACCGGTGTAGACGAGCAGCAGCCCGCGTCGCTCGCCGGTGGGCTTGGCGTACGGTTTCCCGCGCGGCGGTTCCCGCATGGCGCCCTTAGGATGGCACCGCCGCTCCCCGCGACGCTAGCCACGCCCGATAGCTCGGCACGCCGGCGGCCGGGGCGGCCGCGATCACGGCGCGGGCGATGGCCCGGGCCACGACATCGGCGGCGACCGCCTGCAGCCGGATCCAGGCGGCGAGGTCCAGCGGACCCCGGCGGGCGGTGGCCAGAGCGAAGACGGCGTCGCCGTCGAGGGCGGTGTGGACCGGCCGTAGGGCCCGCGCCAATCCCACCTGGCCAGCGACGGCCAGGCGCTGGGCTTGAGCCTTCGTCAGCGCTGCGTCCGTGGCGACGACCGCCAGGGTGGTGGCGCGCAGCAGCTCGGCGGGCAGGGCGTAGTTCTCCGATTCGCCGCGGTAGCCGACGGTGGACGGCAGCGCGGCGCGCTCCTCCTCCAGCAGAAAGGGCTCGGCGTACAAGCGGCCGGTGCGCGGGTCAAAGGGCCGACCAAGGCTGTTGACGGCGACCAGGGCGCCGACCGTCCACCCGTCGGGCAGCACGGCGCTGGCCGTGCCCACGCCGCCCTTGACCCCGCCCGCGATGGCGCCCGTGCCGGCGCCGACGTTGCCTTCCGCCACGGCATCGGCCCGGGCCGCTTCGAGCGCGCGGCGGCCGGCGGCCGCGTCGGGCGGGCGATGGACGGCGCCGCGCCCGAGGTCGAAGAGCACCGCCGCGGGCACGATCGGCACGACGAAACCCCCAAGCACCGGCAGCCCCACGCCCTGGGTGGCCAGCGCCGCGGCCACCCCGTCGGCGGCCGCCAGCCCGAAAGCGCTGCCGCCGGTGAGCACCACGGCGTCGACCCGCTCGACGGTGGCGCCGGGGTCAAGCAGGTCCGTCTCCCGGGTGCCGGGGGCGGCGCCGCGCACGTCCACGGCGCCGACCGCCCCGCCTTCCGCCCAAACGACCGTACAGCCGGTGGCCGCTTCGGCGTCCGTGGCGTGGCCCACCCGCAGCCCGGCCACGTCGACCAGCGCGTTGTGCGCCCCGGGTCGCATCGTTCTCAGTCTCCGAGCCGCCGGGCCGCGGCCCACGGATCGAAGCGACGCAGCCGCAAGGAATTCAATGTCACCGACACGGAGCTCAACGCCATCGCCAGGCCGGCGACCACCGGGTTCAAGCGCCCGAACGCCGCTAGCGGGATCCCGAGCGTGTTGTAGACGAAAGCCCAGAAGAGGTTCTGACGAATGAGGCGCAGCGTAGCCCGGGCCAGGAGGACCGCGGCCGCCAGACCCCGCAAATCCGGCCGGACCAACGTGACATCGGCCGCCTCGATGGCCACGTCCGTGCCGCTTCGCAGCGCGAAGCCGACGTCGGCGGCGGCCAGGGCCGGGCCGTCGTTGATGCCATCGCCGACCATCCCCACGCGGCGGCCCTCGCCGCGCAGGGTGCGCACCAGGTCCGCCTTCTCCGCGGGGCGCAACGGCGCCCGCACCCGGGCCGGGTCGATCCCCACCTGGGCGGCCAGGGCGCGGGCGGTGCGCTCGTGGTCGCCGCTGGCCAACCAGACCGCCAGCCCCAAGCGCTCCAGCGCGCGCACGGCCGCCGCCGCTTCCGGCCGAGGCGCATCCGCCAACGCGAGCACCCCGACGATGCGACCGGCGACGGCCACGCCCACCGCCGTGCGCCCCGCGGCCTCGAAGGCTTCCAGCGTCGGTGCGGCGGCGTTCAGGGCGATGCCTTCGGCTTCGAGCCAACGCGGCGCCCCCACCCGCACCTCGCGTCCCTGTACGCGGGCCCGCACCCCTCCACCGGGCACGGCTTCGAAGGCGTCCGTTTCCGGCAGCTCCAAACCGCGAGCCGCGGCCGCCGCGACCACCGCCGTGGCCAGCGGGTGTTCGCTGTTGCGTTCCGCCGCCGCCGCCCAACGCAGCACCGCCGCCTCGTCGCCCTCGAGCGCCGCCACCTCCACGAGGCGCGGTCGACCCTCCGTCAGGGTGCCCGTCTTGTCCAGCACCATGGTGTCGAGCCGGGCCGCCGCCTCGAGCGCCTCGCCGCCCCGCACCAACAACCCCGCCTGCGCCCCCCGGCCCGTCCCCACCATTATCGCCGTGGGTGTGGCCAGCCCCAAGGCGCAGGGGCAGGCAATCACCAGCACCGCCACCGCCGCCACCAACCCGCGTGTGGGGTCGCCGATAAGCAACCACCAGCCAAGGAACGTGAGCGTCGCCACCCCCAACACCGCCGGCACGAACACGGCGGACACACGATCGGCCAGCGCTTGGATCGGCGGCTTCGAGGCCTGCGCCTCCTCCACCGCCCGAACGATCTGTCCGAGCACCGTGTCGGCCCCGACGGCCGTGGCCCGCACCACCAGCACCCCGTGCGCGTTGACCGTGCCCCCCACCACCCGGTCGCCCGGACCCTTCTCCACCGGCACGCTTTCCCCGGTCAGCAAGGATTCGTCGACGGCCGAATGGCCCTCGAGGACCTCGCCATCGACCGGGATCCGTTCCCCCGGCCGGACGACCACGACGTCGCCCACGACCACGGCGCTCGCCGGCACCTCCTCGTCGCGCCCGTCGCGCCGCACCCGCGCCCGCGGCGGCCGCAGTTCGAGCAGCGCCCGGATCGCGGTCGATGTGCGGCCCTTGGCCACCGCCTCGAGCGTCTTGCCCAAGGCGATGAGGGTCAGCAGCAGCGCCGCCACCTCGAAGTATAGCCCCCGCGCGCCGAGACCCGGCGCCAGCAGGGCCACCAGGCTGTAGACGAACGCCGCCGTCGTGCCGAGGGCCACGAGCACGCTCATGTTGGCCGTCCGGCCCCTAAGCGCCGCCCAAGCATCGCGGTAGAACACCCAGCCGACCCCAAGCTGCACCGGCGTGGCCAACGCCAACTGTACCCAACCGTTGCTCAGCACCGCCCACAGCGGCCCGTGCCAGCCGAAGGCGTGCCCCAGCATCGCCAGCAACAGCGGGATGGAAAACACCGCCCCCAGCAGGAACCGCCGCCGCCACTGCGCGATCTCCCGCCGCCGCACCGCCTCGACGTCGTCCGTCGCGCCCAACGGTCGCGCCCCGTAACCCGCCCGCCGCACGGCCGCCACCAACGCCTCCGCATCGACGCCGGGCAACGCCCGCACCATGGCCGTGGCCGTGGCCAGGTTCACCGTCGCTTCGGCCACCCCCGGCACGGCGCGCAACGCACCTTCCACGCGCCGCACGCAAGCGGCGCAGGTCATCCCTTCGACGGCCAGGCGCACCGTGGCCAGCGGCACCTCGTACCCGGCCCGCCGCACCCGCTCGGCCACCGCCGCCACGCTGGCCCGCGCGGGATCGAGCCGCACGTGCGCCACCTCCGTGGCCGCGTTCACCCGCGCCGCCTCCACACCGTCCAGCTCGCGCAGCGCTCGTTCCACCCGTTGGGCGCAGGCGGCGCACGTCATGCCTGCCACCGGCACCCGCAGCTCCACCGAGTCCGCTCGCCGCTCCGCCATCGCTGCCTCCGCGCTACACCCAGCGCCGCAACGCTTCGACCAGCTCGGCCATGGCCGCCTCCCCGCGGCCGTCGGCCATGGCCCGACGCAGGCAAGTGCGCGCGTGCCGCTCCACCAACCGCTGGCCGACGGCCGCCAGCGCCGCCCGCACCGCCGCCAACTGCACCAGCACCTCCGGGCAGGGCCGATCCTGCTGCACCATGCGCTGCAACCCCCGCACCTGCCCTTCGATGCGCCGCAGCCGCGCGAGCAGGGCCGCGCGCTCGCGATCGGGCGCGGGCGGTGGTGGCGTGTCCTCGGTCATCGCCGGCATCTGCATGTACCACCCTGGAGTATACAGGGACTCCGGGCATCCGACAACGACGGCTCTTGCCCGGGATCCCTGCCCGGCCGGTTGACGACCGCCCCCCCGACCATACCTTCCAGTGGTATCGAGCGAGGGAGGCCGCCATGACCACCACCCGCTACCCCGTTCGCGGCATGAGCTGCCAGCACTGCGTGCGCGCCGTGGAGGAGGCGGTGCGCCGCCTGCCCGGTGTCGAGCGCGCCGAGGCCCGACTGCAGCCGGGCGAGGTCCGGGTCACCTGGCGCGACCAGCCTGACGACGACGCCGTGCGCCGCGCCGTGGCCGAGGCGGGCTACGAGGTGGCGTGAGACCGCCGCTGCAGCCGGCGGTGGCGGGCGCGCGCCCGGCGTTCCAGCACGGGGGCTAGGCGGCGCGTCACCGCCGGAAAGGCGCCGGCCAGACGGGCGAGCCAGCCGGCGCCGCGAGGCAGCAGGATTTCCGGCGGGGCGCGGCGCAGCGCCCGTTCCAACGCGCGGGCCACGGCCGCCGGGGGCAGGGGGCCGCCACCGGCCCAGAGGAAGGCGGCCTCGTCCTTCGGCATTTGGCGCCAGACCATGGGGGTCCATACCGGCCCGGGGCAGACGACGGTGCAGGGCACGCCCCGGGGCCGCAGTTCGAGGTCGAGGGCGCGGACGAAGCCGCGCACGCCGAATTTGCTGGCCGTGTAGGCCGCCAGATTGGGAATGGGCGCCACGCCGGCCAGCGAGGCCACGGCCACGATGCGGCCGCCGCCGCGCGCCAGGAAATGACGGGCCGCCGCCCAGGTCCCGTGGAGGACGCCGAGGAGGTTGACGCGTAGCATGCGTTCCCACACCTCGGGCGGCTGGTCGACGAAGGCGCCGACCTCGAGCACACCGGCCAGTTGCACCAGCGCATCGGCCGCCGGGTGGGCGCGGAAGAGCTCGGTCCAGGCGTTGGGATCCGTGACGTCCAGCGGTCGCAAGGCGAGCCGGGGCGACGGCTCGGGGAAAGCGCGGTGCAGGGCGTCGGCATCGGCGTCCGTGGCCACGACGTGGGCGTTCGTGCGGGCCAACAGACGGGCCACGGTGGCGCGGCCGATGCCGCCGGCGGCGCCGGTGAGCACGACGGTCGTCATCGGCCGGCGAGGGCGCGGCGCAGCGCACGTTCGTAATCGTGCCAGTCGACCTCGAGGCGATGGCGCGGCGAGGCGACGTAACGACGACGGTGCGCGGCCCACTCGCGCGCGGTGCGGGCGGCGGCGTCGGGCGGCAGTTGCCAGCGGCCGCTGAGGTGCCGGGCCACCAGTTGGGCTTGGCGCTCGGCCAGGTTCCACAGGCAGCCGTTGGGCTGGATCAGACCAACGAAGGCCAACGGCGATCCGTCGAGGGGGAAGATGCGCAGGTAGAGCCGCTCCAACGCCGGGCCGGTGGGGTCGAACTCGGCGGGCAGGTAGGGCACGCGGGGCGCGTAGCCGGTGGCGAAGATGACGAGGTCGTAGGGTTCGCGACGACCATCCACGAACACGACCTCGTTTCCGTCGAAGCGGGCGATGTCCGGGCGCACGGCGATCCGCCCGTGGCGCAGATGGAGCAGGAGTTCGGAGTTGACCACCGGATGGGTGGCGAACACCGGCGCGTCGGGCCGGGGCAGCCCGGCGCGCCGGGGCCCCCCGTTGTACAACGTCACGACGGCTTCGGTGAGGCGTTGGCGTAGCGGCCGCGGCAGCCAGGCCAGGCGGTGGTAGATCTCGTCGCTCGGCAGACCGAGGAAGAGGAACTTCGGCACGATCCAGTAGCCGCGCCGAAGCGACACCACCGCGGCGCAGGCAAACCGGGCCATCTCGCTGGCGATGTCCGCCCCGCTGTTGCCCAACCCCACCACCAACACCCGCTTGCCACGGCCGACCTCCGGTGTGCGATAGTGGTGGGCATGGAGGATCTCGCCGGTAAAGCGGCCGGGCACCTCGGGGAGCAGCGGCGCCCAGTGATGGCCGCTGGCGACGACGAGGAAGGCGGTCTCCCAGACGGCGCCGTCGCTCGTCCACAGCCGCCAGCCGCGATCGACCGGCAGCGCCCGCTCCACCCGGACGCCGAAGCGGATGTGCGGTAGCAGGTTGAAGCGTTCCGCGTAGGCGCGGAAGTAGGCCTGCAGCTGCCGATGGGACGGGTAGTCGGGGAACTCGGCCGGCAGGGGAAAGTCGGCGAAGGCCGAGCGACCCTTCGATGTGATGGCGTGCAACGAAGCGTAGGCGCTGCTGTGGCCGCGGCCCGTTGGATCGTAGAGCCAATTGCCCCCGACGTCGTCGGCTTGCTCGAGCGCGACCACCGGCGCCACGCCCTCCTGGAGCAGGTGCTTGAGGGCCGTCAACCCGCAGGGCCCGGCGCCCACGATCAGAGCCCGCCAGCGCATGCGTCCCTCCTCGAGACGGCGTTCCTCGGCAAGGTGGGTTGCGGCCTGCGAGGACGCAACGGTTGCGCCGTGCTCGCCCCGGCGCTAGCCTGGCGTGGCATCCGAGGGAGCGCCCGATGCGTCGAGTTCTTCCGTCCTTGGTCGCCACGTCGATCCTGCTGCCGACGATGAGCCTGGCCCAGCGCACCTACAAACCGCCGCTGCACGGCCGACACTGGATGGCGATCACCGGCAAACCGCTGGCCGCCACCGCCGGCGCGCGCATCTTCCTCAAGGGTGGCAACGCCGTTGACGCCGTCGTGGCCATGATCGCCGCCACCTGCACGATGTGGGACGTCCTCTCCTGGGGCGGGGAGACCCAAGCCCTCATCTACAATCCGCACACGAAGCAGGTGATCGCGCTCAACGGCCTGGGCGTGGCCCCGCGCCGCGCCACGGTGGAGTTCTTCCGTGCTCGCGGCCTGCGCTACCCCCCGGAGGTCGGCCCCCTGGCCGCCGTCACCCCGGGCACCCCGGGCGCGCTGCTCGTCCTGCTGGCCGAGTTCGGCCGCCTCTCCCTGGCCGACGTGCTCGCACCGGCGATCGAGATGGCCGACGGCTACCCCATCGAGGCCGAGACGGCCAACAGCATCGAGCGCAACAAGGCCCAGATCAAGCAATGGAAATATAGCCGCGCCGTCTTCCTGCCCCACCTGGGCCGCGCCGCGCGCGAAGGGCCGGAGCCGGGCGAGATCTTTCGTCAGCCGGACCTGGCCGCCACCCTGCGCAAGCTCGTCGAGGCCGAGCGCCAGGCCCTCGCCCAGGGCAAGAGCCGCAAGGAGGCGATTTACGCCGCCTACGATCGCTTCTACCGCGGCGACATCGCCCAAGAGTTCGTCCGCGGCGTCCAGGAGGAGGGCGGGCTCATCACCCTGGAGGACCTGGCCGCTTGGCGGCCCAAGCTGGAGGAGCCGCTGAGCACCACCTACAAGGGCATCACCGTCTACAAGCTTCGCTCGTGGACCCAGGGCCCCGCCTTCCTGCAGATGCTCAACATGCTGGAGAACTTCGACCTGCAGGCCCTGGGCTACAACAGCGCCCGCTACATCCACCTCCTCTACCAGGTCATGAGCCTGGCGTTCGCCGACCGCGATTTCTACTACGGCGATCCGGATTTCCCGCCGGACGAACCGATGCGCGGGCTGCTGTCGAAGGAGTACGCCCGGGCCCGCATCGCCCAGATCCGTTGGGACCGCAACGACCCCGAGATCGGTCCGGGCGACCCCTACCCCTTCCAGGGGCAGACGAACCCCTACCGGGACCTTCTGCGGAACTGGACCCAGCACCGCTCCACGGCCGAGCAGGTCGCCGCGCCGCCCCAGGCCGCCTTGGACGACTTGCTGCGCCGCTTCTACGCCGGCACCACCACCGCCGTGGCCGCCGATGCCGAGGGCTGGGTCGTGGCCGCCACGCCCAGCGGCGGGTGGATCCCCGCGGTCATCGCCGGCCGAACCGGCATCGGCCTGAGCCAACGGCTCCAGAGCTTCGTGCTTGACCCGGCCGAAAACCCCTTCAACGTCCTTGCCCCGGGCAAGCGCCCGCGCGTGACGCTGACACCCACCCTGGCCCTGAAGGACGGGAAACCCTACCTCGCCTTTGCCGTCCAGGGCGGGGACACGCAGGAGCAGAACCTGCTCCAATTCTTCCTCAATGTGGTGGAATTCGGCATGACCGTGCAGGAGGCCACCGAGGCGGCGAACTTCAATTCGTTCCAGCTGCGCAGTTCCTTCGGCAATCACGCGTCGGTCCCCGGACGCATCCTGCTCTCGGAGCTGACGCCGCCCTGGGTGCGGCGCGAGCTGCAACGGATGGGGTACACGCTCACGTTTGCGGAGCGCACCTCGGGGCCCATCAACGCGATTCTGTTCGACCACGCCCACGGCACGATGTGGGGCGGCTCCAGCCATCACGGCGAGGACTACGGGATCGCATGGTAGCCTCCCCGGACGGGGCGCCGGGAACCCGCCCGTGGCCGCGGCCGCGGGTGCTGGTGAGCGAGTGCCTGGGGTTCGCCGCGGTGCGCTACAACGGCCAGATCCTGTCGAACGCGTTCGTCGCCGGTTTGCGGGCGTATGCCGACCTCGTACCCCTCTGCCCCGAGGTGGCCATCGGGCTGGGTGTCCCGCGCGAACCGATCCGCCTGGTGGCGCGCGAGGGGGCGGTGCGCCTCGTCCAACCAGCGACGGGGCGGGATCTGACGGAACCGATGATCGCGTTCGCGCGGGACGCGGTGGCCGCCCTCGGGCCGCTCGACGGGGCCGTGCTCAAGAGTCGCTCCCCGACCTGCGGGCTCAAGGACGTGCGGGTCTACCCTGAGGTTGGGCCGCCGCCCGAGGGGCGCAAGATGGGCCTGTTCGCGGCGGAGCTCGTCCGCGCGCTGCCCGAGCTCGTCGTGGAGGACGACGGCCGCCTGACGAACGCCGCGCTGCGTCATCACTTCCTGGTGCGGCTGTTCGCTCTGGCCGACCTGCGCCGCGTGGCCGCCAGCGGTAGCCCGGCCGAGCTGGTCGCCTTTCACAGCCGGTACAAGCTGTTGCTCATGGCCGTGTCCCCGGAGGCCTTGCGGGCGTTGGGGCGCCGGGTGGCCGCCACGCGGCGCGCCCATTGGGAGGAGAACGTGAGCGCCTATCGACGTCTCTTCGCCGCGACCCTGGCCCGGACGCCGCGGCGACCGGGGGTCGTCAACGCGCTGCAGCACGCCTTCGGCTACGTGTCGCGCCGGTTGACGGCCGGAGAACGAACCTTGTTCGACGAGCTGCTCGCGCAGTACCGCGGCGGGCGCGTCCGGCTGGAGGAGCTGCTCACCCTGCTGGAGGGCTGGGCGGTGCGTTTCGACGAGAGCTACCTGCTCGCGCAGCGGCTCTTCCATCCCTACCCGCGGCCGCTGCGGGTGCTGACCGACTCGGGCCGGCGCTAGCTCGCGCCGAGGGCAGCGATGCAGGCCACGTGGACGATGTCCCGGACGCGGCAGCCGCGCGACAGATCATGGCACGGCCGCGCCAGCCCCTGGAGCACCGGCCCCAGGGCGACGGCCCCCGCCAGCCGCTCCACCAGCTTGTAGGCCAGGTTGGCCGCATCGAGGTCGGGGAAGACGAGCACGTTGGCCCGCCCGGCCACCGGCGAGCCGGGGGCCTTGCGCGCCGCCACCTCGGGCACCAGGGCCGCGTCGCCCTGCAGCTCGCCGTCGGCGGGCACGTCGGGATGGCGAGCGCGGAAGCGCTCGAGCGCCTGGCGCATCTTCTTCACCGACGGTCCCTCGGCGCTGCCCTTGGTGGAGTAGGAGAGGAAGGCCACCCGTGGCTCGTCGCCCACGACGCGCCGCCGCGCCGCCACCGCCGCGGCGGCGATGTCGGCCAGTTGCTCGGCGGTGGGCTCGGGCACCACGCCGGCGTCCGTGAAGGTCAGCACCTCCGGCTCGGGGCCACGAAAGGGTGGCACGATCATGTAGAAGGCTGAGCTGACCGTGCGGATGCCCGGCGCGGGCCCCACGGCCCAGAGCGCGGCGCGCACGAGGTCGGCCGTGGGGCGGGAGGCCCCGCCGACCAGGGCGTCGACGTCGCCGCGGTGGACGAGCAGCGCCCCGTAGACCAGGGGATCGTCCACGAGGCGCCGCGCCTCCTCCGGGGTCCAACGCCCCGGCCGTCGGGAGCGCAGGAGATCGGCCAGATCGTCTTTGGACCGGTCCTGGGCGGGGTCGCGCACCTCCACGCCAGGGCCGAGCTCCGCCGCCTGGGCCGCCGGCCCCAGCACCACCGGACGGCCGAGGCCGGCCTCCGCCAGCCAACGGGCGGCCTGGCGGACCCGCTCGTCCTCGCCCTCCGGAAAGAGGATGCGACGGCCGGCCGCGGCCGCGCGTGCGCGCAGTCGGGCCAGGAACGGCTCGGCGAAGCCGGCCGCATCGCCGAGCGGGACGGCGGGATTTGCCCCAACGGCCATCCGGATCGCGGGCGAGGATCGCCACCGGCCGAAACCTGCGTCGGCCCGGCGGCCTCGGCAAGGCCAGGCGCTAGAGCGCCAACCGGAGCCCGAGCTCCGCCGCCCAGGTTTGGAGGGTTTCGCGCGCGCGGCGACTGTTGCGCAGGTTCACCGTCGCGTGGCGCACCGTCGCCCCGGGCACGAGGTGCAGACCCGGCGCCAGGCGAACGTCGAACCCGAGAGCGGCCTCCCAGCCGGTGCCCGGCTCCGAGTCCACGAACGCGTCGTCGGCCTCGGCGCTCCAACGCAGTTGCGCCACCCCGAGACGGGCCCACGGCACCACGGGCAACAGCCCCAACAGCGAGGGGAGCGCGCCGCGCACGCCCAGGGCATAGCCGGCGGCCTCGAAATGCGACCGGCCGTCGGGCACGCCGTCCCCGTCAACGTCCACCGCGCCTCGGGACCGGAAGCGTTGTTCCCCGTAGCCGAGGTAGCCCCACAAGGGCACCAGCGGCAGCAGCCGTAGCTCGGCCGTCACGGCGAAGGACGGCCCCGGTGTCGCGGGGTAACGCTGCGCCAGCTCCCCCAGTGGGCCGGCCGCCCCGGCGCGCCCCTCGACCGCGAAGGGGAGCAGCTGCCCCCGGGCGGGCCGCGTCGCCAGCACCGCCGCCACGGCGCCCACCCAGATCCATCCGCGTCCGTGCCGCATCGTTACCCTCGCGTCGGGGTTGCCTGCCAACCGTTACGGCATCGCCAAAGCAAAGCGGGCGAGCGCACGCGGTGGCGCCCGCCCGCTCGTGCACCGGGCGGCCGCAGGCTAGAGCGCCACGCGGACGCCCACGTCGAACACCCAGTAGGTGACCCGCGCGGTGCTCTGCTGATTGTTGAACGCGGGTCGATAGGACCGATACGTCGCCCCGGGCACGACTTTCACCATGGGCGCGGCTTGGAACTCGATCCCCAGGCCGACATCGAGCCCCGTCTTCCGATCCGATGTCAGGGAGACGTTCCGCCGCGATATCTTGAGTTCGGAGAACGTCGCCCCGACGCGCGCCCACGGCACCACGGGTAGGGCACCGAACAACGTGGGCGCACTGACCCGACCGCCCACGAGGTAGCCGCGGCTTTCGTAGTCCACGTCGGGCGCGTTCGGATCGTCGCTGCCGAAGCGGTCCAGGCCGTACCCACCGTACAGGTACACCACCGGCAACGGCAGCACGCGGAACTCGATCGTGCCGGTCAGGCCCAAACCGCTTTTCGTTCCGTTGGCGAAATCGCCGGTCGGCGAGGTCACGCCACCCCGCACCTCGAAAGCCAAGGGCAGAAGCTGCGCCCGAGCCGGCGCGGCCGCCAGCGCGAGCGCTGCGACGGTTGCCGGCATCCACAACGTCCTCTTCATCCTCATCCCTCCGTTTGCACGTTGGCGATGTTGCACGCCGCAGGGATAACGAGCGACCCTAGGGGCGCCAAGGTTCCCCCGGCGTGGGCGTGGGGTCCGTCGGGCGGTCGGGGTCGCGGCGCCGGAAGCGCGCGCGCAATCGTCGGCGGACCGGTTCGGAGACGAACGGCGTCACATCCCCGCCGAGGGCGGCGATTTCCCGCACCAGCGAGCTCGACAGGAAGGAGAACTCCGCGGCCGAGGGCAGGAAGATCGTCTCCAGCTCCGGGTCGAGCGCGCGGTTCATCAGCGCCATTTGGACTTCGTACTCGTAGTCGGAGACGGCACGCAGCCCCCGCACCACGAGCCGCGCCCCCACGCGCCGAGCGAAGTCGACCAACAGGCCGTCGAAAGCCTGCGCCTCCACCCGCGGTTCGTCGGCGAAGACCTCGCGGATCATGGCCACGCGTTCGTCGACGTCGAAGAGGCCGCGTTTGGCTTGGGTGGCGTGCCGGGCCACGGCCACGATCACCCGGTCGACGAAGCCGAGGGCCCGGCGGATGATTTCCTCGTGGCCGAGGGTGATGGGGTCGAAGGATCCGGGGCAGAGGGCGAGGCGCTCGCGGCGATGCAGGTCCATACCGTGTCCCCGTAGCGGCGTTGCCAGACGCCGGGCCCCGTCGGCAGGAGCTCGCGGCGGCTGTGCTCGACGCAAAGGTAGGCGGCGAAGGGTCGCTCGGCAAACCGTTGCAGTAGCCAGGTGGCCCAACCCCGGTCGTAGGGCGGGTCGGCGAGCGCCAGCTCGAAGGCGCCCTCGGGCAAGGCGGCCAGGAAGCGACGCACGTCGGCGCGGACGATCCGAGCGCGTTCCCCGGCGCCGAGGGTGGCCAGGTTCTCCTTCAGCGCGCGCAGGGCGCGGGGATCACGTTCGACGAAGGTGACGTGCCGGGCACCGCGGGAGAGGGCCTCCAAGCCCAGGGCGCCACTGCCCGCGAAGAGATCCAGCACGCGGGCTCCGGCGAGCCGTTCGGCCAAGTGGCTCATCAGCCCGGCGCGGGCACGCTCGGCCGTGGGTCGGGCGGTCGGCGGGGCCTGCAGCCGCCGGCCGCGCCACCGTCCGCCTACGATGCGCATGGCCGGAGGTCGAGCAACCGTAGGCGCGGCCGTACCCGCCCGCCCCAGGCATCGAGCTCGAGGTGGCCGACCAGGTCAAGGCGACCGGCCGCCCGCGCCTCGGCCCAGCGCGACCCCAACCGGAAGCCGACCGCCGCCAGCGGGTCGCCGGCGCGCTCGATCCACAGCTGCAAATGGTCGCCTGCCGTGCCCACTCGACGCGGCGGGCCCGCCAGCCGGACGCCCGGCACCAAGAACACCGGCTCCGGGTTGCCGACCCCAAAGGGGCCCAGCTCGGCGACGCGCTCGGCCAGCGCGGCGTCCACCGCCTCGGGCGGCAGCGCCAGATCGACCGCCAACCGCGGCCGCAGGGCGTCGCCATCGAGGGCGGCCGCGGCGTAGGTCTCGAAGGCTTGACGAAACGCGTCGACGGTCTCGGCGCGCAGCAGCAGCCCCGCGGCCGAGCGGTGCCCGCCAAAGCGCAGCAGGTGCTCGGCGCAGGCGCGCAGGGCGGCCACCAGATCGAACCCGGGGATGGAACGGGCGCTGCCCCGACCGAAGCCTTCGTCGTCGAGGGCGACGATCACCGTCGGTCGATAGAACGCTTGCGCCATGCGTCCGGCCACCAACCCGACGACGCCGGGATGCCAGGCGCGGTCCGCCAACACCAGGGCCCGGGTGCGCTCCGGATCGAAGTGCGCGGTGGCCGCTGCGAACGCGTCCCGATGGGCGGCCGCTTCCAGCGACTGGCGCGCGTGGTTGGCCCGGTCCAACGCTTCGGCCCGTTGCCAGGCCCGATCCCCGTCGTCCTCCAACAGCAAGGCGAGCGCGTCGGTCGGGTCGCCCAGCCGCCCGGGGGCGTTGAGACGGGGCGCCAACAAGAACCCGACGTGGAAACTGGTTGGCGCCCGATCGCCGAACCCCAGCCGCCGTTGGAGCGCGCGCAAACCGGGGTTGGCGGTCCGCGCCAGCACCTTGAGCCCCAGCCGCACCAAGGCACGGGTTTCGCCGACTAGCGGCATGAGGTCGGCGATCGACGCCAGCGCCACCAGGTCGAGGTATCGAAGGGAAAAGCTCTCCTCCAAACCGCGGCGGCGTGCCAGGGCATGGACCAGCTTCCAAGCCACGGCCGTGCCGCAGAGCGCCTTGTTCGGGTAGGCGCAATCGGGGCGGTGCGGGTCGACCACGGCCACCGCCGGCGGCAGCGTGGGGCCGGGCTGGTGATGGTCGAGCACGACGACGTCGATCCCCGATCGCTGCGCAGCCTCGATGGCTGCATGCGCCGTCACCCCGCAGTCGGCCGTGAGCAGGAGACGCGCGCCCGCGCGCCGTGCCGCCTCCACCCCCGCAGGGCCGAGGTCGTAGCCGTCGCGCAGGCGGTGGGGCAGGAAGGGTTCCACCCGCCCCCCCAAGCCGCGCAACGCCCGCACCAGCAGAGCCGCCGCGCACACGCCGTCGGCGTCGTAGTCGCCGTGGACGAGGATCGTCTCCCCGCGCGCCAGGGCGGCTTCCACCCGGAGCACCGCCTCCGGCATGCCCGCCAGCCTCTCCGGCGGCTCGAAGTGATCCACGCGCGGACGCAGGAAGCGCCGCAGCGCTTCCAGGTCTGTCAAATCGCGTTGGACGAGGAGCGCGCACACCGCCCACGGCCAGCCCGTGCGGGCCATCAGCGCCCGCACCGCCGTCTCCGGCGGCGGCGGGCGCAGCACCCACTCCAGCGACGGCGTCGCGGCGGCGATCATCGGGCTACCCATACCCGCGCCTCCGTCGCTCGGATCGGCCCTACGGGGCCGGCAGCCGGAACGCCGACGGCGGGATGGGCTCCGTGGCGGCCGTGCCCCCCACCACGGGGTGCAGCGTCACCTCCCAGCCGCTGCCGTCGAACTCGAGCGGATCTTCGAAGTGCTCCGTGCTGGCCACCGTACAGAAGCGTCCTTCCTCGGCGATCCAGTCGTCGCCGAGCTGGAACTGCAGCAGGTAGACGCCCACGGGCACTCGGGTCATGACCCCGCGTTCGCCTTGACGGATGTAGATGGCGCGGCGGGGCTCGTCGGTGTCCGCGTCGACGAGCACCGCCACGGCGTCGTAGGTCGTGCCGTTGATGACCACCAGCCGCCCGCCGGCGCCGCGCGCCCGTCCGCCGAGCTCGGCGCTGCTGCGCGGGCGCTCGCCGCCGGCGCAGGCCGGCGCGGCCGCCGCTGGCGCTGCGTCGGGCGGGGGCGCCGCGGGGCCGGCGTCCGCCAGGGGCGCCGCGGGTTCGACCGGTGCCGCCTCCTCCGGAGCGGAGGTCGTGTGCTGGCCCAGCCACCACAGCCCAGCGAAGAAGAGCAGCAGCGCCAGCCAGGGCCACCAGGGTCGCCGCTGCGCCCCGGCGGCGGCCAACGGCACCGCCTCGGCCGCGGCGCCGGCCGCGGCGCCGGACCCCCCGCCCCCTTGCCTGCCGCGCGGGGCCGCGAGCTCCCGGTCGACGGCCGCGCTTGCGGCCCAACGTCCCCCGACCCGAACGCCGGGCGGCGGCGGTTCGATGATCTCCGGCTCCACCACCACGACGTCCGACCCCACCTGCGACCGTGCGCCGCAATGGCGGCAGCGCAACCACCGACCCCGGTACGCTTCGGGCACCCGGAACACCCGCCCGCATACGCAGCGAACCTCGATCATGCACGCCTCCTCGGCGCCTGCGTCCTCCACCATGGCGTCGCCCTCCGACAACGCCTCGCGGCGCCCGGTCGCAAGGCACGGCCCCTTCATCCATCCGATCCTCCCTCGATGGGGCGAGCCGGCACGGGCGCGTCGGCGTCGGCCGCGGGCGCCGGCCCGTCGGGGGCAAAGGCGGGGCAGGCGAGCACGGGCAGGCGTGGATACTTAGGGTAGGAGGGATCGACGCGGCTGCGGGTGCAGAGGTAGAAAACGGAGCCGCGGGCGTTCGTCAGGCGACGGACCCAGCGGCACCGCCCACAGAGCCCGGGCGGCGGCGCTAGGACCATCCGCGCACCACTTCCCACGCCGCGATGGCGGCGTCCTCGCGCACGGCCCACAGCCGTTCCTGCAGGTGCACGGACACGCAGACGTGGTTGGGCACCACCCGGACCCGCTCGCCCAGCTGCGGGCGCCAGGCGGTGCCGCGCAGGTCGAGCACCCCGTGCTCCTCCCATAGAGCGCGGACGACGACCTCGGGTTGCCCGAGCAGGACGCCGTAGCCGGGCGCCGCGCCCTCTTCGCGGGCCAACGCTTTGGAGCCGGCGTCGACGACGGCGCGATCGTCGGCGACGCTGACCACGGTGGCCAGGACGCTGTAGGCGACGTCGTCCCACGTGGCCACGCCCCGCAGCACGCTGTTGCGATCGAAAAAGACGTTAATGCCGGGGCGCACCTCGGTCAGGTGCGGCAGCTCGTGCGAGCGAGGAAAGGTCAGGGTGGAGCCGCCGCTGACCACCTCCGGGGCCAGGCCGGCGCGCGCCAGCGCCGCGACGGCGGCGTCCAAACGCTCGGCCAGGGCGGCGAGCTCCGGCCCCTGGTCGGGCAGCGAGGCGCGCACGTGGCCGGGGTAAAAGAAGAGCCCGCGGTAGACGAGCCCTGGGCTGCGCGCCGCCGCCTCCGCCAGGGCGATCAGCGCCCCGAGGTCGGCCACGCCGGTGCGGCCCATGCCGACGTCGAGCTCGACGAGCAGGTCGATCGGGCGGCCGCGGCGACGGGCGAGTTCGGCCAGCGGGGGCAGGCTGGCCGGGTGGTCCGACCCGACGGCCAAACGGACGTGGGGGGGCAGGGCGGCCAGGCGCTCCAGCCGAGGGGCGCCCACGGGCGGGTAGGCCAGGAAGAGGTCGTCGACAACGGCGGCGAAAGCCTCCGCCTCGCGCACGGTGGCCACCGTCAAGCCGACGGCGCCGTGGGCGCGCTGGCGCTCGCCCAGGGGCAGGGCCTTGTGCGTCTTGGCGTGCGGACGCCAGGCGAGGCCGTGGGCGCGGCAGTAGGTGGCGACGCGGCGAAGGTTGGCCTCGACGCGATCGAGGTCGACCAGGGCCGCCGGGGTGGGCAGGCGATCGAGCTCGGTCATTCGCCTTCGGGGCGGAGGACGGCGCGCCAGCGGCGGTCGAGCAGGCCGTCGGCGCGCATCCGTTGGACCAGGGCCTCCTTTTCGCGAAGCAGGCGCTCACGAACGGTCTCGTCGGTGGCGCGCGCCAAGGCGGCTTCCACCTCGGCGAGCTGCGCCGCCAGAGGGCGGGCGCGCAGGCGACGCACGGCGTCCTCGAACACCTGCGCGGCCGCGGGCGCCACGGCGGCGAGCTCGCGCCGCAGTTGGCCGAGCAGCTCTTGCGCCGCCGGCGAAAGACGAGCCGCCCAGGCGTCGTCGGCGTCCCGGCCCCCGTGGGCCTGGGCGTCGAGCAAGGCCTGGTAGAGCTCCCGCGCCGCGGGGTCGAGGAAAAGCTCCGGCGCCAGTTCCTTGGCCGCTTGCTCCACCCACAGCTCGTGGGCCAGCAGCAGCGCCAACAGTTCCCGTTCGGTCGCGTCGGCCGTCGTGGCCGGGGGGGCCACCCCGGCCGGACGGGGCGCGGGTCGGGCGTGCAATTCCGCACGCAGCCGATCGACGGGGATCTTCGCGTGGGCGGCGATGCGTTCCAAGTAGAGTTCGCGCAGCAAGGGATCGCGCGTCAGGCGGACGGTGGGCAAAAGCTTGTCGACCGCACGGCGGGCCCCGGCGATGGAGTCGAAGTACCCGCGGCGTCGCAAGATCTGAAGCTTGCGCTCGACGACGTCGACGGCGTTGGCGAGGAGCTGCTCGAGCGCGGCGCGACCGTGGGCTCGAAGGAACGAGTCGGGGTCCTCCCCGGAGGGCAACGTGGCGATCAGGACTTCGCGCCCCGTGGGCAGGAGGACGTCGGCGGCGCGAAAGGCGGCCCGCAACCCCGCGCGGTCCCCGTCGTAGAGGAGGATCACTCGGCGCGCCAGCCGGGCCAGCAGCTGCGCCTGCTCGGGCGTGAGCGCCGTACCCAGCGGCGCCACCGCGGTGGTCAACCCGGCGATGTGGAGGGCCAGGCAATCGAGGTACCCTTCCACCACCACGGCCACACCCTCGCGCCGGATGGGGCCCTTGGCCCAAGGGAGACCGTAGAGCAACCGCCCTTTGCGAAAGATTGGTGTCTCGGGGGTGTTGAGGTACTTCGGTTCGATGTCGTCGCGCAACGCGCGGCCGCCGAAGCCGACGGGGCGGCCGGCGGCGTCCTCGATGGGGAACAGAAGGCGGTGGCGGAAAAGATCGCGCGGCGGCTGATCCTCGCGGGCGACGAGCAGCCCCGCCTGCCGGAGGGTGTCGTCGCGCAGGCCGATGGCGTTCGCGGCGCGGCGAAGCGCTTGTCCGTCGGCCGGCGCGTAGCCGAGGCGAACCCGTTCGGCCCAGGCGCGATCGACACCGCGGCGACGAAGCCAGGCGTGCGCCGGCTCGGCTTGGGGATGCTCCCAGAGTTGTCGGGCGTACCAATCGACGGCGAAGGCCACGGCTTCGAACAGCGGCGCCCGTGGGTCGGGGGCGCCGGCTGGCCGCGGCGCGGGCAGGGGCACACCCACGCGCGCGGCCACCGCCCGCACCGCCTCGTGGAACGTCCAGCCGTGAAGCTTCTGCAGGAACGCGAACACGTCGCCGCCCTCGCCGCAGACGAAGCACTTGAAGAGCCCTTTGGCGGGATCGACGGAAAAGTTCGGCCCTTGACCGCGATGCAACGGGCAAGGGCCGCGGTAGGACCGCCCCACCCGCCGCAGCGGCGTCACCTCCCCGGCAATCTCCACCAGGTCGGCGCGGGCGCGAATCTCCTCCAGCAACTCCGGCGGGATGGCCATCGCTTCCAAGTTGCCGCCGCGGTGTCGGCCCGAGCAAGGCGCCCGTGCCGACGCCCTGCCGACGTCGCTTTTGGGCCTCGACCTCGTCGGCCGAACGCCGCCTGCGTTCGCCTCGCGCCGATTGGCGCTCCGCCCCCGAAGGATCGCGGCGCCGGTCAGACGTTGAAGCGGAAGAGAAGGATGTCGCCGTCCTGCACGACGTAGTCCTTGCCTTCGCTGCGCACGAGCCCGAGTTCACGCGCGGCCTTCAGGGAGCGCGTGCGGAGGAAATCGGCCCAGCCGAGCGTTTCGGCACGAATGAAGCCGCGTTCGAAATCGGAGTGGATGACGCCGCCGGCTTGGGGCGCCTTCGTGCCCACCGGGATCGTCCAAGCGCGGACTTCCTTTTCGCCAGCGGTAAAGAAGGTCTGGAGCCCCAGCAGCCGGTAAGCGCGGCGTACCAAGCGGTGGAGACCGGGCTCCGGAAGGCCGAGGGCGACCAGGTAGTCGGCTCGCTCCTCGGGCGCGAGCTCCGCCAGCTCGGCTTCGATCTTGCTCGCCAGCACGAGGACGTCGGCCCCGGGGTCGGCGGCGGCGACGGCCTGGCGGAGGCGCTCGCTGTGCGCGTTGCCGGCCGGCAGATCCGCTTCGCCGACGTTGGCCACGTAGAGCATCGGTTTGCGCGTGAGCAAACCGAGGGACCGCAGCCGCCGCTCGTCCTCCTCGTCGAGGGGGACGACGCGCGCCGGCCGCCCGGCTTCCAACGCCGCGGCCACACGATCCAGCGCCTCGAGCTCGGCCTGTGCCTCGCGATCGCCGCTCTTGGCTACCTTGCGCACGCGCTCGCGCCGGCGCTCCACCACGGCCAGATCGGCCAACACGAGTTCGAGTTCGATGACCTCGCGGTCGCGCACCGGATCGACGGGGCCCAGGACGTGGACGACGTCGCGGTCCTCGAAGCAGCGCAGCACATGGACGAGCGCGTCGGTCTCCCGCACGTGGGCCAAGAACTGATTGCCCAATCCCTCGCCTTGATGCGCGCCCCGGACGAGGCCGGCGATGTCGACGAACGTGACGGTCGCCGGAACCACCCGCTGCGGCCGCACCGCGGCGGCCAACTCCTCGAGGCGCGGGTCCGGCACGGGGACCACCCCGACGTTCGGTTCCACCGTGCAAAACGGGTAGTTTTCCGCCGCCGCTCCGGCCGCCGTCAGCGCGTTGAACAAGGTCGACTTGCCCACGTTGGGCAGGCCCAAGATCCCGACCTTCATGCCGTTGTCGTCGCGGTGGCGCTCGCGAGCGCGCGTCGCACCGCTGGGGCCACCGCCGTGCCCAGGAGCTCGATGGCGCGACGCACGTCCGCGTGCGGCAAAGAGCCCACGGTCAGCTGCAGGAGCACGCGCTCGTGGGCGAACATTTCGCGATGGTAGAGGAGTTTCTCGACGACCTCGGCCGGGCTGCCGACGACGTAGGCGCCCCGCAACGAGCAGCCCGCCTCGAAGACCGCCGGCGACAACGGCGGCCAACCCCGCTCCCGTCCGATCTTGTCCATCTGCGTCTTCATCGCCGCGAAGGCCAAGCGCCGCGCCGCCTGGGACGTGTCGGCCACGAACCCGTGCAGGTTGAGGCTCAGGCGCGGCGTGTGGCCGGCCTCCCGCGCCGCCTGGCGATACAGCTCGACGAACGGCACGAACCGCTCGGGCAGGCCGCCGATGATCGCCAGCGCCATCGGCAGCCCCAACCGCCCGGCCCGCACGGCCGAACTCGGCGTGCCGCCCACGGCGATCCACACCGGCATCGGCTGCTGCACCGGCCGCGGATGGACGCCCAGTCCGCGAAGCGGTCGCGTAAAGCGCCCGCCGGGCCAATCGGGCAGGGCCCGTTCGCGCAGGTGGAGCAGCAGGGCGAGCTTCTCCTCGAAGAGGGCGTCGTAGTCGGCGAGGTCGTAGCCAAAAAGCGGAAAGCTTTCCAGGAACGACCCGCGGCCGACCATGATTTCGGCGCGACCGGCGGAGAGGACGTCCAGCGTGGCGAACTGTTGGAATACACGGACGGGATCGTCGGAACTGAGAACCGTCACCGCGCTCGTCAGTCGGATGCGGGCGGTGCGCGCCGCCGCCGCCGCCAACACCACGACCGGCGCCGAGACCGCGTAGTCGGGCCGGTGATGCTCGCCGACGCCGAACACGTCCAGCCCGACCTGGTCGGCCAGCTCGATTTCGTCCAGCAGGCGCTGCAAGCGTTCCGACGGGCTGGGCACGTGGCCGGTGCCCGGCTCGGGCGTGCGTTCGCCAAAGCTGTAGAGGCCGATCTCCACGGGTGTCGCTCGCGTGCGGAATCGGCAAACGAATAGCGGTGGGCGCTCGTCGCGGTTCCCGCCGCCCCGCCCCGCGCCGTCTCTCAGGCCAACAGCGCCGCCAGTCGGCGCAGTGCCTCGGTCGCCAAGCCCGTCCATTCCTGCATCCGCAGGAACCAGGGCGCGAGGACCAAGGACACCACGCTCATCAGCTTGATGAGGATGTTCATCGACGGACCAGCGGTGTCCTTGAAGGGGTCGCCGACGGTATCCCCCACCACCGCGGCCTTGTGGGCCTCCGAGCCCTTGCCCCCGAGTTCGCCGGCCTCGATGAGCTTCTTGGCGTTGTCCCAGGCGCCGCCGGCGTTGGCCATGAAGAGGGCCAGGAGGACACCGCTCAAGGTGGCGCCGGCGAGCATGCCGCCGAGGGCGCGCACGCCCAGCAGGACGCCCATGGCCACCGGGGCCAGCACGGCCAGGAGCCCCGGGGCGATCATCTCGCGCAACGCGCCGCGGGTGGCGATGTCCACGCAACGGGCGCTATCGGGCGGGGCGGTGCCCTCCAACAGCCCGGCGATCTCCCGGAACTGCCGCCGCACCTCCTCGACCATTCGCTGGGCCGCTCGGCCCACGGCCGTCATCGTCAGCGCGGCGATCAGGAAGGGCAAGGTGCCGCCCACGAGCAGCCCGATGACGACGTACGGATCGGTCAGATCGAGCCCGCGGCCTTCGAGCCCAACGGCCGACGAGTAGGCGGAGAACAGAGCCAAGGCCGTGAGCGCCGCGGACCCGATGGCAAAGCCCTTGCCGATGGCGGCCGTCGTGTTGCCCAGCGCGTCGAGGCTGTCGGTGATGCGGCGCACCTCCGGCCCCAGGTGGGTCATTTCCGCGATGCCCCCGGCGTTGTCGGCGATCGGACCGTAGGCGTCGACGGACATCGTGACGCCGACGGTGGCCAGCATGCCCACCGCGGCGATGCCAATGCCGTAGAGACCGGCGAACAGGTGGGCCACGTAGATGGCCACGGCGATGAGCAGCAGCGGCAGGACGGTCGACTCCATGCCCACCGCCAAGCCCTGGATGAGGTTCGTCGCGGGGCCCGTTTGACTCGCCCGCGCGATCCGCCGAACCGACCGGCCGGCGGTATAGAACTCCGTGGCCAGGCCGATGAACACCCCGACGAGCGAGCCGGCCAGGAGAGCCCAGTACGGGCCCATGGGCACGTAGGCCGCCTTGGCGGCGCTGAAATCGAAGCCCAGCGCGGCGACCACGCCGTACATGGCCACCAGGAAGAGCGCCGTGGCCACGAAGGTCACGTTGCGCAGAGCCGCCGCCGGCTGGCCCCGGGCGAAGACCCGCACGAGCGCCACGCCCACCAACGAGGCGACCAACCCCACGGCCGCTGTCAGCAGCGGCAGAGCGGCGCCGAGGAAGCGCTGGCCCGCCAGTTCCGGCGCGGTGGCGGCGATGGCTACCGTCGCGACCATCGCCCCGACGTAGGACTCGAAGATGTCCGCCCCCATGCCGGCCACGTCGCCCACGTTGTCGCCGACGTTGTCGGCGATGGTGGCCGGGTTGCGAGGGTCGTCCTCGGGGATGCCGGCTTCCACCTTGCCCACGAGGTCCGCCCCCACGTCGGCCGCCTTCGTGTAGATGCCGCCGCCGACCCGGGCGAAGAGCGCGATGCTCGAGGCGCCCATGGCGAAGCCGGAGAGGATCTCCGCGAAGCCGGCCAGCTCGCGTTCCAGCAGGGCCGGCCGATAGGCGCCGAGGAAGTAGACCAACCCGACGCCGAAGAGGCCCAGCGCCGCCACGGCCAAGCCCATCACCGCGCCGCCGTAGAAAGCCGTCTGCAGGGCCGCCGGCGCCCCCTCCACCCGGGCCGCTTCGGCGGTGCGCACGTTGGCCCGCGTGGCCGCGTGCATCCCCACCAGCCCGGCCGTCATGGAGCAGACGGCGCCGAAAGCGAAGGCCGCCGCCGTCCACGGCCCCAACAGGGCCGCGAGGGCCCCGGCCACGAGGAGGACGAACACGACGAGCACAGCGTACTCCCGTTTGAGGAAGGCCGCGGCTCCGACCTGGATTTGGCGCGCCAGCGCCCGCATCGCCTCCGTGCCCTCGGGACGTCGTCGCACCAGCGCGTACACGAGACCGGCCGCGCTCAGACCGAGCAGGCCGACCACCCACGCCCAACCGGCCAGATCCTCCCAGGTCATCGGCTCCTCTCCTCCCGATCGTTGCGCGTGTTGGCCAGGTTCATGGCGCGCTCCAACCCCTCGCGCACCCAGACCTCCACGATCTCCGCGGCGCGATCGGCCGCCGCTTCGATCTGTCGCCGCTCCGCGGCCGGCGGCACCGAGAGCACCCAGTCGGCCAGGTCCACTTCCGGGGGCGGGCGCCCCACCCCGAGCCGCAACCGAGGGAAGCCGGTGGTGCCCAGGGCAGCGGCAATCGAGAGCAGACCCTTGTGCCCCCCGGCGCTGCCCCGAGGCCGCAACCGGAGCGCGCCGGGGGGCAGCGCCACGTCGTCGACCACCACGAGCAGATCGACCTCCGGCCGGGCGCCCGCGCGGCGCACCAGCGGGCCCACGGCCTGGCCGCTGAGGTTCACGTACGTCAACGGCCAGACCAACCACACCTCGGCTCCGTCGACCTGCGCCTCGCGCACCTCGGCGCTGGGCCCGGCCGCCCGGGGCCGCGCGCGCCAACGGTCGGCCAACCGCGCCAGCACCCACCAGCCGGCGTTGTGCCGCGTGCCGGCGTAGGCCCGGCCGGGGTTGCCCACCCCGACGACGAGCTTCGACCCCACGGGCTACTCCGCCGCTTCCTCCTCCTCGGCGCGGCCGCGGCGGATCACCTCGGGCTCGGGCAGCTCCGGGCCGCCGGCGACCTCGGCCTCGGCCGCTTCCGCCGCCGCCGTGGCCAGCACCGTGGCGATGGTCTCGTCGCCCGGCGTCAGGACGCGCACCCCCTCGGGCGGAACAAGGTCACGCACGTGGAGCGAATCCCCCAGGCCCAGGCCGCTGACGTCCACCTCGATCGCTTCGGGAATCCGATCGGCCTCGCACTCCACGTGCAAGGTGTGGAGGACGTGATCCAGCAGACCGCCCACCTCGACCCCCTGGGGCTTGCCCACCAGCCGCACCGGCACGTCGAGACGGATGCGCTCGCCCCGGTGGACCTGGTAGAAATCCACGTGGAGAATCTCGGGGCGCACCGGGTGGCGCTGGACTTCGCGCACCAGCGCCCGCACCGCGCCCACGCCCTCGATCGTCAACTCCACCAAGGTCGTCTCCAGCGCCGTGTGGCTCAGCAGGCGCTCGAACGCTCGTGCCTCCACCATCAGCGCCCGCGCCGGCTCACCGTGGCCGTAGACCACCGCCGGGATCCACCCGCTGGCGCGCAGCTTCCGCGCCACGCCCTTGCCCGTGCCGCTGCGCGGCTTCGCTGTCAACTGCACCGTCGCTGCCATCGTCGCTCCGTGGTTGGGCCCGCGCCTAGCCGACTTCGAACAGCGAACTGACGGACTCGTTCGCGTGCGTGTAGTGGATGGCGCGGGCAATCAGCTCCCCGACACTCAACACGGTCAACCGCGAAAACCGCTTGTGCTCGGGGATGTGGATCGTGTTCGTCACCACCACCTCCTCCACCCCGGAGGAGGCCAGCCGCTGCACCGCCGGCCCGCTGAGCAGCGCATGCGTGGCGCAGCAGAAGACCCGCCGCGCCCCGTGGCGCTTGAGCGCCGCCACCGCGGCCGCCATCGTGCCGGCCGTGTCGATCATATCATCGGCGATGAGGCAGTCGCGCCCCTCGACCTCGCCGATGACGTGAAGCACTTCGGACACGTTCGCCGCCGGCCGCCGCTTGTCGATGATCCCGATCGAGCCACCCAGGCGCTTGGCGAAGCCCCGCGCCATCTTGGCCGCGCCCACGTCGGGAGCCACGACCACCAGGTCTTGAAAGTCCTTGCCGCGGAAGTAACGCGTCAGCACCGGCGCCGCGTAGAGATGATCGACGGGGATGTCGAAGAACCCCTGAAGCTGATGCTGATGGAAGTCGATGGCCAGGACGCGGTCCGCCCCGGCCGTGGTGATCATGTTGGCCACCAACTTCGCGCCGATGGCTACGCGGGGTTGGTCCTTCCGATCCTGCCGCGCGTAGCCGTAGTACGGGATGACGGCGGTGATGCGCGCCGCCGAGGCGCGGCGGGCGGCGTCGAGCAGGAGCAGCAGCTCGAGGATGGTGTCGGCCGGCGGGGGCGTGGGTTGGAGGATGAAAACGTCACGGCCGCGGATGTTTTCGTTGATCCGCACGAAGATTTCGCCGTCGGCGAAGCGGCGAATGTCCACGTCGGCCAGGGGCAGGCCCAGGTGCTGGGCGACCTCCTCGGCCAAGGGGCGATTCGCCGATCCCGACAGCAGCACGAGCGGGCCGTTGACAAATCCTTCCCCCATGCGGCCTTGGGTGGTGGCGACAGCCAGAAGAAAGTAGGCCCCTGGTCGGGGGGCGTCAACGGCCGGAGGCGCGCTAGAAGCGATCCCACAGCCAAGGACGCGGCCCGGGGAACAGCGGCGCCAGGCGCCGAGCCGCCTCCGGGGGATCGAGCGCGGCCAGGCCGAGCCGCACGGCGTCGGGCAGGGGCAGATCACCGGTCAGCAGGCGCGCCAGGGTGCCCACCGGCAAGCGCAGCGTGGCGGCGGCGCGGCCTCCGCGCGCGGGGCCGACGGCCAGCTGGCCGTCGGCGATCTCGACCTCCCACGGGCCGGCGTTGGTCGGCAGAACCGGATCGACCACCTCCAGCCGCAGGCGCAGACGCAGCTCCGGCGGTGCGGCGCGGGCCTCGAGCGCGGCGGGCACGTGGAGCACCCGGCTCATCGGCCCCCGCAGCACCACCGCCGCCGGGAACCAGAGCCCGAAGCCGGGCAGGGCGCCCGGCGGCCAGCGGGGCTCGGCGAGCCGGTCGAGCAGGCGCTCGTCCGGGTGCGCGCGCAGCAGCACCGCGGGCCACTGATCGCTGAGGCGGGCCACGGCCGCCAACAGGGCGGCGTCGGCGGCGGGGTCGAGGGCCACCCGTTCCTCCACTTCCAACCGCCGCTCGGGCAAGGGCAAGTCGGCGCGGTAGCGTAGGCGCAGGTACCCGGCGGGATGTCCGGCGTCGTCGCGCACCAGCAGCGTGGCGCCGCCCTCCTCCTGGGCCCACCAGTGGGCCCAGACGCTGGGCGTGCGGTCGAGCCAACCGTTGGCCCGCGGCGCCGCCGCCTCGTACACCGCTTGCACTGCCTGACGGTGCGCCTCGTCGACGACGAGTTCGATCGGCGCTTCGCTCGCGTCCGGCAGGGCGCTCAGGGGCACGAGCGCCTGCCAGGCCTCGCCCGCCGGCGCGTAGCCCAGCTTCGCATAGTAGCGCACGCTGAAGGGGTAGAGGGCGGAGAGGACGTCCCCGCGTTCGCGCGCGTAGGTCAATCCCTCGGCCAGCAGGCGGTAGGCCAGACCCCGGCGCCGATGCGTCGGGGCCACGGTCACCGTGCCCACGCCGGCCATCGGCAGCAGCGCGCCGCCGACCCACTGGCGCAGCGGCAGCAACTGGCAAACGGCGACGGGGCGGCCGTCGAGCTCGCCGACCCAGAGGGCCTCCCAACCGCCGTAGGGCCCGTCGGCCAGTTGGGCGTGCCAGTAGGCGAAGGTGCGCCCGGGGCCGGGGAAGCTGTGCTGCACCAGGCGGGCCAGCTCGGGCAGCTCATCGGGGCGAGCAGGGCGGCAGCGCATGCGGTCCGGTGCTTGCTACGATCGGGGTCGTCGAGCCAACTTAGCCCGGCGCCATCGCGCCGCCAAGGATCGCGCCATGCTCCGCACCGTCCTCGCCTTCGCGTTGGTTGCCTGTTCCCCCGCGCCGGGGCCGCCGAATGGCAGCGTCGCCGACACGGCGCCGCGGGTGCGCCCGGGGCTGGAAGTTCTGCTGCGCGACAGCTTCCACCTGGTGCGCGGCAAACGCGTGGGCCTGATCGTCAACCACACGGCGGTCGACCACCGCGGCACCCACGCCATCGACCTGCTCGCTCGCCAGCCCGAGGTGCGGCTCGTGGCCCTCTTCGGTCCGGAGCATGGCCTGCGCGGCACCGCCGAGGCGGGCGAAAAAATTGCCAGCGGTCGCGACGAGCGCACCGGCCTGCCGGTCTACTCCCTCTACGGCGAGACGCAACGCCCCACCCCGGCCATGCTCCGCGACGTCGACGTCCTCGTGTTCGACATGCAGGACATCGGCGCCCGTCCCTACACCTACGTGTGGACCATGGCCATGGCCCTCGAGGCCGCCGCCGCCCAGGGGATCCCCTTCGTCGTCCTCGATCGGCCCAACCCCATCACCGCCCGCATGGAGGGCCCGCTGATGCAGCTGGCCATGCGCACCGTGGCGCAGCCGATCACGGGCTACTACCCGGTGCCGCTGCGCCACGGTATGACGGTCGGGGAAATCGCGCGGTACATCAACGAGACGTACCGCATCGGCGCGGAGCTCCACGTGGTGCCGGCGGCGGGCTGGCGCGGCTCGATGTGGTTCGACGAGACGGGGCTACCCTGGCTCCGTCCCTCTCCCAACATCCGTTCCCTGGAGGCCGCCCTCCTCTACAGCGGCTTGGTCCTCGCCGAGGCCACGAACCTCAGCGTGGGCCGGGGCACGGACGCACCGTTCCAGATCCTGGGCGCACCGTGGCTCGACCCGACGCGGCTGCAAGCGGCGCTGCGGCGGTACGATCTGCGCGGTGTGGCGATCGACACCGTGCGGGTGGTGCCCGCGGGCAGCGGTTGGGTGCCCTACCGCGGAGAGGCGATCCGGGCCCTGCGGCTGCGGGTGACGGATCGCGAGGCGTTGCGCCCCGTCTGGCTGGCGCTGGTCCTCCTCAGCGAGGTTCGGCGCCTCCACCCGACGGAGTTTCGCGTCACGAACGAAGGCTTCACCCAGATGCTCGGATCGCGATGGGCGCGGCGCATGTTCGATGCGGGCGCGCTACCGGAGACGATTTGGAACCGCTGGGAGGCGGAGTTGCGCGCCTGGCGCCCCGTGCGCGAGCGCTACCGCCTGTACCCCGAGCGCTGAGGATGCGGCGCGGGGCACTCGTTCTGCTGCTCGTGGCGGCCATGGCGAGCGCGCAGGAGCGGCCGCGGGTTCGGGATTTCGGGCTCACCATCGGAGTCTTCCCGCCGGGGCCGCGGAACGCCATCACCGACGTGGCCGGCGTGCGGGTGGGCCAGGTGACCGTCTGGGAGGGCGACAGCGTCCGCACCGGGGTGACGGCCATCTGGCCCCACGAGGGCAACCCGTACCGCGAGCGGGTGCCGGCGGCGGTGGTGGTGGGCAACGGGTTCGGCAAGTTCGTGGGGCTCTCCCAGGTGGAGGAGTTGGGGGAGCTGGAGACGCCCATCCTGCTGACGTGCACCTTGTGCGTCTGGCGGGCGGCCGATGCGATGGTCGCCTACCTGCTCCGGCTGCCCGGGATGGCGGAGGTGCGCTCGCTCAACCCCGTGGTGGCCGAAACGAACGACGGCTTCCTCAACGACATCCGGGCGCGGCCGATTCGGCCGGAGCATGTGGAACGGGCGCTCGATGAGGCGCAGGGGGGAGCCGTGGCGGAGGGAGCGGTGGGGGCGGGCACGGGGACCGTGGCCTTCGGCTGGAAGGGCGGGATCGGCACGGCGTCGCGACGGCTGTCGACGCGCTGGGGCGGGTGGACGGTGGGCGTGTTGGCGCAGACGAACTTCGGCGGCAACCTGACGATCGCGGGTGTGCCGGTGGGGCCGGCCTTGGGTCGGGCCCTGTTTGCGCCCGACAGCGGAAGCGTGGTCCTGGTGGTGGCCACGGACGCACCGCTCGACGCCCGGCAGCTGCGCCGGTTGGCCGCGCGGGCCTTCGTGGGGCTGGCGCGCACGGGGGCCGCGATGAGTCACGGTTCGGGGGATTACGCGATCGCCTTTTCCGCCGCGCCCGCAGTGCGGCGGCGGCTGGGGACGTCGACGCACCCGGCCAGCACGGTGGCCGACGAGGCGCTCACGCCGCTGTTCGTGGCCGTCGCCGAGGCGGCCGAGGAGGCGATCCTCAACTCGCTGTTTCGGGCGACCACGGTGCGTGGCCACCGCGGCATCGTCGAGGCGTTGCCGCTGGATCGGGTGCGCGCGTTGTTGCGGGCGGCCGGGCGGCTGCCCTAGGATCGCCTTGCCCGCGGCGCCGCGCTAGCGCACCTTGGCCGGCCATGGATCGTGGAGCGTGGGTCGCCCTGGGGGCGGGGGTGGGGGCCTGCGTGGGCTCGTTCCTCAACGTCTGCATCGCCCGCTGGCCGGAGGGGCAAAGCGTCCTTTGGCCGCGCTCGCGCTGCCCGGCCTGTGCTGCGCCCATCGCTCCGTACGACAACGTCCCCATCCTCAGCTACGTGTGGCTGCGCGGCCGCTGCCGCCGGTGCGGCGTGCGCATTTCGCCCCAATATCCGCTCGTGGAGCTGGCCACCGCGGGGCTATGGTCCGCGGCGGTGGCGCGCCATGGCCCCTCCTGGGCCGCGCTGACCACCGCCGTGTTCCTGACGCTGCTGCTCGGCATTGCTCTCACCGACGCGCGCAGCTATACGATTCCCGATGGCTTCAGCCTGGGCGGTCTGGCCTTGGGCCTACTCCTCGCCCCCCTGCCCGGCGGGATCAGCCTCCCGCAAGCGCTGCTGGGAGCGCTCGTGGGCTTCGGCGCGCTTGCCCTGGTGGCGGTGTTGGGGGAATGGGTCCTGCGTCGGCCGGCCATGGGCGGCGGCGACGTCAAGATGCTCGCCATGGTCGGCGCGTTCCTCGGCCCCCTGGGAGCGCTGCTGACGCTGTTCCTCGGCGCCTTCGTAGGGGCCGTCGTGTTCGGCCCCGTGGCCCTCAAACGCCGGGTGCTTGTCCCCTTCGGCGTCTTCCTGGCGGTGGGGGCGGCGCTCACCGAGGCCTGGGGGCACGAGTTGCTGGCATGGTACCTCCGGCTCGTGCGAGGGGCATGAGCGACCGTCCGGCGCTCGACCTCCATGGCGCCACCGTGGCTGCGGGCACCGCCCGACTGCGCCGCTGGCTGGCCGACCTAGCGGCGGCCGGCGCCGCGGAGGCGGAGGTCATCACCGGCTGGGGCCGGCACACACCCCAGGACCATGCCCCCGGGGCCCTGCGGCGCGCCGTGCGTGAGGTTCTCCGGGACGAGCGCGCGGTGGGCCGACTGCTCGCCTGGCACGAGCTGGGCCCGGGCCGCTTCTACCTGCGCCTCGCCCCCTCACCGCCGACCCGGCGCCCCCCGACCTCGCCCCCGCTCACGCCGGCGGAGCAGGAGGCGGCCGCGCGAGACCTCGAAGAATTGGGTGTTCGCCTTACGCCAGAGACCCTGGCGGCGTGGGCGCGGCGGCACCGGCCGTCGCCGTAATCCGTTCCCCGTCGCGGGCATGCCCACGGCGCCGACCCGACGCAGCCAGTGGCCGGCACCGCGGCCCTACCGGCGCGCCGCCCCCCGGATTCGCATCGGCAGCAGCAGCGAGGCGAACGCGTCGTTCAACGGGTGCACCCGCTGCAAGCCGAGAGAGTGCGGCGCGCCACATCCAGCGCCGTCACGAGCAGCGACCAGACTCCGATTCCGACCGTACCGCCTCATCCCCAAAACGGGATGTGCCCCAACACGAAAGCCACGTCGGCCACCGCGGCGCCTCGGCTGAGCCGCCCAGTGAATTCCGCAGCTCGCTCGATGGCGTAGCCCCGAAAGAGGATTTCCTCGGTGCTTCCGGGCGTGACCACGAACGCCCTTCCGCAGCGCCACGGGGAGCTCCATCCGCGGCCGGACCCCGCTCACGGTCGCGCCCAAGGCGCGCGCCCGTGGCCCATGGCGCGGTGAGCGCGAAGGAACGCGCACCGACGGCGAAGCCGACCAGCGCCGATCCGCAAGCCGCCAGGCACGTGCGGCCTAGCTTTCCGACGCCCCCGGCCCCGCCCCGTCGGTGCCCCGCCGGCGCCCACCGCGATCGACGTCCACTCGCACGGCTCGCCCTCGGATGGTGACGCCGTTGAGTCGCTCGATGACCCGCGGCGCCACCTCGGCCGCCACCTCCACCCGGCTGTAGGTGTCGCCGATCTCGATGCGGCCGATCTGCTCGCTGGTAATCTGGGCTTCGCCGGCGATGGCGCCGACCAAGTCCGCCGGCCGGACGCCGTCCTTGCGACCCACGCTGACGAACAGTCGCACCCAGGCGGGCAACGGGGGCGCCGGCTCGGCCGGGGCGGGGCTGCGACGGCGCAGCAGCGCCACCGCGGCAGCGGCCCACTCCACAGCGGAGCGCTCGGCGAATAGGGGCTCGAGGACGAGGAAGGCGGCGCCCAGGTCTTCCTCGTCGGCGGCCCGGCGCAACTCGTCGCGGAAACGCTCCACCGGGTCGACGAGGTCGGCGGGCACCCCCAGGTCGACGAGCTCCAGGCGCACGTTGGCCTCCCGCGCCAACTGCTCCAAATGCGCGCGTTCACTGGGGAGGGCGATCACCCAGGCACGGGGATCCTCACCATGGCGTGCGGCCAAGCTCTCGCGGTCGGGGGGGAGGTCGAAGCTGACGGTGATGTCCACCGCGGGCGGCAGCGGCGCCGTCGGCGTTCCGGCCAGCACCAGGGCGTCGGCCTCCGCGTCAGCCACGCCGTGCCCCACCGCGAAACCGCGCAAGAACAGCTCCTCGCTCAGCGCGTCGGCCCGCTCTTGCGTGGCGACGAACACCGCGACCGGCCCCTCCTCGCCCCGCCGCGCGAGCCATTCGCCGAGGGCGAGCAGCTTCTGCTCTTCCGACTCGGCGATCCAATAGCCGAGGCGGCCACCGGGGACGGCCGGGGCCGCGGGCGGCGGGGCGAACTCGGGGCCGAGCTCTTCGGCGGCGGCCTCGGGCGGCCAATGGATGGCCCGGCGCAGCCGACGGTCAAGCCACTGCCGCACGCGCGGGGAGAGGGTATCCGTGGTCACGAGGCGCTGCGCGCCCTCGGGCACGGCCGACAGGAGCGCGTCGACCACGTCCAACAACCCAAGGCTGTCGAGCGCCGCCGCGCCCTCGATCCACACCGCTTCGACGGCGTCGAGCTTCAGCCGGCCTCGGCGCACCAGTTCGCGGACGGCGAGCGGCGGAGCCACGAGCAGCGCGGCCGCCGCCGGTGGCGTGCGCCAGGCGCCGCCGGGAACGCTGATCCACAAATCGAGCGCGGTCGCATACGGCGCCAACGACCGGGCCACGCCTTCGGCCGCGGCGAAGGTGGGCACCAGTACCAGCGCCCTCGGCCCGGGCGCCGGGGCGCCACCCGCTTCCTCCTTGCCTGCGGGGCGCGGGGCGGCCAGTCGCTCCAGCAGGCCCAACCCCACGCCCAAGAGCCGTCCGCTCCCGCGGCCGGCCCGCACCACCACCGCACCGCCGCGGCGCACCACCGGCAGCACCGCGCGCTGCAGCGCGGTCGGCCGCTCGAATCCCTGGTCCTCCAGCACCTCCCGCAAGGCTTCGTGCACGTCCCACATCCGAACGACCTCTCCCCGAACCCGTTGCGGCGGCGAGCGCCGCGTACGAAACTGCTCCTTGTCGGAGCGCGAACGAACCTTCACGATGGCACCCTCCGCGCCGTCCTCGCCAGAGGCCGCCGTCGGCCCCTTGGCCGGCTTGCGCGTGCTCGACCTGAGCCGGGTGCTGGCCGGCCCCTGGTGCACCCAAATTCTGGCCGACCTCGGGGCCGAGGTCATCAAGGTCGAGCACCCGGACCGCGGCGATGAGACCCGTCACTGGGGTCCACCCTGGGCCCGCGGTCTGGGTGGCCGCGAGAGCGCTTACTTCCTGGCGATCAATCGGAACAAGCGGTCCCTGGCGGCCGACCTGGACGACCCGGCGGATCGAGCGCTGGTGCGCCACCTCGCCGAGGAGGCCGACGTCTTGGTGGAGAACTTCCGCCCCGGTACCACCGCTCGCTGGGGGCTGGACTACGCCTCTCTGGTGACCGCCAACCCCGGCCTCGTGTACTGCGCGATCACCGGTTATGGGCAAACGGGCCCGGACGCGCAGCGGCCCGGCTACGACCTGGCCGTCCAAGCCCGCGCCGGCTGGATGGCGGTCACCGGCCCGCCCGAGGGCCCGCCTACGAAGGTGGGTTTCGCCCTGGCCGACGTCGTCACGGGGCAAATGGCCGCCGTGGGCATCTTGGCGGCGCTACGCGCGCGCGACCGCACCGGCCGCGGCCAGTTCCTCGAGGTCACGCTGTTCGAATGCGCGCTGGCCGCCTTGGTCAACGTGGCCCAAGGCGCCCTCGTCACGGGCGAGGAACCGCGGCGCTGGGGCAACGCCCACCCGACGATCGTGCCGTACCAACCCTTTCCCACGGCGGACGGGTGGCTCGTGGTGGCCGTGGGCAACGACGCTCAATGGCGGCGGCTATGCGCCGTGTTGGAGCGGCCCGCCTGGGCGGAGGACCCGCGCTTCGCGACGAACCCCGCACGCGTCGCCCACCGCGACGAGCTGGTGCCTGCCCTGGAAGCGATGTTCCGCACCCGTCCGCGCACGGCCTGGCAGGCGGCGCTCGACGCCGCCGACGTTCCCTGCGCTCCGGTGCAAAGCGTGCTCGAAGCCCTCCGCGACCCCGTCGCTCAGGCCCGTGGCGTCCTCTGGTCCATGGAGCACCCGGGGTACGGATCCGTCCCTGTGATCGCCTCTCCGCTCCGCCTGACGGCGACGCCCACCGCGTTGCGTCGCCCCGCGCCCCGTCTCGGCGAGCACACCGCGGAGATCCGCCGCCAGGGTTGGGCAACGGGCGCGGCACCCGCGTCCTAAAACTCCGCACGCAGGGCCGTCCACAGGCGCAGGAACGGCGGCAACAGCGCCACGAACAGGAAGGCCCGCAGACCGAGGTTGCGCCGTGCTTGCATCCACGAGAAGCGATCCGTTGCCAGCGCCTCGGGCAGCCGGCGCAGGTCCGGCAGCAGCCGCGGCAACCGCGCCGCCGCCCGTGCTTGCTCGGGAAACCGCGCCGCCAACTCCCGCTCCTCGTGGAGCATCGTCGGGCCGAACACCCCGATCGTCAAGGCTGCCCACAACCCCACCGCCTGCGGCGCCGGCAGCAAGCTCCAGAAGAACCCGAGCAGCAGCAGCAGCGTGCCGAGGTACAAGGGATGACGCACCAGGCGGTAGACGCCCGTGGTCGTCACCTCTTGGTTCTTGCGGAGGTTGCCCGCCCCCCACAAGCGCACGGTGGCGCCGGCCAGCAACAGCGCCCAGATGGTCCAAGCGCGCGGGCTTCGCCCCGGTGCGAGCAGATCGACCGTCGTCTCCGGGCGGGAGAGCGCCAAGGCCGCCCCGACGAAAGCGGCCGTCAGCGGCACCCGCCACCGGTGCATGCGGGCTACGCCGTCCATCGTCGCCGGCGGCGTACCCGCTAGCCGGTCGGCCGTTCCTCGAGGGCCGCCAGCAGCGCCTGCGTTGCGAACGGTTTCGCCAACCAGCCGATGCCCTCCGGTGGCTCCTCGATCTCGCCCGAGCCGCTGATGAGCACGAGGCGAGCGGCCGGGAAGCGCGCCCGGAGCCGATCGGCCAACGTTCGTCCATCGAGCTCGGGCAAACTGACGTCGACCACCGCGGCGTCCAGAGCCGATTCGCCCGCGGCCCACGCCAATGCCGCCGTCGCCGTGCCCTCGGCGTGGACCTCGTACCCCGCGCGTTCCAGCACGCGCACCGCGAGCTCCCGGACGGCGGGCTCGTCCTCGACGACCAACACCCGCCCGCGCCGCGTCGGCACGGCCGCTTCGCGGGGTCGCGAGGGTGCCGCCACCGGCCCTTCGGCCGGCGGAAAGAACAACCGGAACGACGAACCCCGGCCCCGCGCTGTGCGCACCGCAATGCCCCCGCGGCTTTGGCGGACGACGCCGTAGACCATGGCCAACCCCAAGCCGGTGCCGCGCGTCTGCTTCGTGCTCACGAAGGGTTCGAAGATTTGGGGCAGCAGCGCGGCGTCGATCCCCGTGCCCTCTTCGGCGATCTCCACCACCACGTAGCGGCCCGGAGGGAGGTCGGGGCCGGGCGAGAAGTCGCCCGGATCCCACGTTCCGAGCGCGGTGCGGGCCACGATCCGCCCACCCTGGGGCATGGCATCGCGCGCGTTCGTCACCAGGTTGAGGAGCGCCTGTTCCAGTTGGCCGGGGTCCGCCTCGATGGGCGGCAGGTCCGGCGCCAGCTCGAGGAGGAACGTCCATCCCGCTCCCAACACCCGGTGGAGCATCACGTGGATTTGGCGCAGCAAGGCGTTGACGTCCACCGGCTGAGGCCGCAAGGCCTGCCGTCGGCCGAAGGCGAGCAATTGCTGGGTCAACGAAGCGCCCCGCGCCGCTGCCTGGGCGATGGCTTCCACCTCCTCCCGCGCCGGATGGTCGGGCGGGAGGTCGAGCAAGAGGAGCTGCGCGTTGCCTTGAATGGCCGTCAGTAGGTTGTTGAAGTCGTGGGCGATCCCGCCGGCCAACCGCCCCAGCGCCTCCATCTTTTGGCTTTCGAAAAGGCGCTGATCCCACGCACGTGCGTGGGACAAAACGTCCATCCGTACGAGCAGCGTCGGCGCGCCGGCCGGCCCCTCGACGCGCCGCACCCGCAGCCGCACGGGGCGCTCCCCACGTGCGGTCCGACCGATGGCCACGAGCGCGGGGCCGCGACGGGCGGCGGTCCCAGACCCCAACAGGGGCGTGGGCAGGGCCGCCGAACCACCGAACAAAGCGTTCCAGTCCCGGCCGAGCAGGTCGGCCCGTCGCAGACCGAAGAAGCGCGCGGCGGCGCGGTTGACGTCGATCAGCCGCGCCCGGTCGTCGAAGCGCAGCCACATCCGACGGCGCTTCCCGCCCACCCCCGCGGCGCCAGGTGGACCGGACGGCCGCGCCGGCGCCGCAGTCGCGCGCGCTCGCCCCAGGCGCACGACCGCGAGCGGCGTGGCCGCCCCGCCACCGGCCGGGCCTGCAGCCGCCACCGCTCCTCCTCGAGCACCAGCCAGCCCTTCGCCACCGCTCCGGCCAGCGCCTGGCGCACGGCTTTCTCGGCCGCGGGTGGCAACGCGCCCACCGGGGCCGCCCTTCGACGCACGCCGGCCACCGCTCGTCCCACGACGGTGTGGTGAGGCGCACCCGCTCGGGGTCCAGCACGGCCAGCGGCGCCGGCACGGCGCGCCACAGGGCACGCCAGACCTCCAGCGACCAGGTCGTCGGCTCCATGAGCGAACGATCGAGGACGGGGAAAACCCGGTCGAATCAGGGTCGGTGATTCTCTTCTAGCACGCGATCGGACCGCCGGCAAGGGCCCTGGCAAGCTTCCTGCACCCGCAGCCCGGCGCGCTGCCAACCTGACGCGACCGAACGCGCATGAGCGATCGCCAGCTGCTGCCCGTCCTCCCCCTGCGGGAGACCGTCATCTTTCCTGGGACGGCCGTGCCCATCAGCGTGGGCCGCCCCGGCACGTTGCGGGCCGTGGAGGCGGCCCTGGCCGGCGACCATCGCCTTTTCGCGGTTGCGCAGCGGGAAAACCGCGAAGAGGTCGAACCCAGCAACCTCTACACCGTCGGCACGATCTGCAAGATCGTCCAGGTGCAACGGGCGCCGGGCGGGATGCAGCTGCTCGTCCACGGGCAACGCCGCGCCCTGGCCATGGAATACCTGCCCGGCAACGATGGCAGCCTGGTGGCCCACGTGCGCGAGCTCGAGGACATCCCCCCGCCCGATCCGGAGGATCCGGCCTTCCTCGCCCTCCACCGCGAACTGCGCGAGCGCGCCGCCGAATTGGGGCGCCGGCGCGGCGTCCCACCGGAAGTTCTGCGCCAGTTCCTCGAGGGCGTGCGGGAGCCTGGCCCCTTCGCCGACCTCATCGCCTTCTACGTCGAGATCGACACGGAAGCGAAGCAGAAGCTGCTGGAGACCCTCAACATCGAGGAGCGGCTGCGCAGCCTGCTGCTCGTTGTCCAACGCCAAATCGCCCTGTTGGAAGCGCAGGAAGAGATTCAGCAGCAGGTTCAAGAGGAGCTGGGCGAACGCCAACGCGAGATGCTCCTGCGCGAGCAGCTCAAGGCCATCCAGCGCGAGCTCGGCGAGGACACGGAGGGCAAGGAAATCGAGGAGCTGCGTCAGCGCATCGCCGCCCTGGAGCTGCCGCCGAACGTCCGCGAGGAGGTCGAACGCGAGCTGTCTCGGTTGGAGCGCACCAGCCCCCAGAGCGCCGAGTACCAGGTCATCCGCACCTACCTGGAGTGGATCGTCGAGCTACCCTGGAACCAGCGTACCGAGGACAAACTCGATCTGGCCGAGGCGGCGCGCATCCTCGACGAGGACCACTACGGCCTGGAAGACGTCAAGAACCGTGTCCTCGAGTTCCTCGCCGTGCGCCAATTGGCCGCTCGCCGCGCCGAAGCCGAAGCGCGCCAGCGGTTGCCCACGTCGCCGGAGGCCGCCCAGGCCGAAGGCGCGCCGGCGGAGCCGGTCGCCGACGGTGCCCAAGAGCCCGAGCCGGTGCGCCAAGCCAAGGCGCGCGCCACCGCCAAGGGGCCCATCCTCCTGTTCGCCGGCCCGCCGGGCGTGGGCAAAACGTCCATCGCCCAGAGCATTGCGCGCGCCTTGGGCCGCCGCTACGTCCGCATCGCCCTCGGCGGCGTGCGCGACGAGGCCGACATCCGCGGCCATCGCCGCACCTACGTCGGCGCCATGCCGGGCCGCATCATTCAAGCGCTTCGCCAAGCCAAGAGCCGCAACCCCGTCATGCTCTTGGACGAGGTCGACAAGCTGGGCGTGTCCCTCCAGGGCGACCCGGCGGCCGCCCTGCTCGAGGTGCTCGATCCCGCTCAAAACCACGAGTTTACGGATCACTACCTCGGCGTGCCCTTCGACCTCTCGGAGGTGCTTTTCATCGCGACGGCGAACTACCCCCAGAACATCCCCGCGCCGTTGTTCGACCGCATGGAGCTGGTCGAATTCCGCGGCTACACGGAACAGGAAAAGCTGGAGATCGCCAAGCGGTACCTGTTGCCGCGGCAGCGCGAGCAAGCGGGCCTGACGGCGGACGAGTTCGAGGTCACGGACGACGCCATTCGCGAGGTCATCGTACACTACACGCGCGAGGCGGGCGTGCGGCAGTTGGAGCGGGAGCTGGGCGCCCTGGCGCGCAAAGCGGCGCGGCGCATCGCGAGCGGCGAGGCCACCCGCGTGCGCATCGACGCGGCCGACGTGCGCCACTACCTCGGCCGACCGCGCGTCCACCCGGAGCGCGCCGGCCGAGAAGACCAGATCGGGGTGGCCACGGGCATGTACTACACCCCGATGGGCGGCGACATCATGTTCATCGAAGTGGCCGTGGCCCAACGGCCCGCCCCGCCGCCGCGCTCGCGCGAGGACGGGGCAGGCGACACCACCCAGTTGCAGGTGGGCGACAGCGGTCTGCTGGTGCTCACCGGCCAGCTGGGCGACGTGATGAAGGAATCCGCCCGGGCGGCCCTGACCTACGCGCGCGCCCACGCCGACCGCTACGGCATCGATCCAAACAAGGCCTGGAACGCGGAGATCCACATCCACGTGCCGGCCGGCGCCATCCCCAAGGACGGCCCTAGCGCCGGCGTGGCCCTGGTGGCCGCGTTGGTCTCCGCCCTCTCGGGGGTGCCGGTGCGCGCCGACGTCGCCATGACGGGCGAGGTTACCCTCACCGGTCGCGTGCTGCCCATCGGCGGCGTCAAGGAAAAGGTGCTCGGCGCCTACCGCGCCGGAATCCGCACGGTCGTGCTGCCCAAAGCGAACGAGGGCGACCTCGAGGAGCTGCCGCCGGAGGTGCTGGCGCAGCTCGATATCCGCCTGGTGGAGACGGTCGACGAAGCCTTGGCGATCGCCCTGCGCCAGCCGGAGCCGGCCGCGGTCGCGGGATGAGGTCGGAGCTTCCACGCCGCGGCCTCGTCGTCCGGGAGCCGTACGCGAGCTGGATCGTCGACGGCCGCAAAACGTGGGAGTTGCGCCGTTGGCCCACGCACGTGCGCGGCCGCATCGGCATCGTCAGCGGTGGGCAACTGCTCGGCGACGTGGAGCTCGTCGGCGTCGAAGGGCCCTTCGCCCTCGAGGAGCTGGGCGCCTTCCGTCACCTGCACCACGGCGCCGAAGAGTTCCTGCGCGCCTATGCGGGCGGTCGGCCCCTGTGGGCCTGGGTGCTGCGCGGCGCCCGCCGCTACCCCGAGCCGCTCGCCGTTCCGCCTCATCCCGGACGCCGGCTGTGGGTCGACCTGTCCGGGTTGGTCGACCAGACGGAGCCGTAGCCGACGAAGACGATCGCGTCGGGCTCGAGCGCACGGAGCACCTCCGCGCGGTGCGTGGCGCACACCAACGCGATGCCGGTCTTCCGCACGAAACGGCCGAGCCCCCGCGCCACGCGCTGGGCCGTCGGGCCGTCGAGGTGGGCAGCGAACTCGTCGAGCAGCAACAAGTCGGGGCGCTGGGCCAGCGCCAACGCCAATCGGAAACGCTCGCGCTGCCCGGTCGACAGCTCGCGCGGCCGAGCCCGGTAGAGCACCGCGTCCGCCAGGCCGACCCGGTTGAGCACTTCGAGCGCCGCCACCACGTCGCCCACCCACGCATGGATCTGGGCGAGGACTGGCGCCTCCTCCAGCGCCGGCTCCGCCTCGCCGGGGATCCAGGCGACCACCCGCCCGGCGGGGCGCTCGACGGTGCCCACGTCCGGCGGATCGCCTCGCAGCAGTCGCAGCAGCGTCGTCTTGCCGGCGCCGCTGGCTCCCCAGAGGACCAGCACCGCGCTGGGCGGCACGTCCAGGTCGACGTCGCGCAATACGGCGCGCTCCAAACGCCGGCGTTGCACGCCGAACGCTTCCACAACAGAGCGAACCACCGGCGGCACGGCGGCGAGGTCGAGCTCGCTGGCGTACGTCTTGCCCACGCCGCGCAGCCGGAGCGGGCCGGCCAACCCGGGCACCCGCCCGTAGCGCGGTCGGTAGAGGCGTCCGCCGTGCTGGCACGATTCGGGGTCCGTGGCCAGAAACGCCTCTAGCCGCCGCCGCGCCGAGGCCGTGAGCGGATAGAAGAGCACCGGGCGCCCGGACGCCGTCTCCCACGCGTAGCGGAAGCCGACGCGCTCGAAGAAAGGGTGGTAGCGCGCCATCTGCGCCACCGTTTCCACGATCTGCTTGCGGCGACGCATCTCCGGCACGCGACGCGTCGCGATCCAGCGCAGCGCCAGCTCGGCCAACCGGGCACCCAACCCGTCGGCGCGGTAGTCGGGGTGGACCACCACCCGTGCGATCCGCGCCGCGGCGGTGTTCGTTCGCGCCAGCGCTCGGTCCACGGCCGCCGCCCAGTCCTCCGGCGGCACCGCCTCCTCGAGGGCGAAGGCGGGATGCCACCGGCGCGGCGGGAAGACCCGTTCGCGGATGTGGCGCTCAATGCCCGCGGCGGTGCGGCGGTGCATCCGGGGCAACGGCGGGTCGGCCCGCACGTACCCCAGCCATGGCGGCTCGAACGGCAATCGCTCGGCCAGCTCCAGCACAAGAAAGCGACTCGCCGGCGTCGAGCCCCGGATCTCCAGCAACCGTGGGGTCCCGCCGCACGGGCAACGCGGCTTCGTGTTCGCGCTCGTCACCGCACCGCAGAGGTCGCAGCGCCAGAGCGCCACGGCCTCGTTCTCATCGGCGTAGTGGAACTGCTCGAGCTCGGCGATGGCCTCGTAGTCCGCCTCGACGGCGGCTTCACGCGCCACCAGCGCGTAGGCGTAGAGCTCGGTGCCTGCCCAGCCGACGCGGGGGTGGCGCACCGTGCGCCGCCACGGCGGCCACAGGAGGACGCCGTCGCGGCGCAGCCGAAAGCCGCTTCCCTCCAGCACCGCGGCGTCGCCATCGGCGACCACGTCCACCGCCTCCCCCGGGCGCACCCAACGCGCCACGTCCCCCGTCAGCCGCAAGCGCCGTCCGTCGCTGAGCTCGACCCCACCGGCCCATCGCCGCTCCACCCACCGCGCGCGTACGGTGGTGACCATGGCCGTCAAGCTGCCCCGCTCGCCGGAGCCGCGCTAGGGGACCCTGCATCTTGACCGCGGACCGGCGGGGCGCTACGATCTAGTTTCTAAGGCTATCACTGCAACGCCTGGAGGAGGAAGCGTGATCGAAATCGTGCTTGGCGACAACGATCGCCTGGACTGGGCCCTGAAGCAGTTCCGCCGGCGGGTCATCCGCTCCGGCCTGTTTAAGGATATGCGCCGCAAGCGTTTCTACGAGAAGCCGAGCGAGGTGCGGAAGGCGAAGGAGAAAGCGGCGCTGCGCCGGCGGGCCAAGGAGCGCGCGCGGCGAAGCTCCTGAGCGGCGCGGCGCCCTCGCACCCGCGAAGATCGCGATCGTTGCCGCCACGAAAGCGGCCGGGGCGCGCGGCCGCGGCCAGCAACAGCGCTTCGAGCTGCTCTCCCGCCTGGTCGAACGACGGCCCGGGATGCACCTCGTGCTCGTCACCGCCACGCCGCACGCCGGGATCGAGGAGAGCTTCCGTTCGCTCCTGGGCCTCTTGCACCCGGCGTTCGACGGCGAGGGCCGGCTCGACCGCCGCCGCCTGCGCCCCTTCCTCGTCCAGCGCCGGCGTCGCGACGTCGCCCGCTGGCTCGGCCCGGAAACCCCCTTCCCCGAGCGCCGCACCCGCGAGGTCACCTACCGGCTCGGTCCGGAACAGGCGCGCTTGTTCGAGGACATGCTCGACTATTGCCGGGCGCGGGTGAGCGGACCGGGTGAGCACGCGACCCCGCGGCAGCGGGTCCGGCATTGGGCGGCGATCGCGCTCTTGCGCTGTGTCTTGTCGAGCCCCCGCGCCGCTTCGACCGTGCTCGCCCGCCGGGCCGGTGCCGCCGAGCTCCTCGCGGGCGACGAGGACCCGGAGTCCATCGACGCCCGCTTCCGACCCGAACTCCTCGATGCGTTCGACGAGACACCGACGAGCGACCTCGCGCCTTCGGCGCCGCTCGAGGCCGAAGCTCCCGCTCTGCCCGAGGCCGACCGACGGCGGCTGCGCGAGCTCGCCCGCCGGGCCGCTTCCCTCGAGGGGCCGAGCTCCGATCCCAAGCTCGCCGCCGCCGTGGGCGAACTGCGCGGGCTATTGGAGCGCGGCTGCTCGCCGATCGTCTTCTGCCGCTTCGTACCCACCGCCGCCTATCTGGCCGAGCAGCTCGCCCGCGCCTTGCCCGAGGTCGCGATCGCCGCGGTCACGGGCGAGCTTCCCGACGAGCTGCGCCGCGAGCGCGTGGAAGAGCTCGCCCGCGCGCCGCGGCGGATCCTGGTCGCCACCGATTGTCTTTCCGAAGGGATCAATCTCCAGGACCATTTCGATGCGGTCCTCCATTACGACCTGCCCTGGAACCCGAACCGGCTCGAGCAGCGCGAGGGCCGGGTCGACCGCTTCGGCCAGCCGAAGCCCCGGGTCGAGGCGGTGGTCCTCTACGGCGCCGACAACGAGGTCGACCTCGCGGTCCTCGAGGTCCTGATCCGCAAGGCGCGGCGGATCCGAGAGGTCCTGGGCGTGGCGGTCCCGGTCCCGGCCGGCGCCGAGGAGGTGCTCGATGCGGTCGTGAGTTCGGTCCTCCTGCGCCGCGGCCGCGGTCGCCAGCTGCAGCTCGCTTTCGAGGCCGAAGCCGCCCGCCCGCTCCTCGAGGCCTGGGACCGCGCGGTCCGGGCCGAGGCGGAGGACCGCACCTATTTCGCGCAGGAGGGGATCCGCCCCGAAGAGGTGGCCCGCGAGCTCGCCGAGCTCGACCGCGTGCTCGGGAGCCCGGCGGCGCTCGAACGCTTCCTGCGCGCGACCCTGCCGCGCCTCGAGGGCTTCCTCCGGCCGACCGACCGGCCGGGCCGCTTCCTCCTCCACCCCGGGGAAGACGAGCGCGAGCTCGCGGCACTCCTGGGCGGGCGGGTTCCGGTCGAGGTCTGCTTCGACCGTCTCGCCGACCCCGACGCACTCCATCTCGGCCGCACCCATCCCTTCGTCGAACGGCTCGCGGGCCGGGTCCTGGGCGAGGCGCTCGAGGGCGAGGACCGGTCGCTCTTCGCCCGCTGCGGGGCGCTGCGCACGCCGCTCGTGCGCGAGATCACCGCGCTCCTCCTCCTGCGCCTGCGCTACACGCTCGAGGAGAGGGGCACCGAGCGCTTCGCGGAGGAAGTGCGGGTGGTGGCCGCGACCCTCGACGAGGCCGAGCGCCTCGTCTTCGCCGAGCCGCTCGAGAGCGCGGGCCTCGACCTGCTCGAACGGATGGAACCCGTGACCCCCGAGCCCACCGCCTTCGAGCGGGAGCGCTGGCTCGAGCGGTTCCTCGGGGCCGTCCGCGACGGTCGGGGCTGGCACGAGCCCGTGACCCGGGCCCGGCGCGCAGCACTCGTCGAGCAGCACGGGCGGATCCGCGCCCTCACGGGCGAGGCCGGCGCGCTCCGCGTGACACCGCACGCCCCGCCCGATCTTCTGGGCCTCTTCGTCCTCTTCCCCACCCTCGGAGAGCGGCCGTGAGCTCGACCATCGCGATCGAAGGCGGCCTCTTCGACCCCGACCTGCTCGAGCGGCTCACGACCGCACCCGAGGCGGTCGAGGGTCAGAAGCCCGAAGACTTCGGCCTGGAGCGGCGGGTGCGGCTCGCCGACGAGATCCAGGAGGCCTTCGGCCGGGTGCTCTCGCACTGGCGCAGCTTCGAGCGCCGCCGGCTGGCGGCCGGCGAGGGCGCGGTCGGGCGGATCGCGCGGGAGGGGTGGGTGCTGCCGCTCCTGCGCGAGCTCGGCTTCGAGCCCCGCTTCCGCCGCCAGGCGCTGCGGGCCGGGGACGGCACCTTCCCGATCTCGCACGTCGACGGTGAGGAGGAGAACCCGCTCGTGCCGATCCACCTCGCGCCCTTCGAGCAGGACCTCGATTCCCGGGGCGAAGGACGACGCTCGCCGCACGGCCTTTTGCAGGACTGCCTCGACCGGACCGATCTCTTGTGGGGGATCGTGAGCAACGGGCGAAGGCTCCGGCTCTTGCGGGCGAACGCCCGGACCACCCGCCAGGCCTTCCTCGAGGTCGACCTCGAAGCGATCGCCCGCGACGAGCTCTACCCCGACTTCGCCCTCCTCTTCCGCCTGCTGCACCGCTCGCGCTTCCCGAAGAGCCCCGGGGCGGCGCACGAATGCCTGCTCGAACGTTGGTACCAGAAGGCGATCGAGGAGGGCGGCCGGGTCCGCGAGAAGCTCCGCGACGGTGTGGAACGAGCGCTCGAGGCCCTGGGCACGGGCTTCCTCGCCCACCCCGAGAGCGAGAAGCTGCGCGCCGCACTGCGCGAGCGTCGGCTCTCGCCCGAGGCCTTCCGCGACCAGCTCTTGGTCCTGGTCTACCGGCTCCTCTTCCTGCTCACCGCGGAAGAACGCCGGCTCCTCGCGCGGCCGGACGAGGAATCCGCGCGGCGCTATCCGATCTACGAGCGCTGGTACGGGATCTCGCGCCTGCGCGAGCGGGCCGAACGCCGCCGCCCCGACCCTTGGGCCGACCTCTGGATCGGGCTCACGGTCCTCTTCCGCGCGCTCGAAGAGCCCGAAGAGGCGGAAAAGCTCGGGCTTTCCGCCCTCGATGGCGATCTCTTCGCCGCGGCGAGTTGCGCCGACCTCGAAGAGGCGCGGATCGCCAACGACCGGCTGCTCGAGGCGCTTTTCCACCTTTCGACCTTCGAGCCCGAGGAGGGCCGTGGCCGACGCACGCGGCGCGGCCCGAGGCGCCGCGTGCGCTTTTCCGCCCTCGATGTCGAGGAGCTCGGCTCGGTCTACGAATCGCTGCTCGAGCTCCACCCCGTGGTCGACCCCGAGGCTCCGCGCTTCGCCTTCGTCGCGGGCCAGGAGCGCAAGACCACCGGCAGCTACTACACGCCCGATCCGCTCGTCCGCGCGCTCGTCGAGAGCGCCCTCGACCCCGTGCTCGAGGCCCGCCTCGCGACCGCGAGGACCCCGGCCGAACGGGAACGGGCGATCCTTTCGCTCGAGGTGATCGACCCGGCCGCGGGCTCCGGTCACTTCCTCTTGGCCGCGGCCCGGAGGCTCGCCCAGGAGCTCGCGCGCGTGCGCACGGGCGAGAGCGAGCCGCCGCCCGCCGCCCGCCGGCAAGCCCTGCGCGACGTGGTGCGCTCCTGCCTCTACGCGGTCGACAAGAACCCCCGCGCGGTCGACCTCGCGAAGGTGGCGCTCTGGAT
>Ga0101943_1000363_pt1 | contig 85715 bp, 80 predicted proteins | sample DewCreD2012metaG_5_FD_75244 | JGI IMG/M metagenome (GOLD analysis project Ga0101943, IMG submission 75244) | Hot spring sediment bacterial and archeal communities from British Columbia, Canada, to study Microbial Dark Matter (Phase II) - Dewar... ... | reverse complement strand
GGGAGGTGGGCGGAGCGGAGGTTGAAGGGTTTTGCCGAGGTGCAGGAGGTGTTGGAAGGGATGCTTCGGGAAAGGTATGCCCCCCGTACACAGACGCTTACACATAAATCTTGACACGACCGCACACCCTTCGCACGTTGGACCGCTCCGCGCTGCCTCATAGCAAGAGCCTGAGATCGCTCTTCCCTTTTCGGAGCTGGCGGAGCACGTCAAGAGACAGAAAAAGTCCCCGTCGCAACATCCCTTCAGGCCCTGGGCCTAGAGAAAAGGCTCATATAGGTCGCCCGCTTCGACATGCTGACGCGACGAAAACAGCAGTAGACGAGGGTAGTGAGCCTCAGCGGGATGGGCAAAGGCCGAGCCCGCATCCTAGGAGCAGATAGCCGCTGCGACCGAATACTTTTTCGTTTGTAGTGCTTAGCGAAGGAGGCTGCCCAGGACGAGGCAGCCATCGCGGCCTCACTCCTGGACCACGATGGTCAGCTCCATGCCCGCCTCCCGGTGGCCGGGGAGGTCGCAGTAGGCGGGAAAGGTCTGGGGGCGGGACGGGGCCTGCCAGTGGACCCTGCGCGTGCGCCCTGCCGGCACAACCACCTCTTCGATGCCGGCCTCGTCGCTCTCGAACTCGTGATCCTGGCTGCCTCGGTTGGTTATGACGAAGGTCACTTTCTCGCCGGGCCGCACCTGCACCTGGGCCGGCTCGTAATACATGCTGCCGTCGGGCCTCTCGCCCGCCGTGATGGCTATCTCTCTGCCAGCCTCCCCCTGGCAGGCGAGGGCGCTGGCAGCCAGCGCAATGGCCAGGGCCAGCGGAATGAAGCGCATCGGTCACCTCCTCGACTGCTGCGCAACCGGCCTCTTCTGCGGTGCGGAGCGCCCCGCGACCCCGACCAGGACGAACAGGACCGCGACCACAGCCAGATAGACGAGGTAGGCAGTCACCTGCCCCAAGAAGGGGCTGGCATCGTAGCCCAAGACGGCGCTCAGCAGCTCCCCTGGGCCATAGTTATCGGGAAGCAACGAGTAGGTATCCCACAGGCGCGGGCCGAGAGCCGAGAGCACCCCAGCCTCGTGCAGCTCCTTCAGGCCGTTGGCCAGCAGCCCCGCAGCCAGCACCACCAGGGCGATGGAGGTCAGGCCGAAGAAGGCCCGCACCGGCACCACCCCCGACGAGGCGTAGACGAGGTAGCCCACGGCAGCCGCCAAGGCCAGGCCCAGCCCAGCTCCTGCCCAGTAAAGGGCCGGAGCGGTCGAGCTGGCGCTGCCCGCAAAGAGAAAGAGGGCCGTCTCCAGGCCCTCGCGTCCCACAGCCGAGAAGGAGAGGAGCGCCAGGGCCGCCACAGACCCGGAGCCCAGGGCAGCGTCCACCTTCGCCCTCAGCTCCCGGCCGATGGTGGCCGCCTGCCGATGCATCCAGAAAACCATCCAGGTGAGCACGCAGACGGCCAGCAGCATGGCCCCTCCCTCCAGGGCCTCCTGGGCACGGTGGGGTAGCTCCACCGCCAGCGCCTGCAGGGCAGCAGCCGCTGCGACGCTGACCAGGAAGGCCACGGCCGTGCCCGCCCACACGGCGCCCTGGTGCCTCTGCTGTCCCACCCGCTTCAGGTATCCCAGGACGATGGCCAGGACCAGGGCCGCCTCCAGTCCCTCACGAAAGGTCACCAGCGCCGAGTAAGGCATGCCCGTCTCCTCCAAAGAGGGATGAAAGCCGCCGGACGACGGCAGGCAGCCGTCCAGCAACGTGCCAGACCCGAAATACGCAAGGCCACCGTTCTCGTCCGCACAGTGTAGCCTATCCTCAACGATGACATTAGTGTCACCAAATGTCAAGCCTTGGCCTACACTAATTGTTTGGGCTGGCTTCGTTTTTAGAAGGGTTCCAATCCCGTCGGGTAGTTCGCCACGCCGGTGGCTGTCGCGGCCTCCAGAGCGCGTCGCCTCCCGCCCTTTTTTCTCCACGGGGAGGTCGCGCCGGAGAGAAGGCGCAGTCACATCAGCCTGCGCGACCCCAGCATGGCCCATGCCGGGACCACGGCCGAGCCCTGGCTGCACCGCCTTCGGCTGCGCGACTGCTTTAGCCAGTGGATCCGTTTACTGCGCAGGCGCGTATCCATACCGGGAGACCTGATAGGGAGGTATATCGTGGCCCGTGGAAGCATCTGCCTGCTGGCCATAGTCGCAGCGGCCTCGCTGACGTTGCTCATAGCCACCGCCTGCGGCGGAGGATCAGAACAGGGCATCTCTCTGGAGGCTGACGACTTCTACTTCGAGCCGCAAGAGATAAAGGCACAGGCTGGTCAGCCCCTCACCATCCGCATCGAGAACGAAGGGCGCAACCCCCATACCTTCACCATCGAGTCGCTGGGGGTGGACGTGGAGTTACAGCCAGGGGAAGAGCGCACCGTAACCCTCACGCCTACCAGTACCGTCGACTTCGTCTGTCGCTTTCACCAGGCACAAGGGATGGCGGGACGCTTAACCGTGGGCCAGTAGTCCACGAGATGCGATGGCGCTCAGGCTTCCGGGGCGCGGCCGGCGAGGGGTTGCGCCCCTTCCCTTTCCGGCGGACGGCGTCGCAGCAGCCTCTCGACCCAGATGGACACCCTGCGTTCCTCGGGCAGCAGCCCCTGGGGCCTCACCAGCAGCACCAACACCAGCAGAGCGCCCAGCAACAGGTCACGAATGTAGAATATGCGCACCCGCAGCGCCTCGGGCAGGGGATAGCCCAGCAACTGCAGGCTGATGATCCACAGCCCCCACACCACATAGGCGCCCAGCACGGCGCCACGGTTATTGCCGCTCCCGCCCACCATGAGCATGGCCCAGAAGATGAACGTGCCGGCGAAGTGCGTAAAGGTGTCGGGAGATACCGCTCCCCGTTCATAGGCGTATACCGCCCCGCCCAGGCCCATGATCATGGCCCCCACCACGAAGGCCTGGCGACGGAAGGCCGTAACGTCCTTGCCGCTGGCGGCGGTCGCCGTTTCGTCCTCCCGCAGGGCCCTCAACACCCTTCCCCACGGGGAGCGTAGCGCCCTCTCGGCGGCGAAGAAGACCAGCGCCAGCACCGCCACCGCTAACAGCAGGTAGAAATATTGATAGTCGTCGGGGCTGAACAGCGAATAGAAGGGGCGCGGGATCCCTTTCAGGCCCCGTTCGCTGTTGACCAGCCCCCGCTCGGCCACCACCACATTGCGCATCAGCTCGGCGATGCCGATGGTAGCGATGGCCAGGTAGTCCTCTCGCAGCCGCAGGGCGGGGAACGATAGCAGATAGGCCAGCGCTCCGCACATGGCCATCGCCGCCAGAGCGCCCACCAGGAAGGGCACCCACTCCTCGCCCTGCAGGAAGGGAGGCGAGAGCTTCGGCCCCAGCCCGCCTACGTAGGTGTCGAACCCGCCTGCCGCCGGCTCCTTGGTGAAGGCGGCGGCGGCATAGGCCCCGAGCATGAAGAACGCCACCACCCCGAAGTTGAACACCCCGGCATAGCCCCACTGCACGTTCAGTCCCAGCGTGAACAGCGAATAGATGGCCACCGTCACAGCGAAGGCGGTGAGGAAGCTCAGCACCCCACCCCAGTCCCAGCCGGAGCGCTCGGCGGGCATGATGATTACCGCCGCCGTCACCGCCAGAAAGGCCAGCAGAGTGGGCCACAGGTCGCGGCGCATCACGTCTTAGCCCCCAGCAGCCCCCTGGGCCGCAACAGCAGGATGGCGATCAGGATGACGAAGGCCACCCCCGGCTTGTAGGTCGGGTCCAGTTGCCTGCCGAATATCTCCCACCCCACCGAGGTCTCCTGGGCCGTGGCCACCACCATCGCCCCCAGCAGGGCACCCACCGGGTTGCCGATGCCTCCCAGGATGGCAGCAGCGAACACCGGCAGCAGGACCACGAAGCCCAGCTGAGGGTTAAGCTGGGCCTGCAGGGCCAGCAGCACTCCGGCCACGGCCATCAGCGCCCCGGCCAGCGCCCAGGTGGCCACAGTGACCCGTTCGGTGTCTATGCCCGACACGCGGGCCAGGTCGGGGTTGTCGGCCAGGGCGCGCATGGCCTTGCCCAGGCGGGTACGGAACAGCAGCAGATAGACCAGGCCCGCCAGGGCCACAGCCACTGCGAAGGTGAAGACCTGGTCCGACTTCAGCAACACCCCGAACGGGAAGCGGTGGGCCGGAAACACCCCCTCCACGTAAAGGCGAGGATTGGGCCCCCAGACCATGAGCATGAGGCTGCGCAGGCCGATGGCCAGGCCCAGAGAGGCGACCGCCAGGATAACCACGCCCGCCCGTCGCCTGCGCAGGGGCCGGTAGACGAGGCGGTCCAGGCCGATGCACAGGAGGCCCAGGGCCAGGGCCGACAGCACGGCAGCTACCAGCAAGCCGTAGCCGAAGGTGAGATCGCCCAGGCGTTCGCTGGCGCCGGGCAGCGAGTCCAGGGCCCGGGGCAAATGCACATCCCGACGCGTCCCCACCACCGCTCCGGTCAGGGCGAAGTAGGCCAGGTAGCCCCCCAGCATCATCAGGTCGCCGTGGGCGAAGTTGGCGAACCGCAGGACGCCGTAGACCAGCGTCAGCCCCAGAGCGGCCAGGGCGTATACGCTGCCCACCACTAGCCCCACAGCGAAGTGATCGGGGCTGGACACGGCCGAACCAACCAGGAAGGAGACCACCAGGGCCCACAGCAAAGCCCCGCTGAGGGCATCGGCGCGGTAACGCAACTCCTGCCAGCTCGACTGGACGAAGGCGCGGGCGGCGGCCGTCACGGGCTATTCTCCCAGATAGGAGCGGGCCACCTCTGGGCTTCCGAGCAGTTCCTGGGCCGGCCCTTCCAGCCGGTTCTGGCCCATGGCCAGCACATAGGCGCGATGGGCCAGCTTGAGGGCCTCGCGGGCGTTCTGCTCCACCATGAGGACAGCTGTCCCTGCCGCGTTGATCTCTCTAACCTTAGCGAAGACCACCTCTACCATGCGCGGTGCCAGCCCGGCCGAGGGCTCGTCCAACAACAGCACCTGCGGGTCCAGCATCAGGGCACGGGCCAGGGCGAGCATCTGGCGCTGCCCCCCCGAGAGGCGCCCCGCCCGCTCGTGACGACGCTGGTCCAGCTCGGGGAAAAGGGCGAAGGCCCTCTCGAGCCGCTCTTTCACCTGCTTGGGCACCAGGTAGGCGCCCATCTCCAGGTTCTCCTGGACGGTCAGGGACGGGAAAACGTTGTCGGCCTGGGGGACGTAACAGATGCCCCTGGCCACCACCTGCTCCGGCGGCAGGCCGGTGATGTCCTGACCTCGCAGCAGCACCCGCCCTGCCTGAGGCCGCACCAGCCCCACGATAGCCTTCATCAGGGTGCTCTTGCCAGCGCCGTTGGGGCCGATGACGGCCACCATCTCCCCCTCGGCCACGCGCAGCGAGACCCCGTGGAGGATCTGCACCTCGCCGTAGCCTGCCACCAGGCCTGAGACCTCAAGGACGGTCGCTTTGGAGGTACTGTCCGCCAAGATAGGCCTCCAGGACCCTTTCGTCCGACCTGATCTCCTCGGGGGTGCCTTCGGCGATGACCTCGCCGCTGCTCATGACGATGATGGGGTTACACAGGCGCATTACCAGGTCCATATCGTGCTCGATGATGAAGAAGGTGATGCCCCGTCGGTGGCAAAGCTCCTCGATGGCGGCCACCAGGCGACGCATGAGGACGGGGTTGACGCCGGCCCCTGGCTCGTCCAGCAACACCAGCTCCGGGTCGCACATGAGGGTGCGGGCCAGCTCCAGCAACTTCTTCTGCCCGGCGGACAGGTTGGCGGCATACTCGTCCCGCAGGTGGGCCAGGTCCACGAAGTCCAGCACCGACATGGCCTTTTCGAAGATCTCCTCCTCCTGGCGGGCCACCTGCCCCGGAAGCAGCCATACGTTCCATAGCAGCTCACCTTTCTGGCCAGGGGGCACCAACATCAGGTTCTCGAGCACCGTCATGCTCCCCAGGGGACGGGGTATCTGAAAGGTTCGGGCTATCCCGCGACGGAACACCTGGTGTGGCGGCAGGCCATCGATACGTTCTCCCCTGAAGTAAATGGCCCCCGATGTGGGGCGGAGGAAGCCTGTGATGAGGTTGAAGAGGGTCGTCTTGCCAGCGCCGTTGGGGCCGATAAGGCCAGTGATGGTGCCCCGCCTCAGCCGCAGGGTGCATCTGTTCACTGCCCGCAGACCGTCGAAGCTCTTGGTCAGGGCACGGGTCTCCAGCAGCGGGGCCTCGGCAACGTCCATGGCATACGCCGAATAGCCAGAATGCCCCTATGGGCCGACCCTCAGTATATGTGGCCGATGCTATGTGTCAATCGGCAGCCCTGAGCAGCTGACCGGTCAGGCAGGCACGATGGAGCGGATATAGTGATAGTGGCAGGAGAGGCGGGCGCCCGGGCGACCCTCCGGCTCCAGCATCGCCACCAGCCCGTCCAGCGCGTCCACGACCCCCACCAGGGTGCCGACCAGAGCGGGGCCGAAGGGCGAGGCGGGGTCCAGCTCCAGCCGCACCCGTCGTCCCACATACTGGCGCAGCTCCTGCGGGTCCAGTCGGCTGCCCACACGCTGACGGTTCATGGCGGCGCCTCCCTTCTGCGCATTCGCGGGGAAACGATAACACCGTGGAGATGGTGTCGGGCTGGCGCCCCAGGAGGGACTCGAACCCCCGGCCCGCGGCTTAGGACGCCGCCGCTCTTCCAACTGAGCTACTGGGGCGCCCATCGATATTGTATCCCCCAGAGCCTTCCTGTAAACCCTGCGCCCTGCCTCCTGAGATAGGAAAAGGGCCGGTGGGGGAGGAATTGAAATTAGGTTGACGCCGAGAGTTTCTATTTGTATCCTCCCTGAAGGAGGTGTTAGCGATGGCCCCCAGGTCTGGAATTAGCAGCGACACACCCACTCCTACTGTCGAGGACTACCTGCACGCCATCTACAGCTTGCTGGGCGAGGGGGAAACGGTCTTCTCCGCCCGCCTGGCCCGTCGCATGAGGGTCACACCGCCCACTGCCTGGGCCACCGTCCAGCGCATGGTCCGCGATGGCCTGGTGACCCTGGACAGCAAGAAGGTGATCCACCTCACCGAGAAGGGCAAGCGTCTGGCTGAGGACATAGTGCGCCGGCACCGACTGGCGGAGCGCTTCCTGACGGACGTGTTGGGACTGGGCTGGGCCGACTGCCACGAGGAGGCACACCTGTTCGAGCATGCCCTCACCCCCAGGCTGGAGGAGCGCATCGTAGCCCTGTTGGGCAACCCCACCACCTGCCCCCACGGCAGTCCCATCCCTGGCTCCGGGGCCACCCTGCCGCCCGACCTGGTCCCCCTGGCCTCTCTGGCCGCAGGGGAGGAGGCCACCATAGAGTTCATCTCGGAGGAGCTCGAGGAAGACCTTGACCTGCTGCGTTATCTGGAGCGGGGCCGTATCATGCCTGGCCACAGGGTGCGGGTGTTGGAGATGGTGCCCCCCAGCGACCTGATGGTGGTGGAGTCGGACGGGCAGCAGGTGCCCCTGGGGCTGAAGGTGGCGCAGAAGATCCGCGTGCGCCGCTAGCGGCCCGAGCCGATCGGAGGGACCGCGAAGGCCTCCCGCAGCGGCGCTCGGGGGCGCCCCTCACAAAAGGGTGAAAGGGCGTCCTGTCGGTTGACGCGGGGGGGTGCCGGTGCTAGACTTTCTCTTGCTCAGCAGAAGAGGGGGTCGACGCCTTCCGAGGTCGGGCTCGGCCCTTTCTCTGTGTAAAAACGGGACGGGCGGATGCGCAGGCGCTGGTTCCGGTTCGGCTTCTACGCGCCCTTCGGCTTCTGGCTGAGGGGCTTCCACGGAGCCTGGGGCGGCCCTTGGCACCGCCACGGCCACCGCCCCTTCTCGCTCCTGCGGGACTACCGCCGCTGGCTGGAGGAATATCATCAGGACCTCCAGCAGGCCAAGCAGGAGCTGGAAGAGGAGCTGAAAGAAGTGGAGGCCGAACTGGAGCGCCTGCGAGGCGCTCGAAAAGAGGAGGAGAGACAGGGCCCTTAGGCTGGGGAAGGTGACTTCCCCAACGGAAGCGGTCAGATGCTGACGACGGTCGTAGGACACTACCCGAAGATCCCCAACCGCCCCAGGCCGGCCCGCCTGCGCCAGGCCATCGCCCGCTACGAGCGGGGCGAGATCTCTCGCCAGGAACTGGCGAGGATCGAGGACGAGGTGACCATCGAGGTCATCCAGGAGCAGGTCGAGGCCGGCATCGATATTGTCACCGACGGGCAGATACGCTGGGAGGACGACCAGACCTACATCGCCCGCCGCCTCTCGGGCTTCAACATCAACGGCCTGGTCCGCTACCTGGACACCAACACCTACTTCCGGCAGCCGGTGGTGGTGGGAGAGATCCGGCACCGGGAGACCTTCCTGGTCCACGACTGGCGTTTCGCCCAGGAGCATAGCCCCCGCCCGGTCAAGGCCATCGTCACCGGGCCCATCACCCTGGCACGGCTCTCGCAGGACGAACACTACCGGGACCACGGCCGCCTGGTGATAGCCCTGGCCGAGGCCCTGGCCCCCGAGGTGAGGGCCCTGGCGGAGGCCGGCGCGCCCATCGTCCAGGTGAACGAGCCCCTGATCCTCTGGCATCAGGAGGACCTGCCCTTGCTGCGCAGGGCCCTGCAAATCATGCTGGACGGGGTCACCTGCGAGACGGCCCTCTACACCTGGTTCGGGAGCATCGAGCGCGTTTACCCCCAGCTCCTGGAGCTGCCCGTGACCACCATCGGCATCGACCTGGTGTCCCAGCCCCGGAACTGGCAGGTACTGGGCCAGCATACCTTCCCGACCGACAGAAAGCTGGGGGCGGGCATCGTGGACGGACGCAACACCCGCCTGGAATCGGTGGAGGAGATAGTGGCGGCGGTGCGGCACCTGACCCGCATCGTCCCGCCCGACCGCCTCTACCTGAATCCCAGTTGCGGCCTGGAATACCTGCCGCGGGAGGTGGCCCAGGACAAGCTGCGCCGCCTGGCCGAGGGTGCCCATGCAGCCCGCCAGGCCCTGGGGGTGGAGGCCTGATATGAGGGAGGCACTGCTCACCAGCGCTGTCGGCTCCTACCCCAAGCCCGATTACCTGGTGCGGGCCCGCAACGCCTACGCCCAGGGCAAGCTGGACGTGCAGGAGCTGCGTCAACTGGAGCGCAAGGCCACCGAATACTGGGTGCGCGTCCAGGAGCGGGTGGGGCTGGACGTCCTGGTGCACGGCGAGCAGGAGCGGGGCGATATGGTGGCCTATTTCGCGGGCGAGCCGGGCGGCGTGGTCATCGAGGGCATGAAGCTGGGCGGTCTGGTCCGCTCTTATGGCAACCGTTACTATCACAAGCCCATCATCGCTGGCAAGCTGCGCTGGCCCGGGCCCATGACGGTGGACATGTGGCGCTTCACCCAGTCCCTCACCGACCGCCCGGTGAAGGGCATGCTCACCGGCCCCTACACCATGGTGGAGTGGTCCTTCAACGAGTACTACCCCACCAGGGAAGAGGCCGTCATGGACATGGCCCTGGTCATCCGCGAGGAGGTTAAGGCCCTGGTGGCGGCCGGCTGTCGCTATATCCAGATCGACGAGCCGGCCATCCACACCCGTCCGGAGGAGGACTTCGACATGGCGGTGGAAGCCTTCCGGCGGGTGGTAGAGGGCATCGACTGCGAGTTCCACACCCACATCTGCTACGGTCCCATCGAGAAGATCTATCCGGACGTGCTGCGGCTGCCGGTGCGTCAGATACACCTGGCCTTCAAGAACACCGGCTTCCAGTACCTGAAGCTGCTGGAGGAGCACCCCTGGCCTTCCGACAAGGTGCTGGGGGTAGGCGTCACCGACGTGCACAACCACAAAGTGGAATCGGTGGAGGAGGTGGTGGAAGACATGAAACGTGTGCTGAAGCTGCTGCCGCCCGAACAGGTGTGGGTCCTGCCCGACTGCGGCCTGAAGACCCGCACCCCCGAGGAGGCAGAGGCCAAGCTGCGTGTCATGGTAGAAGGCGTGCAACGCCTGAAGCGAGAACTGGGACTGGACTAGGAGCGATGGAGAGGCTGGCACAGGTCACCTACCAGGAGAGAGAAGCGGCCGTCCTGGCCCTGGGCATCCATCTCCTGTGCGAGATGTGGGAATGCGACCGGGAGGCCCTCAACCGTCGTCGCTACCTGGTGAGGGCCCTGACGGAGGCGGTCAGGGCTGCCGGGGGCACCCTCCTGGGCATCAAGTCCCACGCCTTCAAGCCCCACGGCGTCTCGGCGGTGGCCCTCTTGGGCGAGTCCCACATGTCCATTCACACCTGGCCCGAGCTGGGCTATGCCGCCGTGGACATCTTCACCTGCGGCCCCAGCATGGACCCCTACCGTGGTCTGGAGCTGCTGAAGGAGGCCGTGGGGGCGAGGCGCATGTCGGTGCAGGAGGTGCGTCGTGGCCCGGGAACAGGGCGCCTCCACTGAGGGCGGCACCCAGGAACCCTTCTGGTTCACTGAGGAGCTGCCGCCCTACTGGGATCAGAACCTGCGCACCCAGCTGCGCGTCCATCGCATCCTGCACCAGGAGCGCTCCCCCTACCAGCACATCCAGGTCTTCGACCTGGGCAGCTTCGGCCGCGCCCTGTTGCTGGACGGCATAGTCCAGACGACGGAGGCCGACGAGTTCGTCTACCACGAAATGGTGGCCCTGCTACCCTGCCTCCAGGTGGGCAGGCCGCGAGAGGCCCTCATCATCGGCGGCGGGGACGGCGGTGCCCTGCGTCAGGTCCTGCGCTTCCGCTCCCTGCGCCGAGCGGTCATGGTCGACCTGGACGAGCGCGTGGTGGAGGTCAGCCGACGCTTCCTGCCCTCGGTGTCGCAGGGGGCGTTCGACGACCCCCGCGCCCAGCTCATCATCGGCGATGGGCTGGAGTGGGTGCGCCGCTACCGGCGCCGCTTCGATGTGGTCATCATCGACCTGACGGACCCTACCAGCGACGGTCCGTCCAACCCCCTTTACTCCGTCCCCTTCTTCGAGGACGTGCGCCGCGCCATGCGCAGCGGGGGCATCGTCTCGGTCCAGAGCGGCTCCCTCACCTATCAGAGCGAATGGGTGCGGCGCTTGCGGGCCACCTTGGGCCAGGTCTTCCCCCATGTCCGCCTGCATACGGCCATGGTGCCCTCGTACCAGGCGGGCCTCTACGCCTTTTTGCTGGCCTCCCAGAAGCCCCTTCGCCGCCTGACGCGGGCCGCCTTTCAGCGCCGACTGCAGGACGTGGACGGGCCCCCGCGCTACCTTTCCTATAACGTCTATCTGGCGTCCATGGCCCTCCCGCCCTACCTGGCCGAATCGCTGGAGGCGTCCTGACTTATGGCCGGTCGTCCGCCGCGCCTCGTGCACACCTCCGATCTGCACCTGGGAGCAGCCTACGGCTCTTGGCACGGGCGCGACGCTGACCACGGCCTGCCGCTACTGGAGCGGGTCGTTGCCGCCGCCCTGGCAGAGCGGGCCGATGCCCTCCTGCTGGTGGGCGACATCTTCGACAGCAACCGTGTGGGCGATGCCCTGGTGACCGCGGTGGCCCGCATGTTGACATCGCTGACGTTGCCGGTAGTCTTCCTGCCCGGCAACCACGACTGCTACACGGCCGACTCGGTCTATCGCCGGCTGGAGCGGGCCTGCGCCGGGGCCGCCAATGTGCACATCGTCCGCTCGCCCCAGGGCGAGACGGTTCGCCTGCCCTCCTTAGACCTGGCCCTCTGGGGGCGCCCTCACGTGGACTACGATGACTGTCGTCCGCTGGCCGAGCTGCCGCCCCGAGGCCCCGAGCGCTGGCAGGTGGCCATGGCCCACGGCCACTACGTCCGCGACCGCCACGACCTGGGCCGCAGCTACCTCATCTTCCCCGAGGACATCGCCGCCTCGGGCCGCGACTATGTGGCCCTGGGCCACTGGGACCTGCACGCCGACGTCAGCGCCGGCGGGGTGGTGGCCGCCTACTCGGGGTCCCCGTCCCGCACCGGCCAGGTGCTGGTCGTCGAGCTGGGAGACGAGACCAGCTACCGCCTGCGCCCCATCTAACGACGCCCGAACCCCTTCGCCAGCTCGTCGGCCCTGATCTGGAGCATGGTGGGTCGGCCGTGGGGACAGGTGTGGGGCACTTCCGCCTCTTCCAGACGTCGCACCAGTTCCTGCATCTCTTCCTGCGAGAGGGTCTTGCCGGCGCGCACGGCCGCATGGCAGGCTACGGCCGCCGCCACCCGGTCGATGCCCTCGGGGGGCCAGTCCTGGGCCATGCGGTCCAGCACGGCCAACAAGGCCGCTGCCGGCTCCTTGTCCCCCAGCACAGCGGGCACCGCCCGCAACAGGTAGCCCCGTTCGCCGAACTGTTCCAACAGGAAGCCGTTGGCCGTCAGGGCATCCCGGCATTCCTGCAGCAGCGCCTCCTGGGCAGGCGACAGCTCCACCGCCACGGGCGTCAGCAACCCCTGAGATATAGGGCCGCACCCCTGCCGCCGCGCCAGCACCTCCTCGTAAAGGACGCGCTCGTGGGCGGCATGCTGATCGATGAGATACATCCCCTCGGGTCCTTCGGCCACTATGTAAAGGTTGGCTATCTGGCCCACCACCCTCAGCAAGGGCAGGGCACGACGCGGAGTGTGCCCGTCCTCCGGGCGAGGGGACGCCTCGGCCGCCCAGAGAGCGGGCGCCGGCGACACCCCGTCCGACGGAGAGAGCGACGGAGGCGGCGAGACTGCGGGGGCCCTGGGCACGGGAGCTTTCGCCAATAGCGCCTCCCGCGCCGCCCTGGCTACGGCCGAGAGGACGGCATGCTCGTCCTGGAAGCGCACCTCTGCCTTTGCTGGGTGCACGTTGACGTCCACCGCCTCGGGCGGCAGGTGTATGCCCAGGACGGCGAGGGGGTGCCGGCCGGCAGGCAAAAGCCCCTGATAGGCCTCCTCCAGGGCGAAGGAGAGGCGCCGGTTCTGGACCCAGCGTCGGTTGACGAAGAAGCTCTGGTAGGTGCGGCTGGCCCGCGCCAACTGCGGCGGCGAGACCAGGCCCTCCACCCCCACCCCCTCGCGCTCCCAGTCCACCGCCAGGAGGGCCGAGGCCACCTGATGGCCATAGACCGCGGCCACGGCATCCCGCAGGCTGCCCGAGCCAGGGGTGGAGAGGGCCTTCCGCCCGTCCACCACCAACTGGAAGCTCACCTCGGGGTAGGCCAGGGCATAGTGGGAGACCACCTGGGCGATGAGGGAGGCCTCGCTGGCGGGCGAGCGCAGGAACTTGCGACGCGCCGGATGGCGGGCGAAAAGCCTCCACACGCTGACCACTGTGCCGGGGGCCATTCCCCTCTGGCCTCGGGCCACCGGCCGCCCCTCCTCGAGCCGCAGCCAGGAGCCTGCCTCGGCCCCCTGGGGGCGGGAGGCCATCTCCACATCGGCCACGGCGGCGATGGAAGGCAGCGCCTCCCCTCGAAAGCCCAGAGTGACGATGCGTTGCAGGTCCTCGCTGCTGGAGACTTTGCTGGTGGCGTGGCGGGCGAAGGCCAGCTCCAGCTCCTCTGCGGGGACCCCGCAGCCGTCGTCGCTCACTCGCACCAGCTCCAGGCCCCCGCCCCGCACCTCCACGGCGATGCGTCGCGCGCCGGCGTCCAGCGAGTTCTCTACCAGTTCCTTGACCACCGAGGCGGGCCGCTCCACCACTTCGCCGGCGGCGATGCGCTCTACCACCTCTCTCGGGAGCACGCGAATGGGCATGGCCCTATGCGACGGCTTCAGACAGCATCCATCGCCTCCAGGTCGGCAATGGCGGAGACGGTGCGGTCCACCATGGCCGTGGCCAGGGCAGCGCCCCGCTCGTTGGCCCAGTCCAGAGAGCCGCCGGCGATGACGGCGTAGACCAGGCAGAAAAAGGCGCCCACGCGATACTCGTGCAGGCACTGCTCGAAGCTGTAGTCCCGCACCCCTTCCTCCATGAGAGTGCGATGGTAGAGGCGCAACAGACCCAGGCCGTGGCGGCGGCGCAGCTCGACATCGAGGCTGGTACAGGTGAAATAGGCCACGTCGAAGGTGGCCCGACCACGACAGGTGATCTGCCAGTCTACGACAGCCAGGGTAGGGCGACCCCCTTCCTGCCCGAAGAACATATTGTCCAGGCGGTAGTCCCCGTGCAGGATGGTGCGAGGCTCCCTGGCGAAGTCGTCCAGGATGGCCTCGATGTTTTCGCCCAGCTTGCGTGCGGCCTCGGGCAGCCAGGGCGGCACGCGGTCGGCAAAGCGCTGCATGAAGGGCTCCCACGACTGCCAGAACTGTTGCTGGGCCGCCTTGTTGACCGGGTCGTTGACGAAGGGCATCCATTCCAGCTCGCCCAGGCGGGGATGCTGCCACCAGGTAGCATGGAGGCGGGCCGCCTCACGGACGGCCAGCTCGGCATCCTCCAGAGGACAGGAGGCCACCTGGTCACCGAGGCGCCGTCCTGGCGCCAGGTCTTCCAGCAGAAGGGCGTAGTCGCCCCGCTCCAGGTCCATGGCCGCGTAGTAGGGCCTGGGGGTCGCGATGCCTACCCTGCCCGCCAGCTCCTGATAGAAGCGGACCTCACGCTCGTAGAATCGGAACAGCCGCCCTATCTCCCGGTTCTCGGGCACGGGGGCGGGGAATTTGGCCACCAGAGACGAAGGGGCCCCTTCCTCCCGGCGGTCATAGCGGGGGCGGATGCGCAGCACCTGGCCGATGAGGCCGACCCCCTCGCTGATGGCCTCCACATCGAAGCCCGTGACCTGGGCCTCCCGCAACGCCCCGCCCTGGCGCAGGGCGTGGGTGAGCCAGTCCGCCGTCATCTCCTCCGGGCCGGCCGGAATGCGCAGCCGCGTCATGGCACCCTCCCAACTCGCTTGCCCTGACGTTTGCCCCATTATACGCCTCTGCGGGGAGGCACAGCGTCCTCCCGCCCCAGGCCACGGCGTGCCCGTTCGCGAAGCTCGTACAGTCGGGTGATGGCCTCCAGCGGTGTGAGAGAGTCCACGTCCAGGGAGGCCAGCTCCTCCAGCAGGCCCAGGCCGTCCACGGCCAGCGGCAGCTGCACCGCCGGCTCGCCCCGGCCCCGACGGCGTTGGAACCGCTGACGGGAGGCCGACTCCATCTCCTGCAATAGCTCCTGGGCGCGGGTCACCACCGGCCGCGGCAGGCCAGCCAGCTCCGCCACCTGCACCCCGTAGGAGCGGTCGGCGCCTCCCGGCAGCACCCGGTGCAGAAAGACGATGCGGCCCCCTTCCTCGGCCACCGCCACGTGGTAGTTGCGCACCCGCGGCAGGAAGGCCGCCACGTCCACCAGCTCGTGGTAATGGGTGGCAAAAAGGGTCCTGGCCGCTACCTCGGGACGGTTGTGCAGGAACTCGACCACCGCCCTGGCGATGGCCATGCCGTCGTAGGTGGAAGTGCCGCGGCCTATCTCGTCGAACAGCAGCAGCGAGCGTGGGGTGGCGCCGTGCAGCATGGCTGCCGTCTCCACCATCTCCACCATGAAGGTGGAGCGGCCGCCAGCGATGTCGTCGCTGGCACCGATACGGGTGAAGATGCGATCCACCACACCTATGCGCGCCTCACGGGCGGGGACGAAGCTGCCCACCTGGGCCATGATGACGATGAGGGCCACCTGTCGCAGATAGGTGGACTTGCCGGCCATGTTGGGCCCCGTGAGCAACATGATCCGGCACCCGTCCCGCGACAGATGGGTGTCGTTGGGCACGAAGGCCCCTTCCGGCAGGGTCCGCTCCACTACCGGATGGCGTCCATCAACGATGCGTATCTCGTCGCCGTCGTCCACCTCGGGCCGGACGTAGCCGTAGCGGACGGCGGCCCCGGCCAGGGCGCAGTAGACGTCCACCTCGGCCACGGCCTGGGCCAGAGAGAGGACACGGCCCGTCCAGGCGGACACCTGGGCGCATACCTGGCGAAAGAGCTCTCTCTCCAGGGCCTCCTGCCGCTCGCGGGCGTGCAGGATGCGGTATTCCAGGTCCTTCAGCTCCGGCGTCACGAAGCGCTCGGCCTCGGTGAGGGTCTGGCGGCGCTCGTAGTCGGAGGGCACCAGATGCAGGTTGGCCCTGGTGACCTCGATGTAGTAGCCGAAGACCTTGTTGTAGCCGACCTTCAGGGAACGGATGCCGGTGCGCTCCCGCTCTCGCGCCTCCAGTTGGGCCAGCAGTTGCCTGGCGTCCCGCTGCAGCTCCCGCAGTTCGTCCAGCTCCTTCGAGAAGCCAGGGCGGATGACCCCACCCTCCTCGAAGGAGCCGGGGTCGTCGGCGACGGCGCGGGCGATGAGGTCGGCCACTTCCTGTAGGGGCGACAGGCGGGCGAGCATGTCTTCCAGCAGGACCCGAGACCCTCTGGGCACTCGCTCCAGGTCGCAGTCCAGGGCCTCCCGCAAGGAGGACACCAGGGCGAGGCCCCGGCCCAGGGCAGCCAGGTCGCGAGGGGTGGCGACGCCAGCGGTGGTGCGGGCCATGAGACGCTCCAGGTCCGGCATGCGCGCCAGCACCTGGGCCACCCGCTCCCGGCGCAGCGCCGAGTCGAAGAACACCTGCACGCAGTCCTGGCGACGTCGTATCGCCTCCACGTCCAGCAGCGGCTGCCCCAGCCAGCGACGCAACAGCCGGGAGCCCATGCTGGTGCGCGTCAGGTCCAGCACCGACAGCAGGGAGGCGCCGTCGTCGCCCCGCAGGGGACGAAAGATCTCCAGGTTGCGGCGAGCGGCAGCGTCCAGCAGCATGTAGGCGCCGGGGCTGTAGACCTGCAGGCGCACCAGCCCCGACAGGGCAGGGCGTTGATTCTCCTCCAGATAGGCCAGGATGGCCGCGGCCGCGCGCACGGCCAGCGGTTCCCCTTCCAGCCCCAGGGCATCGAGGCCCGGCGCCCCGAAGTGGCCGAGGAGCCGCTCGCGTGCCGCCTCCAGGTCATGAGCGTCGGCGGGCAGAGGCGAAACGCGGACGCCCTCGGGTGCTGCGGCGTCGCCGCAGAGCAGCTCGGCTGGCCGTATCCGCTCCAGCTCGGTCATCGCCTCCTGGGAGGGAAGCTGGCAGCAGGCGAACTCGCCGGTGGAGACGTCGGCGTAGGCGATGCCGGCCTCCTCGCCCTCCATAACCAGGGCAGCCAGATAGTTGCTGTCCCGCTGGGGCAGGAGGGCCTCCTCCACCACGGTCCCGGGGGTGACGACGCGAACCACCTCCCGCGGCAGCAGTCGCTTCCCCTTCCCGGGGGCCTCCATCTGCTCGCAGATGGCCACCTTGTGGCCGGCGGCGATGAGGCGGGCTAGGTGGGACTCGAGCGACTGATGAGGGATGCCGGCCAGGGGCACCCGCTTGCCCTTCCCTACTGGCCGCGAGGTGAGGGCTATGCCCAGCTCCCGGGCCACCACCTGGGCATCGTCGTCGAAGGTCTCGTAGAAGTCGCCGAGACGAAAGAGGACGATGGCGTCGGGGTAGCGGCGCTTTATCTCCAGGTACTGGCGCCGCATGGGCGCCTCGGCCATGTCAGACCTCCCCTCTCGCCGCCTACCGGGGGCGCTGGCCCCTTTTTGCCGCTCATTATAGGGCGGCAGAGGCCTATCGGTAACGGTCAACGGTCTCTCGGCGGACTCGGGGCTGTCCTCGCAGTGGAGGTCGCTAGCTGACGTAGGCGTCCAGCACGCCGATGGCCTGCGGGGCCACTTCCTTGCAGGCGTTGCAGCGGATGCAACGCCCCTGGTCTATGCGATAGGAGCCGTCGTCCTTGACGATGGCCTGGGTGGGGCAGATGTCGGCGGCCTGCGCCAGCGACTCGTCCTGCGCCACCACCTCGTAGCGCACCAGCCCGCGACAGGCCTTGGCCGGGCAGCGGCGGTGCAACAGGTGTTCTTGGAACTCGTCCTGGAACAGGTCCAGAAGCGACAGAATGATGGTCGGTGCCGCCTGTCCGTGGGCGCAGTTGGCGTTGCGCATGGCGTTGGGCAGCAGCCTCAGCAGCTCCAGGTCCTCGGGACGGCCGCCGCCCTGGGAGATGCGCCGCAATATCTCCTGCAGCCGCCTGGTGCCAGCGAAGCAGGTGGTGCAGCGGCCGCAGGACTCGTCCTCGGCGAACCACTCGAAGTAGACGGCCAGGTCGACCACGCAGGAGGAGTCGTCCAGGACCACCAGCCCGCCAGCGCCCATCAGCATGCCTATCTCGCGGAAGGGCTCCGGCTCCAGGGGGAGCCCGTCCTCGGCCAGTATGCGGGAGGCTGGCGCCACGCCCGACAGGGGCCCGCCTGGCTGGACCCCCTTGAGCTTGCGTCCTTCGGGCGGGCCTCCCGCAGCCACCATGATGACGTCCCGCACCGGCGTGCCCAGGGGCACCTCCAGGACGCCCACCCGCCGCACCTGTCCCGACAGGCTGAACATCTTGGTGCCCTTATTGCGCTCGCTACCTACAGCGGCATACCAGGCGGCACCATGGCGCAGGATGAGGGGGACGTTGGCATAGGACTCGACGTTGTTGACGTTGGTGGGCTTGGCGAACACGCCGGCCTGGGCGGGATAGGGCGGACGGATCTTGGGCATTCCCCGCACGTCCTCCAGAGAGGATATGAGGCCCGTCTCCTCGCCGCAGACGTAGCTGCCGGCGCCCCTCACCACTTCCAGGTCGCAGGTGAGGTCGGAGCCGAGGATGTTCCGGCCCAGGAGGCCCTGCTCCCGCGCCTGTTCCACCGCCCTACGCATTCGCTCCACCGGCAACGGGTACTCGTCGCGGATGTAGATGTAGCCGTAGGAGGCCCCGGTGGCACGGGCGGCTATCAGCATGCCCTCGATGATCAGGTGGGGATCGCCCTCCATGAGGCTGCGGTTTACGAAGGCGCCCGGGTCGCCCTCGTCGGCGTTGCAGATGAGGTACTTGGGCGAGCCGCTGGCCTGCCGCAGGAAGTCCCACTTGCGTCCCGTGGGGAAGGCGGCACCGCCCCTGCCCCACAGCCCCGAGTCCAGGACCTCCTTGATGACCTCCTCGGGGGTCATGGTCAGGGCCTTGGCCAGGCCCTCGTAGCCTCCGCGGGCGATGTAGTGGTCTATCTCCTCGGCACCGATGTGCCCCACGTTGGCCATGAGTCGCCGCACCTGGAGGCGCATCCAGTCCGTCTGGGCCAGGTCTGGCAGCCCCTCCACGGGGGTGCCACGGTAGCCCTCCAAACGCTCCTCCTCATAGAGGACCACGCCCAGGGCCAGGTCCGGCAGCACCTTGGCCTCGCCCAGCACGGCATCCAGCAGGCGCGGCACCTGGTCGGCAGTGACGCGTCCGTAGAGGACCCGGGGCAGGCCCGGCAGGTGCACGTCCACCACGGGGTCGGCGAAGCACAGTCCCGGGCAGCCCACCACCAGGACATCGGCCTGGGCGCCCCGGCGCGACAGCTCCTCGCGGAGGGCCCGCAGGGTCTCGTCGGCGCCGGCGGCACGGGTGCAGGTGGAGATGGCGACCCGGAAAAGGGGCCGGGCAGGCCGGACTACGGCCTCCCAGGCGGGGCGTGCCGCCTCCTGAAGCTGTCGATAGGCCTCCAGCGGGTCGGCCATCCTATCCTCCCCGTGCCTCCCGCTTCAGCCGTCGGGCCAGCTCGATGGCCGAGGCTACTGTCAGGGGGCCGATGTAGCGTCCTCCCACCCGCACCAGGGGTGCCAGGTGACAGGTGCCATCGCACTGGACAAGACGCAGGCCGAGGGCGCCGTCGGGAGTGCTCTCGTTCATGCGGCAGCCCAGCTCCGCCTCGAGGGCAAGGCGGATGTTGCGGGAGCCTTTGAGGAGGCAGGCGGGGCCGCTGCACCACTGGACCTCCACCCTGGGGGGCGGCTCGGTCCGTATCTCCGAGTAGAAGGTGATGGTTCCCCATACCAGGGCGGGGGTGGTCTTGAACTTGGCAGCGAGGAAGGGGACAGCCTCCCTGGGCACGTAGCCCAGCTCGTGCTGGATGCGGTGCAGGGCCTCCAGCATCTGGGCGCGGTCGGGCTCCAGGTCGGCGATGAGGGCCTGGACGCGCGCCGCGACGCCGGTGTCGTCCTCGATGAAGTCGATGGGAGTGAAACGAGAGGAGTGACGCGAAGTGAGTCCCATGGCCCTTCCCTGGCATTGTAATTGTTTTCACCAGCCGCGGGCAAGGGCTGCCGCAGGCCCTTCTGCCAGCCGACCCGTCAGCCTATACTGGGGCCTGTGACGGCCGTGGTCGGGATGATGCGGGGCTGGCTGCGCAGCGGACGCCTCTGGCTGGGGCTGGCCGGCACTGCCCTCTTCCTGGGCCTCTTCTTCGCTCGTACCGACCTGGAGGGTCTGTGGGACTCCCTGCGCGAGGCCGATTACCGCTGGGCCGTCCCCGCCGTGGCCCTGTGGTTCGTATCGGCCTGGTTCCGGAGCCTGCGCTGGAGCCTGCTGCTGCGTCACCTGGCCCGCCTCGGGACAGGCGCCCTCTATCCGGTGCTGGTCATCGGCTACATGGCCAACAACCTGTTGCCCGCCCGCCTGGGGGAAGTGGTGAGGGCCTACGTCATGGGCCAGCGCTATGGCCTGAGCAAGATGTCCGTGCTCGGCTCCATCGCCAGCGAGCGGCTGATGGACGCGCTGGTGCTGCTGGTGCTGATGACCTCGGCTGCCGCCTTCGTGGGCCTGGAGGGGCATTTGCGGGCCCTCTCCCTAGGAGCCGTGGTCGTGGTGGCGGGCGGCTTTGCCGCGCTGTACTGGGCTGCCTCCCGCCGGCCGACGGTGGAGCGGACGCTGGCCGTGCTCCTGCGGCCCCTGCCTCCGACGCTGGCTTCCCGCTTGCGGAGTGCCGTGGACGCCTTTCTGGAGGGAACGGCAGCCCTGCGCTCGCCCCTGCTGCTGGTGGCGGTGGCCCTGTGCGGAGGAATAGCCTGGTTGCTGGAGGCTGGCATGTATTACCTGGTGGGCCGGGCCTTCGACCTGCGGGAGGGGTTCGCCGTCTACCTGGTGCTGGCCGGGGCAGCTAACTTGGCCATCACCGTCCCTTCCACCTCGGGCGGCATCGGCCCCTTCGAGTGGGCGTCGCGAGAGGTCCTGGTGGCCGTGGGGGTGGCCAGCGGCACAGCCTCGGCTTACGCCCTGGCCCTCCATGGGCTGCTGCTGGTGCCCGTCATCGTGGTCGGCCTCCTCTTCCTGTGGGCAGTGCAGCTCTCGCCCACGGCAGCGCTGGCGCCGGCCGAAGAGGCGACTGCGGAGGTGAGGGATTGAGCGGCGAGGGCAAACGGGTGGCCATCGTCGGCGGCGGCGTGGCGGGACTGACGGCCGCTTACCGGCTGTTGCAGCGGGGCTTCCAGGTGCACGTCTACGAGGCAGGCCCCGAGTGGGGCGGGCTGGTGCGGACCTTTGAGGTGGGCGGAGGGCGCATCGAGTGTTTCTATCACCACATTTTCACCACCGACACGACCATCGTCGCCCTGCTGGAGGAGCTGGGGCTGTCGCCCCGGCTGGTATGGCGCGATTCCAAGGTGGGCATCTACTACCAGGGACGCCTCTACCCCTTCGTAACGCCCATCGACCTGCTGCGCTTCACTCCCGTGGGTCTGCTGGACCGCCTTCGCCTGGGCCTCATGGGCCTCTACCTCCGCAGGCAGCGGGACGGCGATCGCTTCATGGGCATCACCGCCCGCGAATGGGTCTCGCGCTTCGCTGGCCAGCGCAACTGGGATGTGGTATGGGGACCCCTCTTCCGTGGCAAGTTCGGAGACATGGCCGACCAGGTGAGCATGGTCTGGCTCTGGAACAAGGTCCGCCTTCGCTTCTCCTCCCGTCGTGGCGGGCCGTTGCAGAAGGAGGTGCTGGGGTACCTGCTGGGGTCCTTCGGCCTGATGGTGGACGAGCTGGTGGCCCGCATCCGTGCCCTGGGCGGACACCTGCACGCCGCGACGCCCGTCCAGAGGGTGATAGTGGAGGACGGACGGGCCACGGGCGTCCTGCTGGCCGACGGCACCCCGGCACCCGCCGATGCCGTCGTGGCGACGGTGGCCAACCGCATCTTCCTGCAGTTGGCCCCGCAGCTCCCCCAGGACTACGTCGCCCTCTGCCGCGGCATACCATACCAGGACGCCCTGTGCATGGTGCTGGCCCTGCGCCGCCCTCTCACACGCTTCTACTGGCTGAACATCAACGACCGCGGTTTCCCCTTCCTGGCCCTGGTGGAGCACACCAACTTCATCGGCCCGGAGAACTACGGCGGCCAGCACGTGCTCTACATCTCCAATTACCTGGAGAAGGGGCATCCCTACTTCAGCATGAGCGACGAGGAGCTGTGGGCCGTTTACCGACCTTACCTGGCCCGCATCAACCCCGAGTTCGACGACTCATGGGTGACGGGGCGCTGGGTCTTCAAAGGTGCCGATGCCCAGCCCGTGTTCACGGTGGAGAACGCCGGACGCGTCCCTCCCCACCGGACGCCCATCGCCGGGCTGTATCTGGCGAACATGTCGCAGATCTTCCCGGAAGACAGGGGCCAGAACTACAGCATCCGCCTGGGTGAGCAGGTGGCAGAGCTGGTGGCTCGGGACATGGCCCGCGTCTCGTCTTATGTCATCTAGGCCGGGACGGGACGCCAGCCGGAAAGAAGACGACCTCGTCCACTGAGCCGCACCAGGGACAGCGCGCCCACACGTCCTCCGTGCGATGGACGGGGGCCGGCGGCACTCGGTCGCGCAGGTAGCGTCCCCAGTTCTCCCAGGTGTGCGGGCTGCCAAGGCTGCGCAAGAAGTCCCGGATACCCTCGCCCAACGTGGGACGAGCGATGTCCCGGTAGACTTCCGGGAACCACCAGCGTAGCGGATAACGGTAAGGAGGCTCGTAGGCGTCCAGGTAGGGCTGCATATAGGCCGCGCTCTCGTAGGCCAGCACCACCACCGACCCCGATGGTGGCTGGAAGCCAGGACCCGGAGTGACGAAGCGCAGCTGCCGGTAGTCGCGCAGGTACCACTGCCATGGCCAGGCATAGGTGGTGTCGACCGCCAGAGGCAGGTCGCGCCCCACGCCCGACTCCTCGGCGAGCCGCTGGATGCGCTCCGCCACGTCCGGCACCGCCGGCGATGTCTGGGTGTAGACCAGCAGCTCCCGCGGCACGTCGCCGTTCTGGAAGGAGGCAGTGATGCCCGTCTTCACGCCGAACATGAGCAGGGGCGCCAGCAGCGCCAGCGCGAGGGCGGCGGGGGAACGCGCTGCCGCCAGTGGCAGCAGGCCGGCAGCCCCGGCAGCAGCCATGATGGCCCCCTTCGTCTCGGCACCCCAGGGGCCGTAGACGGCAAGGCCCGCCCCGATGGTCATGGCCGCAGCTCCCCACAGCAGCCATCCACGAACGTGGCCGCGCCAGGCACGTTCCAGCAGGCGGCCCAGCGCATAGGCGGCCAGCAGGCAGAGGGGCAGGGCCAGGTGCGTGGTGAGCCAGGGCATCTTCTCACCCATCAGCGAATAAGCGAAGAGGGCGCCCGCCAGCCAGAAGCAGAGGAAGCGTTCGAACTGATCGCCGCGCACGCCGACATACACCGCCAGACCAGCTATGGGTACCAGAAAGGCCAGGCGGTCGTGCCCCAGGGAGGGATCGTAACCTTTGGCTCCGAAGAAGGCCAGCAGGGAGAAGCAGGCGATGGCCGTCAGCAGCCAGGACGCGATGCCACCCCGCAGACAGTAATAGAGCAGGGCCAGACCCCCCGCCAGCAAGGGCAGGTATTCATAGGCCGGCAGCACCACCAGGTAGTAGTAGTCGGGCTGGTCGCCACGTCGGAATTCGTGCTGGGCTATCCAATAGTCCAGCGAGCCCCAGATGCCCGAGGCGAAGCCATCGCTGTTGGTGAAGAAGGTCGTGTACAGCAGGACGTAGGGCACGTAGAAGGCGGCAGCCGCCAGCATCCAGCGCCGCCGGTCCCACGCCAGTCCCACCACTGACGTGGCGACCAGCAGGACCGTCACCGTGACCGTCGCGATGACGTGCTCCAGCAACACTCCGCGAAACCACAGGAACCGCTCCCAGACCACCCTGGACATCTGGTCCTCGCCCAGGCCCAGGGCTGCCAGCGGCATCTGGATGCCCGGGGCGAACTGGGGGGCCGACAGCGTGCCCAGCACCAGCATCAGGTCGGCAGCACGGTGCCAGTCTGTGAGTCCCCACCGTTCCCGCAACCGGCGGGCGAAGGGCCACAGGGCCACTACCGCCCAGGCAAGGGAGACGAAGAAGACGAGCACCACAGCCGAGCCGAGGCGACCGAGCCGGCGGCGCTCTGTCACCTGGCCCCAGAAGTGTTGGGCCAGCCACAGCTCCAGGAACAGCAGGAAGATGGCGAGGTGGATGTAGGTGGTCTCCATGGTGGCGAAGCCCAGCCCCAGCAGCAGCGCCGCCAGCGTCAGGTAGACGGGGCTGCCGGCGTCCAGATAACGCCACATGCAGGCCACCAGCGCCAGGGTCAGAAAGGCGATGAGCATATCGTCACGGTTGAAGCGACTGAAGTAGACCAGCACCGGCGAAAGGGCGATGAGGACTCCGGCCACCAGCGCCCCCGCCGACCCCAGACGGTGGCGGAGCGCCAGGGGGAGCAGCACCAGCCCCGAGCCAGCCAGGGCCGTGGGCAGCCGGGCGGTGTAGTCGCTGGCACCGAACAGCAGGTAGGAAAGGGCGGTCAGGAAAAACTTCAACGGCCCGTGCATCATCGGCAGGTGCTCGTAGGTGCCATCGCGGTAGAGCAGGTAGGAGAAGAAGGCGTGGAGGGTCTCGTCGTGGTGAAGGGCGCGGGAGCCCAGGTCCCACAGCCGCAGGCCCATGGCCACCGCCAGCACAACGGTCCAGGCCACCGCCTCGGGCGTCACGCGCAGCCGCTGTGCCAACGTCCGCTCCAGGGCGAAGGACACGGTGGGGGCGTAGGCCGTCTCCTCCCTCATTGCGTCCTCACCATGGTCTGCACCCTGAACTCCAGAACGCTGCCGTACGGCTCTCGCAGTATGAGCCAGCGCCAGAAGCGGCGTCCGTCGTCCCGGTGCCAGCGCCAGTCCCGGGCCACCGTCAGGGGGCTACCGCTGGGCGAGAAGCCGCGAGGGGCCGCCGAAGCCGCCTCGGTCAGGTATACGGCGGAGCGCTGGGGCGGATCTCCCGCCACCAGGGGCAGATGCCTGAGATGCCAGCCGAGCACCTCAGCCACGCCCAGCGACACGGCAAGAGGCGCCGCCGGCGCTGGCAGCTGGGGCAGGAGCCTCTCTATCTGCTCCCGTCCCACCGTAAAGCGAGCCCCCAGCAACGGCTCGGCCCCCTGGTGGAAGCCCACCGCCCAGATGGTGTGGGGCCAGAAGCCCAGGGCCAGCGGCGCCAGGGCCAGGGCCGCCGCCGCTGCCGTGGCCATGCCCCACCACCGCCACGAGAGCCACAGCCCCCACATGAGGGACACCGCCGCCAGCCAAGCACCCCACGCTTCCGCCGCCGATACCTGGCCGAAGGGCCTCGCCCACAGCGTCCACAGCAGGCCCAGGGATCCCAGGCAGGCCACCACCAGCACGGCCGCCGGCCACGACCGCCCCACCTCGCTCCAGGGGAGGGCGCTGAGCCCCCAGGCCAGGGCCGCCGCCCCCAGGAGCGCCAGGGGGAGCGCCACCGCCAGCAGGGCACCCTCGTGGGCATGGCCGCTGGCCAGGGCCACCAGCAGCCCAGGGGCCAGCCAGCACAGGGACAGGAGCTCCCAGGGGGCGAGGCTGTCCACGCTTCTCGCCGCCCAGGCGCGTCGCAGTAGCAGGGCCGCGCCACCCAGGCCCAGAAAGGTCAGGGGCCAGTCGTAAGCGAGCAGGGACAGCACCGTCAGCAGGGGCGAACGGTCGCCGGGGAGGGCGAAGAGGTCAGACCACAGGCGCGGGCCTGCCAGGGCGCTGGAGGGGCCGTCGCCCAAGTGAAGGACGCTCACGACCAGGCCCATGGCGAGGCCGAGGGCCATCGCCACCGGCCAGCGCCTCAGGGATGCCCTCACAGGGGGCCAGCGCGGGTCCTCGGCCCAGGCAGCCACCGCCAGGAAGAGGGCACAGCCCAGCAGCCCCGTCAGGCCTACGGCGTCGCTACCGAGGCAGAGGGCAGCCAGAAGGGCCGCGGCCCACAGGGTCAGAGGTCGCGGCCGCTGCCAGTGCGCCAGCAGGGCCGCTGCCAGCAAGGCCGCCAGCAGGCCGCCCAGAGAGCCGGGCAGGGCAGTGCGAGAGGCGGCTACGGCCAGAGGCGAGAACGCTGCCAGGAGGGTGGCCAGCAGGGCCACCGCGCGCCCGCCACCTCGGGCCACCAGGTAGACGGTTGGCACCAGCGCCGCCCCGGCCAGTGCCGACACCAGCCTCGCCCAGGCGTCCCCGTCGGCGCCGAGCCGGAACAAAAAGGAGGTGAGGACGGAGGTAGCGTCCCCGGCCCACTGGGGTGGGTGGGCACCCTGGGCCACCACCCAGGCAGCGAATGCCTGTCCTGCCTCCCGCACCGTCAGGCCGGTGGCCCCCAAAGCGGCCAGTCGTAGAGCAGCCCCCCCAGCCACCAGGCCAGCGAGCAGGAGGGTGCCCAGCTCCAGTTGCAGGGCAGGGGCCACGGTGATGGGCGGGGTCGATGGGAGCTGGGCCCTGGCCTCGGGGCGCTCAGGCCGCCGGGGCAGGGGGTGCGGGGGTCTCACGTCGCCAGCAGGGCTTCCACGAACTCCCGCGGGTCGAAGGGGGCCAGGTCATCGGGGCCTTCGCCGGTGCCCACGAACAGCACCGGCAGCCCCAGCTCGTGAGCTATGGGGAACACCACCCCCCCTTTCGCACTGCCGTCCAGCTTGGCCAGCACCACGCCGGTCACGCCCACTGCCTCGCTGAAGTAGCGGGCCTGCTGCAGGGCATTCTGGCCAGTGGTGGCATCCAGCACCAGCAGCACCTCGTGGGGCGCCGAGGGGATGCGCCGCTGGACGACTCGGCGGACCTTGCGCAGCTCCTCCATCAGATTGCTCTTGGTATGAAGGCGACCGGCCGTGTCTATGATGACCACGTCGACGCCGCGGGCCTCGGCGGCGGCGACGGCATCGAAGGCCACGGCCCCCGGGTCGGCCCCCTGTTGGTGGGCCACCACCTCGGCCCCCGCCCTCTCGGCCCACTGACGGAGCTGGTCGATGGCCGCAGCGCGGAAGGTGTCGGCCGCACCCAGTAGCACCTTCAGCCCCTGGGCACGGAAGGCGTGGGCCAGCTTGCCGATGGAGGTGGTCTTGCCCGAGCCGTTGACCCCCACCACCAGGATCACCGCCGGCCTCGGCCAGGGGCCTTCGCGGCCCCAGAGCTGCCCCCTGGGACCGCCCACGTCCAGGACCGCTATCAGCTCTTCCTTGAGGGCCTCGAGGGCCAGCTCGGGGTCGGAGATGCCCTGCGCCCTCACCCGCTCCCGCAGGCGCCGCAGGACAGCCTCGGTGGTGGCGACCCCCACGTCGGCGGCCAGGAGCGTCTCCTCCAACTCTTCCCAGACCGACTCGTCCAGCCCTCGCTGGAAGATGCCTCCCAGACGCGAGAACCAGGTGCGGCGGGTCTGCTCCAGCGCCCGACCGGTCTGGGGTGCGCGACGACCGAAGAGCCTCAACACGGGGCCTCCAGAGGAAGGATAGCAGCGGCCTCGGGCGGGACGCTAGCCCACCGCTACGTCGCTCAGACGCAGCGAGATGACCCTCGAGGCCCCGTCGGGGCCCATGGAGATGCCGTAAACGGCGTCGGCGGCCTCGATGGTCTTGCGATTGTGGGTGACGACGATGAACTGGATGTGACGGGACAGCTCGCGCAGGCCGTCGGCGAAGCGGCCTACATTGGCCTCGTCCAGCATGGCATCGGCCTCGTCCAGGACGCAGAAGGGGAAGGGATTGGTCTCCAGCAGGGCGAAGAGGAAGGCCAGGGCTGTCAGCGCCCTCTCACCTCCGGAGAGCTGGTTGAGGGTGCGCACGCGCTTGCCCGGGGGCCTCGCCGTCATCTCCACCCCCGGCTCGGGGCCGTCGGTCAGGCGCAGGCGTGCCTCGCCCCCGGGAAAGAAGGAGGCGAAGTAACGGGAGAAGCCCCGAGCCACCGCGTCGAAGGTCTCCTGAAAGCGTCGCTCCAGGAAGCGGTCCATCTCCTCCATGGCGCGGCCCACGGCCGCTTCCGCCGCCTCCAGGTCAGCCAGCTGGGCCACCAGACCGTCGTGTCGCTCCCTGAGCTGGCGGTATTCGCCCTCGGCCTCGCTGTTGACGGATCCGAGGCGACGGAGCTGGGCCCGCAGCCGTTCGATGTGGGCCTCCAGGCCCTCCGGCACCCCTTCCGGGGGAGGCGGAGGCAGGGCTTCGGGGTCGTAGCCGTCGGCGCGGGCCTTCTGGGCCAGCGATTCCACCTCCGAGCGCCAGTGGCGCAGGTCGGCCTCGGCCTGGGCCAGGTCGCGCTCGGCAGCTATGAGCCTTTCCTGCACCTGCAGCAGACGCTGCCGGGCCTCGTGCTCGCGGGCCTCCGCCCGAGCGATAGCGTCCTCCGACGGCCCCTCGTCTGGCAGCGCCTGAAGCTGGCGGCGGGCCTGCTCCAGGCGCTGCTGGCAGTCGGCCAGGGCAGCCGACACCTCTCGCTCCTCCTGCTGCAGCTTGGCCAACTGGCCCTCCTTGGCCCTGATGCGCTCCTCCAGGCGCAACCGGGCCTGCCAGCGGCGCCTGGCCTCTTCCTCCAGCGCCCGCATCTGCCCCTGCAGGGAGGCGAGGCGGGCGCTGAGGTCTCCCACGGCCTCGCCGGCCTCCCGCCGACGCTGAGCGGCCGCCTCCAGGGACGGCTGCAGGCGGGCAGCGATGGCCTCTGCCTCCTGGGCCTCCCCTTGCAGGGCAGCAGCCCGCTCCATGAGGGACTGGGCCTCCTGCAACGAGGCAGCCTCTTGCTCCCGCAGACGCGCCAGGGAAGCCATGATGCCCCGCATCTCGCCCTTGAGCTGGGCCAGCCTGGCCCTCTGCTGGGCAGCGGCATCCTGCAGGCGGCGACGCTCCCCCTCCAGCGATGCCCCCTGTCTGCGCAGGGCAGCGAGGGCCTCGGAGCGTTCCTGGAGGCTCGAGCGGAGGCGGGCCAGCTCCCTCTCGCCCACGTCCAGCAGGGCGTTGAGCCGCTGCACCTCCTTCACGACGTCCTCGCTGTCCCACTCCAGGCGCAGGGTGAACTGACGGGTGTGCTGCCCCTGACCGGCGCCGATGGCCCCCCAGGGATGGAAGACCAGGCCGTCCAGGGTGACGACGGTGCCCAGCTCCCGACGGGCCATGCGCTGGGCCGTCTCCACGTCCTCCACGATGATGACCCGCCCTAGCAGGGCGTCCACCAGCCGCCGATAGCGGGGATCGCACTTCACCAGCTGGGCGGCCACGCCCACCACCCCCCGCTCTCGCGTCAGGCTGAGGGAATGGACGGGGCGGAGGCCGTCCATCGGGACCAGATAGGTGCGCTCGCCGCTGGAATCGGCTATGCGTCGAGCGGCAGCGATGGCCTCGTCGCTACGGGCCACCACCAGCGCCCGCAGCCACTCGCCCAGGGCCGCCTCGATGGCCCTCTCGAGGCCCTTGGGGACCTTGAGGACGCGGTAGAGGACCGTCTCGAGCCCGGGGACAGCCCCTCCCTCCTCCTCCGGCAGGGGCGGACGGAGCTGTCGCTCCAGGTCCTGGACGAACTGGAGGCGAGAGCGCATCTCCTCCAGTTGAGCGCGGCGCAGGGCCTGGTTGGACTCCACTTGCTGGATCTGGGCCGATATCTGCCGCGCCTCGCGCTCCAGGCGCTCCATCTCCTGGGACAGCTCCTGGCCCTGGCGCAGAATGGCCTCCTCCTGGCGACCCAGCTCTCGCAGGGCGTGCACTACCTGCGCCATGCGTCTGACCAGGGCGCGCCGCTGCTCCTGCAGCGACTGCAGGTGGCGGTTGCCATCGCCGGTAGCGGACCGGAGGCGCTGGGCACGCCTCTCTGCCTCCTGGGCCGAGGCCCTGAGGGCCTCGGCCCGCTGGCGTGAGGATCTCGCCGCTTCGGACAGCTCCCGCCACTCCTCTTCGGCCCGACGGAGCCCCTCCCGGGCCTTGGCCAGCTCCTGCTCCAGAGAGGCCATGAATTCCCGTAGCGACTCGTGGCGCCCCTCTTCGTCATCGGTGGGCGGCAAGGACGCCATCTCCTCCCGCAGCGACCTGAGCTCCTCCTCCAGGTCGCGACGGCGGGCGCCGAGCATGGCCAGTCGCTGCTGGGTCAGGGCCGCCTCCTGCTCCAGGCGCTGGACGGCCTCGCGACGACGAGCGCGCTCCTCGGCTGCCGCCTGGGCGCGAGCGCGCAGCGCCTTGACCTCCTCGGCGGCCTGCGACAGCTCCCGAGCACATCGCGAGGACTCGTCGCACAGGGTCGCCTCCTCCTGCCGCGCCCGGGAGAGGCGTGCCGTCGCCTCCTCCAGGGCCGACCGGGACCGGTGCCAGGCATCGGCATACCAGACAGCGAGGGCCTGTGCCAGCTCGGTCGAGAGCCGGCGCTGCTCCTGAGCGCGTCGGGCCTGACGCTCCAGCTGAGCCAGTCGCGGCCCGATTTCCCCCAGCAGCAGGCGCACCTTGTCCATGCCCTCTCGCGCTCGCGCCAGCCGGGAACAGGCCTCCTCCAGCCGCAGGCGGTAGCGCTGGACGTCCGAGGCCTCCTCGATGAGCTGGCGTCGGTCTTCGGGCCGCATCTGGAGGAAGCTTTCCACCAGCCCCTGGCCGATGAAGGCATAGGAGGCGCCGGTGGACCCTGTCAGGTGCACCAGCAGCTCCTGCACATCGCGGTGGCGGGCACGACGACCGTTCACCAGATAGTCGCTCTCGCCCCAGCGGTAGGCGCGGCGCGAGATGGACAGCTGTCCCCGTCCGTCGCGGCCGTCCAGCCCGTCCAGGACGATGGTCACCTCCGCCTTTTCTGCCGGGGGACGGGAACGGGAGCCGACGAAGATGACCTCTTCCAGCTTGCGGGCGCGCAGGACGCGGCTGGAGGACTCGCCCAGCACCCAGCGCAGGGCCTCGACGATGTTGGACTTGCCCGAACCGTTGGGGCCGACGACAGCGGTGATGCCGGGGCCTAACTCGAAGATGGTCCGGGAAGCGAAGCTCTTGAAGCCGGAGATCTCGAGGCGGCGCAGGAACATGGGCTAGCTGGCCCTGGAGAGGGTCTGCAGGGCCTGGCGAGCCGCCTCCAGCTCCGCCTGTTTCTTACTCCGACCCTGTCCCCGCCCCAGGACCTGCTCGCCCAAGACTACCTCGACGGTAAAGGTCTTGGCGTGGTCAGGCCCCTCGGCCTCCACCACCCGGTATCGGGGAATCTGGTGCCAGCGGGCCTGGACCACCCGCTGCAACTCCGACTTGCTGTCCACCACCGGCTGGCCCGTCGCCAACCGCTCCAGCTCCGGCTCCAGCAGCCTCAAGACCAGTTGCCGCGCCGCCTCCAGACCGCCATCCAGGTAGACGGCGCCGATGACCGCCTCCAGGGCACCTGCCAGGTTGGAGGGCCGCTTCCGGCCTCCGGAAAGGTCCTCGCCCTTGCCCAGGAGCAGGTACCGCCCCAGTCCGATGCGCTCGGCCACCGCCGCCAGGGTGTCCCAGCGCACCACGTGGGCCCTCATCTGGCTCAGCTCGCCCTCAGTGCTTTCGGGGAAGAGGTGATAGAGATGCTCGGCCACCGCCAGATTGAGCACGGCATCGCCCAGGAACTCCAGGCGCTCGTTATCGTGCAGGCCCCTGTCTCGGACCTCGTTCAGGTAGGAGCGGTGCACCAGAGCCTGCTGGAGCAGGGAGGGGTCCTTCATCCCCAGCCCCAGCACCCTGGCCAGCTCCTGCCAGTCCCTCTTCATAGGTTGCCAGCCAAACTATATCGCCAAAAACTGCCCTCTGAGGCCCCGAGGAGCCAAGGGAAGCCCAAAAATCCAGCTTTGACGGCTGCCATGATAGGCTCCGAGGCGAGGGTTGTCAAGCCCGGGATATAATTTCTCGGGGTGTACGGTGCAAAAGGCAAACTTGACGCAAAAATTATGGGAGCGCCTCTCCCCACAGCAGGAGCGGGCGCTGAGAGCCCTCCTCTCCCTCGCGCCTGAGGCGCCCATCTACCTGGTAGGAGGCGCCGTCCGCGACCTCCTCCTGGGCCTGCCCAGCATCGATCTGGACCTGGTGGTGGAAGGGGACGCTCCTGCCCTGGCTATATCCCTGGCCGAGGCCCTGAGCGCGCGGGCGGTGGTCCACCGCCGCTTCGGCACCGCCACGGTCCGCGGCCGCGACTTCCATGTGGACCTGGCCACGGCGCGCGCCGAGAGCTACCCGCGTCCGGGTGCCCTGCCCTCGGTGCGCCCTGCTTCCATCGCCGAGGACCTGGCCCGCCGCGATTTCACCATCAACGCCATGGCCCTCGGCCTGGCCGGACCCCACCGCGAACGCCTCCTGGACCCCCACGGGGGCCAGGCGGATCTTGAGGCGGGGCTGTTGCGCGTGCTGCACGAGGCCAGCTTCCGCGACGACGCCACCCGCATACTGCGGGCGGCCCGCTACGCAGCCCGCCTCTCCTTCCGCATCGAGGAGCTGACACTCGCCTGGCTGCGTCGCGACCTGCACTACCTGGACACCATCAGCGGCCCCCGCCTCCGCCACGAGCTGCTGCGCTGCCTGCAGGAGGAGCGCCCCGAGGAGGCGCTGCTGGTGCTGGCAGAGCTGGGAGTCCTGGCCCGACTGCACCCCTCCCTTTCCTTCGATGCCGCCGCTGCCGGCGCCCTGGCCCGCGCGCGCCGCGAGGCAGGGAGGGAGGCCTCGCCCCTGCTGGGCCTGGCCATGCTGGGCGCTCGCCTGCAGGAGAACGAGGCGCTGGCCGTAGCCTCCCGTCTGGCCCTGACGCGGGCCGAGCGTCAGGTGCTGCTGGCCATGGCCCGACTACGCGCTCTCGCCCCGGAGCTGGCGTCTCCGGAGAGGGCGCCCAGCCATATCTGTGCCCTGCTGGACGGCTACCCGCCTGCGGCCCTCTGGGCCTACGCCTTCACAGTGGACAACCCCCTGACACGGCAACGGGTCCTGGACTACCTCCGCCAGTGGCGGCATCGCCGCCCCCACCTGACAGGCCGCGACCTGGCCAACCTGGGAGTCCCCCCCGGGCCGGCCATGGGCCGCGTCCTGGCCCACCTGCGCGACGCCTGCCGCGACGGCCGCGTCCGCACTCGTCAGGAGGAGGTGGAACTGGTGCGGTCGCTGCTGGCAGGGGGGCTGGGCTCCTAGCCGCCGCTGTATACTGGAGGACGGAGATGGACGGAGAGGTCTGTGCCGTCTGCGGCGGCCCCCTCAGGCCCGATACCACCGCCTACTGCAACGGCTGTGGCCAGCCCTTCCACTTCAGCCACAGCGCCGGCCCCGACGAGTACGATTGCGGCCAGGCATGGGTGCACATGCAGTTCCTGACCCTCGAATTCGGCTGCAACGTCTGCCTGGGGAAGGCGCTCGGCCTGGAGCCACCGGTGGGGATGGGACACTGATGCAAGAGCTCTGCCCCGTCTGCTCGTTGACCGTGGACTGGGGCGAGGGGATCCGCTGTTACCTGTGCGGACGCCTCTTCCACCTGTCCTCGGCGCGCGAGTGCGGACACGTGCTGCCCAACCCCAAGGCTTGTTGCGGGCTGATCCATCTCTGCCGGCCCTGCGCCACCGGAGTGGCGGTGCAGGCGCCGTCCTAGCCCTGAGCGAAGCGCCCCAGCAGAGCGGCCACCGCCTTGGCCCCCCGCAGGAAGTCCTCCACCCGCACGTTCTCGTCGGGCGCGTGAATGCGGGAGTCGGGGTAGCCCACCCCGAAATCGATGACCGGTAGCCCCAGCTCTCGCACGAATGGGTAGAGGGGGCCCGTGCCGGCCATGGATGGCACCACCACCGGCTCCTTGCCGTAGACCTCCCGCAGCACCTCCCGCGCCATCGCCACCAGAGGGTGGGACACCGGCGTTCGGGCGGGACGCTCGCCCGACAGGTAGCGCACCTCGACGTCGTCGAACCCCTGCTCCCGCAGGTGCCGCTCCAGCTTGGCCAGGATATCGGCCGGGTCCTGATCAGGCACCAGGCGAAAGTCCAGCTTGGCCAGGGCCTGGGCAGGGAGCACTGTCTTGGGGCCGGGACCAGTGTAGCCGGCCAACAGGCCATCGATGGTGGCTGTAGGCTCGAAGATGTGGCGCTTGCGCACCTCTGCCCCCGTGAGGCCGCAGACGAAGGCGCGGGCACCGTAGGCCCGGAGCGTCTCTTCTTCCTCGGCCGGCATGGCCTCCACCGCCGCCAGCTCCTCGGGCGTGGGCGGTCGGACAGCATCGTAGAAGCCGGGGATGAGAACCCTCTCGTCCCGGCCCTTGATGGTGCTCAGCGCCCACGCCAGCCGCCAGGCTGCATTGGGCAGCACCGTCCCCCACGAGGAGTGGGCATCGCGGGCCAGGCTACGGACGGCCAGCTCCACATACAGCAGCCCCTTGACCCCCAGGGTGAGCTGCGGACGCCCGTCCCAGGTGACGCCGCCCCCCTCCCACAGGCAGGCATCGGCCCGCAGCAGGTCTCGATGCCGGGCTACGAACTCTTCCATGTGGGGGCTGCCGATCTCCTCGTCGCCCTCGATGCAGAACTTGACGGTGCAGGGCAGACCGCCGGCTTGCTGCCAGGCGCGGATGGCCCACAGCCGGGCCACGATGTTGCCCTTGTTATCGGAAGCGCCACGGGCGTAGAGCCGTCCCGCCCGCAGGGTGGGTCGGAAGGGGGGCGACGACCACTCCTCCAGCGGCTCCTCGGGCTGAACGTCGTAGTGGTCGTAGAAGAGGATGGTGCGTGGCGAGGCGCCGGGAGCGACAGCCAAGACCACAGGGTGGCCACCTTCCGGCTTAGGGAGGACCTGAGCGTCGAACCCCAGCGAGATGAGGCGGTCTGCCAGCCAGGCGGCCGTCTCCTCTATGGACTCGCCGCGGGCGCTGACGCTGGGCAGGGAACAGAGCTCCTGCAGCTCACGCAGGGCATCGTCCAAGCGCTCGTCCAGGTAGCGAAACAGGTCCTCCATCTCAGCCACCTCCCTGGCACCTGACCATGCTCATTTGTCCCTGTCGGCACGCATCGGGCGCATATCCTAACCTTAACCAAAAATAAAAGGCGAGGCCCATGGTCTCGGGCACGAGAGCGCGGAAGCAGCGCACGCCCATGGTCGCTGCCAGGTGCCCCTCCAGCGCCCTCACTGCCTCACTGCCCAGGCCGAACCCTCGCCGGTCGGGCGCTATCACCGCCAGATGAAAGGTGCAGCACCCCTCCCCAGGGTCGTTGAGCCCGTAGCCGAGGACGCCCACCATCTGGTCGTTCGTCAGCAGCACGGCCACCAGCTCCTGAGCGGCGGCCCTATTATAGCCCGGGCACCAGGCAGCGAGCTGGGGCCTCTCTGGTGGCAGGAGGGGGCGGAGCCTAACCCTGGGCGCGGCGGCCAGGGCCTCCATCGTCAGCCGCCCTTAGGTGGGGAGCAGGTGGGCCACCGTCTCTTCGAAGGGACGCAGGTCGCCCACATTCAGGCCAGCAGCCGGATAATACCGCCCGGCCCGCAGCAGCGCCAGCATGTGCTCCTGGGACTCCAGCTCTTCCTCGAAGACGGTGGTGAAGCAGCCAAGGCCGTTGGTGGAGTGGCAATCGCTGGCGCCGATGCCCCGCTTGCCCAGGATGCGCGCTACCTGCAGGGCGAAGGCGTTCTCGCGCGGCGTGCAGCCGCCGTTGGCTACCTCGATCTCGTCCACGAGCTGGAAGATGGGCAGCCTCGCCGCCTCCTCGGGCGTCATCTCCACGGCGGGACGGCCGTCGCGGCGGTAGTGGACGGGGTCGAAGAAGTGGCGGAAGGGGTGGGCGGCGATCATAAAGCCGCCTATCTCGTTTACCACCCGCCTCAACTCCGTCGCTCGGCGGATGCCCGGCACGTAGCGGCTGATCCCCACCACGATGATGTGCCCCAGGTCGGTGGAGACCTCCATGCCACGGCTCAGGAAGATGTTCGCCCGCCGACGAAAGGCCTCCCACTCGTGGTCGTCCCAGGCACGGTCGTGCTCGCTGATATTGACGCCCGTGAGGCCGATGCGCTGCGCCTCCTCCAGCAACTGCTCGGGCGTCAGGGAGGAGTCGGAGGCACCGCGCACCGTGTGCACGTGCATGTCGACGATGGTGCCCTTCGTCATCTGTCTCTCAGCGCTCCCGAGTTATGGACCGTCTTTTCCTGGCCAGCATTTCGTGAACGTAAGGGTTATCGCACCCACCAGCCATGGTAAGGAATGGTCAGCTCGCGCTCAAGGGCCGGGCATCGGCGGCTGCTCCTCGATGCCCACTGGCACCCGCAGCAGTTGCCCGTCCCGCACCAGCTCCAGCTCGTAGACCCTTCCCACCGGCTCCTCGTCCAGGAAGCGGTGCAGGTCGTCGATGCCGGCGATGACGCGGCCTCCCAGACCCACGATGACGTCCATGGGGCGCAGGCCCGCCCGCGCGGCCGGGCTGCCGGGCACCACCTCCAGCACCATCACCCCTGTCCGCTGGCGCCCACCCAGGGCCGCCAGGAGCGGAGGCGGCAGCTCCCGCGGCTCCACGAAGATGCCCAGGTAGCCTCGCGTCACCCGGCCGCGCGTAATAAGCTGCCCCGCAATGCGCTTGGCCGTGTTGATGGGGATGGCGAAGCAGAGGCCCTGGGCATAGGGAATGACAGCAGTATTGATGCCTATAACCTCGGCAGCACCGTTGCACAGGGGGCCGCCCGAGTTGCCGGGGTTAAGGGCAGCATCGGTCTGGATTATGTTCTCCAGCAGCCGCCCGGTGCGGCTGCGGAAGGCGCGACCCAGGGCGCTCACCACCCCGGCCGTAACCGTCCACTGGAACCCGAAGGGGTTGCCGATGGCCACCACCAGTTGCCCCACCCGCAGGCGCGCCGAGTCTCCCAGGGCAGCGATGGGCAGTCCCGAGGCAGGCACCCGCACTACTGCCAGGTCTGTGTGGGGGTCCTCGCCCACCAGCTCGCCGGCGAACTGCCGGCCATCGTACAGGGTCACCTCCAGCCGCCGCGCCCCGGAAACTACGTGGCTGTTGGTGAGAACGAAGCCATCGGGCGAGATGATGACCCCGGAGCCGGCCCCCGTCCGCTCCCGCGGCACTGCCCGCTGGTAACGGTCGCGGACCAGCACCCGCTGGGAGGCGGCGATGTTGACCACCGCCGGCCCCACCCTTTCGGCCACCGACACCACTACCCGCGAATAGGCGTCCAGGACTTCCTCGCCGTCAGCCACGCTCCACCTCCCGCGCCATCAGGGCGCCGCCTCGGCCAGATAGGGCAAACCCCATCCGAAGGCGCCCACCCACAGGGCCACCACCAGCGCCAGCCACCACCAGACCCGCGACCAGACATAGTAGACCACTGCCAGGACCGACACCCCCGCCGAGAGGACGCCTGCGGTGAAGGCCCAGTTGGGGCTTCCCAGCCCGGCCCCCGGCAGGTTGTCCAGTGCACCCCGGTACAGCATGCCCATGAGCATGCCCACCAGCGGGCCCCAGGCGAACAGCAGCAGCGAGACGGGCACCGCCAGCATCGCAGGCCCCAGGTTGGGCGCTATGGCCCGGGCGAGGGCGGGCACCTGCCCCCGCAGCCGCACCAGTCCCAGGCTCACCGGCCAGACCGACACCAGCGACAGGCAGTAGCCCAGGACAGCGCCCGAAAAGACCTCGGCCACGGCTCAGCCCCCCAGGGCCTCCGTCCGTCCGGCAGTACGGGCCACCAGCGGCGTGAGGCCCTCGGCCCGCAGCCGAGCGGCCATGGCCTCCGCCTCGGCGACGTCCGCCGCCAGAGCGAAGAGGGACGGGCCGCTGCCGGCCAGATGGACGCGTCGGGCACCAGCCTTCAGAAGAGCGCGACGGTAGTGGGCCAGGTCGGGGAGCAGAGCATAGGCTACAGGCTCGAAGGCGTTGTGCATCAGCCCCTCGTCCACCGCTCGCCGTTCCTCCATCCGCGCCAGGAAGGAGCGGGTGAAGGAGCCGTCGCTGTACTGGGAGGGAGAGAGGCTGCGGTACATCAGCCCCGTCTTGCCCTCGAGATCGAAAGGCGGCACCAGGATCACCAGCCAGACGGTGGGGGCATCGGGCAGAGGCGAGACCACCTCCCCGCGGCCTGTGGCCAGCGCCGTGCCTCCATAAAGGAAGAAGGGGACGTCGGACCCGAGGCCGGCCGCCAGACAGTGAAGCTCGTCGGAGCAGATGGACAGCCCCAAAAGTGAGCTAATGCCCCGCAGCACTGCGGCGGCATCGGAGCTTCCACCCCCCAGGCCGGCTGCCACCGGGATGCCCTTGCGCACCCGCACACGCACACCGCCCTGGGGCAGAAGCAGGCGGGCAGCCCGCAGCGCCAGATCCTCCTCTCCGAAGGAGGGGCCTCCCACCGTCTCCACCTCCAGGCCGGGGGCCTCCTCCAGCTCCAGCTCGTCCCACAGCGCGATGGTCTGCAGGACCGTCGTCACCTCATGGTAGCCATCGGGACGACGGCCCATGACCTCCAGTGTCCAGTTGATCTTGGCCGGAGCCAGAACACGCAGGGCCATCACGTCCTCACCGAGGCGTGGCGGGCAGCGACGGCGGCGTGCAGCCGCGCCCACTCCTCCAGGTTCAGGGAGCCCGGGCGTCGCTCAGCGTCCAGCCCTGCCAGGGCGATGATCTCGGCCGCCTCCTGCGGCGGCAGGGACAGGCCGATGGCCAGCGAATTGCGGAGCTGCTTGCGGGGGGCGGCGAAGCCGGCCTTCACCGTCTCCAGGAAGGCGTCCACGTCGTCCAGCGCCACCGCGGGCTCTTCCCTGACGTCCAGGCGCACCACCCCCGAATGGACCCGGGGCGGCGGCCGGAAGGCCCCCGGAGGGACGATGAACAGCAGCTGTGGCCGGGCCAACAGCTGCATCTCCACGCTGAGAAAGGTCATACGACCGGGCGCTGCGGCTATCGCCTCGGCCACCTCCCGCTGGAGGGTGACCACCAGCCAGCGTGGCGGCGGCTGCGCGCGGAGGAAATGGCGCACCACTGCCGTGCCCACCGAGAAGGGCAGGTTCCCCACGACCACATACGGAGGGCCGCCCCCGGCCAGGGACAACAGCTCTGCGGGAGGCATGCGCAGCACATCGCCCGCCACTACCACCAGGTTGGCCGGGTCGCCCAGGCGGGCCGGAAGGGCCTCGGCCAGGGCCTCGTCCAGCTCCACGGCCACTAGGCGAGAGGCCCTGCGCAGCAGGCGACGGGTCAGGTTGCCGGTGCCCGGCCCCACCTCGATGACGGTGTCTTCGGGGCCGAAGTCGGCCGCCGCCGCGATGCGCTCCAGGTAGCGTTCCGACACCAGCCAGTGCTGGCCCAGCGCCCTTCGCCGACGTACGACCATGCTCTCCTCGGGTCACCCCCGCAGACCATGATAGAGCACGCCGCTGTATCATGTATGAAGCGCGACAGGTCGCGGTCGGTGCCCGCCGCGCCGTATATATGTGAGGGGAGCAGATAGCTTTGAGAAAGGGTCGAGCACCGGGAGAGGACGGGGAGTCGTTGGAGGGCTTCACGCCCGAGGAACGGGAGGCCATGCGGGAGCGGGCCCGCGAGCTGAGGGCGGCCCGCCGAGGCTCCCCCGCCGACGATGAGGCCGCCGTCCTGGCCAAGATCGCGGAACTGCCCGAGCCGGACCGCAGCATGGCCCAGCGGCTGCACGCCCTCATCAGGGCGACAGCGCCTTCCCTCTCGCCACGGCTCTGGTACGGCATGCCCGCCTACGCCAAGGACGGCAAGGTGCTCTGCTACTTCACCCCAGCCTCCAAGTTCAAAGAGCGCTACGCTACCTTTGGCTTCAATTCCGTTGCCAGGCTGGACGAGGGCAACATGTGGCCCACGGCCTTCGCCCTGAAGGCGCTGACCGCCGCCGAAGAGGCGCGCATCGTCGAGCTGGTGAGGCGGGCAGCGGGCTGAGGGGGCCGGCGCTTTCGGGCCGATGCCGGGCGACGTCGTGGACCTCAGTCGAGAATGTAGATGGTGACCCAACCGGTGCGCCAGTTGGGCACCACGCCCTCGGGATAGGCCAGGTCTATCATATAGCCACGCACGCCCCCGCCCGTATCGGCGGCCACCGCCACGCCGTATCCGGGAACGCAAATGCGGGTGCCCAGGGGGATGACGCTGGGGTCCACGGCCACGATGCCGTACCCCACCCGCAGGCCAGTGGCGGTGTAGTAGCCGGCGCCGCGGCCGGGCGCGTACCAGGTGGCGTAGACGGTCATGGTGCGGCTGTGGGCGATGCCCGAACAGTCGCCGCTTCCGGTGGCTGGCACCACGATGGACGAGGGGGGAGGCGGTCGGCGAGTACCCCTGACCACCACCCGGTCCTGGGGCGGCACCGTCGACTCGGATACCAGCTGGCGCCACGTCTCTCGCCCGTCCTCGTAGACCACCTCGAATTCGCGTCGCACGACGCCGTCGGCCCCTTCCTGGGCCACGTAGCTCTGGCCCAGGGGCAGTGACGGGTCATCGCGATATACGACATTCCTGGCTATGGTCTCCTCCTGCACATCGCGCACCACCTGGACCCTCACCACACGCACCGACATGCCGTCGCTGAGCTGGGCCGTGACAGCCGGCGACACCCGGTCCATGGCTCCCAGGAAGACCCCCCGCTCGGCCAGCAGGTCGCCAACGCTGACGGCATGGGTGGCTACCCAGCTCTCGCCGCCGTCCACCTGCAACAGCACATGCTTGGCGCGCCGGATCACCACCCTCAGCCCTGAGGTGAGGGGAGCATCGCGGGACGGCATCACCAGGTCGGCCTCGTCCAGCTGGACCTGCAGTTCGTCCAGGGCCTCGCCGACGGTGGCGGCGTCAGCCGTGAGGTGCAGAGCGACCCCCCGGTCGTGAAGCACGAAGGGTACCAGGTGAGGGGAGAGAGGTTGGGGTGGGGAGGCCAGGGCCACCCCCTTATCCTTGCCAGCGCCGCCCTGCAAGATGGCCAGGGCTACCAGCGCCACCGCCACCGCGCATCCGGCCAGGGCCAGCGACAGATGGTGTCTGGCCCCCGGCCGGACCGATTCCCACTTCGCTACGAGGCTGGATGCTGTCGTGCTCAGGCGGGCTCCCAGGCGGGCCCGCCTATCTAAGTCCGGCCCCATCACCTCATATCTGCGCTGTTGCTGGTGCTGCCCGCCCCACGACGGGGCAGGCGCAGCAAGGGCAGCCGTGCACCCGCTGTCGACCCGGCGCTACGGCCTTGCCGACGGCCGTCAGCTCCGGCCAGGCCGACCTGCGGCGCCCGAGGCCACCACTTACCGCTGCTCCCTTCCGGGCCTGACGGGGTTCGTGGCGCCCCGCCGCGCAGGACCCGACCATCGACGCCTCTGGCCGACGGTAGCCTCCACAGCCCCGGGCCTCGAGCGGGAATTCGGCCCCGCTATGGCGGATTGCGGGTGCAGGGCACCGCCAGCTCCCCGCCTAGCACGGCCGCCCCGTTCAACCTTACCGTAATATCTCCACCTGTCAACCCCCGCGTCCTTGTCTCCCGTTAGAAGCTGGTGTAGAATTGCCGCGCGCCAGGGGCGGAGAGAGGGCATGGCTGTCCGTAGAGGCGTCATTCTGGCAGCAGGTTTCGGCACCAGGTTCCTTCCCGCAACCAAGGCTATACCCAAGGAGATGCTCCCCCTGCTGGACAGGCCCGTGGTCCAGCACATCGTCGAGGAGGCGGCCGCAGCAGGCGTGCGGGAGCTGGTGATGGTCATCTCACCTGGCAAAGAGGCCCTGGCCCAGCATTTCGCCCCCTCGCCGGAGCTGGAGCGGGCGCTGGAGGCCCGGGGCGATGGCCCCAGGCTCCAGGAACTCCAGCGCATCTCTGGCCTGGCCCGCATCGCCTTCGTCTACCAGGAGGGCAGGCTGGGCACGGGCCATGCCCTTCTCCAGGCCCGCTGGCTGCTGGAAGGGCAGCCCTTCGCCCTCTTCTATGCCGACGATGTGGTGGCCGCCCACCCCCCGGCCATCGGCCAGCTGGTAGAGGCCTTCCAGCACCTCGGCGGCCCGGTGCTGGGGCTGGTGGAGGTGGAGAGGGACGAGGTCTCCCGCTACGGCGTCATAGACGGCGAGCCGCTGGAGAGCGGCGATTTTCTCGTCCGGGCGACCGTGGAGAAGCCCGAGCCCCAGGAGGCCCCCTCCCTTTTGGCCGTTATCGGCCGCATGGTGCTGACGCCCGACATCTTCCCCGCGCTGGAGGAGACCCCGCCCGGACGAGCAGGGGAGATATGGCTCACCGATGGCCTGGCCCGACTCTGTCGCCAGCGTCCCGTATACGGGAGACGGCTCCAGGGTCGCTGGCTGGATACGGGCCACCCCCAGGGCCTGCTGGAAGCAGCGCTGTGGCTGGCCACCGACGTCCCTCATCTGGCCGAGAGGCTGGAGCGCTACCTGCGCGGGCGCCGATAGCCATGCGCGTCCTGGTCATTGGGCTGCCCATGCCCGACCCCAGCTTCGACAACTACACCTTCCTGAGCGCCCCGTCCTTCTTCGACTACGAGGCCCTCATCGTCGAGGCCTCAGCCGTCTCCAGGGCCATAGCCGAGGCCGCCGCCGGTAGCGGCGACCACGAGACCTATGACCGCCTCAGGGTGGTCAACGGCCCCGGCGGCCCCGACGCCATGTCCCTGGCCCGCCTGCTGCGGGCACGCCGCTGGGAGACCGAGCGCTTCCTGGATCGGGGCGGCCTGCTGGTCCTGTTCGCCTACCCCGAGGCGCCTGTCCCCGGCGTCGAGGGCATGCCCGACTGCCGCCGCTACTACTGGCTGCCGGAGGGCCCGCTGGGGAGCTGGGAGGAGGCCCTGGTGCCTGGCTTCGGCAGCCGCGGCGCCGAGCTGACAGACCCCGAACACCCCTTCGCGCCCTACGTGCGGCAGTTCGGGCCTCGCCTGTCCTACCGCGCCTACCTACACCCCCAGGCCGAGGCCCAGGCGCTCGTCTTCGCCCGCAGCCCGGGCGGCGCGGCAGTGGCGGCGGAGCTTGCCCTTAACGGTGGCCGCCTGTTACTGTTGCCACCAGTGGGAGACCTGAATCCGACCTTCGACCGCATGGCCCTGGCCCAGACCATGCGGGCCTGCATCGAGACCGCTCTGGGCCTGAGGCCGTCGGCGGAGGGCGTCGCCGTCGACCAGCAGGAGGTAAGGGAACATGGCGCCCCTTAAAGGAAAGTGGGCACTGGTGCTGGGGGCCTCCAGCGGCCACGGCGCCGCCACCGCCCTGGAGCTGGCCCGCCAGGGCATGAACATCTTCGGCGTGCACCTGGACACCAGGGCGACCCTCCCCAATGCCCAGCGCATCCAGGCCCAGATCCAGGACCTGGGCTGTGAGGCCGTCTTCTTCAACACCAATGCCGCCGACGACGCCAAGCGGCAGCAGGTGTTGGAGGAGGTGCGCCGGCGGGTCCCCCAGGGCGAGCACGTGAGGGTGCTGCTCCACTCCCTGGCCTTCGGCACCCTGCGGCCCTACGTGCCCCAGGATCGCGCCGAGGCCGTCAGTCGCAGCCAGATGGAAATGACCCTGGACGTCATGGCCCACAGCCTGGTCTACTGGGTCCAGGACATGTACTACCTGGGGCTGCTGGGCCCTGGCAGCAAGGTGTTCGCCATGACCAGCGCCGGCTCCCACCGTGTCTTCCCCAACTATGGGCCGGTGGGGGCGGCCAAGGCAGCCCTGGAGTACCACGTCAAGCATCTGGCGGTGGAGCTGGCACGGCGGGGCATCGCCGTGAACGCCATCCAGGCCGGCGTGACCGATACTCCGGCCCTGCGCAAGATACCCGGCCACGAGCGGATGCTGGAATTCGCCGCCCATTACAACCCGGGCGGGCGCATCACCACACCCGAGGACGTGGCCCGGGCCATCGTCGCCCTCAGCCAGGACGAGTCCCCCTGGCTCACAGGCAACGTCATCTGTGTGGACGGGGGCGAGGACCTGGTGCTCATCTGACCATCGCCTATCAGGGAGGTCGACGTGATCGAGATCGGACGGGAACAGTATCGGCGGGTGGAGGTGACCGACGAGAGGGGAGAGGTGCTGCTGACCATCGAGCGCCTCCCCAATGGCAACGTGATGGTGGAGGCCCGCATCTACGACCGCACTGGCCGCTTGCTGGCCACTATCGAGCCCGACGGCCTGCACGAGCAGGTGCCGGGCTGCGTCAACCTGGGCGGTGGCCCGCCGGGCTAGCGCCTTCGTCCGAGACCCCCGCTCTGATACCATGGCCTTGGTATGGAGCAGGGGCTGATACGCAACTTCTGCATCGTCGCCCACATCGATCACGGCAAGTCCACCCTGGCCGACCGCCTCCTGGAGGCGACGGGGACCCTTTCCCCGCGGGAGGCGGGCGAGCTGGTGCTGGACGACATGGACCTGGAGCGGGAGCGGGGCATCACCATCAAGGCCTCGGCTGTGCGCATGACCTACCGCGCCCGCGACGGCCTGGAGTACGAGCTGAACCTGATCGATACCCCAGGCCACGTGGATTTCAGCTACGAGGTCTCCCGCGCTCTGGCCGCCTGCGAGGGCGCGGTGCTACTGGTGGACGCATCTCAGGGCATCGAGGCCCAGACCCTGGCCAACTTCTTCCTGGCCCTCGACCAGGGCCTGACCATCGTCCCCGCCGTCAACAAGATAGACCTGCCCGCCGCCGATCCCGAGAGAGTGGCCCAGGAGCTGTGCGATACCTTCGGCTTCCGCCGCGACGAGGTGCTGTTCGTCTCGGCCAAGGACGGCACCGGGGTGCCCGAGCTGCTGGAGGAGATCGTGCGTCGCGTCCCGCCCCCCTCCGGCCGCCCCGATGCCCCCCTGCGGGCGCTGGTCTTCGACTCCAAATACGACCCCTACAAGGGCGTCATCGCCTACGTGCGGGTGGTGGACGGGCACCTCGACGGCCGCCGACCGCTGCGCCTGATGGCCACCAACCGCCGCCTCGAGCCGCTGGAGGTGGGCTTCTTCCGGCCATCTCCCACTCCCAGCCAAAGCCTCACGGCGGGCGAGGTGGGCTACGTGGCCACCGGCCTGAAGACGGTGGGCGACTGCCGCGTGGGAGACACTATCACCTGGGACGACGATCCCGCCGCCGAGCCACTGCCCGGCTACCGTCCTCCCAAGCCCATGGTCTTCGCCGGGCTGTATCCTGCCGATGCCGAGGAATACCAGGCCCTGCGAGACGCCCTGGAGAAACTGAAGCTGAACGATGCCGCCCTCATCTTCGAGCCGGAGTCCTCCCTGGCGCTGGGCCCGGGCTTCCGATGCGGCTTTCTGGGTCTCCTGCACATGGACATCGTCCAGGAGAGGCTCGAGCGAGAGTTCAAGCTGGACCTGCTGGCCACGGCTCCCAGCGTCGAGTACCGGGTGGTCACCACCGACGGTCAGGAGTTGCCGGTGCGCAGCCCGGCGGAGCTGCCGCCGCCCACCCGTATCGCCGAGATACGGGAGCCGTGGATGCACCTGTCGGTCATCGCTCCGGAGCGTTACATCGGCGCCATCATGGAGCTGGTGACCTCCCGGCGGGGGGAGTTCGCGCGCATGGAGTACCTCGACCAGGGGCCTGCCGTGCGCGAGGGCGAGCGGAGGGTGCTGCTGGAGTACCGTATGCCACTGTCGGAGATGCTGGTGGACTTTTACGACCAGCTAAAGTCCCGCACCCAGGGCTACGCCAGCATGGACTACTCCTTCGCCGAATACCGGCCGGCGAAGCTGGTCAAGCTGGACGTGCTGGTCAACAACCAGCCCGTGGACGCCCTGAGCCTGCTGGTCCCGGCCGAAAGGGCCTATCAGGTGGGCCGCGCACTGGTGGAGAGGCTGAAGGAGCTGATACCGCGACAACTCTTCGATGTCCCTATCCAGGCGGCCATCGGGGGGCGGGTTATCGCCCGCGAGACCATCCGGGCCCTGCGCAAGAACGTGCTGGCCAAGTGCTACGGCGGCGACGTAACCCGCAAAAAGAAGCTGCTGGAGAAGCAGAAGGAAGGGAAGCGACGACTGCGCCGCATCGGCCGAGTGGAGATCCCCCAGGAAGCATTTCTCGCCCTCCTGAAGCTGGAACGCTAGCGATGCCGCTCACGACGGAAGGGGCGCAGGAGGGCACCCAGCGCCGCCAGGACCCCGCGCCGCGCAGGCCTGCCGGCCAAGATAGACTCGATACGCTGCTCCAGCGCCGCAGCCTCCCGAGGGTCCGCCCGCTCAAGCCGCCGCAGCAGCACCTCCACGTATCGCCTCCGCAACGGGTCCCCCTCCTCCGCCAGCCCCACCACCGGCGTCGCTGCGCCCTGCGCGGCCCGGTCGCCTCCCACCCCGGCCATCCCTGAGGAAAGCCAAGCCAATTCCAGCGCCGCTGCCCTTCTTCTCCTAGGCGGCGCCGCCACCCGCAGCCCCACCACCCGCGCCAGACCCAAGGCGAACCGGGCCTGCCTTCTGGCCAAGGCCTTGCCGTAACGCTCGCCAAACAACCCCTCCAGCTCTTCCTCCGATCTCCCCGCCCACCCCTCGTCCCCCAGTGCCTTTGTATATGCGTTATGAATAGCCTTTGCCAGACCCTGCCTGCCCTCGGGCCAGGGCTGCAGGAGCAAACTGTAACGTTCAGTCGGCGTGTCGGTGAAGGGGTCCACCAGTCCCAGAAAGCGCAGCGCCACCAGAACCTCCCAGGCAGAGCCTCCCCTGAAGCCCATCTCCCTGAGCAGGGCCGCGTCCACCCGCTGCGGCCAGCCATGCTTCGGCGCCTCCCTCAGCAGCCGCAGGAAGGCGCTCAGGGAGCCGTAAGGCGCTAGCCTGGACCGTTGCCAGGGCATACTCGTTCTATACTCGTATTATACTCGTGCACGAGCTTCAAACAACGAGGGCTGCAACGACTTGAGATACCCAGGCCGTTGCCCCATCCCCGTCCAGGCCCAAAGGGACGATACGGGGGCTCGCTCGAGGAGGGGTAACGCGGGCATCAGGCCATGGGGCGACTCGCCGCAGTGCAGTGACCGGAGGGGCGAAGGAGGGAGGGAGGGCCGCTAAAGCTGGATAGACCGGACCTCAGGGGTGTTCTCGCGGACGAACTGCAGGAGCGGGAAAGCGCCCGAAGGGGCGCCCTGGCCCTCTAGGCGGGGGCTCGCCAAGGGCCTCTAGCGGAGCGGTTTCCGGTCCTGTCAGCGGGCGTTGTCGGGCCGGACCCCGCTCCATCCGTCCAGCTTGCCGCCGATGACGCGGTGGCAGGCCACCCAGTGCGGGCGGTCGGCCGTGCCCACGTTGCGCCACTCCGGCACCCGTGTCCGGCACTCGTCTATGGCGATGGGACAACGGGTGTGGAACACGCAACCGGGTGGTGGCCGCATGGGGCTAGGTATCTCGCCGTGCAGGATGATGCGTTCCCGCTTGGCCTCCACGGCCGGGTCGGGAACCGGCACCGCCGACAGCAACGCCTTAGTGTAGGGGTGCAGAGGGTTGGCATACAGCTCGTCGCGGTCCGTCAGCTCCATCACCTTGCCCAGGTACATCACGGCCACACGGTTGCTGATGTGGCGCACCACCGACAGGTCGTGGGCAATGAACAGGTAGGTGAGCTGGAACCGCTCCTGCAACTCTTCCAGCAGGTTGATGATCTGGGCCTGGATGGAGACGTCCAGGGCCGACACCGGCTCGTCGGCCACGATGAAGCTGGGCTGGACGGCCAGTGCCCGCGCGATGCCGATGCGCTGTCGCTGGCCACCGCTGAACTCGTGGGGGTAGCGGTTGGCATAGAACGGGTTCAGGCCGACCACCCGCATCAGCTCCTCCACCCGCTCCCTGCGCTCCTTGCGGTTTTTGGCCAGCCCATGAATGATCATGGGCTCGGCGATGATGCTGCCCACAGTCATGCGGGGGTTGAGGGAGGCGTAGGGGTCCTGGAAGATCATCTGCATCCGACGGCGCATGCGCCGTATCTCCCCCGGCTTCATGGCCGTCAGGTCGTGCCCCTCGAAGATGATGCGCCCGGAGGTGGGGCGGTAGAGCATCAGGATGCAGCGGCCGAGGGTCGTCTTGCCGCAGCCCGACTCGCCCACCAGGCCCACCGTCTCGCCGCGCTTTATGTCGAAGGTGACGCCGTCCACCGCGCGGATGGTGCCCACCTTCCGCTGGAAGATGATGCCCGCCGTCACCGGGAAGTGCATCTTCACGTCCTGGATGGAGACCAGGACATTGTCGCCGATGGTGGCGCTGGGCTGCTGCTGTCCAGTGGTCTGCAGGGACATGTGACCTCTCCTTTCGGCCCGCCGCTACGAGGCAGGGGTGGGGGCCTCTACCTGTTGGGCTAGTCGCTGCCACTCCCAGCAGGCCGACAGATGGTTCTCGCCCACCAGCATGAGGGGCGGCGCCTCCATCTTGCAGCGCTCCACCGCGAAGCGACAGCGCGGCTGGAAGGCACAGCCGGGGGGCATGTGCACCAGGTCGGGCGGGAAGCCCTCGATGGGGTCCAGTCTGGCCTTGCGTGGCTGGTCCAGTCGGGGCACCGAGCGAAGCAGGCCCAGGGTATAGGGGTGGCGAGGCCGGTGGTAGAGCTCCATAGCGCTCGCCGACTCCACTATCTTGCCGGCGTACATCACGTTCACACGGTCGGCGTAGCGGGCCACCACCCCGAGGTTATGGGTGATGATGATGACGGCCGTGCCCAGCTCCCGCGTCAGCCGCGTCATCAGCTCTAGGATCTGGGCCTGGATAGTCACGTCCAGGGCAGTGGTCGGCTCGTCGGCCAGGAGCAGGCGGGGGTTGCAGGCCAGGGCCATGGCTATCATCACCCGCTGCCTCATCCCTCCCGAGAACTGGTGCGGGTAGTGGTCGATGCGCCGCTCGGGCTCGGGTATGCCTACCATCTCCAGCAGCTCGATGGCCCGACGGCGGGCGCTGGCCCTGTCCATCTTCAGGTGTACTTCCAGGGGCTCCGTCAGCTGGCGGCCGATGGTCAGGACGGGGTTGAGAGAGGTCATGGGCTCCTGGAAGACGATGCCGATCTTGTTGCCGCGGATCTGGCGGATGCCCTCGTCGTCCAGCTTCAGCAGGTCCTGGCCCTCGAACCATATTTCCCCGGAAACGATCCTGCCGGGTGGCTGGGGGATCAGGCGCAGGATGGAGAGGGCACTGACGGTCTTGCCGCAGCCCGACTCGCCCACCAGGCCGACTATTTCCCCTGGATAGACATCGAAGGAGACGCCATCCACCGCCCTGACCACACCTTCGTCGGTATAGAAGTATGTGCGCAGGTCGCGGACGCTCAGCAGTGGCTCAGCCACGGCCCCTCCTCTCGCCGGCCACAGGCCAGCTCGGGTCTCGTGGCCCATATTTTAGTGGGCCACGAGACCCTTAGCAATCAGCCGTCTATAGCAAAAGCGGCGATACAAAGACACTATAGCGACCCTCGGCCCCATATGGCGAGAGCGCGCATCCGCTGAGGAACAGGCGATGGTTGGGTAAGCCGGCGGGAGTCAGCTGGTGGGGAAGGCGGGACTCGAACCCGCACGCCTTACGGCACGTGATCCTAAGTCACGCTCGTCTACCAGTTCCGACACTTCCCCACGTCGTCTGTCACTATGGTGTGAAGGCTCGTCTGCCAGGGAAGTGACTGGAGGGCCGCCCGGGAGTCGAACCCGGAACCCGCGGATTAAGAGTCCGCCGCTCTGCCAGTTGAGCTAGCGGCCCAGATACCATTTAGCCCCCTTCGGGCAGCCATTGTCAAGCGGGCGGGCCCTCTCCCCCGCCGGGCCAGGGATGACGTTGGCCACCGGGACGTCGCCGAACCGAGGGCCAACGCCATTCCTCCCCCCATTCCCCACCCCTAAGCCTGGCAGGCGAGCCCTGGCCAGGAGGGCCATCCATCCTTTACCATGTGGCCGCCACCACCGGAAGGCTGACGCCATGAGCGATCGAACGCCGGAGCGAGCGGACGAAAGGGAGGAGCTCGCGCAGCGGCTGGAAAGGTTCCTGGGCCGCTGGTTCCGGGGCGTCCAGGTGCGGGACCTGCGTCGCCTGGCCGGCGGCGCTCACCGCCAGACCTGGGCCTTCGACGCCCTGGTGACCGACGGCCAGGGCCAGCGCCTGCTGAGGCTGGTCTATCGTAGCGCCCCACCCCCCGGTCTGGGAGTGGGCATGCCCGTCGACCGCGAGTACCGCCTGCTGCGGGCTGCCTACCTTTCGGGCGTCCCCGTGCCCAGAGTCTACCCCCTCACCGACGACCCGTTCGAGCCTGTCGATATGCTGGTGATGGAGCGGGTGGAAGGGGAGAGCATCGCTCGCCGCATCCTGCGGGAGCCAGAATTCCAAGAGGCGCGACGAGTCCTGCCCCGGCAGATGGGGCAGGCCCTCGCCCGCATCCACCGAATCGACTTCGTCGGCCACGGCCTGGGAGATCTGCCCTCGCCGCCCGAGGGCATCAGCCCCGCGCAGGCAGCATTGAGGTCCATCAGGTCCCTCTACGATTCGATAGCCCTCACCCCTTCGCCCACCTTCGAGCTGGCCTTTCGCTGGCTGGAGCAGCACCTGCCATCTTCCAGCCCCCTCGCCCTGATCCACGGCGACTACCGTCTCGGCAACTTCATAGTGGGGCCCGAAGGGCTGAGGGCAGTCCTGGACTGGGAGGGGGCCCATCTGGGCGACCCCATGGAGGACCTGGGCTGGTGCTGCGTGCGCTCCTGGCGCTTCGGCCAGGACCACCTGCCGGTAGCCGGGCTGGGACAGCGCGAGGAGCTGAAGGAGGCCTACGAGGAGGCGGGAGGGCCCGAGCTGGAGTGGAAGGCGTGGCGCTGGTGGGAGGCTTACGGCAATCTCCGCTGGGGGGTCATATGTATCATGCAGGCCCGGCGCTGCCTGGACGGACACGAGCAGAGCGTCGAGCTGGCCGTCATCGGGCGCCGCGTGGCCGAAACGGAGTGGGAGCTGTTGAAGCTCATGGAGGGCCACTGAGGGCCAGTGCCTGCCTCAGCCCTCCCCTACCTTTTCGAGCGAGAAGCGGTAGTCCTCGATGACGGTGTTGGCCAGCAGCAGGCGGCACATCTCGTCCACGCGCCTCGCCGCCTCCTGCTCGCTGCCGGCCCGCAGTTGCAGCTCCAGGTACTTGCCAGCCCGGACCGATTCCACCTCGCTGAAGCCCAGATCGTGCAGGGCCCCGCGAATGGTGAGGCCCTGGGGGTCGTTAACCACCGGCTTGAGGGTGACATATACGCGGGCCAGATAGGGCATCAGGCCACCCCTGGTCGCAACAGCTCCCGGCCGGTCAGGAGACGAAAGGCCTCGCGGTACTTCTCGGCCGTCCGCTCCACGATGTCGGGCGGCAACTCCGGCGCCGGCGGCTGACGGTTCCAGCCCAGGGAGGTCAGGTAGTCGCGCACGAACTGCTTGTCGAAGCTGGGCTGGGAGCGGCCGGGACGGTACTGGTCGGCAGGCCAGAAGCGACTGGAGTCGGGCGTCAGCACCTCGTCGATGAGGATGATCTCGTCATCCAGCCAGCCGAACTCGAACTTGGTATCGGCGATGATGATGCCCCGCTCGCGCGCATAGTCGCGGGCGTAGCGGTAAAGGGCCAGGCTGCGCAGGCGCATGGCCGTGGCCGCCCGCTCGCCCACCATCTCCACCATCTGCTCCCAGGTTATGGGCTGGTCGTGGCCCTCTTCGGCCTTGGTGGTGGGAGTGAAGAGGGGCTCCGGCAGCTCCTGACTCTCCTGCAGGCCAGGCGGCATCTTCTCGCCGTTGACCGTCCCCTGGCGCCGGTACTCCTCCCAGGCGGAGCCGGCCAGGTAACCCCGTACGATGCACTCGACGTCGATGCGCTGGGCCTTGCGCACCAGCATGGCCCGGCCCACCAGGTCGGGTGGCACCTGCAGTCCATCGACCTCGGTGCTGTCCACCACGCGCACGAAGTGATTGGGGACAACGTCGGCCGTGCGCTCGAACCAGAAGGCCGATAGCTGGGTGAGCACCAGCCCCTTGTCGGGGATGCCGGTGGGCAGGACAACATCGAAGGCCGATATGCGGTCGGTGGAGACCATGAGGAGGCGGTCGCCCAGGTCATAGGTGTCACGGACCTTGCCCCGGCGATAGAGGGGCAGCGAGAGCTGAGTCTCCATCAGCACCGGCGCCGTCATGCCTTTACCCTCCTGACCATGTCTCACGTTAGGCCCAGACGCTGGAAGGTGGCGTCCACGTGACGCAGGAACCAGCGATAGTCGAAGAGGGCGGCCAGCTCGTCTCGGGAAAGGTGGGCCATCACCTTCCCGTCCTCGGCTAGCAGCTCCTGGAAGGGGCGCTCCTCCTCCCAGGCACGCATGGCGTTGCGCTGCACCAGCTCGTAGGCCTGGGCGCGGGGCAGCCCCTTCTCCATCAATGCTATCAGCACCCGCTGCGAGAACATGAGACCCCGCGACAGCTCCAGGTTGCGGAGCATCCGCTCGGGGTAGACCCGCAGCCCCCGCACCACGTAGGTGAACAGGTCCAGCATGTAGTCCAGTAGGATGCACGCGTCGGGCAGCACCACCCGTTCCACCGACGAGTGGGAGATGTCCCGCTCGTGCCACAGGGCAACGTTCTCCAAGGCAGCGGTGACGTAGCCGCGGAAGAGCCGCGCCAGCCCGCAGATGCGCTCGCACTTCTCGGGGTTGCGCTTGTGGGGCATGGCGCTGGAGCCGGTCTGGCCGGGCAGGAAAGGCTCCTCGGCCTCCAGCACCTCCGTCCGCTGCAGGTGGCGTATCTCGGTGGCGAACTTTTCCAGGCTGGCCGCCACTCCGGCCAGCACAGCCACAAAGTGGGCATGGCGGTCGCGGGCCACCACCTGGTCCACCACCGGCGCCACCGCCAGGCCCAGCCTCCGACAGGCTATCTCCTCCACCTCGGGCGGCACGCTGGCGTGAGTGCCCACCGGGCCGGCCATCTTGCCCACAGCCACCTCCTGCCGGGCACTCTGGAGCCTCTGCCGGTGGCGGGACAGCTCGTCCCACCAGAGGGCCAGCTTCAGGCCGAAGGAGGTGGGCTCGGCGTGGACGCCGTGGGTGCGCCCTGCCATGATGGTCTCCCTGTGCTGGAGGGCCTTCTCGCGCACGGCGTCCAGCAGGGAGGCCAGGTCCTCGTCCAGGAGCTGGGACGCCTCCGAGAGCAGCAGGCCCAGGGCCGTGTCCTCCACGTCGTAGGAGGTGAGGCCCAGGTGCAGGTAGCTGGCCGCCTCGGGCGATATGGTATCGGCTACGGCACGCAAGAAGGCGTTCAGGTCGTGGTGCATCTGCGCCTCGTAGCGGCGCCAGCGCTCCACGTCCACGGAGGCGCGGCGCAGCTCCTCCACCGCCGACCAGGGGATGCGGCCCACCTCGGCCCAGGCCTCGGCTACGGCCACCTCCACCTGCAGCCACTTTTGCAACTTGTTCTCCTGGGACCAGATCCGGCCCATTTGGGGCCGGGTGTAGCGCTCGATCATGCGGCCGGTCGTCCCTCCGTCGCTTACAGGTTCTCGCGGAAAAGGGCCAGCACCCGCTGCCAGGCGTCCTGGGCCGCCTGGGCGTTATAGACCTCCTTGCGGGTGTCGTTGAAAAAGGCGTGCTGCGTGCCCGGGTAGACGTGTATCTCGTAACGCTTGCCGTAACGCTCCAGGGCCTCCCTGAGCTCCTGAGAGCGCCTTGGCGGGTCCACCCAGGGGTCGTGCTCAGCGTAGATGGCCAGCACCGGCCCCTGGATGTTCTGCACCTTATCGATGGGCTGGGGGTTGACTCCGTAGAAGGGGGCCACGGCCTTGATGTGAGGGCTGGCACAGGCCAGCTCCAGGGCCAGGCCGCCACCCATGCAGAAGCCGATGGCACCGATGCCGCGTCCACGGGTGAAGGGCTGGGAGGCCAGCCAGTCGGCGGCACGGGCCAGCTCCCTGGCCGCCCGAGCCATGTCCAGGGACATCATCAGCTTCTGGGCCTCGTTGGGCTCGCTGGTAACCTTTCCCCGGTAGAGGTCGGGGGCCAGCGCCGCATATCCCTCGGCTGCGAAGCGGCGGCACACGTCCTTGATATGCTCGTCGATGCCCCACCACTCCTGGACGACAATGACGCCCGGGAAGGGGCCGTCCCCCTGGGGACGGGCGAGATAACCAGGCATCTCCTCGCCGTTGACAGGGAAGCGGACGGTCTCGGTGACGACTTGGGCCATGGCTCTACCCTCCTCCGAATAGAGATCCTACAGGCTGCCGCACCCCTACAGCACCCCTTTTGTGCTGGGCACCTCGCCCCCCAGTCTGGGCTCGGGACGGGTGGCCTGGCGCAGGGCCAGAGCGAGGGCCTTGAAGGCCGCCTCGGCCCGGTGGTGGTCGTTCTCGCCGGAAAGCAGTCGCACATGCAGGGCGAGCCGCCCGGCCTGGGCCATCGCGCCCAGGAAGTGGGGCACCATCTCGGTAGGAAGAGTCCCCAGGTAGTCCCTACGGAAAGGCAGCTCGACAGTGGCATACGGACGCCCGCCGAGGTCCACCGCCGCCAGGGCCAGCGCCTCGTCCATGGGCACGAGGGCATGCCCGAAACGGACGATCCCCCGACGCTCTCCCAGGGCCTCGTTCAGGGCCTGCCCCAGGGCCAGCCCCACGTCCTCCACCAGGTGGTGGGCCTCCCGGTCCAGGTCGCCCGCGGCCTCGATACTTATGTCGAACAGGCCGTGCCGGGCCAGCTGCTCCAGCAGGTGGTCCAGCATGCCGATGCCGGTGGCGATGCTGCTCAGCCCGCGGCCGTCCAGGTCCAGGGCCACCTCCACCCGGGTCTCGGCTGTCTCGCGCAGCACTCGCGCCTGCCTGTTCATGTCCCCTCCCTGTCCAGGGAGGCCAGCGCCTCCAGCAGCCTGTCGGTGTCCTGAGGTCGTCCCACGCTGATGCGGATGCAGTCCCGCAGGAGGGGGTGGCTGTAGCGACGGACCAGCACCCCCTGTCGGCGCAGCCCGGCCCACACCTCTTTGGCGTCCCTGCCCAGGACCTGACAGAGAACGAAGTTGGCCTGCGAAGGGAAGGGCCTCAGCCAGCCGATGCTCCCGAGGGAGGCCAGCATGCGTTCCCGCTCGGCCACGATGGCCCGCACCCGCTCCAGCAGCAATGGCACGTCCTCCAGCGAGGCCAGGGCAGCGGCCTGAGCGGCCACGTTCAGGTTGTAGGGCATCTTCACCTTCATGACCAGCTGGGCGAGGGGCCGCGGCAGGATGCCATATCCGACCCGGAGTCCTGCCAGGCCAGCCCACTTGCTGAAGGTGCGCAGGACGGCCAGGTTGGGACGTTCGGGCACCAGCGGGTAGAAGCTGGCCTCGGCCGCCGGCCAGTCGGCAGCAGCGAACTCCACGTAGGCCTCGTCCACCACCACCAGGGCGCCCGTTGCCAGCAGCGTCTCCAGCTCTTCACGCGAAAGCACGTCACCGGTGGGGTTGTTGGGAGAGGCCAGGAAGCAGACCTTACCGCCAGCGCGCAGGGCGGAGGCCATCCCCTCCACGTCCAGGCGGAAGCCGTCGCGGCGGGGCACCTCCACCACCTCTCCCCCGTACAGGCGGGCGATGAAGTCATACATGCCGAAGGTGGGAGGCGACAGCACCACCCGGTCGCCGGGGCCGACGAAGAGCCGCGCCAGCACGTCCAGCAGGTCGTCGGAGCCGGCGCCGCAGACGATGTGGGCCTCGTCGACACCCAGGCGATGGGCCAGGGCCCGGCGCAGCTCCCGTTGCCATGGGTCGGGATACAGATGGGCCGAGGCGAGGCGGGCCAGGGCCTCCCGCGCCCGCGGCGAGGGGCCGTAAGGGTTCTCGTTGCCGTCCAGCTTGACGATGCGCTCCGGCGGCAACCCTAGCTCCCGCGCCACCTCCTCCGGCGGGTCTATGGGCTCGTACCCCTCCATCGCGCGCAGGTGGGGGCGGGCCAAGGGCGGCAGACAGGGATCGCTCATGGCCGTCGGTAGCGGGCCTCGATGGCCAGGGCATGGCCCGTCAGGCCCTCGGCCCGGGCCACCCGAGCGGCTGCAGGCCCCAGCCGAGCCGCCTCTTCGGCTGAAAGCCCCACGTAGGCCGTGACCTTCAGGAAGTCCCACACGCCCAGGGGCGACGAGAAGCGGGCGCTGCCCCCGGTGGGCAGGACGTGGCTGGGGCCGGCCGCATAGTCGCCCAGCGACTCGGCCGACATGGGCCCCAGGAAGACGCAGCCGGCATTGCGCACCCGCCCCAGCCAGGCGGAGGCATCGGGCAGGTGGAGGCACAGGTGCTCGGGCGCCAGCTCGTTGGCCAGCTCCAGCGCCTCCTCCAGGCTATCGACGACAGCTATCATGCCCCGTCCCGTCAGGGAGGCACGCGCTACCTCCCGCCTCGCCAGCGAGTCCAGCCTCGCCTCCACCTCCTGCAGAACGGCGCTGGCCAGGGCCTCGTCGGTGGCGATGAGTATGCAGGTAGCCAGCTCGTCGTGCTCGGCCCCCGCCATCAGGTCGGCTGCCACCAGGGACGGGTCGGCCGTAGCATCGGCGACGATGACCGTTTCCGAGGGGCCGAAGAGGCCATCGATGCCCACCTGGCCGAAGAGCCGCTTCTTGGCCGTCGCCACAAAGACGTTGCCGGGGCCACATATCTTATCGGCCCTCGGTATCGACTCGGTGCCGTAGGCCAGGGCGGCGATAGCCTGCACACCCCCGGCACGGTAGATGCGCTGCACGCCAGCGATATGGGCCGCCACCAGCTTGACGGGCGCCACCGAGCCGTCCGGGCGGGCAGGGGTACACATGACCAGCTCTTCCACCCCCGCCACCCGCGCCGGCACTGCAATCATGAGCACGGTGGAGGGATACACGACGGCGGTTCCGGGGGCATAGATGCCCACCCGCTGCAGGGGCCTCACCAACTGCCCGCAACCGTCGGCCTGGAAGGGGCGCTGGGCATGTTCCAGCTGCCGACGGTGGTAGGCCTCCACCCGCTCGCTCACCTGGCGCAGGGCCTCCACCAGCTGCGGCTCGACCTGGGCGTAGGCTGCCTCCACCTCTTGAGGCGCGACCAGCAGCGGTACTTCCTCGGGCACGCCGTCCAGCAGGGCGTTGTAGCGGGCCACCGCCGCATCGCCCTCCCGTCGCACCTCGTCCAGCACCCGCTCCACCACCTGTTCCACCGTCAGCTCCTGCCCGAAGGTCTCGACGATGCGGCGGCGGACAGCGGGAGGGAGGTCTTCCTCCACAGGGGGGCAGGCCCGCAGCCACTCCAGGGCTGCCCTGAGCCCGCGCACTACGCGCAAAGGTACCTCCTCACGGCCTCCAGGCCCCTGGCCACCGAGTCGTCCAGGAAGGCCTGGACACGCTCCCACGACAGGTAGCGGACGGCCTCTTCGGCTACATCGGGCAGCAGACGCAGGAAGTCCTCCAGCGCCTCGGCCGTCTCGATGCCCGCGTCCTTCAGGTAGCGGCTGGCTATGCGACCGAAGCGGTCCCAGCTGGGCGGCTGCTCCAGCAGCTCTCGCACCAGCTGGCGCCAGCGCCGCAGCGTCTCGTCGTCGATGAATCCCACCTGGAGGGCCACCTCGTCCTGCGCCAGCTCGCCCACGATATGCCGCACCAGTTCGGCGTCGCTGCGGCCGCGCAGGTCCAGAGACCACTGCAGCGCCCGGTCCATGATGTTGGCCCAGGGCCGGCCGCCCAGGGGGGACCGCTCACCGAAAAAGGGGCGGTACACCTGGGTGATCCATGTCTCGTCCATCACCAGGTGTGTAATGTATCCGGCCACGAAGGAGGCCGTCCTGGGCTCGAGGCGGGACGCCTCGGCGAGGTGCGGATGGGTGCGGAACAGCCCCTCTACCCCGCTCTGCTCGTCGAAGTTGTCCAGGTCGAAGAAGTGGGTCTGGCGCCTGTCCCAGCGGGTGATGACGCGGATATCGGGGGCGGTGGCGCCCAGGTAGAGGGCGCCCCGCTCCCTGTCCAGCAGACTGCTTCCGAGGCGGTCGGCGATGTCCTTGGCCACGACCGTGTGCAGGCCCAGGGGCGGCATTGGTGTCACCCGACTACATTCTAGCAGAGGCGGCTACTGCCCCACGGGCCAGTCGCTCCAGCAGGGACGACAGTAGCCGCCCCCGTGGGCCCTGAAGGCTGCCCCGCCGCACGATGACGCAGGTGGTGGAGCGGAAGAGGACATCGATGGCCTTGAGCTGATTCTCGACCAGGGTCCGTCCCGTCTCGGTTCCCTCGATGAGCAGTTCGGCGTCCTCGGGCACGAAGCCCTCCGAGGCCCCGGCAGTGGGGATGACGCGATAGCGCCAGAAATGGCGGCTGCGAGCGTAGTGATCGGCGATGCTGACGAATTCCGAAGCGATGCGCACCGTCCCCACCCCTCGCTCTCGCCAGTAGCGCAGCGCGTCGGCCAAGCTTTCGGCGGGCAGGTCGGCTGCCACCACGGCGCTGACGTTGAAGGCGCCTCGGCCCAGGTCGAGGGCCATTTCCACCGGGCTGGACGGGAAGCGGTAAAGGTGCTCCAGCAGGCAGTCGCGGCCGCTGACGGCCAGGTCGAAGTTGCCCAGTGCCACCATCTGGGGCATGTCCTGGGGCCGCACCACCTTGACCTCCACCCCCTCCAGGCGCGAGCGGGGGCGTCGCTCGCCCTCCGCATAGCCCTCGAACTCCAGTCCTGCCTCGGCCAGGGCCTCCAGCACGTGCCGCTGCTGGTGGCCGTCGGGGAGGGCGATGCGCACCGTCGTCCGCTCCTGGGGAGGAGCAGCGGGCGCCACCCGCGTCAGGGACAGGGGCGGGGGCAGCGAGAGGCCCTCCCCCGCCTCCAGGCCACAGTCGGCCAGCAGCGAGAGCAACCAGCCCATGTCCTTACCGCGCAGGCTGTGGCGGTTGACGATGACCCAGGCCCTGCCCTGCAGAAGGCGGTGCAGAGGCGCCAGCCCCTGGGCGGCAAGGGCCGACTCGTCCGTTGCCGCCACCACGGCCAGGTCGGCGTCCTCCGGCGGATAGGCCTCGGCCGCTCCCCAGACGGGAACCACCCGATAGGCAGGCAGGCGGGCGGCCAGGGCAAAGGCCTCGGCCAGATTGGGGAACTCGGATACGATGCGCACCCCCCATCGACCGGCCAGGTCGCGCAGGCCGCCCCACTGGCCAGATGCAGCCGCCACCCACACGGATGTGCCTCCCACTGGCAGGCCTCCCAGCCGCACGACATCCCCCCTCGGGTAGCGGCACAGGAACTCCTCCACCCAGTGGAGACCGCAGATGCCGATGTCGTAATTCCCCAGGGCGATCTGGATGGGGATGTCTCGCTCGCGGAAGACCCGCACCCGCAGGGGGCCATCGCCCTCGGCGGGCAGACGATAGGCACGGGAGCCTTCGCCATAGCCCTGCACTCGCAGGCCGGCCCGCTCTAGCAGAGCAGCGAGAGGGCGACGCAGGTCGCCCGTGGGCAGCGCTAACTTTATCAAGCTCGGCTCTCCCCTTGGGTCAGGAGGGCCAGCGCCCGCTCCAGGTCGGCAGCACCCAGCTCGCGTCCGTCCGCCAGGACGACGGCGTAGCGGCCCTCGGCCAGTCGCAGACGCGGGGCGCCCGCCTGGTCGGGCGACAGGACCACCTGGGCCTGCCGCCCCCACTCCCGTAGCAGGCGCACGGCCCGGAAGGCCTCCGCTATCTCCTGCGGGCTTCGCCCCGGAGCCTCCACCCACACAACCTGGCCATCGCCGCGCTGGGGCGGAGTCAGCAGGTCCAGCAGCTCTCCCATATAGAGGGCGAAGCCGGAGGCCGGGACGTCGCGGCCGCCCAGAAGCCCGATGAGGGAGTCGTAGCGGCCGCCGGCCCCCACCAACCGATCGCCCACCTGGAAGCGGAAGACGGGCCCCGTGTAGTACTCGAAGTGGCGCACCAGTGCCCCCGACACAGTAGGCGTCAGGCCCAGCCCTTCCAGGGCCGATACCACCGTCTCCAGCTCGTCCAGAGGCGCTCCCAGGTCGGGCAGGGCAGGGAGGAACACGGAGCGCAGGTTGCGCAGGTAAGCGAGGCCCTGCCCCTCCTCTGTCAGCAGCAGCTCTGGCGGTGCGCCCAGTTCGGGAATCCGCTCGCGGACGCGGGCCAGGGCCTCGGCATCGCCCTCCAGAATGCCGTCATAGAGGCGGAGCCGCTCCTCGGCCGGAAGGTCCAGCTTGGCGAGCAACGCCTGGACCAGCCCGGGATGCGACACCCTCAGTGTCACATTGGCTAACCCTAACGACAACAAGACTTCCCGGGCCACCAGCACCAGCTCCACGTCCCCCAGCGGCTGCGTGTCGCCGATGAGCTCCACGCCTGCCTGCCATTCCTCTCGTCGCGCCTCGCCCTCCGCAAAGCGGAACACGTTCTGGACGTAGAAGAGCTTGGCCAGCGGCTGCCCCGACAGATGCTCCACGTAGAGGCGGGCGGTGGGGATGGTGCCCTCGGGGCGCAACACGACCCGTTCGCCGCTCCAGCCGTCCCAGTCTAGGAAGGAGTAGACGCGGCCCAGCGCCTGTGGCGTGAGGGTGCCCGTGGCGGTGAAGAGGAACAGGTGCTCGACTGTCGGGGTGCGCACCTCGCGGTATCCCCAGGCCAGGCAAGTGCGGCGAAAGACCTCCTCCGCCCACCGGAAGCGCTCCATGTCGGCCGGCAGGAGGTCGTACATGCCGCGACAGCGCAGGGGCTCGCCCATGGTGCTCGAGGCCAGGCCCCTGCGCTTCTGGCAGGGGCCAGCGTCCATTCTACCGCGGCGTCCATTGTGGGGCAAAAAGGCCCATAGTCGATGAGTATAATTGAAGAGACTCATGAACAGGCGGTGGGCCCGTTCCCTGAGGCTGGTCTCCCTGCTGGCGTTGCTGCTGGGCATGGCCTCGGCCTGCGCCGGCCCCGAGGCGGAGCCGGGGGCCGTCCATGTCCTCACTGCCCAGGGCAACGTGGGGCCGGTAATGGCCCGCTACATCGACCGCGGCATCGACCACGCCGAGGACGAAGGCGCAGCGGCCGTCGTCATCCAGCTGGACACTCCCGGCGGCCTCCTCACGTCGATGGACGACATAGTCAAGCGAGTTCTGGCCGCCCGTGTGCCGGTGGTGGTCTACGTGTGGCCACCGGGCGGCAGGGCCGCCTCGGCCGGGACGTTCATCGTTATGGCCGCCCATGTGGCAGCCATGGCCCCCGGCACCAGCATCGGTGCCGCCGCCCCCGTCTCTCTGGGCAGCGAGAGCGACGAAACCCTCAGGGACAAGGCCACCAACGACGCTGCCGCCCGCATCCGCGACATCGCCCTCCTGCGCGGCCGCAATGCCGATTGGGCGGAGGCAGCGGTGCGGGAGGCCGCTTCGGCCAGTTCCGACGAGGCCCTCCGCATCGGCGTGGTGGACATGGTGGCCCCGAGCCTGAGCGACCTGCTGCGCAGGCTGGACGGCCGCCAGGTGACCCTCCAGGACGGCAGCACGGTGACCCTCAGGACCGCCTCGGCGCCGGTGGTCAGCAACGGCATCAGCCTGGCCGAACGGGCCCTGGACCTCCTGGCCGACCCTAACATCGCCCTGCTGTTGCTGTCCCTGGGGACCCTGGCCCTGGCCTACGAGATCTTCAACCCGGGCGCCATCTTCCCGGGGGTGTTCGGCATCATCGCCATCATTCTGGGCTTCTTCGCGCTGACGGTGATCCCCTTCAACTGGGCAGGCCTGGCGCTGGTGCTGGTAGGGCTGGCCTTGCTGGTGCTGGAGGGTTTCATCACCAGCCACGGAGTGTTGGGGATAGGCGGGGCCATCAGCCTGGTGCTGGGCGCCCTGTTCCTGACCGGCGGCAACCCCCGCTTCGCCGGGCCGGACATAGAGGTCAACCGCTGGCTGGTCATCGGCCTGGCGAGCGCCCTGGGGCTTTTCTTCGCCTTCGTGGCCACCAACGTCGTCCGGGCACGGCGCCAGCCGGCCCTCATGGGGCCCGAGACGATGGTAGGGCGTCGGGCGGTAGCCCGCTCGCCCCTCAACCCCAGCGGCTTCGTGCTGGTGGACGGCGAATACTGGCAGGCCGAGGCCGAGGACGGCGATGTTCAGCCAGGCGAGACGGTAGTGGTCACCGCCCGCGAGGGCCTGCGCCTCAGGGTGCGCAGGGCATCCACCGCTCAGGAAGGAGGTAACGAAGCATGACGGCACGCATGGAACCCCAGGGCCAGCCGGTGGCCAACTGGCTGGCCAGGCTCCTGACCTACGTGGGCTACATACTGGCCATCCCCCTCTTCTGGATGGCCATCCGCATCGTGCAGGAGTACGAGCGGGGCGTCATCTTCCGGCTGGGAAGGCTGGTGGGCGCCCGCGGCCCCGGCCTCTTCTTCATCATTCCCTTCGTGGAGCGGATGATTAAGGTCGACCTGCGCATCGTCACCATGGACGTCCCGCGGCAGGAGGCCATCACCCGCGACAACGTGACGGTGCGGGTGGACGCCGTGGTCTACTTCCGGGTAGTGAACCCGGAGGACGCGGTGGTGAAGGTGGCCGACTACATACGCGCCACCGCCCTCATCGCCCAGACCACCCTCCGCAACGTCATCGGCCAGTCGGACCTGGACGACCTCCTCTCGCGCCGCGAGCAGGTCAACCAGCGCCTTCAGCAGATGATCGACGAGGCCACCGAGCCCTGGGGCGTCAAGGTGACGGCGGTGGAAGTGCGCGACGTGAACCTGGCCCCGGAGATGATCCGTGCCATCGCGCGTCAGGCCGAGGCCGAACGGGAGCGGCGCGCCAAGGTGATCAATGCCGAGGGCGAGTTCCAGGCCGCCCAGCGCCTGTCGGAGGCAGCCATGGTCATGGCCCAGAACCCCATCAGCGTGCAGCTGCGCTTCCTACAGACCCTGTCGGAAATCTCCACCGAACGCAACAGCACGGTGGTCTTCCCTATACCCATCGACCTGCTCAGCATCTTCTACGACCGTCTGCAGGCAACGGGCCGGCCGGCGACGCCGAACCAGGGGTCGTCCTGAGGGATGGCGAAAAACCGTCCGACTGGCCCGACCGGCGCTCTCCGGCGCCGGGGCCTGCAGACATGTTGACAGGTCAGCTTACCCTTGATATATTGCAGGCGCCATCGACCGCCTGCAGGCGGCGGTGAGCGAAAGAGTGCAGGATGTCCTACGCAGCACCGCTTGGACCCGCCCCGGGCGGGCCGAGACGGACGGACAGGGCTGGGGCGCTTCCGCCTCGCCGTTCCCCTTTCGGCCCGTGCCCTGGGCCTTTCACCCCTAGTGGCAGGAGGTAGGCCTGTGCGCGTCCTGCTCAAGAGCAAGGTGCACCGCGCCCGCGTCACCGACGCCAACCTGGACTACGAGGGTTCCATCACCCTCGACCAGGAGCTGATGGAGACCGCCGACATACTCCCCTACGAGCAGGTGCACGTCCTGGACGTCACCAACGGCGCCCGCCTGGTCACCTATGCCATACCGGGGCGCCGTGGCTCGGGCGAGGTCTGCATCAACGGCGCTGCCGCCCACCTGGTGAAGACGGGCGACATCGTCATCGTCCTCACCTACGCGACCATGACGGAGGAGGAGGCCCGCCACCACCACCCCCGCCTGGTCTACGTAGACGAGGAGAACCGCATCGTGAGGGTAGCCCAGGAGATAGCCGTCCATTGAAGGGAGGGGAGGGCGTGGCCCGCATCACCATCCACGACCTGAAGGCCATGAAGAGGCGGGGCGAGAAGATCGTCATGCTCACCGCCTACGATTACTCCACTGCCCGCTTCCTGGACGAGGCGGGGGTGCACGTGCTCCTGGTGGGCGACAGCCTGGGGATGGTGATGCTTGGCTACGAGACCACCCTGCCCGTGACCATGGACGAAATGCTGCACCACGTCAAGGCAGTGGTGCGGGGCAGCCGACGTGCCCACGTGGTAGCCGACATGCCCTTCCTCAGCTACCAGACTGCCCCCGAGGACGCCCTGCGCAACGCCGGTCGCTTCCTGAAGGAGGCGGGTGCCCAGTCGGTGAAGCTGGAAGGCGGCGCGGAGGTGGCCCCCATCGTCCGCCGCCTGGTGCAGGCGGGCATACCGGTCATGGGGCATCTGGGCCTCACCCCACAGTCCATCCACCAGTTCGGGGGCTACCGCGTCCAGGGCAAGACCCGGGAGGCCGCTGCCCGGCTCCTGCGGGACGCCCTGGCCCTGGAGGAGGCGGGCGCCTACGCCATCGTCCTGGAGACGGTGCCTGCCCCTCTGGCCCGGGCCATCAGCGAGCGTCTGAAGATACCCACCATCGGCATCGGCGCTGGCCCCTGGTGCGACGGCCAGGTCCAGGTGGTGCACGACATCCTCGGCCTCTACCCGGACATGGTGCCCAAGCACGCCAAGCAGTATGCCCGTCTGGGGGAGGCCATTCGCGAGGCCGTGGCCGCATACCTGCAGGAGGTGCAAAAGGGGGCCTTCCCCGGCCCTGAGCACAGCCACGACATGGACGAGTCGGTCCTGGCCGAGGTGCTGGAGCTGGCTGCCGCCCCCTGAACCGCGGAATGCGCGTTGTCCGCAGCCTGGGCGAGATGCGGCAGGCCCGTGCTGCCCTGCAGGGCATCGTGGGCTTCGTCCCCACCATGGGCTACCTGCACGAGGGGCACCTGTCGCTGGTGCGCCGCGCCCGTGCCGAGTGCCACCATGTGGTGGTGAGCATCTTCGTCAACCCCACCCAGTTCGGCCCCGGCGAGGACTACCAGCGCTATCCCCGCGACGAGGCGCGAGACCTGGCGATGCTGGAGGCCGAGGGGGTGGACGTGGCCTTCCTCCCCTCTGCTGAAGAGATGTATCCTCCCGGGTTCTGCACCTGGGTGGAGGTCCAGGGCCCCCTGACGGAGCGCCTGGAGGGGGCCAGCAGACCGGGCCACTTCCGTGGCGTGGCCACCGTGGTGCTGAAGCTCTTCAACCTGGTGCAGCCTCACCGTGCTTACTTCGGTGAGAAGGACGCTCAACAGCTCAGGGTCATTCGCCGCATGGTGACAGACCTGAACCTGCCCGTGGAGATAGTGCCCTGCCCCACCGTGCGAGAGCCCGACGGTCTGGCCATGTCCAGCCGTAACGTCTACCTCTCGCCCGAGGAGCGTCAGCAGGCCCTGGCCCTGAGCCGCTGCCTTGATCTCGCCCGCAGCCTGGTGCGAGAGGAGGGGTTGCGCGACGCCGCCGAGCTGAGGCAGCGGCTGCAAAACTTCCTCCGCTGCTCGCCCGGGGTAGAGCTGGACTACGTTAGCGTCGCCCACCCCGAGACGCTGGCCGAGCTGGAGCGCATCGAGGGGCCGGCGCTGGTCCTGCTGGCGGCGCGCGTCGGCCCCGCCCGCCTCATCGACAACGCCCTCATCGAGCCGTAAAGCCCCGAGCTACGTTTTTGACGCCCTCGGCGGGCCGACGCTACAATGGCCTGGGACTGGGGGCGGAATAGGGAGCCATCGACAAAATCAACCTCGGGTCGGAAGGTGCGGAGCTATGGGTGGACACTCTCACTGGTCCCAGATCAAGCGCCAGAAGTGGGCCAACGATGCCAAGCGGGGCCAGCTCTTCTCCAAGCTGGTGCGGGAGATAACGGTGGCTGCTCGCGAGGGAGGCCCCGACCCTGACCTGAATCCCCGCCTGCGCCTGGCCATCGAGCGCGCCCGCGAGCAGAACATGCCCTTGGACACCATCGAGCGGGCCATCAAGCGGGCCACCGGCGCCGACGAAGAGGCCTCCCAGTACCAGGAGGTGCGCTTCGAGGGCTACGGCCCTGGCGGCGTAGCCATCATGATCGATGCCCTGACCGACAACCGCAACCGCACCGTGTCGGAGGTCCGGCAGGTCCTCACCCGCAACGGCGGCAGCCTGGGCGAGGCCGGCTGCGTATCCTGGCAGTTCGAAAGCCGTGGCGTCATCGTCATCGAGGCCGATAGCGGGCAGGACAGCGATGAACTGGCCCTGCTGGCCATCGACGCCGGCGCCGAGGACGTCAAAGTGGAGGACGGCCGCATCGAGGTCTACACCGCCCCTTCCGAGCTCGCCCAGGTGAGGGACTCGCTCCAAGAGCGCGGGGTCAGGGTGGTCTCGGCCGAGCTGACTATGCTCCCCAAGACCAGCGTCCCGCTGGACGAGAAGACGGCTGTGCAGGTGCTCAAGCTCCTGGACGCCCTCGAGGAGCTGGAGGACGTGCAGCGGGTCTACTCCAACGCCGAGTTCCCCGACTCGGTGCTCATGGAGTACGCCAGCCGCTGAGCAGGTGCCCCGTGGCCCCGGAAGGGCAGCCCCTGCGGGTGCTGGGCATTGACCCAGGTAGCCTGGTGACCGGGTACGGTCTGGTGGTAGCCTCCGGAGGGGGCCTCCAGGCTGGGCCCTATGGCGTCTGGCGCCTCCCCAGCCGGCTGCCCCTGCCCCTGCGCCTCAGAGAACTCTACGAGGCCATTTCGGAGGCCATCGCCGAGCTTCAGCCCCACGAAATGGCGGTGGAGGACTTCTACGTCGGCCAGGTGAGGGCAGCCATCACCATCGGACAGGTGCGCGCCATGGCCCTGCTGGCAGCGGCCCAGGCTGGACTGCCCGTGGCTTTGTACCGCCCTCTGGAGGTGAAGCGGGCAGTGGCGACTTATGGCCTCGGCGACAAGTCCCAGGTGGCCAACATGGTGCGCGCTCTCCTCGACCTGCCGCAGACCCCCACGCCGACCGACGCCACCGATGCCCTGGCGGTGGCCATCTGCCACTGCCTGCGGCGTTCGGCCTCGGCGGCCCTGGGGCTGGCGACGGGGGGAAGAGCATGAGCCCCATCGCCCGCCTACAGGGCGAGGTGACGGAGAAGGGGCCGGGATGGCTGGTGATCCAGGTGGGGGGCATCGGCCTGCAGGTGACGGTGCCGCTGCCGCTGGCCGCATCGGCCCGGGAGGGTGAGAGGGTTTCCCTCTTCACCCATCTGCTGGTGAGGGAAGACGGCATCGACCTCTATGGGTTCTCCAGCGCCCGCGAGCGCGAGCTGTTCGAGACGCTGTTGGGCGTCAGCGGCGTGGGCCCCAGGTCTGCCCTGGCCCTCCTCTCGGCCCTGGGGCCCGATGCCCTGTCCGAGGCCATCGAGCAGGGCGATGCCGATGCACTGGCCCGCGCCCCTGGAGTGGGGCGGAAGCTGGCAGGGCGCATCGTCCTCGAGCTGCGAGGGAAGCTGGCCGCCCCCTCGGTTCCGGCCGACCAGCAAGAGCTGGTGCAGGCGCTACAGGCCCTGGGCTACAGCCGCGAAGAGGCCCGGGAGGCCCTGCGCTCCGCCGACCTCCCCGCCGACGCGCCCCTGGAAGAAAAGCTACGGGCTGTTCTCAGCCGACTGGCCCGCTGAGGAGGTGGAGACCCGTGAGCCGCTCGATGCCTGCTGCCACCCTCGGCCGTCGCATCCTGTCGCTGTCGCTGCGGGACAAGGGACGCCTCTTATGGGCACTGGTCCGTGACCGTCGCACCGGCCTCCTCCCCAAGCTGGTGCTGCTGGGCCTGGCAGCCTACCTGGCCAGCCCCATCGACCTGGTGCCCGACTTCATCCCCGTCGCCGGCCACCTCGACGATGCCCTCGTGGCCATCGCGGCCCTTCTGGTCCTGCGCCTGCTGGTGCCCCGGCCAGTGTTGCTGGAGCACCTGGAGCGCCTGGAGAGGGAGGCGCCCGGCCTCAGAGAATGAGCAGGCAACGGATGGCCGGCAGGCCCTCGGCCACCTTTGTCCAGCTTAGCCCCTTGTCCTCTGACAGGTAGACCTCGCCCTCGCTGGTGCCGAAGGCCACCGCCTTGCCCAGGGCAGCCAGGCAGTGAGTATCGATGTTATCGCCGAACCACTCAGGCAGGCCCTCCCGACAGCGCTCCAGGCGGTCGGTGGCCTCCAGGGGGAGTCGGTAGAGGGCGGCCCGCTGGTCGCGGCCGCGATAGGGCCCCAGGGAAGCGCTGGCCACGGCCACGTCCTCGGCCACAGCCGCCGCCCGCATGTAGCTCCCGTGCAGCCCCTCGCTCAGGATGTCCCAGGAATCGCCTCCGTCGGTGCTGACGGCCAGGCCGCGGGCGCAGGGGGCTACCACCAGTCCCCGCCAGCCCTCGTGCACCACTACCTGATGGACGTCGGCATTGATGTCGATGGTCGGGTGCCAGGAACGGGCCTCGTCGCGGGAGCGGACGATGCCGCCCACGTGGACGTTGACGTAGATGTTGCCCTGGGCGTCCTGGGCCATGGAGCGGGTGTCGGGCGGCCCGCCCCAGGGCGTGAACCAGTCCTGGCGCCCTTCCACTTCCTCGAAGGGACGCACCACCTCCAGACCGCCGTCTTTCAGGCGCAGCAGGTGGGCCTCGGCACTGCCCACCAGTAGCCCTGCCGTGGACGGCAGCAGGCAATGCAGGCGCCAGCCCGGGCTGTCCGCCTCCCGACGCCAGGGGCCATCGCCCTGTTTGAGCCAGACTGCCTGTCCGTCCAGGATGGCCCAGAGGTCAGCGCCAGCCCGCGCCAGGGCTGTGACGGCGTGCCCCTCCAGCTCTACTCCCTGCCGGGCACCCAGGCGGTGGAGTCCGTTATCGGTGCCGATTAGCAGTTCCATGCCTCCCTGCCCCCCTTCGTCGCCGTCCCCCTGCCTTGCCATTCTAACTGATAGAATGTACACGGGTATGACCGCTTTTGAGCTCGTGGCGCCCTTCCAGATGACGGGCGACCAGCCCCAGGCAGTCGAAAAGCTGCTGGAGGGGCTGCGCAAGGGCTACAAGCACCAGACCCTCCTGGGGGTCACCGGCTCCGGCAAGACCTTCACCATGGCCAACGTCATCGCCCGCTGGGGACGGCCCACCCTGGTCATCTCCCCCAACAAGACCCTGGCCGCCCAGCTCTACGCCGAGTTCCGCGAGTTCTTCCCCCACAACGCGGTCGAATACTTCGTCTCCTACTACGACTACTACCAGCCGGAAGCATATATCCCCCGCACCGATACCTACATCGCCAAGGACGCCGACATCAACGAGGAGATCGACAAGCTGCGCCATGCCGCCACCCGGGCGCTCTTCACCCGCCGCGACGTCATCATCGTCGCCTCCGTGTCGTGCATCTACGGCCTGGGCGAGCCCAGCGAGTACTACGAGTTCGTCCTACGTCTGAGGAAAGGGGAACACTCCAACCGTCAGCGGGTGTTGCGGCGGCTGGTGGACATGCAGTACGAACGCAACGACTACAACCTGGTGCGGGGCAAGTTCCGCCTGCGGGGCGACTCCCTCACTATCATGCCCGCCTACGAGGAGCTGGCGGTGCGCATAGACTTCTGGGGCGACGAGGTGGAGCGCATCCTGCAGATAGACCCCCTCACCGGCGAGGTCTTGGGCGAGCTGGATGAGATAGAGATATACCCCGCCAAGCACTTCGTCACCTCCCAGGACAAGCTGGAGGCAGCCATCCGCGACATAGAGCGCGAGCTGGAGGAGAGGGTGGAGTGGTTCCGCCAGCAGGGCAAGCTGCTGGAGGCCCAGCGGCTGTGGGAGCGAACCCGCTACGACATCGAGTGCCTGAGGGAGCAGGGCTACTGCGCCGGCATCGAGAACTACGCCTGTCACCTGGCCCGTCGCCATCGCCCCAAGAACACCTGGGCCGAGGCCTGCGGCTCCACCCCCTGGACCCTGCTGGACTACTTCCCCGACGACTACCTGATGATCATCGACGAGTCGCATCTGGCCATCCCTCAGATCCGGGGGATGTACAACGGCGACGTGGCCCGCAAGCAGACCCTGGCCGACTACGGCTTCCGCCTGCCCTCGGCGGTGGACAACCGCCCTCTCAGCTTCCAGGAGTTCCTGGGACACATCAACCAGGTGATATACGTCTCGGCCACGCCCGGCCCCTGGGAATACGAGGTGTCGGAGCAGGTGGTGGAGCAACTGGTGCGGCCCACCGGCATCCCCGACCCGGAGGTGGAGGTGCGGCCCACCCGGGGCCAGATCGACGACCTGCTACACGAGATACGCCTGCGGGTGGAACGGGGAGAGCGGGCGCTGGTCACCACCCTGACCAAGAAGATGGCCGAGAACCTGGCCGACTACCTGCAGGAGATGGGCATCAAGACCCACTACCTGCACTCGGAGATCGAGACCCTGGAGCGGGTGGAGATACTGCGCGACCTGCGCCTGGGCGTCTACGACGTGGTGGTGGGCATCAACCTGCTCAGGGAGGGTCTGGACCTGCCCGAGGTGAGCCTGGTGGCCATCCTGGACGCCGACAAGGAAGGCTACCTGCGGTCCGAGTGGTCCCTCATCCAGACCATGGGCCGGGCCGCCCGCCACGTCAACGGCAAGGTCATCATGTACGCCGACACCATCACCGAGTCCATGCGCAAGGCCATCGAGGAGACGGAGCGACGCCGCCGCGTCCAGCTGGAATACAACGCCCGACATGGCATCCGCCCCGAGTCCATCCGTAAGGCGGTGCGCGACTTGACCGACCGGGTCCGACAGGTGGCCGAAGAGAGGCCCGCCTGGCGCACCGGCCCCCTGCCCAAGGACGAGCTGGCCCGCCTCATCAAGGACCTGGAGCGGCAGATGAAGGAGGCGGCCCGCAACCTGGAGTTCGAAAAGGCGGCCCTGCTGCGCGACCAGATCTTCGAGCTGCGGCGGGAGCTCTTGGGCGACGAGGAAGGGCTGAAGATCATCTCTTCCCTTCGCAAGGGCCGCAGCTAGCCCACCCGCTCCGCCACCAGCCAGGCGAGCCTCTGCGTGAAGACGAAGGTGTCGTCCACCTGTTTTATGTCGAGTCCGCTCAGGTCGGCCTCCTGCCCGCCCGTCATGAGGCGCCGCATCAGTTCCACCTTCTGGGGCCGCGGGCGCGCCCCCAGCAACCACTCGTTGAACTCTCGCTGCAGGTCCTGGACCTGCAGGCGGCGCACCAGGAAGCCAGCCTCCCCCAGCAGATGGACCAGCTCGCTCAGTCGGAAGTAGCGGGGATGGGAGCGGTCCCGCAGTCGCTCCAGTCGGTCCTGGTAGCGGGCCCGCACCTCCTGCTCGTGGGCGACGGTCTCCTCCAGGGCCAGCCATCCCCCCGGCCTGCACACTCGCCACAACTCGCCTAACACCTCCAGCGGCCGGGGGAAGTGGTGGAAGGGCCGACCGCAGGTGACCAGGTCGAAGACCTCGTCGGGAAAGGGCAACTCGGGAGAGAGGCCAGCCACCCTCACCACCTCCACATTGGCTGGCCGACGCCAGCGCGGCGGCAGGTCGTCCCGCTGGACAGCCACCAGCCGGCGCACCCTGGGGGCCAGGGCGCGGGTGAGGACACCGGGGCCTAGCCAGGCATCCAGCGCCTGGGCATCGGGCGAAGGGGCGACGAACCGCACGAAGCGTCGCAGTCGGCGGGGGTCGGCCACCACCCTGGAGACGAGCATGGGCCGCCCCGATGTTAACCGCGTCACGGAAACCTGTCCAGCGTCCGACGGGACACGTCTGGCCAAGCGGATGTGACACCTCGGGCTGGAGGTGAACGCCTGACCCGCCTCGAGACCTGGCCCCTGCAGGTGGAGACGGCCAATGCTGGTCGGGGTGGCCGGATTTGAACCGGCGACCTCCTGGCCCCAAACCAGGTGCTCTACCAGGCTGAGCTACACCCCGACCCCGTTCCCACTCTAGGCAAGGGCTGCAGAGCGGTCAAGGTTTTCACCGAGACGCAACGCCCAGGGCGCCCTATGCTCGTATACAAGGTTGTGAGGATACCGTCCGCGACGCTCCTGCTGCTGGCCATCGCCTTCTTCCTGGCCGACGGGGCCGCTACGGCCAGCGCGGAGGCCCCGCCTCAGCAGCGGATGGAGGCCCTCCTCAGGACGGTCGACCCTCCTCAGCCTCCCCCCAAACTCGAGTCCTCTCTCTATCGCCTCACGCAGGCAGCCGGCACCGATGCCCTGGCCATGCCTCAGGCGCTCCCAGGGGGCCACCAGGTACAGGTGGAGGTAGAGGCCAGTCCCGGCAAAGAGCCTGAAGCGCGAGGGGCCATCGAACTGCTGGGAGGCGAAGTCCAGGCCAGCTACGGCCGCCTGATGCAGGCGCTAATGCCGGCTGCCGCCCTTACAGAACTGGCCCAGGATTCAGCGGTAGTGGCCGTGCGACGCCCGCTGCGCCTTCGGCCCCAGGCCATCGTTTCCGAGGGCGCTTCCCTCCTGGGCAGCGGCGATTGGCAGCGGGCCGGCTTCAGCGGACGCGGCGCCAGGGTCGGCATCGTCGACACCTTCGGTGGGTACCAGCAGCTCCTGGGCAACGAGCTGCCGGCCGACGTCGTCTTCCGTGACTTCACCAGCCCACGCCCGCCCGACCCCTGCGACTCCCCCCTCCTGGACCGCCATGGCACGGCCGTGGCCGAGATCGTGGCCGACGTGGCACCCGGCGCACGGCTCTTCCTGGCCCAGGCCGATACCAGCATCGAGCTGGCCCAGGCGGTGGACTGGCTCCTAGGGCAGGGGGTGCAGGTGGTCAACTTCTCGGCCGGCTTCCCCGGCGCCCGTCCCTACGGGACGACGGGCAGCTCCTTCGATATCTTCGTCGATTCGGTGGACCGGGCAGCCAGCGCAGGCGTCCTCTGGGTCAATTCGGCCGGCAATTCGGCCGACTCCCACTGGGCAGGCGCCTGGAGCGATGTGGACGGCGACGGGCTTCTGGACTTCTCTCACGGCGACGACACCAACGACCTGGTGCTGTCTTCCAACAGCGCCTCCTGCGTGACGCTGATACTGCTCTGGGACGACACCTGGGGAGGGGCCTGCCAGGACTACGCCCTGCTGGTGGGCTACTTCGATTCCGTCGGACAACCTCGGGTCATCGCCTCCGATGACCGCCAGGACTGTTCGGGCGGGGCCGTCCCCAGGGAAGTGGTGGACATCGCCTCCGTCACCACCTTGGACCGACGCCTCTACATCGCCGTGCGGAAGCGACCCGAGGCGCAACCGAGGCGCCTGCGGTTGCTGCTCCTGGGCCCGGGCAGCCTGCAGTACCTCGAGCCGGCAGGCAGTGTCCTGCCTCCCGCCGACCGTCCTACGACCCTGACAGTAGGGGCTGTGCCCGTGGGCAGCCCCAGCGTCATCGAGAACTTCAGCTCCCAGGGGCCGACGTGGGACGGCCGGGTCAAGCCCGACCTGGTGGCACCCGACCGCGTCTCCACCGTCTCCTACGGGCCCGGCGGGTTCGCCGGCACTTCGGCCTCGGCGCCGCACGTGGCCGGCGCCGCCGCCCTGCTCGTGGAGGCCAACCCTGGCTGGTCGGCGCCTCAGTTGCGGCAGTTCCTGGAGTCCCAGGCCGTGGACCTGGGGCCGCCCGGCAAGGACAACGTCTTCGGTTCTGGCAGGCTACGGATGGGGCAACCGCCCTCGGCAGGGCCGCCGGCAACGCCGTCCTTCCTCTCCCTCGCGCCCCAGGACGGCGAGAGCGCCCGCCTGACCTGGCAGCCGCCCCAACGGGTGGCCTCCTATCGCCTCTGCGCCAGCCTGGACGCGGATTTCACCGCAGCAGTGTCATGCCGCGAGGTGTCTGCCTCCGAGGCGCCTGGCAGCCTGGCTGTAGGGGTCCCCTGGTGGGACATGGGCGTGGTCTATTACCAGCTGCAGGCATGCAACGCTTCCGGCTGCTCCCAGCCGGTGCCCGCCGGGGCTGTGGGCCGTCGCATCTGGCCCGGCGGCGCTGACTGGAACTTCTATGTGACGGCCATCGGAGTCTTCGGCCGGGCGCGCGTAGCAGCCTGGAACGCCAGCCTGGTCTCAGGCAAGGTCTCGGACCTGGCCCTGTGGTCGGGGGTGGCATACTTCGGCGGCCAGATGGTGCATGTCTGTTCGGGCGTCCCGCCCGGGCGAGGGTGCGGCCCCATCGATATGGACGCCGCTTCAGGCCTGGTATCGGCCAGCCAGGCCTTCCCGCCCTTCGGGGCCGTCGCCATCGCCCTGCGCGTCCGCTGACGCCGGAGGGGCGCCCCGGGCGCCCAGGTGAAGGGCCCCGGGCAGAAGGGCGTAACGCTCCGCCCAGAGCCGCACCTGCCTCCCCTCTCCCGCTCGTTGCGCCAGCGAGGCCAGGCCGGGGGAGGCCAGACAGGCGTCGGCCGCCTCCGGCCCCTCACACCAGACGGTCAGCAGAAGGCTGCGACGCGAGACCCAGCGATGGACACGCAGCACGCCCGGCAGGGCTCGCAGCTCGCGCTCCAGCCTTCTCACGCGCCAGAACAGGGACGCCATTGCCAGCATGCTGCGCAGATGCAGAGCGATGAGGAGCAGCAGCGGCTCGCCCGGCACAGCCCTATCCCTGGCCAGGTGGAGCGGGCATGGGCGCTGGCCCCTTCTCCCGCACTAGCGACAGGATGTCCCGCGGCCTCACCTTCATCAGCCACAGGGCCAGCACTCCCACACCGATGACCCACAGATTGGTGAGCAGGTGAGTGGCGATAGCATAGGCCAAGGCCCGCTCGTTGGGCACGTCCCAGGCCGCCAGCACCCCCAGCAGCACCGCCTCGTAGGTGCCGATGTTCTCGAAGGTGATGGGAAACGCCGAGACCAGATTGGCTGCGATCATGACCACGATGAAGGCCACGAGGGGCACATCCAGCCCGAAGGCCAGGCCGAAGAGGGCGAAGTTGAGCACCTGCGATCCCCAGCCCACGAAGTTCAGAAGCATGGCCGTCAGCAGGAGACGCCAGTTGCGCATGGTCTCCAGGCCGTCCAGGAAACGGGGCCAGCCCTCCTGGAGGCCCGACCGGAGCCAGTGGGGCAGCCTGTTGAGCCAGCGCCAGCGCGGGGCATGTCGGGGCAGGAGGGCGCTGGCCATCACCGCTGCCACAAAGCCGCCGCCCGAGGCCACAGCCACGCTCCACAGCAGGGCCGGCGGCACAAAGCCCAGGTCCAGCACCGCCAGCCCCACCGCCAGCAAGACCAAAAAGGTGACGCCGTCCAGCAGCGCCTCCACCACGAAGACCGAAGATGCCAGTCCGGCCCGCGACAGGCCGTAACGGTTGGCGACGATCTGGATGCGGGCCACATCGCCCGCCCGCATGGGCAGCAGGTTATTGAGCAGGTTGCCGATGAGGAAGGCGCCCAGCAGCCCCCAGTAGGGTGCCTGCCCGACCCTGGACAGATACACCTGCCAGCGGAGCGTGTCCACAGCCTTGGTCACCAGGTTGACCGCCAGGGCCAGGGCCGCCCAGCCGTAATGGGCATCGCGCAGCGAGTCGCCTACCTTTCGCAGGTCGATCTGCCAGATGACCAGGCCCACGAACAGGGCCGTGGCCAGGATCTGGAACGCCCAGGGGGTGCGCAGGAGTCGCAGGGGCCTTCGCGCCTTCGTCCAGGCCACCGCCGCCACCCTACCCACGGCCCGCCTCGGGGGCAGCCGAGGCCCGCGTCACCGCCTCCGCGTACTCGCCCCACCAATCGGGAGGCATCAGGACGCCGATGGCGGTCATGACCCGCTCGCGGGCCAGGCGATCGGCCCCCTCCCGCGGCAGCCCGTCGGGGACCGAGAGCCGGAAGGGCGGCCCGAAGCGGAAGACCAGCGTCGTGTCCTCTTCCCAGACGGCCACAGGCAAGAAGGGGACGCCGCGGCGGGCCAGAGAAAGCAGAAACAGGCCGCTGCCCCGGGGCGGCTCCACCAGCCGCCCGGACCCCCGCGCCTCCGGCGTGATCCCGATAGGCGCCTCGTCCAGTGCCCGCAGCAGAGTGCGCAGGGCAGCCGCCCGCCCCATGACCAGCTCCTCGCGCCGGGGCATGACCACCAGGTTGTAGACCCTGGCGATGCGACGGAACACCCAGCGAATGAGGGACAGAGGAATGGGGAAGGGGCCGATGCGCCGTCCGTGCAACTCGCTGGTGAAAGTCCAGCGCACCTCGGGAACATCGGGTCGATGCTGTTTCAGGAAGCAGCTGACCATCATCGCGCAGTGATAGGGGTGCAGGCCGGGACGGTCGAAGTGGTTCATGACCAGGACGAAGCGGCCTGACTCGGGCACGTTCTCGATGCCCTCCACCCGCCGCGGGAACGGATTGACCTTCATCAGGAGGGCACCGTCGCCAGCGAAGGAGCGACGCCAGCCAAACAGCAGCGACAGCCCGAACATGACGAGATTGGGCAGAAGGCGCAGACGCGCATACTCGTAGCGAGGGAGGGCCATTGTGGCCGCAGGCTGCTCCATCGTCTCCGACCGGACGTTAGCCGCACTTATTGTAACCGCAGGAACGGCACAGCAGGCACCCTTCCTGGTAGACCAGGAGGGCGCCGCAGTCGGGGCAGGTCATGCCAGTCTCCTCGGCAGGACGCACGGCGGGGTCGATAGGCTCGTCGGGGCGAGAGGAGGCCCGTCCTCCCTGTCCGAACTTCATCTCCAACCAGCGGAAGATATAGTCCAGTACCGACGTGGCCCAGGGGATGCGCGGGTTGTTGGTGGGGCCGTAAGGCTCGAAGCGGGTGTTCTTGAGCTTGCGGGCCAAGTCCTCAATGGGCACCCCGTATTGCAGGGCCACCGATGTCAGGAGGGCCACCGCGTCCATGAGCCCCGACACGGTGGACCCTTCCTTGGCCATCTTGATGAAGATCTCGCCCGGCCGACCGTCGTCGTAGAGGCCCACCGTTATATAGCCCTCCTGGTCCCCCACCTGGAACTTGTGGGTGATGGAGCGACGTTCGTCGGGCAATCGCTCCCGATAGGGCCGGGGGCGGCTGGGCAGGCCCCCCATCTCGCGGGCCACCTCGGGCGTCTCCTGCTCCGGGCCGCGTACGTTGGCGGTCGCGTGGGACAGCACCGAAATCTCCCTCGACCCCTCACGGTAGACAGTGATGCCCTTGACGCCCTCGCGGTAGGCCAGCCAGTAGGCCCTGGCCACATCCTCTTTGGTTGCCTCGCGGGGAAAGTTGATGGTCTTGGACACGGCGTTGTCGGTGTGGCGCTGGAAGGCGGCCTGCATGCGCACGTGCCACTCGGGAGCGATGTCGTGGGCAGTGACGAACAGACGCTTGGCCCAGTCGGGCACCTCGGGACGGTCGCGCAGCCGACCGCCGGCCGCCAGATAGTCCAGCAGCTCCTCGGAGTAGAAGCCCTCCTCCTGCGCCACGGCCACAAAGTGCTTGTTGACCTCCCGCAGGCGGGTGAGCTTGCTAGGGTCGGAGGGATCCAGGTAATGATGGCGGAAGAAGGCCAGAGAGAACAGCGGCTCGATGCCCGAAGAGCAGTCGGCGATGATGGAGATAGTGCCGGTGGGGGCGATGGTGGTGCGGGTGGCGTTGCGGTACGGGAAAGCGGGATAGTGGCGGGAGCCTTCCCAGGCAGGATAGGGGCCCCGCTCCTCTCCCAGGGCCAGGGAGGCCTCGTTGGCCTTTTCCTGAATGAAGCGCATCACTTCCTCGGCCAGGGAAAGGGCCTCCTCCGAGTCATAGGGGATGCGTAGCTGTAGCAGGAGATCGTGCCAGCCCATGACCCCCAGGCCGATCTTGCGAGTGCGCTTGGTGGCCTCCTCGATCTGGGGGATCGGGTACCGGTTCATATCGATGACGTTGTCGAGGAAACGGACGCAGACGGGCACCACCCTGGCAAGCCGCTCCCAGTCGATGCGGGGCCTCCCGCCGTCGACCCTCACGAACTTGGCCAGGTTGATGGAGCCCAGCGTGCACGATTCGTAGGGCAGCAACGGCTGCTCTCCGCAGTTGTGCACCAGCACGCCGTTGGCGTCGAAGGCGTTGGCCCCCGGCACCCGCACGTCGTACACCGGCTCTCGACCGTCTGGTACCACCGCCGATACCCTGGCAACGAAGCGTTCTCGGTTGGCCCGCCTCCGGTAGCGGGCGAGGAGGTCATCAAGCCGGCGCCGCTTGCCCGGGTCGGCGAATCCGATCAGCTCGGCGTAGCGAAAAATGTTCTCGCCGGAGATGACCAGTTCGTATTGAGCACGGGTGCGATAGGATCGCCTGCCACCGCGACCGTCGGGGAGCAGAGAGGTCCCTGCGGCACGCCGCAAGTATAGCTTGCTGACGATGCCCAGCCGCAGGAGCATGCGCTGGACAGCGCGCAGGGACTCCAGGTCACTTTGGGCCAGGCGTATGCTGACGCCCTTGCGCTGGCTGCCCTGCACCGAGCCATCGCTATCGAAGAGGCCACGCAGGAAGCCGCGATAGAAGTCGGACGAGGTTCGCTCGATCTCGGGCGTTATCCGCTTCGAGCCAGGGGCCATGCCCAGGGCCATGGCCAGGCGGCGCACAGCCGCCAGGGAGAGCCGCCACTCGTTGGGGCGGGCGCGGACCCAGCCGCGAAAATCCCTCCGGTGGGGGAGCATCCGTGCACCAGCGGCAGCAGCGGCCATCACCCCCTCCTCGCTGGCAGCGGGCGTCCAGACCGAGAGCACGGCTTTGTCCTCTTTCAGGGTGCCATCGCCTATCAGCAGCCCCATTAGGTAGCCCTCGGCCTCGCCGTAGGTCCCAGGCCATGCCGCTGCCTGCCGGTGGTCGTTGAGGACGATGAGGTCACCGGGACGCAGCGCCCCCGCTGGCACCCATTCCTCCTCCCGGACGTAGCGGGTGAGTCGCCTCACCCGTCGCACCGGGTGGTCGGGAGTAGCGCGCAACGAGTATCCCTCCTGTGTCTCTATACGGACCAGCGGGCGGACGCCCGTGGAGAAGAAGCCGTCGTCGCCGCTGGCGAAGGCCCGACCGTGGACCAGAAGCCGGCACGGGCGGCCGACCAGCTCTCGCACCTGTCTGGGGCCCTCATCGGTCATGACCCAGGTGTCAGCCGGCAGGCAGGGGTTGGTGGCCTCGATGCGGCCCAGGTGCGGCGTGGGGTTGTCGGCGTTGATGCGGTCCAGGAACACCAGCCCCGGGTCCCCGCACAGCCAGGCGTTCTCCACCATCAGGTCGAAGATGTGTCGCGCCCTTCGCCGGCCCACCGCCTGGCCCGTGCGCGGGTTTATCAGCTCGTATTCCCTGTCCTCCTCCACCGCCCGCATGAACTCGTCCGTCACCGCCACCGAGATGTTGAAGTTGGTCAGGGTGCGCAGATCGGCCTTGAGGGTGATGAACTTCTCGATGTCGGGATGGGTCACGTCCAGGATGCCCATGTTGGCCCCCCGACGCGTTCCACCCTGCTTGATGGCCTCGGTAGCGGCGTCGAACACCTTCAGGAAGGACACGGGCCCGGAGGCCACGCCCATGGTCGTGCGCACCCGGTCGCCCTCGGGCCGCAGCCGCGAGAAGGAGAAGCCGGTGCCGCCCCCTGTCTTGTGGATGATGGCTGTGTACTTGATGGCATCGAAGATGCCCTCGATGGAGTCCTCCACCGGCAGCACGAAGCAGGCCGCCAATTGCTGCAGCTCGCGGCCCGCGTTCATGAGGGTGGGCGAGTTGGGCAGGAACTCCAGGCGGGCCATCACCTGAAAGAACTCTTCCTCCCAGTAGGCGGCCCGCTGGGGGTCCTCCAACGGCTGGTAGAGCAGCTCCGCCTGGGCGATGTTGTGGGCCACGCGGCGGAACATGGCCTCCGGCGTCTCCACCGGACGGCCCGACTCGTCCTTGGCCAGGTACCGTCGCTCGAGGACGATGCGGGCGTTATCGCTGAGGGCTATCTCGGCCACGGGCCATCACCAGTGCCAGTATAGCACTATAGAGCCTTTCTCTAACGACTAACGCGGCGGTCAGGACTGCGGGGCCTCTGTCCGGGCCAGGCGCGACTCCAGCTCGGCGATGCGCTCCCGCAGGGACCGCTCCTGCTGCCACCGCTCCGTCACGTCGCGCATGACGGCAGCGATGCCTTCCACCTGGCCATCGTCTCCCTTGAGAAGGATTATGGTGAACTCGACCGAAAGCCGCGAGCCGTCCTTTCGCAGGGCCGGCACGGAGAGGAGGGATCCACGTCCATACTTGGTCTCGCCGGTGGCCATCACCCGTCGATATCCTTCCCAGTGGCGCTCCCGGTGCCGTTCCGGGATGATGATGTCCAGCGTTCGCCCTAGGGCTTCGCTGGCCGAATAGCCGAACATCTCCTCAGCCCGGCGGTTCCAGAGGCGGATGACGCCTTCGCGGTCGGCGACGATGACGGCGTCCCCCGCCTCGTGGACGACCTGCCATGCCAGCTCACGGTCGTCGAGGGGCCAGCTCATGCTCCGCCCGCCAGCGTCTCCTCCAGGACCTGCTTCAGGACGACAGCGTTGTTGTGCTCCTGGTCCTGGGCGGCATAGACGAGGGTCACGGTGCCGTTACGGGCCCTCTCGGCCAGCTGGCGCAGCAGCGCCTGCTTCGCCGGCTCCTGCAGCTCCTGACGGTAACGCTGCTGGAACTGGGGCCACCTGGCCGGGTCGTGCCCGAACCAACGTCGCAGGTCGTCGCTGGGGGCCAGGTCGCGCAGCCACCCCTGCAGCTGCAGGGCGTCCCGGCTCAGGCCGCGGGGCCAGAGGCGGTCCACCAGATAGCGCTCGCCGTCCTCGGGTGCCGGGGGGTCGTAGGCGCGCTTGAGCCTGATCACGGCTCAATTATAAGCGGTCGCTGCGGTTCCGCTGTCTGCTGGGCCGGCGTGGAAAGCCGAGGAGGTCGGGGGTATGCGGCCCCCCGACCCCCTCGAACGATACACGCGCCCCATCCGCGCCGCAGGGCGCGATCTTACCCGCACCCGGTGGTGGTGCCGCAGTTGTCGCAGCAGTAGCAGGCGCCCCGACGCACCATGATCCAGCCGCAGGCCGGACAGGGCGGCGCGTCGTCGCGGCCGTGGCCGTTGGCCCGGGCCTCCACTACGGGCAGGGCCAGCTGCTTCGGCCCCTCCCGGGCCATCTTCTCCCGCACCGCCGGCGAGAGCACCCCCAGCTCCTCCTTCTCCTCCTCCGACAGGAACTGGGAGGCCAGCCAGCGGAAGATGTAGTCCACGATGCTCTGGGCCACCGGAATCTCCGGGTTCTCGGTGCGGCCCGAGGGCTCGAAGCGCATGTGGCTGAACTTGTAGACCAGGTCCCGCAGCGGCACCCCGTACTGCAGGGCCAGGGAGATGGCCGTAGCGAAGGCGTCCATGGTGCCCGAGAGGGTGCTCCCCTCCTTGGCCATGGTGATGAAGATCTCCCCCGGCGACCCGTCCTCGTAGAGGCCCACCGTGATGTAGCCCTCGTGCCCCTCGATGGAGAACTTGTGGGTGAGGGAGCGCCGCGTGTCCGGCAGGCGCCGCCGCACCGGCCTGGGCTCCTCCTTCTTGCCCTCTATGTCCTCCTTGCGGGTGGTCAGCACCTGCACGTTCTTGGAGTTGTCGCGGTAGATAGAGAGCGCCTTCAGCCCGTGCCGCCACCCCTCGATGAAGGCCTGCTCTACGTCCTCAACGGTAGCGTCCTCGGGCAGGTTCACCGTCTTGGAGATAGCACCCGAAATGAAGGGCTGCACGGCGCCCATCATGCGGATGTGGCCCATCCAGTGGATGGAGCGCTGCCCTCCGGGGGCCTTGAAGGCACAGTCGAAGACGGGCAGGTGCTCCTCCCTGAGGTGGGGCGCCCCCTCGATGGCGCCCTGGGCGTCGATGTAGGCCAGGATCTCCTCTATCTGCTGCGGCGTATATCCCAGCCGCCTGAGCGCCCTGGGGACGGCGCGGTTCACCAGGCGCATGACGCCGCCCCCCACCAGCGCCTTGTACTTCACCAGGGCGATGTCGGGCTCGATGCCCGTGGTGTCGCAGTCCATCATGAAGCTGATGGTCCCCGTGGGGGCGATGACGCTCACCTGGGCATTTCGGTAGCCGTGCTCCTCGCCCAGGCGCAGCGCCTCGTCCCAGGCCACCTGCGCCGCCGCCACCAGGTCGCGCAGGCCCGGCACCGCCCGCGCCCAGGAAGGTCCGCCCGGCTCCGGAGCCGGGGCCAGGCGGCCGTAGCGCCCCAGCTCGTAGATGCGGTAGGCGTGCTGCCGGTGCTTGCCGATGACCCGCAGCATGGGCTCCCGGTTGCGCTGGTAGCCGGCGAAGGAGCCCATGCGCCCGGCGATGCGGGCCGAGACGGCGTAGGCATGGCCGGTCATGAGGGCGGTGACGGCGGCGGCATAGGCCCGTCCCTCGTCGGAGTCGTAGGGGAGGCCCAGCGACATGAGGAGGGCCCCCAGGTTGGTGTAGCCCAGCCCTAGCTGGCGGTAGTCGTGGGCGTTCCTGGCTATCCGCTCCGTGGGGTAGGAGGAGTTGTCGACGATTATCTCCTGGGCGGTGATCATGACCGCCACCGCATGCTTGAAGGCCTCGATGTCGAAGGTGTCGTCCTCCCGCAGGAACTTCAGCAGGTTGAGGGAGGCCAGGTTGCAGGCCGAGTCGTCCAGGTGCATGTACTCGGAGCAGGGGTTGGAGGCGTTGATGCGCCCCGAGTTGGGGCAGGTGTGCCACTCGTTGATGGTGGTGTCGTACTGGATGCCCGGGTCGGCGCACTCCCAGGCCGCCTGGGCCATCTGGCGCAGCAGCTCACGGGCGCGGTAGGTCTGGCAGACCTCCCCCGTCAGCACGTAGCGGGTCTGCCACTCCCGGTCCTCCAGGGCGGCCCGCATGAACTCGTCCGTCACCCGCACCGAGTTGTTGGCGTTCTGGTACTGGATGCTAATCCAGCCCTCCCCGTTGAGGGACATGTCGAAGCCGGCCTCCCCCAGGGCATAGGCCTTCCGCTCCTCCTTGGCCTTGCACCAGATGAACTCCTCGATGTCCGGATGGTCCACGTTCAGCACCACCATCTTGGCCGCCCGCCGCGTCTTGCCCCCCGACTTGATGGTGCCGGCGATGGCGTCGGCCCCCCGCATGAAGGAGACGGGCCCCGAGGCGACGCCGCCAGAGGAGAGCCGTTCTCTGGAGGAGCGCAGGGGCGAGAGGTTGATGCCGGCCCCGGAGCCACCCTTGAAGATCTTCCCCTCCGTCCGGTACCACTCCAGGATGGAGTCCATGGAGTCCTCGATGGAGAGGATGAAGCAGGCGGAGCACTGGGGCCGCTCCTCCAGCCCCACGTTGAACCAGACGGGAGAGTTGAAGGCGGCGTACTGGTGGAGGAGCAGGTGCTTCAGCTCCTCCTTGAAGGTCTCGGCCTCCTCCCGGGAGGAGAAGTAGCCGTCCTTGAGCCCCCAGGCGGTGATGGTCTCCACGACGCGGCCGATGAGCTGGCGGACGGAGCGCTCCCGCTGGGGGGTGCCCAGGGGGCCGCGGAAGTACTTGGAGGCCACCACGTTGGTGGCGTTCTGGGACCAGAAGGCAGGAAACTCCACGTCCGGCTGCTCGAAGACGGGCTGCCCGTCAGGCCCCTCGATGCGGGCGGTGCGCCGCTCCCACTCCACCTCGTCGAAGGGGTCCACCCCGGGGCGAGTGAAGAAACGAGAGAGGGGCAGAACCATGTCCGTCCTTATCTCCGCTAACGCCATGACCAAACTCCTTGTGACAACGTCTCTCGAGGTGAAAAAGTCCTGTGGCTGCTACCCTTCTGGCGGATACGGATCAGAGTCGTAAGTGTACTCCTTACGAACTCGTCCATCTCGCCCGTGGACTATGAGCTGGGATGGCCTATTCCTCAGCGCCAGGCGACGGCCCTTCTCAATGGCCTCCCTCTGCATAGGCGCTGTCAAAGAGGGACGCTCAGCGCCCTCCCGCTCTACCCGCCAGTGGCCGGCCCTGTGCAAGACGTGGTATTTCGCTCTCTTCCCCAACTCATCCACCTCCTATTCAGCTACCTTGCGCCTACCATGCCCTGCTCGGCCAAGGCTGCGCATCGGATTTCTGGTCACCTCCGGCAGGAGCACCAGTTGGCCGGGGGGCACCTCCGCCCGGGGCCAGCCCGCCTTGAGCGCCTCCAGCTCTCGCTCCAGCTCCTCCACATCGGCGAAGGCGCGGTAGACGCTGGCGAACCGTATGTACGCTATGTGGTCCAGCTCCCGCAGCCCCTCCATCACCAGCTCACCTATATAGCTGGTGGGCACCTCCGCCTTCCCCAGGCTGTATACAGCCTGCTCCACCCGGTCCACCAATTCCTCTATGGCACCCAGCGGTATGGGCCGCTTCTCGCAGGCCTTCCGCACCCCAGCCAGCACCTTCTCCCGGGAGAACTCCTCCCGGCGGCCGTCCTTCTTCACCACCACCACGCCCTGGAGCTCCACCCGCTCCATGGTGGTGAAGCGACGCCCACAGCGCAGGCACTCCCGCCGCCGCCGGATCCCTCCCTCCGCCGGACGGGAGTCCGTCACCTTGGACTCCGGGAAGCTGCAAAACGGACACTCCATGCTGCCACCACCACCCCTCCAGGGGCAGCGAGAACGATAGCACAACATCTTGGGCCTGTCAACCCCACAAACCCAAGATATTGTAACTTGTCCACAAGATATCCACAAAGGGCAGGGCCGGAGGCTCAGTGGTAGGCCAGAGAGGAGCCGTAGGCCAGCACCTCCACCCAGGTGGGCCCGCGGTTGAAGGCTATCTCCTGGCCCTGGGCATCGTAGTAGCGAGTGCGGGCGCCACCCCTCTCCTTGCGCCAAGTGGCCGTCAGGGCCACCCCGTCCTGGAAGACCAGGGCCTCCCCCTCGCCCATCACCTGGAAGAGGAGGTGGCCCTGGGCGTCCCCCACCACCTGCAACCTGACGAACTGCACCACCACGTTCTTGGCCCGCACCTGCTCGCCGCTGGCGCCGTCCACATAGGGCTGCCCTGCCTGCCAGCGCAGGTAGGCGTTGCTGGCGACATCGTAGCGCCACTCCACGGCGTAGGCGGGGAGGTTCCAGGGGCCGAAGTTGAAGGAGAGGAGACCGGCAGGGGCGCCGCCGGCGGGCGGGCCGCGGCCGGGCTGGTCGTCCTTGAAGAGCCAGGGCTCCAGTCGGGGCGGGCCCTGCCAGCCCATGCGCTCCGCCCAGTCCCACAAGCCGGCGGTGCTGGAGCGGACGTTGTGGGGGGCAGCCCGCGAGGGGTCGCGGCGGAAGGGGCCGGCAGGAAGGACGAGGCCGTTGACCTGGCGGACGCCGTAGGCGGCCACGTTACGGTCCACGTCCACCGTGGCCCCGCCCTCGGCGCCACCGAAGTGGACGAAGATGGCGTCCGTCTCCGCCGCCCAGGGTATGAAGTAGGCGCGGGCGGAGCGAACGGGCATCAGGACGTCGGCCTCGTTGCGCCAGTAGAGGGCGACGAGGCGGCTGATGCCGCCCTCCGCCACCACCTCGTAGACCAGCTCTGCCCGGCCGATGCCGAGGACCGGCCGCGCCTGCAGATGGTTGTCGAAGACGACGGCCAGGGGGAGCCTGCCCAGGAGGCGCTGCCGCTCGGAGACCGGCACCGGTACGCCGTCCAAGAGCGCCGGCTCCCGCGGCTCCGGGGTGGGCGTCGGCACCGGCAGCGTGGTGGGCGGCGGGCTGGGGAAGGGGGTGAGGATCCTTCCCTCGCTCCTGCCGCCGCAGGCGAGGGCCAGCAGCGCCACCCCGGCCAGGCCCAGACGCAGGGCCGCCGGCCAGCCCGCCCCTGGCGAGGCCCGCGGGGGCAGGGCGCCCCGGGCAGCGTTCCTACGGCACAACCGGGCCTCCCAGGGGACGACAGCCGCCTAGTCAGCGTCAGCGGATGCTGACGTGCCGCCTGAGAAAGGACGGGAGCTCGGCGTCGGTCAGGTTGGGGAAGGCCTCCTGACGCAGGCGGCGCACCTCTTCCTCCTCCATCGCCTGGGACTTGGACTCCGGCACGTCGAAGCCGGCGGCGATGAGGGTGATCTTGACCTCGTCCTGGAGAGAGGGGTCGGTGGCGGTGCCGAAGATGATCTCCGCGTCGGGGTCCACCACCTCGGTGATGACCTGGGCGGCCATGTTCAGCTCGTGCAGGGACATGTTGCCGC